>WNFP01004720.1_pt1 | contig 13467 bp, 7 predicted proteins | sample 5400201 | NCBI WGS metagenome assembly WNFP01 (sample SAMN13153355, study PRJNA577476) | soil metagenome | isolation source: 115 cm saprolite under Madrone tree | place: USA:California | collected 2016-06-14
CCACGACCGAGCCGAGAACGCTCGAGGCCGCGTTCATGGCCCAGGCCCACTCCACCAGATTTCCACTGCTTTCGTTTTCCGGGGGCGCGGGAAATTTACTCGCGGGCTTATTGGCCAGGGCACGGAGTCCTGTCGGGAACGGCATGCCCATGGCGAAGCCGAGCGGAACCAGCAGCCCGGCGCTGACCAGCAGTTTGGCGGCCAAGGGCAAGCCAACCAGGCGGTTCAGCAGGCCGGGCAGGATGGCGACGTACGCCAGCAAGGTGCCCGCGATCAGCACCAGGGTCAGCCATATTCGACGGGTCTCGGCCAGCCACCAGCGGGAAACCATGCTGCCCGCACCACTGGAAAGCAGCAGCAGGAACACCACTACGGTGAGTGCGTAAACCGGGTGTCCAAGAAACAGTACGAAGCGCTGGATGAAGGCGATCTCAACCAGAATATATCCCAGGCCGACGGCGATGAAATAAAGCAGGCGCACCGGACGGAGTTGCTGACTTCGAGCGCCCATCACCAGAGGCACAACCAGAAATCCCAGCACCGCCAGCACAGAGATGGCCAGAACCATTCCCAGCACGGCCACACCCAGATTGACTTTCCAGTCCATCCCCTGCTGTAGAGAACCCGGGCGCAGGATCTGGCCGAGCTTCAAGTTGAAAAAGAAAAAAGGAGCGTTGTCGGTCACGGGGGAGACGTCGTACGGATAGCGAGCTGCGAAGCGGTGCGGGTCGTTCAGCTGAATGAGCTGGGTAAACGAATCAGCGGTGGCCGGATAGTGGTCTTCCTGCCCGTTCACCGTGACCAAGTCCCGATCCGACGATGAATACAACAGAACAAGCTCAGGATTGGCCGCCAAATGTTCCCGCACACGGCCCTGCTCCTCGAGGGTAAAGGGAGTGCGCTTGGCCAGCACGGCAACAGGGATTCCGTCCTCGTCCAAGTCTCCTTCGGAAACCACCATGAAGTTGCCGCGAGTATCCGCAACCCCCAGCTCATGCAAGGCTTGCATCGCCACCGAAACCACGCGAAGAGCTTCACGAGGCTGCTGAAACTCCCAGCGCGTGATGGCAACCATGCCATCGGGCTTGAGATGCTCGAAGTACTCGCGGAAAGCTTCGACTGTGTAGAGGCTGTTTTCGCTCAGGGCAAATGCGCCGGCCGCGGTGGAAGCCCATGTGTCCACCAGGGTCATCTGCACGACGTCGAATTGCTGGCTGGCGTTGCGCACAAAGGAGCGGCCATCGGTGACGTGGATGTGCACCTCGGGCCGCTCATAGAGGTGGTAGACGTAGTCGGCGTAACGGCCGCGCATGATGGTGTTGGCTATGATGGGATTGATTTCGATTCCGGTGACGCTCGGGCTGCCGGAAGCCAGGGCGCGCACTACATCCACCCCGCCGCCGGGGCCGATGATGGCGTATTCGCCGTGAGGGCGCAGCACATTGGCTAGCGCCGGCGGGGCTGACATCAGATTCTTCTCCCATTCCGTGCCCCGCCAGTGTTTGAGGTCAACATTCATCAGGTACGTGGAGGCGTCGGCGTCGATCACGATTGCCCGGGCGTCACCCTGGCGATCTACTTCCACCCGCGAGATTGCATTCCAGCGCGCGAACTCAACCCAGGCGGCGTCCCGAAACCCTCCTTTGGCATAGACAATGTCGAATAATTTTCCCGAGTAGTTGACGGCAATTAAGATGAGCAAGAAGACGGCTCGGGCGGCGGAAGAGTTGCGTGCCTTGCCATCCATCGCCCACACCATTCCGGCAACTGCCATACACACCCCGGTGAAGAGAACGGTGTTGGGGCCGCCCAGCCAATTGAGCAGAGGCACGATGGCGAGACAGGCCAGCGCGCCCCCCCCGAGGTCGGCGGCATACAGCGGGGAGACATGCTTCGCCTGGCGGGCAAACACGACGGAGAATTCCAGTCCGGTTACGAAGAAGGGCCCGGCGGAGGCCAGGTAAATCGCAGTCAGCCGGAGGAAGTTCGCCTTCGAAATTTCCAGCGAAACCGGAATGCGCAGCACCGTCACCAGAACGACCGGCACAATTAGCGCATTAAGGGCGCAAAGCCGCGCCACCAGCGCCCGAGTCTCGAAGCGAGCCAGCCAGTCTTTCCTAAGGTGCGCGAACACGCCTCCGGCGCCGAGTCCGAGCAAGGCGATTGAAATGGCGAGAAAGGCGAAGTGGTAAAAGAGCACAACCGAAAACAGGCGGGTGAGCGCCAGTTCAAGCAGTAGAGCGGCAAAGCTGCTCAGCGCAATGCCGGCCAGCAGGGCGCGATTTGGGGTTTGTGCTGTGCCGCTGGTTGGAATCAGGAGGGTGGATTCACTCATCGCCATGGGTTCAATACGTTCAAAACGAACTCCCGTTTCGTCTACCTGACTAGTATCGCCCGTGCCGTGCGCCTACCTCTTCAGCAAATCTACCGGCTCCCTCACATCATGCACTCGCAAATATTTCGCCAGTGCCGTATATCTCCTCGCCACCGCTTCATACATCGCGTAAGCAACCCTGCGATAGGAAAAATGGCCTGCGGGACCTGTCCTCAGCTCTGAAATGTAGACCACCTCGGCAAAATCCATTTTGAATAGCGTCCGCTTGCGAAAGCCCAGGGGGATTGCGTACTGTGAGCTTTCCCGCGCCTCCGCTCCACCTCGCGACGCCAACTGCTCAACGGCAGCCGCGGTTCGCTGCATCACCGCATCGTAGTTTTCGCGTGCTCCGGCAGCTTGCAGTTCTTCGGGCGCGTCGTGACGATAGGAATAATGGCTGTGCTCGTATATCAAAGTGGAGGCCAACTCGATCTCCAGCGGTTCTTCTTCCAGAAGATCGACTGTCGGGGCCGCGGCGATTGGCAAGTCCCCCATCAACTCGGACGCGACCTGCTTCAGCGTACGTCGAGTCTCGATTTCGTACTGGTTGGGGTCGGCATATTTCACCAACGTGGGCGCGACCCGGACTTCCCGCAGCAGCTCCTGCGCAGCGCGCTCGCCCAATTCCGGTGAAGCCGCGCGAATCTGTTCGACTAATTCCCGCCATGATTCCTGATTCACGTTGTAGGCAGGAGACGTCGCCGCTTGTTTTAGCAATTCTCCCAATTGCCTAACTTCTTTGTGGGTGTGCGCGAGCAGGTGCGAAACTTGGTTCTCGAGGGTGCGCGCGTTGACGATCTCTCCCATTGAAGTGTTAGCCGCCAGCGGCAGCAGGTACCGAGATAGGTCGAAGGCGCGCGCCCGCAATGTGCGGTCGTAGGCCTCCTGCTTCATTTCCACCGGCTTTGGGGTGAGCCCGGCAAGATAGCGGAACATGTTCTCCGAAAGTGATTCGTATTCCGCGAACAGAGAGTCTACGGTTTCCCGATACAACTGATTGGCTGACAGCAGGGCGGGCGAGTCGCCCGCCACCACGCGGGCTTCGCCAAAGTCGGGAGTGTAATAGCCGCTCTTTTTGAAATCCTGATAGCGCGTGGAACGTTCCTGGCCGTCCCATCGCTGCTCGTCGGCAACTGCGATGGCCGCGAGCATGGACAGGCGTTCGATGGCCAGGGCGATGTGCGCGAGATCGGCGATGGAGCGATGGCCGTACTGGAAGTAGAACGTGTTGAGAAATTTCTCTGCCTTTTGCTGACTGATCTCCCGCAGCGACTCTTTCAGGGAAAGCGCCGAGCGCGAGTACTTGGCCATGGCATAAGCCTGAATTTCAGGTTCGACACCGTACACGGCATAGACTTCGGCCGAAGGCGTGCCGGCGGGTTCAGAGTTCGAGTTTTCGGAGGCGGGCTTGTCGACAACTTCAGGCATGAGCATCTTTATCCTGGTCCTGAACTTCTCTGACCTATTCTGAGCTTTTCCGGTCTCAAGGAGCAGAGACTTGCAATCTTACTGCAATCTTCAACCTCAATGTTCAATGCTGCGCGGCGAGAAAAAGATCCGCGACCTTGAGAGCCAGATTTGCCGGAACCAAGTCATCGCGATTGCAGAGCACGATAATGGTGAGCTTGTCGTCCACCAAGCGCTGAATGGTGGTGCGGAAGCCCACGCTTTCGCCGTAGTGCCACATGCGCGGATGATTCTTGTACGAATTCAAAAACCAGCCAAAACCGTAAGCGGCGGAATTGCCATCGGGTTCCTGGACACTACCGTCGAAAACTTTCACCGGAGTGATGGCTGGTCTCATCTCGGTTTCGCTTAACAAGGTGTGGTGCGTGAGGGCTCGATCCCACTTGGCCAGATCGTCGAGCGAAGAATAAACGCCGCCGTCGCCCAAGACCGCCGACGTTGCGCTCTGATCCATTTCGCGCCAGGCGCCGCTTTCGTGAGTATGACCGTAGGCGCGGTTGGAGACGGTGTTCTTGCCCTTTTCATAGGCCACGGTCGCATCCATTTTCAGGGGTGCGAAGATCCGGTCGTGAAGAAAATCGCCAAACGGCTGGCCGGAAACTTTTCCCACAACCATGGCCAGAACCGCGTAACCGGAATTGCTGTAATCCCATTTTGTGCTCGGAGGAAATCTTGTGGTCCTCTGTTGCTTTAGTAGTTCCAGCACACCGGCGTCCTTAATCTGGGGGACGGTTTCACTGGGTGCGTCTGCGGCGGGCTTCACCATTAGGTCTTCATAGTCTAGAAGTCCGGAGGTGTGGTTCAGAAGATTGCGAATGGTGATGGATTTCCCATAGTCCGGAGAGTCGGGGAATACGTCGCTGAGCCGGTCTTCGTAATGCAGCTTGCCATCGTGCACCAGCAGCATGGTCGCCATGGCAGTGAACTGCTTGGTGCACGAGGCAAGACGGAAGTTAGTGTGCGCGTCGATTTTCCGAAACGAACGCAAATCGGATACGCCATAACCACGCTCAAAGACTACACGCCCATTTTCGAGGACAACCACGGCTGCGCCGGGGGCACCCGTCGATTCAATCCGCGCGAATATCTCATCGATTTGTTCGGGTTGGACTGGGCGGCCCGCCATACAGACTTGGGGCGCACCTAGCCACGTGAACAGGAACGCGAGCAACAACTCGACTTGGGCGGGTCTTTTCAAGAAAATCTCTGGGTCACGAACATCTCCGGCTGAAACCCTGACATTACAACCGAATCCCTGCCACGGCCATCATGCGTCCTGTAACTGCCTTTTCGGCGCGATACGAAAACAGCAGATCCGTGCGGCACGCCGTACACAGCGGCGATGCGCTGATATGCTTCGCCGCAACTCCGATCGCAAGCAACTGGCGGCGATTGGCCTCAATCAGGTCGAGAAAGATCTTCTTCGGTAGCTCGCTATGGCCAGGAGCGCGAGCCGTCAGGAAGAGCAGGGGATACTTCTCGCGGACCGGGTCCGACTCCTCGACTTCGCGGAATAACGTGTTTCCGTACTCGAACTGGGATTCGAACTGGGCCCGCACTTCCGGGCCGACCGCGTAACAGCAACCGTGAACCCCGGGGCCGATGGCGGCCCTGAGATCAGCGGGTGACGTGCCAAACGAGCGATGCATCTCGCCCACGCCTTTCTCTACGATGCGTTTCACGGTTCCGCGCCAGCCCGCATGGAACACACCCACGGCCCGGCGTTTTGCGTCCACCAGAATTACGGGCAAACAATCGGCCGTCAGAATTCCCAGCAGAATGCCGGGCGTTTGGGTGATCAGGCCGTCGCCGGTGAGCCCCGAGTTGGGCGCCTCGGAGATGCAATGAATCAGGTCAGAGTGAATTTGATGCAGGGTAACTAGGGGCCACTCGCGGCCCTTGCTGATGGCTCCGAGCTGGCGCAAAAATTTCGCTCGATTTTGCTCGACCGCGGCGCGGGAGTCCTGTTGGGTGAAGCCTAGATTCAGAGTCCGCCCTGCGTAAACTGTGGAGAATCCGCCGGGCCGCGTGCTAAAGCCATGGATGAGCCAGGAAACCGGCGCGAGAGACAGCGAATCGGCCAGGATCTTGCCTGGGGCTCTCCGGAGAGTTTTGAGCGGCACCGAAACATCTTAACAACGTCTCCGCCATCTGCAACACGTGCGCTGCAACAAATAGCTAGCGCGATATTGATGTTAAGGTTAAGTTGTGGCCCGCTCGAGCGTGCCCGCCGGCCTCCGTCGTATAATTCCGCGCTGCGGTCATTCAAGAGTTTGCCAAATCAGACATACTTCAGGAGCCCCATACATGCGTGTCCTTATTGTGACGTTTGCCTTGTTGTGTGCGCTCGTTGCCGGAGCCGTGGCACAGCAGGCGAACTCGTCAAACGACGAGCCCAAGGAGAAGAAGACAAAGAACACCGAGCCAGCGGCCAAAGCCCAGGAGAAGAAGCCAAGTCAGGCGACCGAAAAGGCCGCAGAGCCAAGCCCGGCGGCGGAAGAACAGAAAGCGGTTGCCAAGCCGGGGGCCGACAAAGACAAAGACAAAGAAGAGTTTGACGTTTCCGAAGTTCCGCCGGTGGTTACGCACCACCAAGTCACGCTAGATGGCAAGTTGTTGAAGTACACCGCCAGCGCGGGACGGCTCCCCATCAAACGCGGGGACGGCAAGATCGAAGCCGAGATGTTCTTCGTGGCCTACACGCTCGATGGTCAGGATGCTGGCAAGCGTCCGTTGACGTTTGCATTTAACGGTGGCCCCGGCTCTGCTTCGATCTGGCTTCACATGGGAGCGTTGGGCCCGAAGCGAGTGGTGTTGCAACCCGACGGTTTCTTGCCGCCTGCTCCTTATCACATCGCGGACAATCCATACACGCTGCTCGACAAGAGCGATCTGGTATTGGTGGATGCGATCGGAACCGGCTTCAGCCGCGCCGCCAACGCCGAGATGTCGAAAAAATTCCTGGGAGTGAAGGGCGATATCGAAGCCTTCAGCGAATTCATCCGGCTGTACCTCACGCGCAACGAACGCTGGAGTTCGCCGCTGTTCCTGTTTGGCGAGAGTTACGGAACCACGCGTGCGGCTGGTATTGCTGGCAATCTCGCGGATCAGGGCATTTCCTTTAACGGCATCACCCTGCTCTCGACCGCGCTTACCTTCCAAACCCTGGTGGACAACAAGAGCAACGACCAGCCTTATATCCTGCTGATCCCGAGCTTCACCATGATCGCCGCCTATCACAAGAAACTGCCGCCGGACCTGGCACAGGACCCTGCCAAGGCGCGGCAGGAGGCAGTGCAATGGGCCTCGAGCGAATATGCGCAGGCGCTGGCCAAAGGCGACGCGCTTACTGGGGAAGAGCGGCAAAAAGTTATCGATCAGATGGCGCGCTACACCGGCTTGAGCAAACAGGTTCTCGATGACGCCAACCTGCGCATCGATGTGCCCAAATTTACCCACTACCTGTTGCTCGATCAAAAATTACGGGTGGGCCGCCTGGACGGGCGTTTCACTGGTCCCGATCCGGACGGGCTGCTGGACACGCCGTTTTACGACCCAACCGAGTCGGCCATCATGGGCCCATACACCTCGGTGTTCAACAATTATGTGCGCACCGAACTGGGTTACAAGACCGACATGCCCTACCAGGTGTTCCCGTCGGATCAGAATTTTTTTGAAAATACCTGGAACTGGGGATCAGGTATCGCCGGCTTTCCGGATACGGCTACAGCGTTGCGGCAGGCGATCGTGAAGAATCCCTATCTGAAGGTTCTGGTGATGGAGGGCTTCTACGATCTGGCGACTCCTTTTTACGCTGCCGACTACACCATCGACCATCTGAATCTGAGTCCACAATACCGCAGGAACGTCTCATTCGCCACCTACGAGGCGGGCCACATGGTCTATCTGCCCAGCGACGGGTTGAAAAAACTGAAGGGCGACGAGGCTGGTTTCATGGACAAGTCGCTGGCGGGAAATTGATCAATTGTCATGCTGCGCCTAGTTCCACTCGTCGCTCGCGACCGGTCGGACGGAGTCCAAGCATCCCTACTCTCTTCAGGGCAACAATGGGGAGCCGAGAACGTCGTATCGGGAAAAGTTTGTGGAGGGGTAGGGTTCCCCTCGGCTTCGCTCGCGGCAGGCTCTTAGACTTTGCATTGCGTTTCGCGAGCGAAAGGCAACGCCGCGCGCTCAGGATGACGGCGGCTCGCGCTTGTGCCAGGTGGTCGCCTGCTCATAGGCCTGGGCCAACTGCAAAACCTTCGCTTCCCCCCAATGCGGCCCGATGATCTGCAGGCCAATGGGCAGGCCTGCCGGGGTGAATCCGCAGGGGATTGAAATCGCAGGCAGTCCCCAAACGTTGATGGGGCGTGTGTTTCGCAGAAGCAGGAGTTCCCGGGGACGGAGAAGATCGGGATTCTGTTTCAGCTCTGCGATCGAAGGCGCCGGAATCGGGGTAGTCGGAGTCACCACCAAATCCACGGCAGCGAACGTAGCCGCGATGTCGCGGCGCGCGCGTTCCAGTTCGCGGCGGCATTCCAGCAGAGTTTCCTGGCTGACATTCTCTCCGCTACGAATCCGGCGCAGGGTTTCCGGCTGGTAAAGCTCCGGGCTGCGCGCGACGAACTCCGCGTGAAAGGCGTAAGACTCGGCGCTTTGCAGCGTCCGGTTGGTCGGGACTGGCAGTTCAATTTCACGGAGTTCCGCCCCCATCGTCGCCAGGCCCGAAAGAGCATGATTGGTCGCGGACCCAACGTCAGCGTCCAGGTCTTCGAAAAAAAACTTCCTGGGGACGCCAATTCGCAGCGGCTTGAGGTTCTTCCCCAGCGCCGCGACATAGTCTTCGACCGGAACATCTACGCTGGCCTTGTCTTTCGCATCGAAGCCCGCGATGACCTGCAAGATGACTGCGGCGTCTGCCGCCGTCCGCGCGATCGGCCCTACGTGATCGAGGGAGATTGAAAGCGGAATCACGCCCCGGGCGCTAACCCTTCCGTAAGTTGGCTTAAGACCGACTACACCGCACAGCGCTGCAGGCTCCCGGATTGAGCCGGCCGTGTCGGTGCCGATCGCGCCGTAACCCAATCTGGCGGCGACCGCGGTCGCCGAGCCTCCGGAAGAGCCTCCGGAGATGTGGGCCGCATTCCAGGCGTTGCGCGCCTCGCCAAAATAACTCACCATCGAACTGCCACCGTAAGCGAACTCGTGCAGGTTCTGCTTCCCCAGCAGCACCGCGCCGGCCTCTTTCAGGACACGTACAATTTCGGCGTCTTCCGTAGGGATTCGATCTTTGAACAGGGAGCTGGCAGCGGTGGTGCGGACGCCGGCGGTGTCGATCAAATCTTTAAGCGCCAGGGGAACGCCATGCAAGGCGCCGCGCCAATCACCGCGTCGAATCTCGGCTTCGGCCTGGCGTGCCTGCGCCAGGGCGGAGTCTGCGGTCATGGTAATGAAAGCATTGAGCCGCGGGTTCAGTTTTTCGATGCGCGCCAGACAGTCTGTGGTCAACTCGAGGGGCGAGACGGATCCTTGGCGCAGCAACTCGCTGGTTTGCCGGATGGATTGCAAGTGTTTTGCCTCCTGGTGGGGAAATATTATCGTCTCATGCGGCAGCTGCCTCCAGTAAGTGAAACACGCAGGCCCGGACCCCCCGTCCGGGCGGGCGAATGGAGCTTGCCAGGCTTCGTCGCTGTGCCGGACGAAAACTGCCGGGCTTGCTCGGCTGGGCGGGTGAGGGCGCCCGCCCCGAGGTGGTCGGCGGTGGTAAGTAGCGACGGGTTTTGTCTTTGCTCTTGACAGGTGTTAGGGCGCATGACCAACGAGGGGTTGTGAAAGGCCTATAATTGTTCGGTTGTTGACCACTTCACTTCCGACGGAGGACTAAGATAGCGCCATGGCCGAGATGACTGCGACTCCCGTCAGCACCCAAGGCTTTTTTGTCGATGGCAAGTGGTGGGAGGAAGGTGATCTGGTTGAGGTCCGCGCGCCCTATGACGGCAGCGTGATTGGATCGGTCTTCCAGGGCAGACGGGAACATGCGGAAGCCGCGATCGCGGCCGCAGTGAAAGCTTTCGGCACCACTCGCCGGCTGCCTGCTTTCGAGCGTCAACGCGTTCTCCGCCGCGTGTCGGAGAACATTTCCGAGCGCAAACAGGAATTTGCCCGCACCATGGCTCAGGAGGCGGGTAAGCCGATCAAGGCCGCGCGTACCGAGGTGGAACGTGCCATCTTTACTTTCAACGTGGCCGCCGAGGAAAGCACTCGGATCTACGGCGAGTACCTGCCGCTGGACTGGCAGGAGTTCACCGCCGGGCGCTGGGGTATTGTACGCCGCTTCCCTTTAGGACCGATTGCCGGAATCACTCCGTTTAATTTTCCTTTGAATCTGGTGGCTCACAAAGTAGCGCCAGCCATTGCCGCCGGTTGTCCACTGGTATTGAAGCCCGCGCCCCAGACTCCTTTCACCGCGATGCTCTTGGCGGAAGCGGTACAGCAGGCAGGCTGGCCGGATGGCGGCCTAAACGTGCTGCCGCTTTCGAATGAGGACGCCGGCCTGCTGGTGAGCGACGAGCGCATAAAGCTGATCAGCTTCACCGGAAGCGCATCCGTAGGCTGGCAGATCAAGAAGAATTGCGGCAAGAAGAAGGTTGTGCTGGAACTCGGGGGCAACGCCGGCGTAATCGTACACAGCGATGCCGACCTGGTTTACGCCGCCGACCGCTGTGTGATGGGGGGCTTTTCCTATGCCGGGCAGACCTGCATCTCGGTGCAGCGCATCCTGGTAGAGCGCTCGGTCTGCGGAAAGTTCACTGACCTGCTGCTGGAGGGTGTGAAAAAGTTGAAGACTGGCGACCCGCTTGACGATTCCACCGATCTGGGACCATTGATCCGAGAAAGCGACGCGGTTCGCGCCAGCGACTGGATTCAGGAAGCGCTTCGGGGCGGAGCCCGCGTACTGTGCGGCGGGCGGCGCCGGGGTCCAACGCTCGAGCCCACAGTTTTGACCGGTACGCGTCCCGACATGAAAGTAAACTGCCAGGAAATATTTGCTCCGGTAGTGACGATTGAGCCTTACGACGATTTCGACCAGGCTCTGCGCCAGATCAACAACTCTCCGTACGGATTGCAGGCCGGACTTTTCACCCGCGACGCCAAGTTAATATTCAACGCCTACGAGGAACTAGAGGTAGGAGGGTTGGTGGCTGGTGATGTGCCTTCGTTCCGTATCGATCACATGCCGTATGGCGGGATCAAGGATTCCGGATTGGGACGTGAAGGCTTGCGCTACGCCATTGAGGAAATGACCGAACCCAAGCTGCTGGTGATGAACCTGAAGTAGAAACTGCGGCAAGCAGTACGGCTTTGCAAAACAGAATTATTTTGACTGGGCCGAAGTTCCTCAGTTTTTTGTCAGGAGTCGCGGCGATGCGCTCTCAATCTTTCCCCTGCTATAATCAAAAGTTTTCCAGCTCCGTACGATAGCGGTCAGTGACCGTTTTAGCGCAACGCTGCACAAACCGGGCGCCTGATACTTGGTTCCCGCCGCACGGCACTTTCTCTTTCGATGCAGATTTTTCATCGCAGCACGAACACACTCTCGCGGGCGACCATCTACGGCGCCGTGTTTGTGGTGGCCGCATTATTTTGGGCTGCGGCGGAAATTCAGCGGTCTCCCTACGTGACCTATGCGGGCGTGCGCCGGCCGCAACCGGTTCCTTTTAGTCATCAACATCACGTGGCCGGCTTAGGAATCGATTGTCGCTACTGTCACACCTCGGTCGAGATCTCCAGCTTTGCCGGCATTCCGCCGACCAAGACCTGCATGAACTGCCATGCGCAGATTTGGACCAACGCACCGCTGCTCGAACCGGTCCGGGAAAGCTACAAGAGCGGCAAGTCGCTGGTCTGGACCCGGGTAAATGATCTACCAGACTTCGCTTATTTCAATCACAGCATTCATATCAACAAGGGCGTAGGTTGTAATACTTGCCACGGCCCCGTAGACCGGATGCCGTTAATGTATAACTACGCCTCGCTGCAGATGGAGTGGTGTCTCGACTGCCATCGCGCTCCGGAAAAATACCTCCGGCCCCGCGATCAGGTGTTCAATATGCGTTACGAAGAACCATCGGGAGGCAAGCCGGTGGAGGTGGACGGCAAGGAATATACCGATCAGGTTTCGCTCGGTACCGACCTGGTGAAGAAGTACAAGTTGCGCACGGTGACGGACATCACCAGTTGTTCGACGTGCCATCGCTAAGCGGATGAAGATGGAAGAGAGAAAAGACAACGCGCGGCGCCAAGATGTCTGCCCTACCAAAAAGGGAAAACTCGATCTCGATGCCGCCCGCGACCGGATCGCCGGGACCAAAGGCCCGGAATACTGGCGCAGCCTTGAAGAACTGGCGGGCAGCCCGGATTTCCAGGAGATGCTGCACCGCGAGTTTCCCAAGGGCGCGTCGGAATGGCTGGACGCAGTTTCGCGGCGCGGGTTCCTGAAGCTAATGGGCGCGTCACTGGCGATGGCGGGCATGACCGCCTGCACCAAGCAGCCGTTGGAGCCAATCGTTCCTTACGTAAAGCAGCCGGAGGAGATGGTTCCTGGGCGGCCGCTATTTTTTGCCACTGCATTCACGCTCGGCGGATACGCCAGCCCGATCCTGGTCGAGAGTCATCTTTATCGTCCCACCAAGATTGAAGGCAATGACCGGCATCCGGCGAGTCTGGGCGGGACAGATATCTTCTCGCAGGCTTCGATCCTGGGTATGTATGACCCCGATCGTTCGCAAACGCTCACCTACCTCGGGGAAGTTCGCACCTGGGGATCGCTGGTAGAGGCCATGCGTGCCCCGCTCAATATCCAGAAGAGCTTGCTGGGAGCGGGCATCCGCATCTTGACCCCGACTGTCTCCTCGCCCACCCTCGCTGACCAGTTGCGTTCGTTGCTGAAGGTTTATCCCGAGGCGAAGTGGCATGTCTATGAGCCGACAAACCGCGACAACGTGCTCGAAGGCGCGAAGCTGGCGTTCGGGCAGCCGGTGGAGACGCAATACAAGCTGGAAAACGCGGACGTAATTTTCTCTCTCGACAGCGATTTCCTCTACGCGGGATTCCCCGGCTTCGCGCGCTACGCGCGAGATTTTGCGAAGCGGCGCAATCCCGATTCCAGCAACATGAGCCGGCTTTACGTGGTCGAGAGCACGCCGAGTTCGACGGGTGCAAAGGCGGACCATCGGTTGCCGATGAAAGCCGTCGATGTCGAATACTTCGCATCTGCTGTTGCCCAAGAGCTGCTTGAAATTACGCGAGGGCAAGCGAAAAACTTGAGCAGCAATGGTTCCAGTGAAGAGTGGGGAGGATTCCTCCAAGCCCTTTGCAAGGACATCGCTAACCATCCGGGGTCGAGCGTCATTATTCCCGGCGATCACCAGCCACCCGCTGTCCACGCGTTGGCCCATGCCCTCAATCAGAGCCAGGGTAACGTAGGCAAGACGGTTTTCTACACCGACCCGGTGGACGCCAACCCGGTGAATCAAACCGAGTCGTTGAAGGACTTGGTTGCCGACATGCGGGGCGGCAAGGTAGATCTTCTGATCATGCTGGGTGGAAATCCTGCCTACGATGCG
>WNFP01003016.1_pt1 | contig 13460 bp, 26 predicted proteins | sample 5400201 | NCBI WGS metagenome assembly WNFP01 (sample SAMN13153355, study PRJNA577476) | soil metagenome | isolation source: 115 cm saprolite under Madrone tree | place: USA:California | collected 2016-06-14
GATGCCGGGGGACAACGTGACGATGGCGATCGAGCTGATCCAGCCGATCGGGATGGAGAAGGAGCTGCGGTTTGCGATCCGGGAGGGCGGGCGGACGGTGGGCGCCGGCGTCGTCGCGGAGATCGCGGAGTAGGCCATGGTCACCGTCAGCGCCGACCAGAAGATCCGCATCCGGCTCAAGGCGTACGACCACAACCTCCTCGACCGCTCGATGAAGGAGATCGTGGAGACCGTGCGCCGCACGGGCGCCCGCGTGACCGGCCCCGTGCTGCTGCCGACGATGATCAATCGCTGGACGGTGCTGCGCTCGCCGCACGTGGACAAGACCTCACGCGAGCAGTTCGAGATGCGGACCCACAAGCGACTGCTCGACATCCTGGACCCGACACCGCAGACGGTGGACGCGCTGATGAAGCTCGACCTGCCCAGCGGCGTCGACGTGGAAATCAAGCTCTAGTCCGGCACGAGAAAAGAGACCCGCTGCCATGGCGATGAAGGAAGGGCTGATCGGCCGGAAGAGGGGCATGACCCAGGTCTTCGGCGACGACGGGAGCATGATCCCCGTCACTGTGGTCGAGGCCGGGCCCTGCACGGTGGTGGCGGTGCGCACCAAGGCGACGCACGGCTACGACGCGCTCCAGATAGGCTTCGAGGCCGCGAAGAAGAACGTCACGAAGGCGATGGCGGGCCACTACAAGAAGGCCGGCGCCGCAACGGCCATGAAGGTGCTGCGCGAGATCCGGCTGCAGAAGAGCGAGGCCGTCGCCGCGTACGAGGCGGGCCAGACGCTGACGGTGGAGCTGTTCACTCCGGGGGAATACGTGGACGTCGTGGGCATGACCAAAGGCAAGGGCTTCCAGGGCGGCGTCAAGCGCCATGGCTGGTCCGGCGGCGACCAGAGCCACGGCTCGATGTTCCACCGGGCCCCGGGCTCCATCGGCGCCTCGTCCGATCCCTCGCGCGTGTGGCCGGGCCACAAGCTGCCGGGACGCATGGGCGGCGACCGCCGCACCGTGCTCAACCTGCCGGTGGTGCGCGTCATCCCCGAGCAGAACCTCATCCTCCTGCGGGGCGCGGTCCCCGGACACAGGAACGGGCTCGTCATGGTGCGCAAGAGCGTCAAGCAGACCAAGTCACAGCAGCAGAAAGCCAAAGAGGCCAAGTAGCATGCCCAGCGTTCCCGTGCTCGACGCGAAGGGCAAGGCGCAGCAGCAGCTCGAGCTGTCCGACGTCTTCGCCGGCCCCGTCCGTGTTCCGCTCCTCCACCAGGCGGTCGTGAAAGAGCTGGCGGCGCGGCGCGCGGGCACCCACGACACGAAGGGCAGGAGCGAGGTCTCCGGCGGCGGCAGGAAGCCGTGGAAGCAGAAGGGCACGGGCCGCGCCCGGCAGGGTTCGATCCGCGCGACGCAGTGGAAGGGCGGCGGCAAGCCCTTCGGCCCCACGCCCAGAAAGTACGACAAGAAGATGCCGACCGAGATGCGCCGCTCCGCGCTCCGCGAGGCGCTGGCGGCCAAGATCGCGTCGGGCGAGGTATCCGTGGTCGATAGCCTGGAGGTCACCGGGGCCAAGACGAAGGCGCTGACGAGCCGGCTCAAGACGCTGGGGCTGCCCCAGGGGCCCACGCTTCTGGTCGTCTCGGACCGGACCGAGAGCCTCGATCGTGCGGCTCGAAACGTTCCGTGGCTGGAAGTGCAGACGCCGACGCACGCCTCCGTCTACCAGATCCTCCGCAACGAGCGGGTCCTCTTCGAGAAGGCGGCGCTCCTGTCGCTGCAGGAGGCGCTCGCATGAACCGCGATGCCCGCAACGTGCTGGTCAAGCCGCTGATGACGGAGAAGAGCATGCAGCGGAAGGAAGAGCTCAACGCGGTTACCTTCCGGGTGTCGATCGACGCCAACAAGGTCGAGATCCGCCAGGCCGTGGAAAAGGTCTTCAACGTCAAGGTCGCGACCGTGCGCACGGCCTCTCACGAAGGCAAGTGGAAGCGCATGGGCAAGTACGAGGGGCGGCGTCCGAACTGGAAGAAGGCGATCGTGACGCTCGCGCCCGGCCACAAGATCGAGCTGGTCGAGGGAGCCTAGCGCCATGGGAATCCGGACACTCAAGCCCACCTCGCCGGCCCGGCGGTACATGACGCAGCTGACCAACGAGGAAATCACGAAGAAGACGCCCGAGAAGAGCCTGCTCTCCCCGAAGAAGCGGGGAAGCGGGCGGAACGTCTACGGGCGCATCACCGTCCGCCACCGGGGCGGCGGGCACAAGCGCATGCTCCGTGAGGTCGATTTCCGGCGCGAGAAGGTCGGCATCCCAGCCGTCGTCAAGGGGATCGAGTACGATCCGGGCCGCTCGGCGCGCATCGCCCTCCTGCATTACAGGGACGGCGAGAAGCGCTACATCATCGCGCCGCTCGGCCTCAAGCCGGGCGACGTGATCATGTCGGGCCCGCAGGCTGACATTCTCCCGGGCAACGCGCTGCCGATCAGGAATATTCCGCTCGGCACGCTCGTGCACAACGTCGAGCTGCAGCCGGGCAAGGGCGGCCAGCTCTGCCGGAGCGCGGGGACGCTCGCCCAGCTCCTGGCCAAAGAGGGCGACCACGCCAACCTCAAGCTGCCTTCGGGCGAGGTGCGGCAGGTCAAGCTCGACTGCATGGCCACGGTCGGCCAGGTCGGCAACCTCGACCACGAGAACGTGTCCGTCGGCAAGGCGGGCCGCGTGCGCTGGAAGGGCTTCAGGCCGACGGTTCGTGGAACGGTGATGAATCCGGTCGACCATCCCATGGGGGGCGGCGAAGGCAAGGGCAAGGGCAACCACCCGATGACCCCGTGGGGCAAGCCGACCAAGGGATACAAGACGCGGCGCGGCGCGCGCCCGTCGGACCGCTACATCGTGACGCGCCGGACGAAGTAGGAGCCGAGACCTATGGGACGCTCAACACGGAAGGGACCGTACGTCGAAGAGAGGCTGGAGAAGCGGGTGGAGGAGCTCAACCGCCAGCGCCAGAAGAAGGTGCTGAAGACCTGGTCGCGGCGCTCCACCATCGTGCCGGAGTTCGTCGGCCACACGCTGGCCGTGCACAACGGGAGGAAGTTCATCCCGGTCTACGTCACGGAGAACATGGTCGGCCACCGGCTGGGCGAGTTCGCCCTGACGCGCACGTTCAAAGCGCACGGGCAGGCCGAAAAGGCCACCGTGTCACCGACGGGGAAAGCCTGAGCGCGCCATGAAGACGCGAGCCACCGCGCGCTACATCCGGGTGCCGGCCTCCAAGGCCAGGCTGGTCCTCGACCACATCCGCGGCAAGTCGGCGGGCGAGGCGCTGGCCGTGCTGCAGTTCACGCCCAAGGCGGCCGCGCGGCTCATCGAGAAGGTGCTGCGATCCGCCATCGCCAACGCGGAGCACAACCACCAGGTGCGCGACCTCGACGATCTGCGGGTCGTCAAGGCCACGGCCGACGGCGGCCCGTCCATGAAGCGCGTCTCGCCGCGGGCCATGGGGCGCGCGTTCTTCATCAAGCACCGCACGAGCCACCTGACGATCGAGCTGTCCAACGAGACGGCGCGCCCCTCGCGGGCCGCCCAGAGGTAGCCAATGGGGCAGAAGACTCATCCGATCGGATTCCGGCTGGGCTCCACGCGCACGTGGAGCTCGCGGTGGTTCGCCACCAAGGGGTACGCGGCGCTCCTGCACGAGGACGTGAAGATCCGCCGGTTCATCAAGTCCTCGCTCTACCACGCGGGGATCTCGCGGATCGACATCGAGCGCTCGGCGAACCGCGCCCGGATCTCCATCTTCACGGCGCGCCCGGGCATCATCATCGGCCGCAAGGGCGCCGAGGTGGAAAAGCTCAAGAACGAGATCCAGACGCGCACGGCCAAGGAGGTCTACCTCAACATCGAAGAAGTGGTCCACCCGGAGCTCGACGCGCAGCTGGTGGCCGAAAACGTGGCGCTGCAGCTGCAGAAGCGCGTCGCGTTCCGCCGCGCCATGAAGAAGGCGGTAACTTCCGCGCTCAGGCTGGGCGCGGACGGCATCCGGATCGCCTGCTCCGGGCGCCTGGGCGGGGCCGAGATCGCGCGCCGCGAGTGGTATCGCGACGGTCGCGTGCCGCTACACACGATCCGCGCCGACATCGACTACGGCTTGGCCGAGGCGCATACGACGTACGGGGCGATCGGCGTGAAGGTCTGGATCTTCAAGGGCGAGGTGCTGCCCTCCCAGCGTCAGGCGGCGGAGGCGTAAGCAGCCATGCTGATGCCCAAGCGCGTCAAGTACCGCAAGGCCCAGCGCGGGCGCATGAGGGGCAAGGCGCAACGCGGCTCGACGCTGGCCTTCGGGGACTTCGGGCTCAAGGCGCTCGAGCCCGGCTGGGTCACCAACCGCCAGATCGAAGCGGCGCGCGTCTCGCTCGCGCGCAGCGTGAAGCGGGGCGGCAAGATCTTCATCCGGATCTTTCCGGACAAGCCGGTGACGAAGAAGCCGGCCGAGACGCGGATGGGCAAGGGCAAGGGCAACCCGGAGTTCTGGGTCGCCGTGGTCAAGCCCGGGCGCGTGATGTACGAGATGGAGGGCGTGGACGAGGCGACGGCGCGCGAAGGCTTTCGCCTGGCCGCCCAGAAGATCGGCATCAGGACCAAGTTCGTGTCCCGCACCCGGGCACTCTAGAGAATCGGAGAACACTTCATGAAACCGGAAGCGTGGCGCGAGATGAGCGGCGAAGACCTGGAGCAGAAGGTCAAGGAGCTGACCGAAGAGCTGTTCAACCTCCGGTTCCAGCTGTCCATGGGTGTGGCCAAGAACCCCTCGCGGGTGCAGCAGGCCAAGCGGGATCTGGCGCGCGCGAAGACCATTCTCCGCGAGCGCCAGCTGCAGGGCGCGAGCTAACAGGAGATCATTGGCGTGGCCGAGACGAAAACGAAGGAAGGCGTCGTGGTGAGCGACAAGATGACGAAGACGCGGGTGGTGATGATCCAGCGCGTCTACCGCCATCCTCGCTACGAGCGGGTCATCACGCGGTCGAAGCGGCTGAAGGCTCACGACGAGACGAACGCCAGCAAGGTCGGGGACCGCGTGCTGATCGAGGAGACGCGGCCGCTGTCGAAGGACAAGCGGTGGCGCATCCGTCAGGTCCTGGCCCGCGTGAGCGCGTGAGGCGGGGGATCCTGAGATGATCCAGCCCAGGTCGATGCTCGACGTCGCGGACAATTCGGGCGCGAAGAAGGCGCAGTGCATCCGCGTGCTGGGCGGCTCCAACAAGCGCTACGCCTCGCTGGGTGACATCGTGATCGTGGCCGTGAAGGAAGCCGTCCCCGACGGGACCGTGAAGAAGGGCGAGGTCGCGCGGGCCGTGGTGGTACGCACGGTGAAGGAAGTCGGCAGGAAGGACGGCTCGTACATCCGGTTCGACCGGAACGCCGTCGTGCTGATCAAGACCGACGACAACCCTGTGGGCACGCGCATCTTCGGGCCCGTTGCCCGCGAGCTGCGCGACCGGCAGTTCACGAAGATCATATCGCTGGCCCCAGAGGTCATCTGAGTCATGGCGATGGCGCATGTGCGGAAGGGCGACACGGTAGTGGTGGTGGCCGGCAAGGAGCGCGGCAAGCGCGGCAAGGTGCTTCGCGTCATCCCGGGCAAGGGCCGCGTGCTGATCGAGCACGTCAACATGATCAAGAAGCACCAGCGCCCGACGCAGAAGCTGCGGCAGGGCGGCATCATCGAGCGCGAGGGGCCGATCCACCTGTCGAACGTGATGCTGGTGGATCCGCAGACGGAAAAGTCCACCCGGGTCGGCGTCCGATCGCTTGCCGACGGCAAGAAGGTCCGGGTCGCCCGCAGGTCGGGCGAATTCATCGACAAGGCATAGCCCATGGCCGACGCGAAGAAAGCAGACAAGCCGAAGGCTCCGCAGGGCGGCAAGGCCCCGCAGGGCGCCAAGCAGCCCAAGCAGGGCAAGGGCGGCGGGCAGCAGGCCGCTCCCGCGGCGCCGGCGACCCGCGCCCGGGTGACCGGCGACGTGCCGCCCCGGCTCCGCGACCGGTTTCGGACGGCGGTGATCCCCGCGATGATGAAGGAGCGCGGGTACACCAACCCGTTCCAGGTGCCGCGTCTTCAGAAGATCGTCATCAACATGGGCGTGGGCGAGGGCAAGGAGAACGCCAAGGTGATGGACTTCGCCGTGGCCGATCTCCAGATGATCACCGGGCAGAAGCCCGTGGTGACGCGGGCCAAGAAGTCCATCGCCAACTTCAAGCTCCGCGAGAATTCGCCGATCGGCTGCAAGGTGACGCTGCGCGGGGCGCGGATGTACGAGTTCCTCGACCGGCTGGTCAACGTGGCCCTCCCTCGGGTGCGTGACTTCAAAGGCGTGGCGCCCAAGGCGTTCGACGGACGCGGCAACTACGCTCTCGGGCTCAAGGAGCAGGTGATCTTTCCCGAGATCGTCTACGACAAGGTGGACAAGGTGCGCGGCATGGACGTGATCATGGTCACCTCGGCCCGAACCGACGAGGAGGCCAAGGCGCTGCTGGCGCACCTCGGCGTTCCCTTCAGGGGGGAGTCTTAAGGCATGGCGAAGACCTCGCTCATCATGAAGTCGGAGCGGCTGCAGAAGGCGTCCAAGTTCAAGACGCGCGTCTACAGCCGCTGCAAGCTGTGCGGCCGGCCGCGCGGCTTTTTGAGAAAGTTCCAGCTCTGCCGGCTCTGCTTCCGGGAGCTCGCCCTCAAGGGCGAGGTGCCGGGCGTGATCAAGGCCAGTTGGTAGAGGGCGGACGACCATGTCGATGAGCGACCCGATCGCAGATCTGCTGACGCGCATCCGCAACGCCAGCCGCGCCGAGCACGAGAAGGTGGACATTCCGTCCTCCAAGCTCAAGGTGCGGATCACGGAGATCCTCAAGGAGGAGGGGTTCATCAAGAACTTCCGCCTCATCGAGGACAACAAGCAGGGGACGCTGCGGGTCTACCTGAAGTACGGCCCTGGCAACGAGAAGATCATCTCTGGCCTGGTCCGCGTCTCGAAGCCCGGCCGCCGTGTCTACGTCGACAAGGACAAGATCCCGAGCATCCTGGGCGGGATGGGTGTCGCCATCCTGTCCACCTCGCGCGGCGTCATGACGGACCGCGCCGTGCGCAAGCAGCAGCTCGGCGGCGAAGTCCTCGCGTACGTCTGGTAGCGGCAGGAGCGCACGCCATGTCACGAATCGGCAAGAAACCCATCCCGCTTCCTCAGGGGGTCAAGGTCAACATCGAGGGCCAGACCGTCAAGGCGGAGGGGCCGAAGGGCAAGCTCAGCCAGACGGTGCCCGGCACGCTGTCGGTCTCGGTCGACCAGAACGTGCTCACGGTCGGGCGCAGCTCGGACCACCGGACGGTGCGGGCGATGCACGGCCTGATGCGCTCGCTCATCGCCAACATGGTCCACGGCGTCAAGGACGGCTTCGAGCGCAAGCTCGAGATCGTCGGCATCGGGTATCGCGCGCAGCTGCAGGGCAAGAGCCTGCAGTTGGCCCTCGGCTACTCGCACCCGGTGATCTTCCCGCTGCCCGAGGGCATCCAGGCCGAGGTCGACAGGCAGGTGTCGATCACGATCAAGGGCGCGGACAAGGCGCTGGTCGGCCAGACGGCGGCCAAGCTTCGCGCGCTCCGGAAGCCGGACCCGTACAAGGGCAAGGGCATCAAGTACGCCGACGAATACATCCGGCGCAAGGTCGGTAAGAAGGCGGGGGCCAAGTAATGCGGACCGATCTCAAGGTCGTGGGACGCAAGATCCGGCACCTGCGGGTGCGCGCGAAGGTGCAGGGCACAGCGGAGCGCCCGAGGCTTGCCGTCTATCGGAGCCTCAACCACATCTATGCTCAGGTGGTGGACGATGCGGCCGGCCGCACCCTCGTGTCGGTGGACAGCCGCTCGCCCGATTTCCGCGGGAAGGCGAAGAGCGGCGGCAACGTGGCGGCCGCGAAGATCGTCGGCGAGCTCGTGGCGCAGAAGGCCAAGGCCGGCGGCATCGGCCAGGTGATCTTCGACCGCGGCGGCTACCAGTACCACGGGCGGGTCAAGGCCTTAGCCGAGGCCGCCCGCGCGGCCGGGCTTGTTTTTTAATGGTTAACACGAATTCGACTGGCACAACGGGGGACTGAGTGGCCGAAGCGAAGATCGATGCAAGCGCGCTGGACCTGACGGACCGGGTCGTCGCCATCAACCGGGTCGCCAAGGTGGTCAAGGGCGGCCGGCGGTTTTCCTTCACGGCGCTGGTCGTCGTGGGCGACGGTCGGGGGCACGTGGGCGTGGGATTGGGTAAGGCCCGCGAGGTGCCCGAGGCCATCCGGAAGTCCGTCGAGCACGCCAAGAAAGACCTGATCCTCGTGCCGCTCAAGGACACGACGATTCCGTTCGCGATCACCGGCCACTTCGGCGCCGCGCGGGTCTTCCTCCGCCCGGCCTCGCACGGCACGGGCGTCATCGCGGGCGGCGCCGTGCGGCCGGTGCTGGAGGCCGCCGGAGTCCAGGACATCCTGACGAAGACGCTCGGCACCAACAACCCGCACAACGTGCTCAAGGCGACCATCGACGCGTTCCGCCGCCTCAAGCGGCTGCTCGACACGCACAACGCCCGGCGCAGGTCCACGGACGGCGACGGCCAGGAGGCATCCGGTGGCAAAGAAGCTTAAGGTCACCCTGGTCAAGAGCCTGATCGGGCTTTCGCCGAAGCAGGAGGCGACCGTCAAGGCGCTCGGGCTCAAGCACATCCGCCAGACGGTGGAGCACGACGACACGCCGACCATCCGCGGGATGATCGACGCCGTGCCTTTCGCCGTTAAGGTGGCAGGGCGAGATGCAGCCGAAGGCGAGACGAGCGCTTCAAGAAGGATAAAATGAGACTCGAAGATCTCCGGCCGGCGAAGGGCTCGACGAAGAAGATCAAGCGGCGCGGCCGCGGCCGGTCGTCGGGCACCGGCAAGACCTCAGGCAGGGGCCACAAGGGCCTCAAGGCGCGCTCGGGCGGCGGCGCGCGCCCGGGCTTCGAAGGCGGCCAGATGCCGCTCTACCGGCGCCTGCCGAAGCGCGGCTTCCTGCCCTACGGCGGCAAGACCGAGTTCGCGATCGTCAACGTCGGGGACATCTCCGCCCGCTTCGCGGCCGGGAGCGTCGTGGACCCGGATGGGCTCGTCGAGGCCGGTCTGATCAAGAGGTCCGGCCGACAGGCGCTGAAGGTGCTGGGCGACGGTGACGTCGCGCACGCGCTCACGGTCAAGGCCCACCGGGTGAGCGAGTCGGCGAAGCAGAAGCTCGAGGCCGCTGGCGGCAGTGTCGAGGTCCTGCCCGACAGGCCGCCGGGGCCCGAGACCAAGCGGCAAGCGGCCCACAGCAAGCAGAAGGCTTCTGCCAGGAGGCGGGACGCTTCCACCGCCACGCCGGAGGCTGCTCGCACATGATAGAAGGGCTCCAGAGCTTCCAGAACATCTTCAAGATCCCGGAGCTCAAGCGCCGGGTCTTGGTGACTCTGGGTCTGCTCGCCGCCTACCGACTCGGAGCCCACGTGCCGACCCCGGGCATCGACGCCACCGCGCTGGCCGCGCTCTTCAACCAGATGCAGGGCGGCCTGCTCGGCATGGTCGATCTCTTCTCCGGCGGCAACCTGCGGCGGCTCACGGTCTTCGCGCTGGGCATCATGCCGTACATCTCGGCGTCCATCATTCTCCAGCTCCTGACCGTCGTGATCCCCGCCCTCGAGCGCCTGGCCAAGGAAGGCGAGGCGGGCAAGAAGAAGATCACCCAGTACACGCGCTACGGCACGATCGGCCTGTCCCTGATCCAGTCCTTCGGCATCGCCGTGGGCCTCGAGAGCATGACGCCGCAGGGCGGGCAGGTGCTGGTGCCGGACCCGGGCTGGGGCTTCCGGCTCATGACGATGCTGACGCTGACGACCGGCACCGCGCTGATCATGTGGCTGGGCGAGCAGATCTCGGAGAAGGGCATCGGCAACGGCATCTCGCTCATCATCTTCGCGGGCATCGTCGTGCGGTTGCCTTCGGCCGTCGTGTCGTCCTACACCCTGATCGCGACGGGCGAGCTGAAGCTCTTCGTGTTCATCGGGCTCGTGGCCATGATGGTGCTCGTGACCGCGGCGGTCATCGTGATGCAGGAGGGGCAGCGCAAGATCCCGGTCCAGTACGCCAAGCGGATGGTCGGCCGGCGGATGGCCATGGGCCAGACGACCCACATCCCGCTGCGCATCAACACGGCGGGCGTCATCCCGGTCATCTTCGCGTCCTCGCTCATCCTCTTTCCGGCGACGCTGACCCGCTTCATCCAGCATCCGTGGATGCAGGCGATCTCCGAGGCGCTGTCCCCGGGGCACCTGACGTACACGGCGCTCTACTGCGCGCTGATCATCTTCTTCACGTACTTCTACACGGCGATCGTCTTCAACCCCGTCGACCTGGCCGACAACATGAAGAAGTACGGCGGCTTCATTCCGGGCGTGCGCCCGGGCAAGAAGACGGCCGAGTACATCGACCGGGTCCTGACTCGCATCACGCTGCCGGGCGCCATCTTCCTGGCATTGATCTCCGTGCTGCCGGACTTCCTGATCCGCATGTTCAACGTGCCCTTCTACTTCGGCGGCACGAGCCTCTTGATCGTGGTCGGCGTGGCGCTCGACACCGTGCGGCAGATGGAGTCGCACCTGCTCATGCGGAATTACGAAGGGTTCCTCCGCAAGAAGGCGCGGGCGCAGGCGTGAGCGTGAGAGTCATCTTCCTGGGGCCTCCGGGAGCCGGCAAGGGCACCCAGGCGCAGAGCCTTGCCCACGAGTGGGGCGTGCCCCACATCGCCACGGGGGACATGCTGCGCGAGGCCGTTGCCGCGAAGACAGCGCTCGGGCTCGAAGCGAAGCGTCACATGGATTCGGGAGGGCTCGTGCCCGACGACGTCGTGATCGGCCTGGTGGGCGAGCGCCTGGCGCAGCCCGACGCCAAGGCGGGCTGCGTGCTCGACGGCTTCCCGCGCACGACCGCGCAGGCCGAGGCGCTCGACGCGGTGTTCACGCGCGCGGGTATCGCGCTCGATCGCGTGGTCTTCTTCGACGTGTCGCGCGCGGAGCTGCTCCGCCGCCTCACGGGCCGCCGCGTCTGCAAGTCGTGCGGCCGCACCTTCCACCTGGTCTCGGCGCCGCCCAAGGTCGCGGGCAAGTGCGATGCCTGCGGGGGCGAGCTGTACCAGCGCGCCGACGACAGCGAGGCCACCGTGGCGACGCGCCTGGACGTCTACCAGAAGCAGACGGCGCCGCTCCTCGACTACTACCGCCGCAGCGGGCTCCTCACCGAGATCGCGGGCGAGGGACCGGTGAACGAGGTGGCCGAGGCGATTCGCAGGGCTGTCGGGCAGGGGGTGGGGCGGTGATCCTGCTCAAGTCCCCGCGAGAGCTCGAGCACATGCGCGCGGCGGGCCGCATCCTGGCCGAGGTCAAGGAGCGGCTCAAGGCGCTCGTGCGGTCCGGCGTCTCGACCAAGGACATCGACGAGGACGTCGAGGCTTTCATCGTCGGCAAGGGCGCCCAGTCCGCCTTCAAGGGCTATCGCGGGTATCCGGCGACCGTGTGCACCTCGATCAATCAGGAGGTCGTCCACGGCATCCCGTCGGCCAAGCGGAAGCTCAAGGACGGCGACATCATCGGCCTGGACCTGGGCTGCATCGTCGAGGGCTACTACGGTGACTGTGCCGTCACGCTGCCCGTCGGGCCGGTGCCGGCGAGAGTGCAGGAGCTGCTGGAAGTGACGCGCGAGAGCCTCGACAAAGCCATCGTGCAGTGCCGGCCGGGCAACCGCATCGGCGACATTTCCAACGCCGTGCAGACGCACTGCGAGAGCCACGGCTTCGGTGTCGTGCGGGCTTTCGTGGGGCACGGGATAGGGCGGGCGCTCCACGAGGATCCGCAGGTACCGAACTTCGGGGAAGCGGGCCGCGGTCCGGCGCTCAAGGCCGGGATGGTGCTGGCGATCGAGCCCATGGTCACGATGGGATCGTGCGAAGTGCAAGTGCTCGAGGACGGGTGGACGGCGGTGACCGTCGACGGCAGCCTCGCGGCCCATTTCGAGGACACGATCTCCATCACCGACAACGGCCCCGACGTGCTGACCAGGGTGGCGCTCTAAGCCGTGCCGAAAGAAGACGCGATCGAGGTCGAGGGCACGGTCGTGGAGCCGCTGCCGAACGCCATGTTCCGCGTGGAGCTGGACAACGGGCACAAGGTGCTGGCGCACGTGTCGGGCAAGATGCGCATGAACTTCATCCGGATCCTGCCGGGAGACAAGGTCAAGGTGGAGCTGTCGCCCTACGACCTGACCCGCGGCCGGATCACGTACCGATTTAAGTGAGGCCACTATGAAAGTCAGACCGTCGGTCAAGGTACGGTGCGAGCACTGCAAGATCGTGCGGCGCGAGCGCGTCGTGCGCATCATCTGCAAGAACCCGCGCCACAAGCAGCGCCAGGGTTAGAGGCAGTGCGAGCTGAGGGGCGGTCGTGCAGCTGTTTGCACGAGCGTCACGAGGCGAGCGGTGAAATGGCTCGAAAGGAGAATTGACCATATGGCACGCATTTCCGGAGTGGATCTGCCGCGGGACAAGCGCGGCGAAATCGCGATCCAGTACATCTACGGGATCGGCATCCCGTCTTCGAAGAAGATCTTCGCCGACGCCAGGGTCGACCCCGGCAAGCGGGTCAAGGCCTGGAGCGACGAGGAGACGGCGCGGGTGCGCGACATCATCGAGCGCGAGTACAAGGTCGAAGGCGACCTCCGGCGCGAGGTGTCGATGAGCGTCAAGCGCCTCATGGATATCGGCTGCTACCGCGGCATTCGCCACCGGAAGGGCCTGCCCGTGCGCGGGCAGCGGACCCACACCAACGCCCGCACCCGCAAGGGCAAGAGCAAGGGCGTCATGGTCAAGAAGAAGCCGGTGGCCGCCGCCGCAGCGCCCGCGGCCGCACCCGCCGCGCCGGCGAAGAAGTAAGGAGCGACACACATGGCTGACGAAGCGGCAGAGAAGCCGGTCGAGAAGGATGAGGACAAGGCCCCGGCGGCGCCCCGCAAGGGCGGGCGCAAGCGGGAGCGCAAGGAAGTGCGCGTGGGGATCGCCCACGTCCAGGCGACGTTCAACAACACGATCGTCACGCTGACGGACAAGATGGGCAACGTGGTCTCGTGGGCGAGCGCAGGCAGCGTCGGCTTCAAGGGCTCGCGCAAGAGCACGCCCTTCGCCGCGCAGACCGCCGCGGAAAACGCCGCGCGCAAGGCGATGGACCTGGGTCTGAAGCAGGTCGAGGTGTTCGTGCGGGGTCCGGGGGCAGGCCGCGAGGCGGCCATCCGGTCGCTCCAGGCCGTGGGCCTCGAGATCTCCGCGATCCGTGACGTGACGCCGATTCCGCACAATGGGTGCCGTCCGCCCAAGCGGCGTCGGG
>WNFP01003017.1_pt1 | contig 13459 bp, 11 predicted proteins | sample 5400201 | NCBI WGS metagenome assembly WNFP01 (sample SAMN13153355, study PRJNA577476) | soil metagenome | isolation source: 115 cm saprolite under Madrone tree | place: USA:California | collected 2016-06-14
GTGGGCTCGGAAATCTCGCACCCGAGCTGGAGCAGTTCGCCGTGAATGCGAGGTGCACCCCATGTGGGATTCTCCGCCTTCATGCGTCGAATTAACTGGCGGATCTGCGCATTCACCTGTGGTTGCCCCGGTCGACGTCGCTGAGACCGCCATCGCCAAAACCGCTGGAATCCGGCACGATGCCAGGAAACCACGGTCTCCGGCTTGACAATGATCAGGGCTTCGGACCAGCCCTCCCACAGCCGGCGAAGGACAATCCAGAACAGCCGATCGAGGCGATCCAGTTTGGGCCGGGGCTGCTTCCGCTTGAAGACGGCGAGTTGCTGGCGAAGAGCGACGGCTTCCAGGGCGAGTTTGTGACGTGGCAGAAAAAAGGAGCGCAGGTAAGCCACCACCGCACAGGCAAGGGTAACAGGTAGAATGGTACCGCTCCAACCGCTTGATTTTCATCCGTGATGGCATTTTGATGACCCACCGCGATTGTGGATCCTGGAATCGCGGGGCGCCGGAGAACATGGGCGACGCTTTGGCTCTTCCATAATGCAGCGAGGTAGGATGCAGCCGACGATCCGCGACGTGATCGCCTATTGGATTTGTCCCGTCGTCGCGGTGGACCCCGGAGTCGTTCCTGCCGTAAACGGCGATCCGCTGATCTCTGTCAACCCTCCATTCGCCCCATTGATGCTGAACTCGGAGACATTGTTTGAACCCCCATTCGCCACATACAAAAACTTGCCCGACAGATCGATGGTCACATCATTAGGTCCCGTCCCCGCCGAGAACGGCGAGCCTGCGAGCGGGGCCAAGGCCCCCGTCGATGGATCGATCGAGTATGCGGAGATATTGTTCGCTGCGTGGCTCGCTACGTACGCGAATTTCCCGGTGACATCGATCGCGATCGATATCGGACTTTGCGGCGTCGCATACGGCGACCCTGCAATCGGACCCAGCGCACCGCTCAGTGGATCAATGGTGAACGCAGAAACGCCGTTCGATACCTGGTTCGCCACATAAACAAACCGGCCGGTCGGGTCAATAGCCACGGCCATTGGATCTGTTCCCACCGCGAAGGGTGACCCGAGCATCGGCGTAAGTACCCCTGTCGCCGGATTGATCACAAATCCCGAGACGTCGTTGGAAATCGCGTTCGTCACGTAAATGAACCGCCCCGCCGGCTCCACTCTCACCAGATTTGGCGCCGATCCCGCCACGAACGGCGACCCCGCCATCGCCGCCAACGCTCCTGTCGTTCGATCGATTGTGAAACTTGCCACTGTGTTCGAACTCGGGCTGTTATTGGTAACGTACGCGAATCGTCCTGTAGGCTCCACCGCCATCGAAAACGGCAGCATCAACGTTCCCCCCGCAAATGGCGACCCGGGAACCGCAGTCAGCCCGCCCGAAGCCGGATCAACAGTAAACGCCGTAATCGTGCCCCCGCCAGCATCGACGGCGTATACAAATTTCCCCGCTGGGTCCGCCGCCACCGTGGGCGGGCTTGAGCCCGCCGCAAACGGTGACCCCGCAACGTTCGTCAGCCCTCCGGTCGCGGGATTGATACTGTACCCTGATACAGTGTTGCTTCCGAAATTCGCAACGTATGCATACTTGGGCATGTAAGTCACCGCCGCGTTTCCTCCGCTCAAGGCGATTGATCTCCCCTGCCCGCGCGTCCTCACGCTCCCCTTAACCGTCAGTTTCCCTGTCGCCGCGTTGATCGAGTAGCCCGTGATTGTTTCGGAGGTCGAGCCTTCATTCGAGACGTACAGAAATTTTCCCGAAGGATCCACTGCCAGTGAAACCGGGAAGGATCCCGCCGCGAACGGACCTCCTGCCACCGGACTTAAGACTCCAGTCGCACCGTTAATGGAAAATGCCGAAATGCTGTTCGAAGAAGTGTTCGCCACGTAAGCGTACTTCCCGGAAGGATCTATAGCCACTGACACCGGGTTAGATCCCGCTGCGAAAGGGGACCCCGCCGCTGGCACCAACCCGCCTGTCGATGCGTTGATCGTAAAGGCGGACGCGTTGTCCGAAGTTTCATTTGCAACCACCGCGACTTTCCCTGCCGGATCGATAGCAATCGCAAAGGGTCCTGTTCCAGTGGCGAACGGTGAGCCAGCGACGGCGCTCAGCGTCCCGCTCGCGGCATCAATCTTGTATGCCGAAATATTGCCCGAAGAATTATTCGTCACATAAACAAAATTCCCGCTCGGATCAAACGCCACCGCGTTCGGCCCGGTATTCGCCGCAAACGGCGAGCCCGCAATCGCCGTCAGTGCCCCGCTCGCTCTGTCGATCGCATACCCGGACACATTCCCCGATACCCCATTCGTCACGTAGGCAAAACTCCCAGACGGGTCTACGCCGACGAAGTTCGGGTTCGAACCTGCCGCAACAGGTGAGCCCGTAATGGGCGTGAGCCCGCCGGCAGCCGGATCGATCTTGAACGACGAGACGTTGTTGTCGCTGTTGTTTACCACATAGGCGAACTTCCCCGCGGCGTCCGTGACGATGGCGCTCGGACCCGTTCCCGCCATCGCGTAGCCATTGTCGCGGAGTTGGCCGCTGGTAGCATCCACCGTATAGATGGATATGGTGTTATCGCTCGGATTCGCCGAGTACGCGAACCGCGGTACCGCCGCTCCCGCCCCTTCCACCACGATCAACCGTGTCGAGCTGCTGATTCCTCCTGAAGTGGCCGTGATCTGCGGCCTCCCAATCGCCACGCCGGTCGCCTGCCCTGAGCTCGTTATTGTGGCTTCCGTCGTGTCGGAGCTACTCCAGGCTGCCGAGGGCGTCATGTCCGCAGTGCTCCCGTCGCTGAAAGTACCCTTGGCTGCGAACTGCTGATTCGCGCCCGTTGCTACCGATGGATTGGCCGGCGTGACCTGGATTCCCGTCAAGGTCTTAGTCGGCCCCGCAGGAGCGGAGCTGCAACCTCCTGAAAGCACAGCTCCTACTGCGACCATTGCCGTCAGTAGCTGGAAAGGGAAGTCTGGTCGATTCGTTCGTTGCATCGGAATACCCCCTCAGCTCGATAGGAAAGTTCGCCCGCACCCCGCAGCCTAGCAGAGCACTCCATCCGCGCAAGCGACAAGCTGCGACACGGCCCCTCTGTCGCCCCTTGTCATCTCACATCTCACTGACGGCGAAGCCGGGGGCCCTCGCCTGCCCGTTTCACCAACAAATTGAGGGGAATTGAAAGCATCACGTTCGGACTGACCGGCAAAAGTGCTCTTTACTTTACGTCAGCGGACGTCCAAACGCGCAACTGGACAAGGGGTTTTCACCTGTAAAATAACCTCACGGGGCAAGCCCACGAACTCAGGCGCTAGATCTGGGATCAAAATGTAGAGGCGCGTAAAACCGTAATGTCTAACTCGTTCTAAGCCATTGATTTTCTTCACTCAAAAACGCCACCTAGCGCGTTCAGGATTCATGTGATTCCTGAACGGGCTTGAACGGCCAGCTGGTGGACACGGCAAGCGATGATCTTCTCCCTCTGTTTATCAACAGCCAGTGCTCTTTTTGCGGACTTCCCGTCCCCGCGGAAAACCGGCAAACGGACAACCTCTATTCTTACAGGTTAATTAAGGGGGGGCGAGCGCGGGGGAGCCGGGCGAAGAAACTAATTCGTTGAGCTCGCCAGCTTCGATGTGCCAGGTTGTCCTGGATCACCCGTCAAGACAAATCCAGCCCAATAGAAGGGGCTCGGATACTTCTGCCGGACTTCGACTTGAGCGGCACGAAGTGCGTCGACCTTGGACACGCCCTTCCTCAAGTGTGTATAGAAGGCGACCATCAAGAGCTTTGTGGCATCGTCATCAACGCTCCACAGGCTTGCTACGACTGAGGGAGAACCTGCATACAAGAAGGCTTGGCTTAGACCAATAATGTCGTCTCCGCGAGTTCTTTTGCCGCTCTGCGATTGACAACCACTCAGTACTACTAGGTTGGTTCTGTGCAGCGACAGGCCGTAAACTCCCGCCAAATCCAATGGGCTATCATCGCCATTCCCGCCGCGCCCTAAGAGTATTCTTGATGCCATGGGATTCCTTCGATCAATTTCGAAGTGTGCGACTAAATGTAGGATGTCGTAGTTTGTAGCGTCCTTCCGTAGAACTGCGACCGTGACTTCACTACCCAGGAGGGGCTCGGTCTTAAAGAAAGCCGCGACTGTTCGTGCTTCGTCCTCCACGGAACCCAGGTGCGGTAAGCCCTCCTCTTGAGGGTTTGCGAGGACTAGTGCTCGTTCCGCAGAGGAGCCTATTTTGGAGCGCAAATAGGAAAGCACGCTGACGCTGGGCAAGTAGGAGATCGAGTAATCGTCAGAGAGGAAATGATGACCGTCAGAAGTGAGCGCGGCGAAAGGCAACTCATGAAGCACTCCGTGCGGCACAATCACGATCCTAGGCGTCTTCAGTTCTGAGTGTAACGGCGCAATGAGTGATTTGTACAAGGTTGTTAGAACTGGAGACACCTCATTTTCGTTTGCGAAGTCGCGAAACGTCGAAATCTCGTGAATGAGCTCGGCTTGGCCGATATTCAGCTTCTTCATTCTGAGAGTCGTTTTAGTCAAGACAAAAGCAAACGTTTGATCCCGTGCGGTCAAGTAGGAAATGATTGTCGTGTCGGGGTCGAGGTGTTTTTGTGCCATCTCGACGTTCATAGGCGCTATGCTCAAAAAAGCCGCGTATTTCGGATTTGAAAGTTTTAGTTGGTTGAAAAGCGACTCGTACGACTCCCGAACAGCGACAACGCGAGATTGAAGTACCCGGATCCTCTCAGAGTTCAGTTCCGGTCCCGGTCTAGAAAGTTCCTGGCCGAGCTGGCGTTCGAGAGTGATGTTTTCGCGGCGCAATTGTTCTTCTCTGGCGATGAATTCCGGTGACGCCTGTTTTAGATCTTCAACCTTGGCGTTACCCAATTGATCCAGTAACAGGCGCGCTCTCGCCCGTTCGCTGAGATCAAAAGCCGCCTCGGTCTGATGAGTTTTGACTTCCAGTTGAATCGCTCGTCCGTACAGGGCAGCTGACTGGCCAGCAATGTTGCTACGGAACTCCTCGAGCCGTGCCTCTGTTTGGAGATCCTCCATCTTGTCCAGCGCTTGCAAATAGTAAGAGAGCGCTTCTTTGGACTTACCCTTTGCGTCGTAAACGAGCCCTGAATTTGTCAGAACTCCGATCTCTCCGGCACGATCTCCAATCGCGCGCATCAATGGCAATGCTTCGTCGTAGTTCTTCAGGGCTTGCCTAAAACGAGGAGAGGGATCAGCCATCGGAGTGCTGATTGCCATCCAGTATTGAAGTTCGCCTGTACTTGCAATTACCCCCGCTTTGGCTGGGGTGTTCGACGTGCCTTCAACAAGGCTACGAGCCTGGGCAAAGGATTCTTCAGCGTCCTTAAATGCGCGCATCGCCATTAAGGAACGGCCAATGCCAGTCAGGATCGTAACTTCAAGCGATGAATCACTACCCGGCACTAAGAGCGACTGAGCCTTCTTGTAGGCGGCCAACGCGGGACCAGGCTCACCCACGGCCTGAAGCAGGTCAGCGTCGCTGGCAAAAATTCTTGCTTGTTGAATCTTAGAAGCGCTAGGAAGTGCTGCCTTGTACTGTCCAACGGCTTTGTCATACTGGCCAATAGATTGGTAGAGCGAACCGATCCCGATCCTCGCCCGCACTTGGCCATCTTCATCCCCAGTTTTTGAGAAGAGAATGAATGCTGAGTCATAGCATCCGATTGCTTTCTGGATATCACCTAAGGATTGAAAGGCCCATGCAGAACTCAAGAAACTTTCAGCCCAACCGTCATTGTCGCTCAGTGACTTTAGTATCAGCGAGATCTCGCGATTGTCGGCTAATGCCGCCTCAAACTCTCCCGCTTGCATGTGAGCGGCAGATTTAGCTCGAAGGAGATCGACTCGGAGTCTCGGGTCTCCTGCTGTCCTTACCATGGGTTCGGCGGCGCTGACGTGAAGCAGTGCCTGGGCAAAATTACCTTGTTGGACGAAGAGTTGCGCCAAGGCCGTATGATTGATCATCTGTCCGACTTTATCTCCGGCAGTTTCGCTCACGGCCAGAGCGTGTTCGCGGTCGGATGCAATCTTAGCGATCAGGTTTGCATTCATGGGCGACTGAGAGGTCATCCCGGACTTGCTCGCCACCGTTTGCGACCGGATCGGATCTAGATTTGTAGGTCTGCTCGTGTGGCGGTTGAGACTAGAGGCCATCTGAGCCTGGGGGATCGGCGGGGGCTGATAGCGGGGAGTGCTGTAAGTCGGGGTATAGCTTGTCGGATTATAAATCGGCGACGCAAAGCTCGAGTTGTAGGTAGTGGCGCTGGCGCTCGGCAAAAAGCCATTTTGCTGGACTCCCTGCCAGCTCACGTAGGGTTGGGTCCAGGTCGCCCGAACGAACCAGTTGGGCGTTAATTGGCCATTGTTGTAGAACGGGTTGGGTTGGCCATTGTTTAGATAGGCTCCAGATAGGAAGGACCTCCCCATCGGTGTGTTCGTGGCGATTTCATTTTTGGTCCAATGGTCCAGATTTCTAGTTGCCTCGTACCTGTTCAGCGTGTTGTACGTTTGCTGCATCGTCGGCTGCGTGTACGGGCTCGGTGGATTCTGATTTTGTTGCGCCTGCCATTTAGCTATATCCACGACGCCAGGTGGCGGCTGTGAAGGCGCATATGGAGAGTTCGTTGGCGAATTCGTGGACTGTGCAGACGACGGTGTCGCCCCGAAGAAACCAATCACAAGGATCGTGGCGATCGCGAAAGAACATCGCTTGAGGTGAGGGACCGTGCGATGGGCGGGCATAGATCCTCCCGAAAATGTTCATCTTGGAGGAAGGTGAACATCGATTCGGATTGAACACCCGAGAGTATGCGCCGACCGGAAGCAGCGTGCCGGGCTACTCCAATTTCGAGAGGTTCTTCCTGGCCTCCGCAATGGTTACATCATCTCCCAACGTACCTGCAATTGCAATGGCTCCCTCTAAGTTCTCGGCAGCTGCGCGAGGATTGCCCAAAACTTTCGAATAAATGTTGGCAAGCGCCAATCGGCACCGCATTTGCCCTTCGTCATCCTGCGCTCTTTGAGATAGATCAAGGGACTTTAGATAATGCACCTCTGCTTGCCGGGGGAGCTCCACGCTCAGATACAACTCGCCCAGAAGCCTTTCAGTCGCCGGGACCATAAACATCTTCGAGACAGCTTCCAGCCGTTGAATCGCCTCTGCGTTTAGTCCATGTGAAGCGTACAAATGCGCGACCAAGTACTGAGTGGGGCCTTCCTCGAGGTTCAGGCGCTCCAACTGTTTTTGTTCTTCCAGCACGACCTTGCGTTCCTTGGAAGAAAGCACCGAGAATCCAAGCCCATTCGCTGATTCATTTCCGGAATTTTGCTCGTCACTGATTGCAACGATCAGTTTGTAACTCTGCCCAGCCTCGAATTTTGGTGCATTGTCGGGATACTGAAGCTCCGTCTTAGAGTGAACCGTCGCGGTCCACAAGAGTTCAGGGCCACGAACCATCAGATGGTACGTTGAGGCATCCTTGACTTCCATCCATCGGAGCAATGGACGCTCAGAAAGTAACTTCGTCCGGCGCGGCGATAAGACAATCGGAAACGAGCCTTCACTTGGCGCAGTCCGGGTCGGGCGCAGCAGACTTCCGTCCGGGCGTCGAAGGATTTCTTGCGAGGGAGTACACGGGGTTCCTATCGTACCGGCGCCGATGTCACGCAGCTTCAAGTCGGAGCACACGACTTTCGCGACGGAAGACTCATCCATGCGCAAAAGGTCTCCGGTTTGCAGATTGACTCCAAAGGTCAGTGGCGCGAAACCTGTCCAGTTTTTTCTCTTTATAGCTGGATGTCCTTGAATTAGTACGACGAGGTTCGCGGCCTGGCTGGATTCGCCGCTGAACTGCGCGATTGCAAGCGGGAGCACTACGGTCAGTGCGAGCGGAAACAACAGGGACAAAGAGACGGTTATGCGCGAGGGTCGGCTCATTTTGAGGATTCTTTCTTGGAGAGATGTTCTAGCGCCTCATTGCGCCATTCAGGCTCGACTTCTGGCTGACCTGAGTAGGAAAGACAAGACTCCCATTCGGGATTGGCGTCAGCGATTCTTCCTTCGGCTTCGAGTACCTTTGCAAGAAGGCAGCGAGCGGCTCCGCGATCTGGTTCCAGTTCAACCGAGAGTCTCAGGTGTTGTTCAGCCGTGAGATAGTTTCGCAGTTCCAAATCGGCCCATCCATAATTCTTGTGGAGAGAGTACCGTACGGACGGTTCTTGTGGTTTGAGATTCATGGCCCGGTCCAGCAACCTGAGTGCGGCTCCATAGTCTCCTCGTCTCAGGATATATAAGCGTGAAAGATTATTGTACGCCTGATAGAACATGAAATCAGCGTTGATAGCTCTCTGATATTCCTCCAGCGCTTTGTCGTAATCCGGTATTTCTTCGTAGGCGTCCGCTAGGTTGTAGTGCGCTTCGGCGTAGCCCGGATTCAATCTGATTGCTCGCTGATAGTTTTCGATCGCTGCCTTGATTTTGCCACGCTGCTGAAGCTGGAATCCCCGATTATTGTACGAGCGCGCAATCGAAGGGAGCGATTTCACAAGCGCGAGCCCAAGAACGAGTCCTGTGACCGCCAAGAGTATGATCCAACGTTTTAGAAACTTCAGGTTCGCTCGGAACCATAGAAACAGTTTCTCTACCCAGGTCTGTGTGTTTGGAATGGGAACGGGCTTCGGGAAAGGACCGTTATCAGTCTCCGAGATCTCTCGTACTACGGCGACAAAGCGATAGCCCCGGCCTGGTACCGTCACGATATAACGGTGTTCTTCGACACTCTCTCCCAAAGCCCTGCGCAAGACATGTATGCTTTGGCTGAGATTGCCCTCCTCAACGAAGGCGCCCGGCCACACTGCTTTCATCAGCTCGTCTTTCGTAACGACCTCACCTCTGTGCTGAATCAACACGACGAGAGCATCCAAAGCCTTGGCAGGAAGTTGAACCAGCTCCTCCCCCCGAAAGAGTAGGCGTCTTTCGGAGTCAACCCGATAGCAATCGAATTCCCACAGTTGCTTCATAGTGCAGGACTTATTCGCGTTTGAGAAAGCCTCAAGAGAATTGAGCTCTTCCTAAAGACTCTTGAGCATTGCTCTCCGCATGATCGGAGCATTGATCATGGGGAGGTTCGATAACCAATGTCAACCGTGGACAACAAAATGAACAGGAACATGCGATCGCCGCTGGAGGCTCGCGGGGATTGCCTCGACTCCTGGAAGGAAATTGCCGTTTATCTGCGCCGGGAAGTGCGTACGGTCCAGCGCTGGGAGAAACGGGAAGGCCTGCCCGTACATCGACAATTTCACACCAAGGCAGGCACGGTCTGTGCGTTCAAGCAAGAGATTGATGCCTGGCTCAAGAATCGTCGTCATCCCTCCAATGAAGCTGTGCTGCAAGTGCGACATTGGAACCAGTCCGTGGATTGGTCGAGTCCCATGACGCTCGTAGCGAGATGTGCGGGGGAAAACTGCTCGTTGTGGTTGGTGGTCGCTCCGGGCTCGCGACGGCTCGAGAGCGACTCCGGCATCGGAACGATTGATGGAAACGCAGACGGCCGAAAGACTCTTCCCCAAACCGATAGCCCAGCGCCAGGCTTGTCTATGACAACTCGTGACAGTGCGCCCCTGTCGTCGTTTGTCGCTTGCGCTCATCCAAGGCGCCCGGCTACGTTGGCGAGGGTATCGCCGAAATCAAATCAAGGCTGAGGAGGGGTACTCATGATCCGAAAAACTCGAATTCAATGTGCATCAATGTTCTTCGCGGTCATCGCAGTAATCTTGACCGTAGGCGGTTGCAATGGACAGGGCAATCCTCCTCCCAAGACGCTGACATCCCTCCAGATCACACCGTCCAATCAGGCCGTCGCAGTAGGAAACCCGGACGATAACGGCCGGAATGTATCCCGTCTCGGTGGTAGTGGATCCGTCGGGAATGTTCGCATACGTAGCAAACCAAAACTCCAACAACATTTCGATTTACACCATCGACGCAAGTAGCGGGGCTTTGACATCCGCAGGGACCATCCTCGCTGGATCGCAGCCCATCTCGGTGGCCACGACAGTGACAATTCATTAGGCGGCGCGATGATTGAAAGACGCAGGCGGGTCAGGAGCAAGAGTGCAAAAACACGAGCGCAAGGCTCACGCACGGTAACTCATGACATTGGGCCGTTGTCGCATCTTGTCGTTTGCGGCGAACTAATTGATGAGCGAGTGTTCACTCTTAGAAAGCACAGGTAATCCACGATGAAAAAGCTACATCCATTTGTAGTCGCCACTTTGGCACTCTTGCTCCCCGTGTTACTGCTGTCTGGCTGTAGTGCGTCAGGGCCAAAACCTGTGACGCTACAGTCGGTCCAGGTGAGCCCCACTCAGGCTGCGGTTACTCTGGGTAGCAATCAGTCATTCACGGCCACAGGAATTTACAGCGACGGCACTTCGAAGGACCTCACGCTCTCTGTTACTTGGAGTGCCGCTGACAATGAAATAGCTTTTCTAAATAACTCGGCGGGCAGAAATGGTGTCGGCAACTGCAGGGGTAATGGAACCACTAAGGTCACTGCAACATTGAATTCCACGTCTGGATCAGCAAGCTTGACGGTAACCGCTTTGTCGCCGCGGTTTGCTTTTGTGACTAACGAAAGTGACGATACAGTCTCGACTTACACGGTTGATGCGTCCAGTGGCCAACTACGCACCACTGGATACGTTTGGACAGGCGTGGTAAATGGCTCTCCGAACGGGGTGACCGCGGACCCAGCCGGGCGGTTCCTCTATGCAGCCAACAATTTTGCGAGTAATGCCATCTCTGCGTTCAGCATAGACAGTAACTCAGGTCGGCTCACACCGATTCCAGGTGCCCCCTTCCCGGCTGCTCAGTTCCCCAATGACATTGCGATCGTTCCTTCTGGTAAGTTCCTATACGCGGCCAACATGTCAAACACCGGCCACGTTTCCACTTACCAAATTGACGCTTCAACGGGTGCGCTTAAAGAACTTTCTGGTTCACCGTTTGCGACTGGGAACATATCAAGCTTCGTAACCACTGAAGCCACCGGCAAATTCCTCTATGTTTCGAACCAGGGTTCCAATGACATTTCCGCTTTCTCCATCGATCCAGGTGCAGGCTCACTGAGCGCGGTTCCCGGCTCGCCCTTCAAGGCGGGGAGCGACCCGTTTGAGGAAGTCGTCGATCCGTCCGGCAAGTTTCTGTATGTCGTAAACGTCCAATCCAACAACATCTCTGCCTATTCGATCGATGCTGCCAGCGGTGTGCTGACCGCCATATCTGGCTCGCCCTTTGCTGCCGGCAATCAACCGAGTGGAATCTCAACCGACGTATCAGGGAAATATTTGTTCGTCGTGAACTTTGCCGACGATGGGGTCCAAGCATATTCGATCGACCCCAACAACGGGGCCCTGACTAAAATTAGAGGACAGATCCTTGTGGGAGCGGGCCCGGCACACATCGCGCTGGACGCCTCGGATCAATTTGCTTACGTTACTAACCTTTCGTCACAGGATGTGACCGCCCTGAGACTCGACTCCAAGACGGGCACACTGACTACCAGTGGAACTGTTCATGCGAGAACCGTTCCTCGATCGGTGACCCTGACGAGTGGCAACTCGCCGATCGTGTACGAGCCGGCTTTCGCCTACACCGCAAATATCGGCTCAAATAATATTTCCGGCTTCGGTATCAGCACCAGCACTGGTGCGCTCACGGGAATCGCGGGCTCGCCATTTTCTTCCGCTGCGAATCCGGCATCCATAACGGTGAATCCACTGGGTACATTTGCGTATGCGTCAAATTTCTCCGCCAACGAAATTTCGGGCTACAGCATCAACAATACTTCCGGGGCATTGCTTCCGCTGGGTCCGCCAGCGTTAGCTGGGTCGGGCCCCGTTTCGATCATCCTGGATCCGTCAGGTCGATTCGTCTACACCGCTAATCAGGCTTCAAACGATGTTTCCGGCTTCACCGTGGATCCCATCACTGGCGCTCTCGCAGGAATCGCGGGCTTTCCCTTTCCGGTGGGCCTGGGGCCTTCCGCTGTCGCCATAGATCCTGGAGGGAACTATGCCTTTGTGGCGAATGGCAGCAGCGCCACCGTCTCAGTTCTAAGGATTGCCGCCCAGGGCGGAGGCTTTAGCGGCATCCCGGGCAGTCCTTTTCCTGCCGGCACCTTTCCCCGGGGGTTGAAAGTAGATCCATCTGGCAGGTTTTTGTATGTTGCTAATTCTAGCTCTGGAACCGCCAACAACTATGTTCTGGGATTCAGTGTTGATGCAGCCTCGGGTTCGCTCAGCCCGATTCCTGGCTCCCCATTTGCCGCCGGCCTTAATCCAGTTTCAGTGGCAGTCGATCCCACGGGGAAGTTCGCATATGTGGCAAACAATCTGGCAAACAGCATTTCGGCCTACACTCTGGACTCCACATCCGGGGCATTGACGCCCATTTCCGGTTCGCCTTTCAGCGTACCGAGCTTTCCGCTTGCCATCAACATCGATGGCTCTGGTAAGTACTTGGTCGTGGCTCATGACGGGTCCACGGGCGTCTCCGTCTACTCGGTGGATGCCCTAACGGGAAAATTGACGTCCGTCGCTGGCTCGCCCTTCCCAGGTGGAACGAGTCCTTTCGCAATCTGCAGCACTTTCACAATTAGATAGGACCGTTGTGATTTGGGGCATGAGTCGAATCGGTAGCGTTAATCCACTTGTAGTCGCTTGCCTTGGGCAGCTCGTCGAACAGTCACATGACTGTATTTGGCCGGAGATAACCGGTTATCGAGGAACGGGTGGAGCGGTTAGAAGGGAGGGTGCTGTGAAATCAGTTCCGTCGGATGTACTAGAAAAACTAAGCAGCGTGGAAATTAGTAGCGTCCAACAGGCCGCGAACTTGCAGGTATTCGGGCTCCGATGGTCAGCGGGAAATGGCCTCGACTATACGACGCTAGACGAGGCGTTGCGGGACAAGGTGCTGGACGTCACCGAGATCAATGAGGGCGGCCAGGTGCCTGCCATAAAGGTGGCGAACAGCTCAGAACGGATGGTTTTCCTAATGGCAGGCGAGATGCTAGTCGGCTGCAAGCAAGACCGTGTGCTCAACTCCAGCATGATGGTCCCGAGCAAGAGTGAAATGGCCATCCCGGTGACCTGCGTCGAAGTGGGGCGCTGGGGCTACCAGTCGCGGAAATTCCGCAGCGGTCAGACTTCGTCTCACGGCTATTTGCGAATGATACTCTCCTCAGAAACTCTCGTTAGGCCGCGGCCGGTATTGGGGTGACTCGGTATCCGAGCTTCTCGGCTTTGGACTTGAGGTGCTTGATCTGTAACTCTCGGTGTCGAAGCTCGTAGAAGGCTGCTCCTTGGTCCACGTAT
>WNFP01003018.1_pt1 | contig 13453 bp, 9 predicted proteins | sample 5400201 | NCBI WGS metagenome assembly WNFP01 (sample SAMN13153355, study PRJNA577476) | soil metagenome | isolation source: 115 cm saprolite under Madrone tree | place: USA:California | collected 2016-06-14
CAAGTTTGGGCGTTTTCGCTTCGGCGGCGATTTGACGGGCTACATTGTCGATGGCCGATAGGTCGGCTTCACCGGAATCTTTCGGCGGCGTACCTACGCAGATGAAAATAGCGTCTCCGGCACGGATGGCGTCAGCGGCATCGGCGGTGTAGGAGATCCGTCCAGCCTTGTGGGCGGACGCGAGGATCTGATCGAGATGATGCTCATAGATAGGAGCGACGCCGGTATTAAGCTTGGCGATGCGCTCGCGATCGATATCCGTGCAAACCACCTCGTGCCCGGCCTCAGCGAGACAAGCTCCGGTGACGAGACCCACGTACCCACAACCGATGACTGAAAGGCGCAAATCGAACTCTCCCTATGATGAACCCCGAAGGGCAGGACCCTGACCGAAACGAGATATCAAGCGCTCATTGTGAAAGACTTGATAAAGGGCGAAGCGTTTCATCGAAAGTTGCTGCCGTCATCAGCGCTGGTCACCTCTAGTCTAATTTAGACTAGTTCGCGAGCCGCGGCAGGGGCTACCTTCTCTCCGCTTTTCCCATCAACAAGCCACGCAGACCGAGGAGCACCAAGCGCGGCTGGCGGCGCACCACATTCCACAATAAACGAGTCGACTCATCTCGGTTGATTTCGCCCAGCGATTGACGCGTGGAAGCGTCGAGCAGATCCACGAGCTGCGAATAATCTTTTTGCTCAAAGTGGTGCAACGCGCGACGGATTAGCCAGTGAGTTTCCAATTCACGCCGCAGCGCCCCAAGCTCGTGGCTCTTGCCATTCTGCAATAGTGCATGCGCAACGCCGAGCGCGCCGCGAAAACCGGTAACGATGCCCCCCACGGTCGAAACTTTAACCTGCGCCGCAGCGTCCCCGACCAGGTAAACCTCGCCGTTCCCGATTTGTCGCCGCACCGGCACCCAGCCGCGATAGACCGGGATGCGCGCACCCTGCCACTCGAGTGGTTCGATATGCTTTTTTTCGAGGAAGCGTTCGAAGCAACGCTTCGTGTCGCTGCCGTGCTCACCGATCACGCCCAGCGCGCCGCGTTCGGCTGATTCAGGGATCAACCAGTAAAAGTAGGGGGTATCATCGGGTACGAACCACACGCGGGTCGTATCGGGAGGGCAATCTTTCGGCAGCCGCACGATGGCTTGAACAAGCGGCACCGTTTCGATGGGGGGCCAGCCAGAAGCTCGTGCCACGCGGCTCGCTGCGCCGTCGGCGCCAACTACGCTATCGGCATGCAACTCTTCGCGCTTGCCGCCGGTCTCGACCTCCACCCGCAAGCCCCGCGCATTCGGCCCGATTCCCAGGAACCGTGTGTCGAATGATAACCTAGCTCCGGCTTGTTCACCCTCGCGAGCCAACGCCGAAATCAGGCGCGAGCGCTCAATGATGAGGTCGGGCTTGGTGAGCGCGACCTGCGCCGAACGGCCATCAGTAAAGAGCTCGAAGCGGCGAATCTCGTTGATGATGCTTTCGCGCGCAGAAGCTCCCATTTGCTGGCGGAAGTGATCCGTAACGATCAGTGTGCGCCGCGCAGGCTCAAATTGTGGTTTTGATTCCAGCACGCGGACGCGCCGGCCGCCGCGGGCCACGCTAGCGGCGGTGAAAAGTCCCGCAGCGGAACCTCCAACAACAATAACCTCCCGCTCGCCCCGTTGAGGCGGTGCTTCTATCTTTCCCACAGTTTCCGCGGTTCCCAAGAACGTACGTTCCCCCGAGGATCCTGTTCAGCAGGAATCCCACCCCAAGAAATTTACCAGCTTCCCGCTCGACCCTTGGAGGTTGCTTGAAATATGAGTGAGAAGGTCCTGGTAAGTATAGCGAATCCACTAACGGGGGCCAACACGCGGAGAGTTTTCAAAGCCAGCGATAAGCGATGTTTTCAAACCGCCAGATATCCTAAGAAGTCGCGGAGGTCTTACGGGTCTGGCGTTCATACGGTGCGCGCTCAAGATACACGACGCCAGCGAAAATAACCGCAAGCGCTAAGGCGCCAACCAAGATGGCCAGTCGCGCCGAAAGATAACTGACGAGAATGGCTGCACCGCCCCCGATGGCGCCGAGCAGATAGAGAGTGAGAACGGCGCCGCGGTGCCCTAGGCCAAGATTGGAAAGGCGGTGCGCCGCATGGTCCTTGCCCGGTGTGGCGAAAGGCAATAGCCCGCGGCGCAACCGCGAAATCGTGACCAGCGTGGTGTCGAAAATCGTTACGCCCAAGACCAGAATCGGAGCGAGCCACGCGGACAAATGATTGGAGTTCTCGAGCCGCAGCTTCAAGCCCAGCGTGGCCATCAGGTATCCGAGAAACATTGCGCCGCCATCGCCCATGAAGATCTTCGCAGGCTTGAAATTCCAGCGGAGAAACCCGGTGGCCGCGCCCAGAACGGCCGCAGCCAGAGTGGTAACGAGGGTCTGGCCGCTCAGGTAAGCGAGCATCGCGAAAAACACCGACGCCATCGCGGCCACGCCAGCGCACAAACCGTCCATGTGATCGAGGATGCTGAATGAGGCGGTGATTCCCACGACCCAAACAACTGTAAGCAGCGCGTCCAGAAAATCTCCACTGCTTCGGCCCAACAGCACCGCGAAAACTTGCGCGCGAATTCCGCTAACCAGCAGGATTGCCGCTGCCAGCGGCATGCCCACAAATAATTTGATTTGATGGTGGAGTAGTCCGCGGTCGTCGAGGATGCCGACACCCGCGACGAGCGTTGCACCGATCAGGATACCAACAATCTGGGCACGAGCCGGCCCGTTGAAGGCCAATAGCACCGCGATCACTACAGCGGCGTACATCGCCAGGCCACCTAGAAGCGGGATCGGCTTGAGATGAACTTTCCGCGGACCGGGCAGATCGACCATCCCAACGCGCAAAGCAAGGGCGCGCACCGGAACGACCAGCGCCAACGACGCAAGCAGTGCAATGAAAAAAGCTAACAGGCCAGCGGCCATGCAACCTCGGCTATCACGCGAGCAGGATCGAGCCAGACTGGTGTGGCTAGTTTCTTACGCATCCTCACCCGATCGGGGGTGCGCTTCCCAAGTCGACCAACAAATGGCCGTCCCACGCAGCCTTAACACCATACTGCGATTTTAGTTGCGCTTCAATCGGGATGATTGTGCAAGTACGCAGGTTATTTAGGGAGACCTGGCTCACCGCTCTGTCAACATGCGGTTGAAGATGCGCTTCACTTCCTCTTTGTCGCGCGTGGCGTAGTACCAGTCGATCGTGCGCTTGAGACCCTCGCGGAAGAGAACCTTGGGTTCCCAGCCGAGAAGCTTTTTGGCAAGAGAATTGTCTGCAACGCGGTTGAGCGGGCCGGTGGGCATATCCTGCCGGAGTTTGATCTCAGCTTTGTGACCAGTGAATTCGCACACCATGTTGGCGCAATCGATCACGCGGATACGTTCCATCGTTCCAAGGTTGATCGCGGTTCCGTCGTTGATTTTCTCTCCCGCGAGAATCGTACCCTCAACAATGTCATCAATGTAGGTCCAGTTGCGGATCTGCGTTCCGTCGCCCCAAACTTCGAAGGGATTCTGTCCGAGAAAAGCTCGCGCGATCATGGCGATGACGGCGTGATTCTCCACGCCGCGCGGGCCATACACCGTGAAATAGCGGCAGGAAGCGGCGCCCATGCCATGTTCCTTAGCGTAAGCCTGTAGCGTAAATTCGCCCATCAACTTAGCCCATCCGTATGTATTGTCGGCATCATTGGGACCTTTGGTGAGGTCTTCCGTGAGGTAGAGCTCTTTCTTGGTGTCCGATTGCATGAAATTTGGATAGACGCAGCCGGAAGAAGCGAACACCACTTTTTTCACTTTGGCTTTGAGTGCTTCGGCGAAGACCAGACCATCCAGAAAAAAATTCGAGGCTGGGCCTGCTTGGTGAAGGTCTACATAGCCGCGCCCGCCATGATCCGCGGCGAGATGGAAAACTGTGTCGACCCTCTGCATCGCAGCTCGGGTCACGCCGGGCTCCCGTAAATCGGCCTGCAAAAAATCGACCTTGCCGGTGCCCAGGTGCTGGCGGACGTTGTCGAGATGGCCGCTGCTCAAGTCATCAACGATGCGAACCCTTTTAGCGCCTCGTGCCAGGAGCTGATCGGTAAGCGCCGAGCCAATGAACGACGCTCCGCCCGTCACAAAAACAGTCTTTCCCGCCCAGAATCCGTCCGCAGTCGTCACGCTCGCGCCGCCTCCTCATTTTTCTATAAGACTTTCACGCCATTAATTATTTCTGCCAATTTTCGCAATTCCTTGACTCTATCATAGTCGGGAGCGGCGGCCCGCGCCGCCTCGCCCATGGCCTTGACCTTGATTGGGTCGGAAGCCAACGCGCGCACAGCGCTCGCCACTTCTGCGGGGCGGTCCGGATCCGCAGCGACCGCGAACCCGCGCCGAATCCCAAGCGATACGACATCGGTCTCATTCGGCGCCACAGCCACGATGGGTTTTCCCGCGGCCAAGATCCCGTACATTTTGCTGGGCACCACCGCGCCTTCTAAACCGCGCTTCACAGTAATGACGTGCGCATCGGCAGCCGCTAGCACCGAGGGAATCTTGCTTGGTGGGAAAAACTCCAAGAATCGAATATTGCTTGAATCTGCCGAAGCTTCTTCGATTTGCGCGCGCTGCGCGCCGTTACCAACAAACACGAGTCCCACACCCTCGTTCGCGAGGCTGCGCGCGGCCGTGACCAGCGTGTTCCATGCGCCGTAAAAACCAAGATTTCCTGCATGCACCAAGACGAAGGAAAAATTCCCGCGAATCGCCCGGACAACTTGGGGATCAGGAAACGGAAGTGGAGTGTTCAGCGGGAGGATTTCGGCTCCATCGCGAACGATTGACACTCGGGCTAGGTCCACCCCTTTGGCTACAATGCGCGCACGCATGTCTTCCCCAAGAACAACAACGCGCGCGGCGCGGCGAAGCGCCCAGCGATGGAGTTTTTCCCAGATTTTCGCGAGGCTGCCGGGCTCGACGATCGAGCCGCCCACTGCCATGTCCGGGTACAGGTCGCGAATGTTGTAGACGTATGGCTTGCCTTTCAGCGTTGACACGATCGCGCCTGCTATACCCTGGAAGGGGGGATCGGTCATCGCCACAACGGCATCGCACGGCACAAAAAGCGCCCGCGGAATCGACAGCGCGGTGTAGCTGAGATAATTCGCCACACGTTTCTTCATATCCAGACGGGGAAAGTCCGTCGAACCTGCGCGTACGATGTGCACGCGGCCTGTGATTTCCGTTTGGTAGGGGCGCCACGGGAGCCGCTCTGTGGGATCGTAGGAGGGCCGCCCGCATAGCACGGTAACGTCGTGCGCACTGCAAAGGGCCTCCACGACGCTGCGCGCCATCTTCGCAGTCGCGGAAGTGTCCGGTGGGTAATACTGATTCAGCAGCAGGATTCGCACGGAAGGATTGTACCGAGTTCCGTCGCTGCACGGGGTGAAGCCGGCCAGCGATTTCAGGCAGGCTTTTTGAAGACCGGCGCAGAAGCGCGCGCCAATTCATGGGCGGTTGGCTTCTTCTTCGGCGGCTTTTTGACTTCGCGTTTTCCTCTGTCTTTGTTTCCCATGCCCGATAGCTTGCCACACTTCGCTGGCCCTGGCTAGTGGCTCTGAATTCCGAGCTGGATGAGCGAAAGTTACGAGCGCGAGATTAGGAAATCGCCGAGGACCAGAGCATCCATCTGAGTGCGCAGGAAGCAATCGATGGCTTCTTCGGGGCGGCAGACGATGGGCTCGTTGTCGTTGAATGATGTATTCAGCACTACAGGCACGCCGGTGAGATCACGGAAAGCAGAGATGAGCGCGTGATAGCGCGGATTGGCCTCGCGGGTGACGGTTTGCAGCCGCCCCGTACCGTCCACGTGCGTCGGCGCTGGGATCTTATCTCGTTTTTCAGCCCGCACCGCGTAAGCCAAAGTCATAAAAGGCGAGGGATGCGATTTTTCAAAATATTCCGCAGTGTTTTCCGCGAGGATGGAAGGCGCAAACGGGCGAAAAACTTCCCGGTGCTTGATCCTGCGGTTCAGAATTTCTTTCATTTCCGGACGGCGCGGGTCGGCGACAATGCTTCGATTGCCAAGGGCGCGCGGGCCCCATTCGGCGCGGCCCTGAAACCAGCCGAGAATTTTTCCATCCGCGATGATTGCAGCGGCACGACGCGACAACTCCTCGGCTTTCAGTTCGCCGACAGAATAACCGCTCTGCGCCACGTCATTCGAAGCAATCGCGCGGCGAATCTCCTCGCGAGTATAGCCGGGCCCCCAGTAGGCATGATCCATCACGAACGAGCGAGGCTTGCCAAGCTTCTGATGCCACACGTAGTACGCGGCGCCTACAGAGAGGCCCGCGTCCCCCGCCGCCGGATGAACGTAAATCTGTTCGAAGGGTGTTGCGTCAAAAATCTTCCCGTTTGCCGCGCAATTGAAAGCCACCCCACCTGCCAGGCACACAGCCTTAAGTCCCGTTCGCTCTCCGAGCTTTTTCAACATGCCCAGATAAACTTCTTCGAGGCGTGCCTGCAGCGAACTAGCGAGATTTCGGTGCCGTTCCTCCAGCGGTTCCTCCGGAGCGCGAACGGGCCCAAGGCGATTCGCCATTTCGTCCGAAAACATTTTGCCGAGTATCGGTGTCTTATCGGCCTCGGCCCAGGACATCTCCGGGCCCGTACGGTGATGCGAGAAGTAGTCGAGTCCCAGTCGGAAGCCGTTGCCGTTGGAACTGCTATCGAATCGCACGATATCGCGAAAAGCGTCGAGTTGCTCAGGATGGCCGTATGCGGCGAGCCCCATTACTTTGTACTCGTCGCCGAATTTCACGAACCCAAGATACTGCGTCACCGCGCTGTAAAATAGCCCCAGCGAATGCGGAAACACTACTGCGCCGTCAACGTTCATGCGGCTGCCGGTGCCGGCGCCCCACATCGTGCTCGCGAAATCGCCGAGTCCGTCAGCGGAAAGCAACGCGGCCCGTTCAAAGGGAGAAACGAAAAAGCTGCTCGCGAGATGCGCATGGTGATGCTCGATGCGATGAAACTTTGCTTCGATCTTCTTGGGATCGGCATCAAAGGCCGCCGCCAGGGCCTCAGGAATACCTGTGAATTTCGCGAGCACTTTGACACGTTCCCGCGCGAAAGAGGGCATGCGCAGAGCGTAAAAAAGTTTCGTGCCCAGCCTCGCGTACGGATTTCGCGGCACGGCAACATGATCGATGTCCGCGAGTGTGAGTCCTGCTTCCTTCAAGCAGTAACGAATGGCTTGCGCCGGGAATCCCGCGGCGTACTTCACCCTGTTGAAGCGTTCTTCCTCAACTGCGGCGATCAGCTGTCCGTCGCAAACAATTGCTGCTGAAGCGTTCCCGTGGTATGCATTGATCCCCAGAATATTCATCGTGTAATTTGTCAGTGTACCTCAGCCGTAAGATTATGCGGCGAGGTGTCGGCGGCACCACTCGTTCAAGACGTATAGAGACCAGGGACGCGACCAGCTGGTTTTTCCAGCAAGGAAATCCGCCCACACCAAGCGCGCGCCTCCCGAGCGAAGGTAAGCAGCCAGCGACGGCTCAGGATCAGCGAAACTAGCTTCCATACGCGCGCGCAGCGGCTCTCGTAACCATTCTTCCCAAGGCAAAGTAAACGTCCGTTTGCTCTGCGCAAGAATCTCCTGTGGCAGCAAATCGCCAAGCGCCTCCACCAGCAGGGCTTTCTGCGCATGGGGGCGGCGGCGCGCTGCATCCGGCAGCGAGCCTACAAATTCCACCAACAACGTGTCGAGGAGGGGCACGCGGATTTCCAGCGATTGCGCCATGCTCACGGCATCCGTGTCACGCAGCAGCGTGCTCGTCATATACGTGCGCATTTCCAGCCAGGAAATTCCGGCAAGGGGCTCCAGCTTCCGCGCTTCGTCGGCCGTTCGTCCCAGCCAGCCCAGCCAGGTTGGTTCGAGCGTGACTCCATCCGCGCTCACTGTGCTCGGGCGAAACCGAGGCTCGATGATTCTTTCAAGCTGCCCAGGTGGGAAAAGCGTCCGCGCGTAAAAATAGGGATGTGGCAAAATGTCTGGGTAAACCCACGCAGCTGCCGCCTTGCGGCCTGCATCCAGCGAACCTTGCCGCGCGCCAAGGCCGGCCACTAGCGGAGCCGTCATCCGCCGTAGCGCCGCGGGTACGAACCATGCGCATCTGATCAATTTCGATAGGCGCGGCGTATCGGCAAAAGTCGGATAGCCCGCGAACAGTTCATCGCCACCGAGACCCGATAGCGCAACTTTCAGCCCAACTTGCCTTGCAGCCCAGGAAACGAAGTACGTGTTGATCCCGTCCATGGTCGGTTGATCGAGCGCGCCAAGAGCTTCATCCAGCCGCGCAAGGACCGCTTCTCCGCTCAAAGGTACTTCCTTGTGCCTGGTTTTGAATCGCTTCGCTGCCAACTGAGCAAGCTCTGCTTCATCGAATCTCGTGCCCGGAAACGTCAGCGTGAAGCTCTGGATTCCTCCTCGTGCCCGAGAGGCAAGCGCTGCGATTGCACCGGAGTCTAGCCCGCTTGAAAGAAACAGGCCAACAGGCACGTCAGCGATCAGATGCGCACTTACGGCATCCTCAAGAAGTGGACGCAGCTTCTTAGCCGCCGCGGGAAGATCGCGCGGCCTACCGGTATCGCGAGCCGCGGGCGAAATTGCAGGGTCCCACCAGGGCCGCGCGCGTGGCACGCGCCGCCGCTCCGGAACATGCAAAAGCATCCGATGTCCCGGCGGCAGAGAAAACACTCCTTCCAAGAGTGTCACTGGCTCCGGGACGCTGCCAAAAAGCAGATAAGCGGTGACGGCGTCCTGTGACAGGCGTTTGGGCACCGCGCCAGAAGCGAGAAGCGCGCGAACTTCTGAAGCGAACGCAAATCCCTCCGCCGTTTGCGCGTAATAGAGAGGCTTGATGCCCAGCGGATCGCGCGCCAAGAAAAGAATCGGGGCCGTCGCATAACGCTCGCGAAGATCAAGCAAAGCAAAGGCGAACATGCCTCGCAGTTCGGTCAGCGCGTCTTCGCCCCACTCTTCCCACGCGTGAACCAGAATCTCCGTGTCCGATTGGGTGGCAAAGCGGTGACCGCAGAGCGACAGCCGCTCGCGCAGATCCCGATAGTTGTACAGCTCGCCATTGAAGATGACCGCTACGTCCTTGGTTTCGTTCCAGGCGGGCTGATGGCCGCCGGCCAGGTCGATGATGCTCAGCCGGCGCATTCCTAACGCAAGTCCAGGCGCCCGCGCATCGCCGGCAAGAAAGCCTTCTTCGTCGGGACCTCGATGACGCATCGCCGCGGTCATCGCACGCATGCGCGACTCTGCTTCCGTGCTGCGTGAAGCGAAGGCGACGCCGCAAATACCGCACACGCTACTGTTTGATCTCCGGCGCAGAGAAGAAGGCGGCGCCGGCACGGATGGCATGCTCCCTTAGATGGAAGCGCGGGATTCTAAGCAGGCGGTCTGCATACCAGGCAAGAACGGCCCGCACCAAGAGCAAGAATATTGCCGCCAAAGCGGAGAGCACGAGGTAAAAGAAAGATTCGCGCTCCAGGAGTAGGCTCCAGTCGGCCGCTTCATCCCAGCCCGGGTAAAGTCGATCCAATAAGCCCCTCAGATGCAACCCATCAAGCGGCAGCCGCGCCAGCCGAACATGGGCGAACTGGTCGTAAGTGTACTCACGTGGATAGTTGGGGATGGCTCCGATAGCCTCGGAAAATACGATTGGGTCCCGGAGTTCGCTGCGAGTCAAATAGCGGCCCCGTGCATCCTTCATGATGACGCGATAGGTTGGATCGACGATGATCCACCGTCCATCCATGAGAACCTCCGCAACCACGTGCTTTGTGCTGCGGTCGGGAGTCAAGAGCAGCAGGCGGCGCACTCGCAGATCGGAACTTCTTGCAAGATTCAAGAAGGCATTCGTCGCCGTCCCGCACACGTTCAACAATTGTTTATACGTGAGCGTCGTCTCCGGATCACGCTTGGAAAGTGTGTCCAGATCGGTTGCGATCGCGCGCGATGGCTCGGCACGCATCCAACTCAAAATGGCCTTAACCTTTTGTTCTTCTGGAAGCGAATTAGGCACAATGGCGTCCGAGAATCCATCGAGATACCGGCGCACGGAGTATTCCCGGACGCAAGAGTAAAGCATCGCCACGAAAGTGGTGGCCAGCAGCAGATTGCTGCTCCACCAGATGCCGCGGAAAACTCTGTGTCTACGCGTTTGCAAATGCCTACTCCGCTCGCTTAGATTCTGCCCTCACCGCCTGCCTTGAGGCAAGCGTAACGTACAGCGCTTCCATGTTGCCAACAGGCTCGTCCCAGCCCAGACGCGAAGTCACACCGGCACATCCTTCCGCGAGCCGTGAGCCTAGGCCTGGTTCGATTAGGATTCGTTCGAGCGCATTCGATAGCTCCGCTTGGTCGTGGCGTACCACCAAGCCGGCCTCATTTGCAAGCAGCGGGGCTATTCCACATTGTTCGGTCACGATCACCGGCGTCCCCGCAGCGACCGCTTCCGCTGCGGAATTCCCGAAATTTTCATTCTGTGACGGTAGCACGAAGACATCCGCATCTCTGTAAGCCGCCCACTTCATCTCACCAAAAATAGGCCCAGCAAATTGAACTTTTGCCCGAATACCCAGTTGCGACGCCATTTGTTCCAATTCCGATTTTACAGCGCCTTCGTCAGGCCCCGCGAAGACCAGCCTCATTAGTATTCCCGACGAGCGCTGCGAGAGTTCCGCGAATGCCTTCAAGAGTAAATCAGGACTCTTCTTCGTGGAGAGCCGCCCCAAGAACAGCACCAGCTTCTCTTCTCGCGAAATACCCCGCGATTTCCGAAATTTGCCCGGCTCGGGCAAGGATGGAGGAACTTCCACTCCGTTGTGCCGCAGCACCACGCTCGTGCGAAGAAGACCACCGGCCACCAATTCCTCGACTTCCTGCTCCGACGTGGCGATCACCGCGCTTGCGCCTTGCAGTAGACGCGTTCCCCAGACCGCATGATACATCCGCTTTAGCCAGAGATTTCGCACAATGGGCACAAACATCCCGATGGGTTCAAGCACGTAAGCCAGGTTCCGCTTACGGCAAGCTGCAGCCACGGCCGGACCCAGCAGGTCGTAAAGCCCAAAAATGTGCACGACATCGAAATTTTGCAGGCGCGCCCGGCAATAGCGCTTGACCGCGGGATTCCAGCTCACCGTGCGGTAACGCATCCACGTCGGCACATAGATGGCCTGCACTCCATTTTCTGCCCGCCTCCATCCGAAGGGCGATCGCTCCGCTGTGGTTTTCTGTTCCTGCGTTTGCAGGCGTTTTTCGAGCCCCCAGTCGGCTGTCAGAACCGTGACTTGGTGGCCTCGCCGCGCCAGCCCTTCGGAAAGAGCCCGTACCTTCACCGGTGGCCCGCCAAACTCCAAAAAGGGAGCGTACGTTTCCGTGACGTTCAGGATTCGCATTGTTCGCGCAGGATTTTTTTGAATGATTTGGCGAAGACATTGAAGCGGAACTCGTTCTCCGCCCGCTGCCGCCCCCGCGCACCCATCTCCTTCGCAAGGGCGGGATCCGCAAGTAGCGCCTCGATCGAAGTCGCCAGCTGAACCGCATCGCCGTGCGTCACCAGATACCCAGTGACGCCGTCTTGAATCACTTCCGGCGCGCCCCCGTGCAGACCCCCGATCACAGGCTTGCCGCACGCCATTGCTTCCAGGTACACCAGACCGAATCCTTCTCCCTGACTGGGCAAAGCAAAAATCTCGCACGCCGTATAGCACGCCGCAAGTTCGGAGTAGCTCAATCCCGCCAAAAAATGGACGTGGCGGTTTACTCCGTTTTGCTCCGCAAGATCCTCCAGCCAAGCGCGGTCATCCCCCGCGCCCGCCATCACCAACTGGACCTCCGGCCTCTGCGTCAGCAGCCGCGGCAGGGCGGTGATCAGAGTGTCCATGCCTTTGTACCGCTCCGTCGCAAGCCACCGTCCTACGGTCAGAATCACCCGTCCCGATGGAAAGCCTTCCGGCAGCGCAGGACGAGAGCCTGGGCTGATCAACGCTTCAAATTGAGGATCCAATGCCCAAGGGAGGACGCGAATTCGCTCGCGCTTGACACCTTGATCCGATGCAACGTGTTCAGCAGTATCTTTGCTGGGCGCCAGAACCAGGTTTGCGTGACGCAGCGCATGCCGGCGCACCCCCCCGAGAGGTTCCGAAACATCAATTCCATGCGTGCAGATAATGCTCTTCATCCCCGGTGCTGCAATCCGCATCGCCTGCACCACCGGTCCCAGGTTCGGATGAGCTGCCAAGACGAGTTTGGCTTTGCGCCGCGCTGCCTTCAGCGCCGTCACTGTGAATCGTCCCTTGGCCCGCTCGCACCCGGTGAAGACAAACTCTCGTCCTGCCAGCGTCATCCGGTGCAATTCCGGGGAATCATTTAAGCTGAGCAGACGGCACTCCATGCCGCGGCTGGAGGCGAACTCCGTCAGCACCGCCGCCAGATGGCGGCCCGCCCGCTGCACCCCGCCGGGTGCGTCTAGCTCTGGGAAGAGGCCAATGAGCACGGGCAAAGTCTGCCAAGTGCCGCGCCCAATGGCAAGTGCGGATGCATCAAATTGTTAGGATCACAGGGTCAGAACGCCAACCCGCGCCAGACAGAATCGCGGGACACCCGCGCTCTCTTGAGTTTCAATACCCGCCCGGCGGAGCGGGTTTGCCATCGGGGGGCGCCGGCGCTGCGCTGGAATTGGCCTTCTCCGCCTGAAACGCCTCTTTCTTTAGCTTCATGTCCCCGTCAACGTACGCCGTGAATTCAGTTCCCTGCGCGAATACCACGTCTTTGCCGGAAGCCAGGGGGAGAATTGCTCCCGCCGCATTGTTTGCGCCACTGCTCTCCTGGAAAGAGCGAACCGCCGCCTTTTCGTTGTCTTTAAGACGGACAGAGTCGATGCTGAAAGCCAGTTTTCCGCCGTGGCCCAACCGCCTCCTGGGCTCCACTTCTTTCACCAGGCCGGTGGCCGCTGCGCCTTGTGGAATCACCGCAAGGCCATCGACAATCACCTCTTCGGCGACTCGCAGATCCACTACATCGCCAACGTGGGCTGTCGCGGAAGAAATCGTCTTGCTAAGTTTTAGGTGGATCGCTATGCCGTTGTGCAAAGCAAACTCGGACGGAGAGGAGGGAGCGCTCACGGCAGATTCCCCGGGTTTTACGGGTGCATCGTAGGGAGTGCGCTCTCTCGCTGGCTGGACCGCCTTTAGTTCCAGTGCCTTCGTGCCCGGCTGGTCCTTCAGCAGGAGTAAGCTCTCCACCGGGACAAAACCTGTCTCGCCCTTGGCCGTGCGCACACCGAGGTAGCGGTCGTACCGTCCGGTGATCTGTACCCGCTCTCCGCATTGCAGCGTCGTGCGCACGTCTAGAGTG
>WNFP01003019.1_pt1 | contig 13452 bp, 12 predicted proteins | sample 5400201 | NCBI WGS metagenome assembly WNFP01 (sample SAMN13153355, study PRJNA577476) | soil metagenome | isolation source: 115 cm saprolite under Madrone tree | place: USA:California | collected 2016-06-14
AACATGCCCAACACTTCCGGGATGACTTCCCGGCAGCGGGAGCTGTCGCAGAGCCGGCCGCCTTCGTCCATGACGAACTCCAACCGGACATCAGCTGCTGCTACGGGCAACAATGCCTCGCAGCGCTCGGGCAATGGCCCACGCACCTGGGCAGCGCAGGGAAATACGACTGATCGCGGCCGCGCCCCGGCCGGTTTCGGAAGCTCGAATCAGCCGGGAAGCTCACCGGCGCAAACTGCCCGCGAGATTCAAGGCAATCGTCCTCCATGGGCACGCGGCGATTCACAGTCAGGAGCGGTCAGCGGCCAGGCATCGCGGCCTTCGACGCCAAGCTACAGCGGTGGCCGCCCAAGCTCTTCCAACAACAGCCGCTCTTACCAGCCACCGCAGCGGACGTACAACAACACGCAGTCCTACGGGGGGAACCGCGGCTACTCGCAGCCTCGGTCGTACAATCCACCTCCGAGCCAGTCTTACTCGTCGCCGCGGACGTACTCCGCACCCAGCCGTAGCTATCCCGCTCCGTCACGCTCCTACTCCGCCCCAAGCGGTAGCTATGGTGGTGGAGGCGGTTATAGCGGCGGGGGCGGTGGTGGTGGCAGTTCTCGCGGCGGTGGTAGTAGTGGCAGCGGATCCCGCGGCGGTGGCAGTAGCGGCGGCGGGGGTGGTTCTCGCGGTGGTGGTGGTGGCTCCCGCGGCCCTCACTAATTTGCTTTGTCGCTCACAGGCCCGCTTCTGATTACCGCAGCGGGCCTTTTTCATTTTGTTCTGATTATCAAATTTTGCCGATTCGCGACTAGCATCAAGCTCTGCTGTGCAAAAGCCCCGCTCTCTTCTATTCAGTGCGTTACGGCTTGAATGTGAGAAAGGCAATCGCTGCGCCATGCTTTGCCTTCCACGCGCCGCAACTCTTCCTTCTGCCGGGTGTTACATCTACAGACGCATCTCATCTCAGGCATTTCCTGTTTCGACATGGGAGGAAAGCCAGGCGAATGCTAGTCAAGAACGAAATGATAGAGTTTGAATTGCGCTCAGGCCGTTCACGTTGCGATGTGAAATCTCGCGGCGCACGTGAAAGACAGCCGCTCAGTTTCAGGAGAGACTTCGATATGAGAAATCATGTGCTCAAATTAACGAGCCTTCTCAGCGTGGCGCTGGCGGTGGCTCTTTTTGTGCCGCAACACGCCGCAGCCGATGATGACGAGGATCCGCCAAGCCGCGTGGCACGACTGAGCTACGCTAACGGTACGGTTTCGTTTAATCCGGGGGGCACCGACGATTGGGTCTCCGCGGTCGTCAACCGACCCATCACCACCGGCGATAAGCTTTGGACCGACAACGGCGCCCGCGCCGAGCTGCACATCGGCTCCGCGGCGATCCGCCTCTCCGACAACACTGGGTTTTCATTCTTGAATCTGGATGACCGCATGGCGCAGATCCGGCTCACGGAAGGTACTATTAACGTGCGCGTGCGCCGTCTCGAACAGGACGAAACTTTCGAAATCGATACACCCAACCTTGCTTTCTCCATCCTTCGTCCGGGCAACTACAAAATCAACGTCAACGAAGCGGGCGATGCCACCGTGGTTGTTGTGCGCGACGGTGAAGGCGAAGTCACCGGTGGTGGCTCCGCTTATGCCATGCATCCTCGGGAAACCGGCACCTTTGCCGGGATTGACCAGCTCGACGCCGACATTCAGAGATTCGATAACGATGACGACTTCGACCGCTGGTCTCGTGACCGCGACCGTCGCGAAGATCGTTCGCAATCCTCGCGTTACGTCTCCTCCGATGTGATTGGTTATGAAGATCTCGATGACAACGGTGGCTGGCGCCCCACTCAAGAATATGGCACCGTTTGGTTTCCACACACCACCATCGTCGGTTGGGCTCCTTATCGCTATGGCCACTGGGTGTGGATTTCGCCCTGGGGCTGGACCTGGGTAGATGATGCTTCTTGGGGATTTGCGCCGTTCCATTACGGCCGCTGGGTTACGGTCGGCGGAGTTTGGGGCTGGGTGCCATGCGCACCTCGCGCGGTCGTAGGTGTCGCGTATGTGCGACCGGTTTACGCCCCCGCTCTTGTCGCCTGGGTGGGCGGGCCGCACTTCAGTGTTGGCATTGGAATCGGAGGAGGCGGTGGAGGCGGCGTGGCCTGGTTCCCGCTTGGGCCGCGTGAAGTCTACGAGCCTTCTTATCACGTAAGCCGCACTTACGTTACAAACGTGAACGTCTCGAACACGACGGTGAACAACACCGTCGTGAACAACTACTACAACAACGTCATCGTCAACAAAAACGTCACCAACATCAGGTACGTGAACCAGACCGCGCCGAATGGCGTAACCGCCACATCACAGCAGAATTTCGCGTCGGCCCAGCCCGTCGGACGGAACATGATGAGAGTCGATCGCCGGGAAGTTGAGTCCGCGCAGGTCAATGCCACTACCCCAACAGTCGCGCCGCAACAGAGAAGCGTGCTTGGCGCTGGCGCTGCGGGTGCGGCAAGGCCTCCAGAGAGGCTTCAGCAACGCGAAGTCGTGGCCAAGACGCCTCCACCTCCTGCTCCTGTCTCCTTCGTGAAGCAACAGCAGGAGATTCGAGCCAATGGCGGCAGGCCGCCTGCCGTCTCTCAGATGCGTCAAGTGCAGACCGAGAACACGCAACAAACTCGTCCGAACATTAGGATCGCACCGGCCTCCCAGGATGCGGCTCCGCAAAACGTCCGTGCCAACGGGTCCGGTCAGCCACAGAACAACAATGGCAATCGTCCGGGTCGGCCACAGACGAATGTTCAGCCCAATGGGCAAAACAATTCGAACAGGCCGCCGGCCTCCAACAACGCGGGACAACCGCAGTCCAATGTGCAAAATAATTCAAACAGGCTGCCGGCCTCCAATAACGCCGGACAACAACCTCAAGGCAATCAACCGGGGAATTCTCCAGTAAACAACGGCCGGGAAAAGTCCTATAACGATCGCCCGGCTAGCGCTCGGCCCAAGGGCGGGAATCCGAATCCCCCTGTGAACCCGCAGCTCGATCAGAGGCATCAGCAACAGTTGGACCAGCTGCGCTTGAAGCAAGACCAGGAGCGCCAGAAGGTCGAGCAGAAGCAGATTCACGAGCAGCAACGGATTCAGCAGAGATACCCTGAGAATGCTGGAAGGCAGCAAGTCGACCAGAGACAACAGCAGCAGCCCCAGCAGATCGACCAGAGACAGGTTCAGCAGCAAAGAACTCAGCAGACAAATGCTGTGGACGCTAGAAGGCAGCAAGTCGAGCAGAGACAACAGCAGCAGCTCCAGCAGCTCGAGCAGAAACACGGGCAGGAGCAGCAGAGGCTGGAGCAAAGACAGCAGCAGGAACGCCAGAAGCAGCAGGAGCCTCCGAAAGACAGGCCCGCCGGCAAACCGGCGAAGGACGACAAGCCTGCCCACCGCGGCTAGGCATCACTTTCGGTCGAGCACCATCTTGGACGGGCGTTTGCTGAGAAGCGAACGCCCGTTTCGCTTTTCGCGCGTCCCGTTTTTCGCAGGTGAAACGTCTTCGCTGCTCGCGTAAGATTTCTATTCCGCGCTCATGCCCAAGCGTTCCAAATATCGCCCTTCTTCGAAGAAGTCTCCTGCTGCCAATCCTAATGTGCGGCTGTTCCGCCTGCCCGGATTGCCCGAGATTCAACCTGGCGACGATCTGTCCGCGCAAATAACAAACGCCGCCCGGAAGGCACGCATGCATTTCGAAAACGGCGACATCCTCGTCGTCGCGCAAAAAATTGTTTCGAAGGCCGAAGGTGCAGTGGTCCGGCTGGCAACCGTCGGGCCTTCGCCGCAAGCACGGGCCATCGCGGAGCGGCAAAAGAAAGATCCCCGGCTCGTGGAAGTAATCCTGAAAGAATCGCGGCGCCTCGTCCGTAGCGATCCCGTGCTGATTGCCGAAACACTCCACGGCTACGTCTGCGCCAATGCAGGCGTGGATCATTCGAATGTTCCTGGCGACGATGCCGTGACACTGCTTCCCCGAGATCCCGACCAGTCCGCGAAAAATCTCGCCGTCGCGCTCCGCAAAAGAACTCGCAAACGCATTGCCGTCATCATCAGCGACACCTTCGGCCGCCCCTGGCGCCTTGGGCTGACGAATGTGGCCATCGGCGCGTCAGGCGTGCCCGTTCTCCTCGATTTGCGGGGTACGCGGGACCGTCACGGAAAGCCTCTAACCGCGACGATTCTCGCCGTCGCCGACGAACTCGCCGCCGCCGCTGGCCTCTTGATGGGCAAATCGGAAGGCTCCCCGGTCATCCTGATTCGCGGCTATCGCTACAAGCCCTCGTCGGAACCCGCCGCCAGCATCATCCGTCCCGCCGCCGAAGACCTGTTCCGCTGATCCCCTGTTCTCTGTGCCCTCTGCGTTCTGTGAGCCCTCTGTGTTAAATTCCTTTTGTACCTTGGGCAAGTTCGCAAATGCATACGACACTCCATCCCGTCACCCGCGAAGAAGCCCTTCATCTCGCGGCACGGTATCTCCTCGCCGACCTACTGAGCGCTGCCACCGAAATTCGCGCCCGTGGGAAGGGAACTGTCATCACCTTCTCGAAAAAAGTCTTCATCCCGCTCACCACCCTTTGCCGCGACTATTGCAGCTACTGCACGTTCCGCAAGGATCCTGGCCAGCCCGGCGCTCACTTCATGACGCCGGAGGAGGTCCTCGCGCTCGCCGAACGCGGCCGCCAAGCCGGCTGCAAGGAAGCTCTCTTCAGTCTCGGCGATCAACCCGAACGGATCTTTCCCGAGGCAAACGAGTTCCTGAGTAATCAGGGTTTTACGCGCACGCTCGACTATCTCGCAGCGATGTGCGAACTCGTTCTGGAAAAAACCGGACTGCTCCCGCACGCCAATCCCGGCGTCATGGACCGCGCCGCCCTGATGCGTCTGAAAGATTCGAACGCCAGCGTCGGCCTGATGCTGGAAAACGTCAGCCCGCGCCTGATGCGCGATGGTCTGGCGCACGCCAAAGCCCCAGACAAAGTACCCGCGTTGCGTCTCCGCACCATCGAAGAAGCGGGGAAGCTCGCCATCGCGTTCACCACTGGAATTCTGATTGGCATCGGCGAAACCATGGAAGAACGCATCGACTCTCTCCTTGCGATTCGAACGCTCGATGAAAAATACGGCCACATTCAGGAAGTCATCATTCAGAATTTCCGCGCCAAGCCGGAAATTCCCATGGCCGCGCACCCGGAGCCGTCTCTTGAAGATATGCTGCGCACAATCGCTCTCGCCCGCCTGATCCTCGGTCCGCACATGAACATCCAAGCCCCGCCGAACCTGAGCTACGACGACTTCCCTCGTTTGCTGGAAGCGGGCATCAACGACTGGGGTGGCATTTCCCCCGTCACCAAGGATTTCATCAATCCGGAAGCGGCGTGGCCGCAGATCGCGCGGCTGCAAGCCGAGACCGAGTCCCGCGCCTTCGTTTTGCGCGAACGCCTGGCGCTCTATCCGGAGTTTGTCCGCAGGGAAGAATTTCTCTCGCCTCGCGTCCGCGATCGAGTTGGAGCCCTATCCGGCGCGGATGGATTTGCGCGTAGCACTGGGCTTGCGGCCCGCATCTGACTCTTCCATGCCTTCAGCCAAAAAACTCAAAATCACTGCGCTCGCCGGCGGCGTTGGCGCTTCAAAACTGCTCCTCGGTCTTTATGAAGTGATGGACCCGGGCTTGTTGACCATCATCGTCAACACCGGCGACGACATAGTTCTCCACGGCTTGAAGATTTCGCCGGACCTCGACATCGTCACTTATACCTTGGCGGGAGTCGTCGATTCCTCAAAAGGCTGGGGAATTCGCGGGGAAACCTTTCATGCGCTGAAACGCCTCGCCGGCTATGGACGCGCCAATTGGTTCAACCTTGGCGACCGCGACCTCGCCACTCACATCCATCGTACCGCCATGCTTGCCGAGGGAAAGACGTTGTCCCAGGCCGCGGATTCGATTCGAATTGCCCTGCGCGTAAAGTCCCGCATTCTCCCAATGTCCGACGATCCCGTTCCGACAATGATCGATTCGAACGAAGGCTCGCTGCATTTTCAGGAATACCTGGTGAAGCGCCGAACCGAGCCAGTTGTGACGGGTATTCGCTTTGCAGGTGTGGAATCAGCGCTGCCCGCACCCAGCGTTCTCGAAGCCATTCGCGACGCCGACCGCATCCTCGTCTGCCCCAGCAATCCCCTTATCAGCATCGGCCCGATTCTGACCGTGCCCCAGGTCCGCGATCAGCTGCGCGCCCACAAAGAAAAAGTTTTCGCCGTCTGTCCCATCGTCGGCGGCAAATCGCTCAAGGGCCCCTCCGACAAAATGCTCGCCCAGCTAGGGCACGAACCGACAGCCCTGGGCGTCGCCAAACTTTACGCGGAGTTCACAGGCACATTCGTCATCGACCCCGCCGACCGAAAGCAAACCGCCCCGATCGCCGCGCTCGGCATGAAAGTCGTAATTCTTCCGACCGTAATGAAAACGCCAGCCCAAAAACGCAAACTCGCCAGCGCCCTCCTGTCCCTCTCTTTTCCTTTGTAGGGGCGCAGCATGCCGCGCCTTTGCTTGGCTCAAGCGACTGCAATGGTTACTTCCGTTCCTGCTCAATTCTCTTGCGCGTAGAGTGCCGATTTCCGGCTGCCGCGCTAATCAGCCGTGAATCTGCCTGCGCGAGGGAAATTCTCAAATTATTCGAGAAAGCCAACCGTTGTCTGCCCCGGCACCGTCGCATGAATCCAAGCCTCCGCCGCGATGAGGTGCAGCACAAAACCGATCCAGAATGCGGTGCCGAAGAATTGATACGGCGTCAAACCTGAAAAGCGGCTCGTAGCAAAAAACATTCCAATGATGGGGCGGATGGTAGCCACGGCAAGCCCAACCGAAAAAGCGCGAATCATCCACTCGCGATGCAGTACGAGTTCACGCCGCCGGATATGCCAAAACGCCTTGCACAGCGCGCATAGAAAGAACGTGGCGAACAATATCGTCGCCGCCGCCTGGTTTATTCCACCGATAGCCGGCACGCCGAAGCTCATCACGAGCGCCGAAATTCCAATCACCACGCCGCAAATCACAAAAATGCGGCCGCTCCAGCGGTGCCATCGGAGATGGCGCGCCCGAATGGTTGAACTGAATTGCAATGGACCCAGCACCATAAAAAGCAAGCCGGGCACAATATGAACGAGAGTTAGAATCGGATAGTGCGCAAACAAATCATCCAGCGCGGCGAACCGCGCGGCTACAGGATTGGATGTGACAGCGGGTGGATGATAGCCGCCGACCACGACAGGCACTAGATGAGCCATCCTCCGCACTGCGACGGCAACTCCAATAAACGCCAGAAAAATGACGGCGCTCCGTAGCGCGCGCCGGAGGCGAATACCAGGCTTCATACCATGTACTACGTTTAATTCATCCGATTCCTTTCAAGAGCAGACGTAACAAAACGGAATAGTTTCGGAAGCCATTTCAAGGGCCCATCCGCTGCGACCATGGGATCTTCGGAACCTCCGGATGGAAGGGCAGATGTCCGGTAAATGCATTCAACAGGCACTGAACGGCGAGGAGTTTCAGTCTATAGTCAGAGCGTGCGTTTCTGAGATGACGCCAAGCTCTAGCATAGAATTCCTGGTTTGGCTGCTCATCGCCGCCGCGATCATCGCGATGCTGGCGAAGCGCCTGAGAATTCCCTACACCGTATCCCTTGTCTTGGGCGGGTTGCTCCTGGGAGTCATTCATATTCCAATCTTGTCGCCACTGCAGCCCGGTAACCGGCCCGATTGGCTGACGCCCGATGTGATATTGATACTGTTTCTTCCTGCGCTGGTCTTTGAAGGCAGCGTGAAGCTCGACTTGCGGGAGCTGCTTCGGAATTCCGTACCTTTGTTGCTGCTCGCCAACCTAGGTGTGCTACTCGCCGCCCTTGTGACGGGATACTTCGTGCATTGTTTGATCGGCCTGCCCGTTCTTGTTGCGCTTCTCTTCGGATCCATCATCTCCGCCACAGACCCCATTTCTGTGCTGGCCATTTTCAACGATCTGAAAGTAGACAAGCGGCTGTCCCTCATCATGCAGGGAGAAAGCCTTCTCAATGATGGAACGGCAGTCGTTCTGTTTGGAATCCTGTTCGGAGCTGTTGTTGCGGAAAAGTTGAGCGTGCCGAAGGGTCTCGGGCAGTATTTCTTAGCCGTCGCCGGCGGAGCGTTTCTGGGGGCGGCCTTGGGATACTTGGCGAGCCGCATTACGGGAACGGTGGATGATCCCCAAATTGAAATTACTCTGACAACCATTCTTGCGTACGGCAGCTATCTGCTCGCGTACAACCTGCACTTGTCAGGAGTGATCGCGACCGCATCCGCAGGGCTGATGCTCGGCAATTTTGGGGCGAAAAGAGGGATGAGCGCTCGCACGCGGACCGCAATGCAGTCGTTCTGGGAATATGTTTCGTTTGTCATGAATTCTCTCGTGTTTCTCTTGATCGGCCTGGAAATCCACGTGCGTGGACTCCTGCAGAATTGGACCTCTGTAGCGTTGGCCATCGGTGCAATGCTTCTGGGGCGCGCGCTGTCAGTTTATCTGCTTGTTCCTCTGAGCAATCGTTTCGTAGAGAAGATTCCGATTCGTTGGCAGCATGTAGTCGTATGGGGCGGACTTCGCGGAGCGCTGGCGCTTGCTCTAGCGCTAAGCTTGCACACAGCGTTTCCGTATCGCGAGCAAATCTTGAACTTGACGTTCGGCGTGGTCCTCTTCTCCATCGTTGTGCAGGGGCTTACGATCACGCCCCTCGTAAAACTCCTCAAACTTGCGAATGGTGACAATCCAATTCCTGAATGAAAGTGTGAGTCTCCTCCTAGGGGAGTCACTGCCCGATAAGTTTGCGTTACCGGACACTTGAAAATCGCATGTCCAGTAAGTGCGTTACACTTCCTGGCTCTCTAAACCGCCTCTCTACTTGTGTCGGATGTTCACGGGGGCTCGGGTCCGATCCAGGGGAAACACGTGCAGTTCCCATTTCACCGGGACGGACGTTGGCAGGTAGCAGATGGTTTTGTCGCAAGCCTGATACTCAAGCTTTCCCGTAATCGTGAAGAGTTTCCCGTCTTTCCCCAGCGAGCCCCAGAACTCTGACCCGGAGTTCACTTTCACATCCTGGCTGATGCGGAACGTCCCCTCGAAGACGGGTACCTTCTCCTTGATCGCGGGCAGAAAGAGGGTCTTGGACGGCGGGTAAACTGTCGGTTTCAGTTCCAGCTGTGGGACAGATTCAATTACGAGCTGAATGGGCTTATAAACACGCGTGCCGGGAGCATACACATGCACCTCCGGGGGCAGCCGCACTTCGGCAACGAGGGTGACGCGAGTGCCGGGAACGCCGATGGCATCGGATTGTTCGAAGGCCAGTTGAAGATGCGGAGCGTCGACCGTTTCTGTTACTTCTTGGCCTAATTCCGGGAAAAGTTTGGAAATAATGCTATTTCCCGTAAGCCGCTCCCGGTATTTCGCTTCGAAGAACTTTTCTCGAATGATGCCGTTGGGATCAATAAAAAAATATCCCGGGCGAGCATAGCCCTTCTGCATTCCAGTGGCTTCATGATTGAGGATTCCATAAGCCCTGATGGTCTTCGAGTCTGGGTCCGCGAGCATCGGGTAGTCGATCTTGTGGCGGTCGGCAAAATATTTCAGGATTTCTTCCGTGTCATAGCTGATGGCCGCCAGCTTGACCCCTTGCTTTTCGAATCGTGGGATTGCGCTTTGCAGCTGGACCAGCTGCCCTTTGCAAAAAGGTCACCAGTCCGCCGAACGGAAAAAGAGAAGAACGGTGCCGTTCGTTCCTTTCAAGGTATCGAGAGTTTGTACCCGGCCAAACTGGTCGCGAACTGAAAAAGCGGGAGCCTTCTGACCGGTCGCCAGTCCAATCGATATCAACTCGATGGAAGCTATCTGAATCGTATCGCCGTCGAGCGTCCCCCGGACGGTTACCGTGTCTCCCAGGTGAGCGGTTACCGATTCCTGCGGCTCAAGGCCGTACATGACCCTGTTTGTATCGTCATACAGCGACAGCTTCGCACCGGGCACGTTTTTGGTGCACTCTGGAGATTCGGCAAAGGCTTCGTCGGCGTTGCAGCTGCTGGACACAAGGGTGCCGGACCACGATCCCGGCGTTGCTGTGTTGTTCTGCCCAGCCATTGCAACAGGGGCTATAAAAAAAAACGCTACCAGACAGAGGAAGAAGCGTTTCGCCCAGGAATCAGCTCTAACCGGCACCATTAATTCGAACCCTCGTTTCATTCTTGAATCCGCCGGTACTGTACACCCCACAGTCTCGTCGCACAACGTCTGTCAAAGCAGAAGTATCACTTCAAGGGAAGCCCGGTAAACCGAATCCCTGCGCCGTGAACTTTGTAGCGTATATTCAATCCAATCAAAAGCGCCGTCAGAGATTCCACGATGCGCGAATTCTCCAATTTTCCTCCATTCAACGGCCGCGCTCCCGGAATTTTGCTGACCAATTCGAACGCCACCTGCTTCGCTTTCTCCTCATCGCTGCATACCAGAACGTCGCAATCGACTGGTTCATCTCCGGCAAGCAATTCCGCTCCAAGATTTTGCAACGCGGCTGCTAGGCCCACGCTTGCAGGCAACAGTTCCCTCGTCTGTTCGGCTGCAGAGCCTTGCCAAACGCCGAGCACGCGCGTCGGTGCGCCGCCAATCGTCGCCACCAAAGGCACCGTGGTATCGATCACAATCGTTCCCGGCTTCCACACGCTCTTCAATTGCTTGAGCACCGCCACTATGCCGGAGAAGGGAACGGTCAACACCGCGACATCGCACGCAGCCGCGGCAGAAGGATTGTCCAGGCCTTCGATCAGCGCGGCGCCGCCAATACGCTCGCGTAATAGTCTTGCGGTCTCTTGCGCGCGGGCCGCTTCGCGCGAGCCGATCAGGATGTGTTCTCCAGCCTTCGCCATCCGAAACGCAAGCCCGGAGCCTTCGGCTCCCGTTCCGCCCAGAATCGCTATCGTTCGCGCCATGACTCTTCACCCCGTTTCGAGTCCCGCCGCTCATTCGAACCGCCGCCGCCGCATTCCCGATTCGAATCCGCCGCTTCGCTTTTCCCGCACCCAGTATGGTATCTTCAAAAACTTCCAAGATGCTAACGCCACAACTCACCGCGTTCGAATTCCGCAAAGCACTGGGTCATTTCACCACCGGCGTGACCGTGGTTACCGTCGAGCGCGAGCCCGGCAAGATCCACGGCATGACCGCGAACTCGTTCACCTCGGTTTCGCTCGAACCCATGCTGATTCTCGTTTGCGTCGACCACCGCGCGAAGATGCTTCCCTTGCTGGAGAAGAAAAAACGTTTTGGCGTCAGCGTCCTCAAAACTGGGCAGGAGGCCATTTCCGAGTATTTCGCCAAAGGCGAGCAAAGCGACGAAACCGAGGAACGGTTGTCCATTCGCTATCGCCAGACTTCCAGCGGGATTTTCGTTCTCGAAAATGTGCTGCTGCAGCTGACCTGCCGCGTCGTCGCTTCGCACGTTGCCGGGGATCACACGATTTTTATCGGAGCAGTGGAGGACGCGGAAACGCACGAGGGCGAGCCGCTGCTTTATTTTCGCGGGGAATACCGGCGCATCGCGCGCCACTCCTAGAGAACTATTTTTTGTGGAGAGTTCGCTTTCGCGGTGAAACGTTTATTTTGTGAAGGGTTCGCTACCGTTCGGGATTGCCGGAAGGCCGCGTCGATTCCGTCGAATCGCCCAACTCCTTGCGATGGCTCTTCACTTCGCGCAAAGCGTAGATCGGCTTGTTCTGCGATTCGTAGTAGGTACGCGCGATGATCTCGCCGAGCAATCCCATGGAGAAAAACTGCACGCCGCTGATGAAGAGCGCCACCGATAGCATCATTAGCGGTCCGTGTTCCGCCATAATCGCTTTGTGCAGGTAAAATTTTTCGTAGGCCAGGAATACTGCCAGCAGAGAACCAAGCCCCGCCCCGGCCACGCCCAGCAACCCGAAAAACTGGAGCGGCCGCGTCGAATAATCCAATAAAAATTTGACGATAATCAAATCCAGAAATACGCGGATGGTGCGCCCGATCCCGTAATTGGACCTTCCGCTTTTCCGCTGGAGATTTTCGATGGGCACTTCCGCGATTCTCGCGCCCGTCGAACTTGCCAGCGCCGGAATGAACCGGTGCAGCTCGCCGTAGAGCTGAATTTCCTGAATGATCTCCCGGCGGTAGGCCTTGAACGTCGTTCCAAAATCGTGCAGATCGATTCCCGATAGCTTTGCCATCATCCAGTTGGCGGCGCGGCTGGGAAGCTGCCGCATCAGCCAGTGATCTCGCCGGTTGTGGCGCCAGCCACTCACCAGGTCGTAGCCTTCTTCTATTTTTTCCAGAAAACGCGGAATCTCTTCGGGGTCGTGCTGCAGGTCGCCGTCCATGGAAATGATGACTTCGCCCCGCGCAAAATCAAAACCTGCTTTCAACGCCGGGGTCTGCCCGAAATTTCGCCGCAGCCGCACCAGATTGACACGCCGGTCGTGCTCATAAATTTCAGAGAGCACCTTGAACGAATCGTCTTTGCTGCCGTCATCCACAAACACCAGTTCGTAAGGCCCGCCGATCGCGTCCATTACTTCGGTCAGCTTCATGTAGAGAGGCGGGATGTTTTCCTGTTCGTTGTAGAACGGAACGACGATGGAGTACCGGACTGGCGAATCGCTTTTCATTCTTTTCTACAAAGTTCTTCTTTAAGCTTCCTCAGCTATCAAGCCATAGTCTATCAGGCGAATCCCCATGGAGGCGACAACATTTCGGATCCCGGTGTCCGTCAGGATCTGCAGCTCGGTCTGCCGCGAATCCTGCAACCGGGTCGGTGTTTTCTGCAGCGCCGCATCCGCGTAGCCCGGGTGGCACATCAGCTCCGTCGTTCCGTCCGGCAGACTTTTCACGAATTGCTCCACGCCCTCGCGCGTCAGCTCGCCGGTCTGCGCGATCCCGCAAAAATAATCCGCCGTGGAAATACCCGCGTGCTCGGCTCGTTCGCGCGCATCGCGCGCCAGCAATTTCAATCCACGCGCCTGCACGCCTTGTTTCATGACCACGCCGGCATTCTGTTTTGAGCCCGAAGAAAGAGCCGCGCGCAGACTCGACGCCTCCAGCGCAACCCGAATCGCGCCGATGTCATGGCGTTTCGCCAGCTTCAGTGCAATCTCAAACAGCCCGGGAAGCATGTGAACATGTTTATGCCCATCGAGGTGCGTCGGCGAAATACCCGCATCGCGGACTTTCTGAATCTGCGCGTCCCACTCATTCTCCACTTCCGCCAGCAAGAGTCCGCGCCGCGCGCGACGCAGAAGCAGGTTCTCGGGTCCGCCCGCGAATTCGCCGTCCTTATTCAAAAGGCTGGTAACGGTT
>WNFP01003021.1_pt1 | contig 13450 bp, 8 predicted proteins | sample 5400201 | NCBI WGS metagenome assembly WNFP01 (sample SAMN13153355, study PRJNA577476) | soil metagenome | isolation source: 115 cm saprolite under Madrone tree | place: USA:California | collected 2016-06-14
GAGACCAAGGCCGGTCCCGCCATATTTTCGGGATGTCCCTGCGTCGGCCTGCTGGAAGGCCTCGAATATCAGCTTCTGTTTCTCCGCCGCAATCCCGACGCCCGTATCCTCTACGGTGAAAGCAACCACGTGTTGGGCCCTGCTGAGCACGGGATGATCGCCGCTCCAGCCAGCCGTCGCCAACTTGACCCGCAGGTTGACGTGTCCTCGAGCTGTGAACTTGACGGCGTTCGACACAAGATTCTTTATGATCTGTTGCAGACGCTTCTGGTCGCTCTCGATCCTCTGCGGAAGCCCGTCCGCGAGCTCCACGTTGAACGGGAGGTTCTTTGCCTCAGCAGCATGCCGGAAGGTGCGGTTGATACTATCGCGCAGGTGAGCGAAGGGTATCTCCTCAATCTCGAGAATCACGGTACCCGACTCAATCTTCGACAAATCGAGGATGTCGTTGATCAGGTGTAGCAGATCGGATCCTGATGAATTGATGTTGCGGCAGAACTCGACCTGTTTATCGGACAACGTACCGGATGGATTCTCTGCGAGCTGCTGACTGAAAATGAGGATGGAATTGAGTGGCGTCCGCAGCTCGTGGGACATGTTGGCCAGAAATTCCGATTTGTACTTCGATGTGAGCGCCAGCTGGTCAGCCTTCTCCTCGAGCGCGAAACGCGCCTGCTCGACCTGGGCATTCTTTCGCTCGACCTCGGCATTCTGCTCGGCAAGCAGTTTCGCTTTGGCGGCCAGTTCTTCGTTGGTCTGCTGAAGCTCACCTTGGCGGGATTGCAACTGGACGGTCAGCTGTTGTGACTGCTCGAGCAGGCCTTCCGTGCGCATTGTCGACTCGATCGTCTGGAAGACAGCGCCAATACTAGCCGTCAGCTGTTCCAGGAAGGCAAGGTTGACGTCGTTAAAGCGGTGCACCGTTGCGAGCTCGATGACCGCTTTCGTCTCGCCCTCAAATAGAATCGGGAGCACAACTATGCTCACGCGCGGTGCTTCACCCAGACTGGACGAGATCGCGATGAATTGCGGGGGAACGTCGTTGAGCAGAATGCGCTTCTTTTCCACTGCGCATTGCCCGACGAGCCCCTCTCCTAACCGGATGGTCTCGATCGGTCGTCCCGTGTGAGCGTAGCTGGACAGCAAGCGGAGCTCCCGATTTTCCTCGGTCTCACCGAGATGATAAATCGTGCCGTGGTGGGCGCCGGCCAGCGGACTGAGCTCACTCAACAGCGTGCGGCCGACAGTGCTGAGGTCCCGCTGCCCCTGAAACATTCCGGCGAATTTCGCGAGGTTTGTCTTGAGCCAATCCTGCTCACGATTGCGCTCGGTCGTTTCGCGCAGGTTGGAAATCATCGTATTGATGTTGTCTTTCAGCGCGGCCACTTCGCCGCTTGTCTCGACCTGGATGGAACGCGTGAGGTCACCCTTGGTCACCGCCGTGGCCACCTCCGCGATCGCACGAACCTGGCTGGTGAGGTTCGCAGCAAGCAGGTTGACGTTTCCAGTCAGGTCCTTCCAAGTGCCGGCAGCGCCTGGGACGTTTGCCTGTCCACCGAGACGGCCTTCGACGCCGACCTCACGCGCAACGTTCGTTACCTGCTCGGCAAACGTCGCCAGGGTATCGGTCATATTGGTGATGGTGTCGGCGAGGGCGGCGACCTCGCCCTTCGCCTGCACGGTGAGGCGCTGATTGAGATCACCATTGGCCACCGCGGTCACCACCTTGACGATCCCGCGGACCTGGTCGGTCAAGTTGGAGGCCATGAAATTGACGTTGTCGGTGAGGTCCTTCCAGGTGCCGGCGACGCCGGGCACCACGGCCTGGCCGCCGAGCTTGCCCTCGGTGCCCACCTCGCGCGCTACCCGGCTGACCTCGCCGGCAAACGCATTGAGCTGGTCGACCATGGTGTTGATCGTGTTCTTCAACTCCAGGATCTCGCCCTTGACGTCCACCGTGATTTTGCGGTTGAGGTCGCCGTGCGCCACGGCGGTGGTGACCTCGGCGATGTTACGGACTTGCGCGGTGAGGTTGCTGCCCATGGTGTTGACGGAGTCAGTCAGGTCCTTCCATGTCCCTGCCACGCCCGGAACGACCGCCTGCACGCCGAGCCGACCCTCTGTGCCGACGTCGCGCGCGACGCGGGTGACCTCGGAGAGGAATGAGCGAAGCTGCTCGACCATCGTGTTGATGGCTTCCTTGAGCTGCAGGATCTCGCCACGGACGTCGACAGTGATTTTCTTCGAGAAATCGCCATTGGCGATAGCGATCGTCACTTCGGCAATGTTGCGAACCTGGCCCGTCAGGTTGTTGGCCATCGAGTTGACGTTCTCGGTGAGGTCCTTCCAGGTGCCGGCGACGCCAGGCACCGCTGCTTGGCCGCCGAGCTTGCCCTCAGTGCCGACTTCGCGCGCTACGCGGGTCACCTCAGAGGCAAAACCGTTGAGCTGATCGACCATGGTATTGATGGTGTTCTTCAGCGCCAGAATCTCGCCCTTCACGTCAACGGTGATCTTGCGCGAAAGGTCTCCTTTCGCGACAGCGGTCGTCACCTCCGCGATGTTGCGGACTTGGCCGGTCAGGTTTGACGCCATGAAGTTCACGCTGTCGGTGAGGTCCTTCCAGGTGCCAGCGATGCCCGGTACCGCCGCCTGGCCGCCAAGCTTTCCTTCAGTGCCTACCTCGCGTGCGACGCGGGTCACCTCGGAGGAGAAGCCGTTGAGCTGATCGACCATCGTGTTGATGGTTTCCTTCAACTCCAGGATCTCGCCTTTCACGTCGACTGTGATTTTGCGCGAAAGATCGCCGCGCGCGACCGCGGTCGTGACCTGAGCGATGTTGCGGACTTGCGCGGTAAGGTTGGTCGCCATGGCGTTCACGGAATCGGTGAGGTCCTTCCAGGTGCCAGCCACGCCCGGCACGACGGCCTGACCGCCGAGGCGGCCGTCGGTGCCGACCTCACGCGCCACGCGGGTGACCTCGGAAGCGAATGACCGGAGTTGGTCCACCATCGTGTTGATGGCTTCCTTGAGGTGCAAAATCTCACCGCGCACGTCCACGGTAATTTTCTTGGACAAGTCGCCGTTGGCGACCGCGATGGTCACCTCGGCGATGTTGCGAACCTGCGCCGTTAAATTGCCGGCCATCTGGTTGACGGAGTCGGTGAGTTCCTTCCACACGCCTGACACACCCTTGACCTGAGCCTGGCCACCGAGCTTGCCCTCGGTACCGACCTCGCGGGCCACGCGGGTCACCTCCGAGGTGAAAACAGCCAACTGCTCGATCATCGTGTTCACGAGCTTTGCCGAGCGAAGGAACTCGCCCTCGAGCGGACGGCCATCAACCTCGAGCTCCATCGATTGCCCAAGGTCACCTCTGGCCACTGCGCCAATGGTTCGCGAAATCTCAGTTGTCGGTCTGACCAGATCGTCCAGCAGAGTGTTGAAGCAGTCGACTTTGGCGGCCCACCCTGCAATCGCCCCAGGTACCGACATGCGTTGCTTCAGCCGTCCCTCCCGACCAACGGTCAAGCTCAATCGTTCCACTTCGCGCGAGAGTCGATCCTCGTACGAAATGGCTTGGTTGAAGGCGGTCGCGATTTGCCCATCTATCCCGTCCCAATCCGAAGGCAATCGCGCGGAAAAATTGCCATCACGAAATGCAAGCATCGATGCGAGCATCTGCCTCGACCGGGCCTCCGCGGGACCGTCCCCTGTCGAATGCGGGATCAGCGTTTCTGTCATGGTGCACCAGGATACGAGTTTCCGGGGAGAGCATACCTTTAGGCCGTTAGGCGGAAGTTATCCTATTTTTTGAGCAAAGCCATTCCCGCCAACGAACCGGAATGGCTCGTCGTTGGACACCAGCGTGAGTTGCTGTTGCCGTGAGCCTTCACGCGGCCCCGGTCGTTTCAGTCGGATAGGTCCTCCGAGGGCCGGGTCACATCGGCAAGGCGCCCAATGGCAGGCCTAGCAAGAAGGCGGGCGCAATTTTCTCCGCCGGTGCGTTCCTGTTGAACGCTTCCTGTTTAGCCACAGAAGCGCCCGATGCGGGCATCAACGCGACGAGTGCGCTCGTTACCAACTATTCATCTCGCTCTCCCAGGGTTTTTGGAAGCTTGTCGCAAGCATTTAGGCGAGATTAGGATATGGGCATGATTAGCGAGCTCCGTGCCTTTTGGCATGACTCTACAGTCGTGTGATTGAAGCAGAGAAAAGAACCCCACATGCTCTTCCGCAGGACAGCACCGACCGAGGAGGCGGCTACTGACTGGAGACAGCTTGAGTCTGATCGAGGAACGCGACCGGCGTGCCCTTGCGAATCCGCTTGGCAAGGTCAAGGGCGTCCCAATTGGTAAGCCGGACGCAGCCATGCGACCCGGTTTTGCCGATCTCTTCCGGGTGGCTCGTTCCATGAATTCCGTAGGTCGGCTTGGTCAGATCGATCCAGACTAGGCCGACCGGGTTGTTGGGGCCGGGCGCGATTGTGAGTTCTCTATCAATTCGCGCGCCTTTGAAATGGAACTTCGGGTCGTAGTGATAGGTGGGGTCCTTGACAACCCGGCGAACGTGGTAAGTACCGCTTGGTGCAGGCTTCTCGACGCTGCCAACAGACGCCGGATAGAAAGCGACCAGTTCGTCATTGCGCCCGAATGCACGAACGGCGTTGGCCGGCTTGTCCACCTCAATCCTGAACACCTGCCTGGCGGGCCGACCGTCGGCAACGTTGGGAACGGTGATAACCGTCCCGGCGCGGTCAACGGTCTTGCCGGGGTTGAGCAGCTTGATCAGCTCCTCGCTGATGTGGAATTTTTCCGCTAGAAGCTCCGTCGCGCTCCGGTAGCCGAGTACATGGAGGCGCGCCATGCCTTCAAGATCGCGGGGTATTACGGGTACGAATGGCCCGCGAACATCATCATCTGTGATCGTGTACGCGATCAGGGCCGGCGCGTTCGTGGATTCGCAAAGCTTGTCCCAGGTCGTGCGATCGAGCTTGCCGCCCGACGCGAGACCACGTGAGCGCTGGAAGGCGGCAATCGCCTTCCTCGCATTCTCCCCGGTTTTCCCGTCAATGATACCTGGCGATATATCAAGTCGGTCGAGGAGCACTTCCGCCTTGAAGGTCGCCACTCGTGTCATCCGCGGCGGGGTCGCTGCCGAGCACTCGACCTGACCGATCGCCGCCGCCGATAACGGTTGAGACGGCGCGCGTCGGGCGTGAACGGACCCGCCGCTGCCCGCGACCGCAAACGAAAGCGCCGCAACGCCAAAAACATGAAGCGTCCTGCTTGTCCTCATGACTTCCTCGCCGCTCTCGATATCTTGCAAACAGTTTAGCCGGTGACCCGTAGCGCGTCATTGGCAGATGCGATAACGATCACTTGTTCCGTGCAGTGCCATATCAACATGCAAGTGATCGGTGTGCGTCGCGTCAGCGCCCGGACCAAGCCCGGTCGTGAACCATCCGCATGCCGCAGTCCGGACCGAGTCAACGACGTTTCGCATAGTTTCATCTCCGTCTGGCTCTACCCCGGATGCGCGGGGGCTGACGAACGAGCGAGGCCGTTTCCGGGGCGCCGTGAGGGGCGTGTAGTTGGCGGCGGGCTGGGCTCCTTCGACCTAACGGTACGCGGCGCGGCGCGACACGCCATCCGCTAGTTCGGACCAGTAGAAAGTGCGCTCCGCTCCTCGGCCTCAGCCAGCTTGCTATAATGCTCTGCCATCCGGAGATAGCGGTCTCGCATTTCGGTTGAGGAGCTTCTTGCGAGGCGACGGTACTCCTCCGCCAAGTCGCGGTAACGGTTTGCTTGATTACGTGCATCCGGCATGGGACGCCCCCCAAAAGAAAAGACGGTGCCTGACGATTTGCTGTAATATCGGCCACCGGGCAGAAAAATCTGTTGGCTTCATGCTTTGGAACCTCCAACGCCCTGGTCTGACAGGTTGTTGCTCTGGCGCCCCTATCACACGTAAGCGAGAGCGAGTGATTCCTGGCCGCCAATCAGACGTTCGCGAGCGCGGATCGTCGCCGCGTCCCGCCGGCGCATCGGCGCGTTCCTGGACCGAAAGACCATCATGGAGCTTCCGGCGCCTGTCTCCACAAGCTCATTCTCAAGGGCCATGGCTGTGGTTGCTTATGCTCAAGTCCTGCTGCAACGGGCTCTGGAACGGGCGTCCTAATTTGCGGGTTGGGTCCGCATGCCGATGGAAGTCCTACAAGATCGCCGGCTCACGGCGCCCCCGACCGCGTCCAATTTTTCGACAGTCGATCGCCATGGCTATTGCACGCCGAATAACCCGCCGGGGAATTCAAGTGCTGTCTCCTTCCTTCGCATTTCGCTTCGATGGTGGTGGGCCTTGAATCGGGTTGCGGCGTACCAGCATCTGGTTCCTTCGTGACCAAGCGCTCTCAAGGTCCAGGACGGCCATGCTCCCGGAGAGTTCTGCCGCACATCCGAAGCTGACTGAAGGCAGGTAGAAGCATCCCGGCTCACCGCGAAAGACCACCTTCCCCTTTCTGTGAACGTCTCTGACGGTTTCGCCTCAATGCCGCTCTCGGTCGGCTTGATGTCCAAAGGCCGTGCGGACTGTAATGATTCCTTCTGGACCTCGGGCTCGGCTCGGCTCTCGACCGTGACGTGTGTGGCATTAGCCGAAGGAGCATCTGCTTTCCGCAACGGCAAAAATTCAACATATGGCACATTGGTTGTAGCTTGCCGTGCAACCGCAACGTCGACCGGGCGATCCCGGCTCGCCGTGAAAGGCCACCTTCCCCTTTCTGTGAACGTCTCTGGTTCTGTGAACGTCTCTGGCGGTTTCGCCTCAATGCCGCTCTCGGTCGGCTTGATGTCCAAAGGCCGTGCGGACTGTAATGATTCCTTCTGGACCTCGGGCTCGGCTCGGCTCTCGACCGTGACATTAGCCGAAGGAGCATCTGCTTTCCGCAAGGGCAAAAATTCAACATATGGCACATTGGCTGTAGCTTGTGGTGCAACCGCAACGTCGACCGGACGATCAGAACTCGCAAAGATGAAATAACCAGCAGGCAGCGCAGCAACCGCAATCGCAATCAAGGATTTCGCCCGATTGAAGAGTGGATCACCTGGCCAACGCAGCAATGGAGTCGACTTCCACCCGTCCCGCCCAAACGAGATGGAGTTTGGAATGGTCGTTGGTATCTCAACCGAAGGCAAACGCGTTGCTGCTCGCAACTGGGCGCCGCGATGTAAACCCCGAGCTTCCAACACATTTTGCAACGAGCGACTTATTTCGAGCTTGGCTCGTTGATCATCTTCGGGGGAAGTGGCGACGTTGCTTTGATCTGAAGTTTGTTTGAGCAGTTCCGGCAGCCTTGCGAAATCGACCGCGATCTGTAGCGCCTCGTCGATCATCACGAAGTCGGTATGTCCTGCCTTGTTCGGGTCGGTCCGGCCGTAGAAAACGCCGAGTTGGCGGCCAGTGGCATCATCGACAGCAAATCCGTTTGGGATTTCGACGATCTGCCACGGCTTTGGAAACCGGCTGGTCTCCGGACTGGTCGTTGCCGGTCGGGCATTGTCGGTGTTTTCTGTTGCCATCGCCTGCCGGCTAATTGTCGTTGGCTGGTCTGCCTGGTTCTTCGGGCTCAGCCAGCCTGCTGCAATACGTGCCATCCGTAGATAGCGCTCTCGATTTTCGATTGAGGAGCTAGTTGCCGCGAGGCGACGGTATTCCTCTGCCAAGGCTCGGTAGCGCTCTGACTGATTTAATGAATCCGACATAGTCCAGTTCCCCCAGGAAAAGGCGGTGCCCGATCATTCGCTGCATGTGGGCCACCCGACAGAGAAGTCCGTCTGACAGGTTTTTGTTCCTGCCGCCCTATCACAGGTGAGCGAGTGACTTCTGGCCGCCAATCACAGGTTCGCGAGCGCAGACCGTCATTACGTCTGCCATAAACCCACAAGGTTGGTCCGTTCTTGCCACGACCATGGTTTTATCATGAGGGCAAGGGCGGGCCGAGCAAGGTTCGTCGTGCCGGCGATTCATGATGCACGACAACCGCGCGAAACTTCCCCAAGCCCCGACGACGCGCCGGCCCACGCGCGCCTGCCACGCCGCCGCGCCGATGGCTTACCATAGCCTACCGAGCGGGCGACGCCGCATCTGCGCCATAGCTTTGCGACCCATCTGGGTGAACAGAATATCGATGTTCGGATGATCTAGATCAAACGTGCAATTTCTATGTTTGCGATTCGCCGATCTCGGTTCGCAGATTCCACCGCGCGATTGCCAAATTGAGGTTTCTTCGTTCGCGGTAACGCCATTCCGTTGTGAATGGCCCTTGAAATCGAAAATGCTCGGTATCAGAGTTTACGGGGCGTCGTAGCAACCATGAGGCGGCATTTTTGCTCGCTCGACGCGGTTCGTTGAAACTGAATTTGGTACCGTACACGAGGGGCTTGGCATTATTGTGTGTCATTTATGGCACAAGTCGTGGAATTCTTGGTCTAATGGTGGCGATCGGCTAGACGCCCTAAGGTTGCCCGGTTAAAAGCGAATAGGCCGCGCTTTCCGGGGAGGGGCAGATGAAAGCAATACGATACATCGCATTCGCTGCGACGTTGCTCAGTGCCAATGCTTCCAACGGGGCTGATTTAAATATTTACAAGGCCCCTCCCGCCACCCCCGCGCTGTCCTGGACAGGATTCTATGTTGGCGGCGATGTGGGATTGCGTGGCGCAACGGCGCAGGCCGCCACCCGGAGCATTTTCGAGACGGCGACTGGATTTGACACCTGCGAGAATGGAAGCAACTGCTTTTTCGATGAGCATCTCAATAGCTTCGGCTTTCGGTGGGGTGTTTTCGCAGGCTATAACTGGCAAGTTTCGCCCGCTTGGGTCGTGGGCGTAGAGGGCGATTGGGGCTGGGCGAATCAGCAGAACACCATTACTGGGATGGTTTTTCCAGGCGGGCCATTTCTTGCCTCCGGCGATAGCGGAGACAGTTTCCGGGTGCGATCGAAGTGGGATGCGAGTGCACGCGCAAGGTTGGGATATTTGGCAACACCGTCGACACTGTTGTATTTGACCGCCGGGGCGGCATGGCTGCATTTTGACGCAACGGCGACCTGCGGTGCTGGGGATCCGCAGGCGACCTGCTTTCCCCTTAATCCGCCCCCCTTCAGCATAACAAGCTCCGCCACAAAAGTTGGCTGGACAGTGGGGGCCGGGTTAGAAACTCTGCTGTGGTCCAACTGGTTCGTTCGCGCGGAATATCGCTATGCAGATTTCGGCACCGCGTCGTTCACGGACTCGATATTTGCTCCTGCGCCGCGACTATCGGTGTGTCCTGGCTGCGTACCGGGCACTACAACCGCGACGTTCGACGTTCATATGCAAACACACACGGCTCTGTTTGGTCTCGGCTACCGCTTCTGATCTTTTCATAAGGAGTGGATGATATCTGCCGTGCTGGTCTGCAGCGCGAGCGGGTCGAAGGCGCGGCTCATCAACCACGAAGGCACGACGGATAGGAATCCTGGGCGGCAAGCAAAGCCAATATGTGAAGCGTAGTCGGATAATAGAGTTCCGGTTGGACGTCGTAGAACGCGCGGGAAAACGAGGTTCCATAGAGTGCGCATTTCAACAACATAGGAATGCTTCTATAACCATTTTCCTTGAAGGGCTCCTGAGCTTTGCCCGTCCGTAAGTCGATGACTGACGGCGACCGTATCCGAGCGGATGTCAGCAGCGGCGCAAACACCTCCAACGCACTCCGATCATTCGGACGTCCCCACGCAAGATAAAGGGGAATTCGGATAGCGTCGTACCCGAACACACTCGGAAATCCTCTGGCCGCGGCCGCCTTCACATCGGCTAGGCTGATCCAATCGGTCGGCATTTTGTCGCTTCCGAAGCGGGCGTCAGCGATGACGGATAAGCCGCTCGCAGTGATCTGTTTCCAATCAACCGCTGGCGTGGCGTGTTTGAGGTGACGGAATGCGGGAAAAACCCAGTAGGAGAGATTTACGATCGGCCCGTCAGCAGGACGGTCGCGCAAGCGAAATCCGCGGCTTCCTGGAAGCAAGACAAGGCCGTACCGGCTGGGCTCCGTATCCAGCCGAGCGACAGACTCGGCCATTTTGCGCGCTACGGAAAGGTAATCGTCGACCGCCCATTGCTTTCCAGCCTCAAACAATGCCCAAGCTATCAATATATTCCCGTCACTCGCATCATCGATATCCCGGACGTGGGGATCGGTTTGCGGGTCCCATACCCAGGCCGGCAGGTGGTCACTACGCACGAACAGATTTGCCCTAGACCAAGCCCATAAACGGTCGAAAGTTGCCCGATCCTTGAGCCGAGCCGCAATCAACATTGCATATCCTTGCCCCTCGCTGTGGCTAATGTCGCCGTTAGCGTCGTCAATAACGCGGCCCTGTGGAGAGACAAAGCGTTTGACGTACATTCGCCATGCATCATTTAACTGACGCTCAACAAGCGTGTTCACTCTTGCTGCGCGCGACGGGGTCGGCCCCACTAAAAATAGATGAACGCCGACGATTGCGCCGGCAACTGCGGAGAACACACAAAGACGACCCCAGCACACTCGCCTTTTCCAGCAAGCGGACAGCATACGTAGCCTGGGAACCAACCAACGGGACAGCGTTGCGTCGACTTCGTTCTTGAGCACGAAAACTCCGCCCTTCAATGAGAGAATTTTAGCGCATTCCGGCCCGGCACGATGCGCCTATATTGCAACTGTGCGCTAACGCGAGCTGCCTTAGCAACCTCGCCCATTACAATCCTAAATTGAGCCAGCGAGGCGCGGGCGTTAACCTCATGGACACGACCGCTAAAAAGACGCATCTGAGGAATAATCAAGGCCGCGATCCGGGCGCAAATGAATGGACCTCGGCGGGCGTCAACCTACAACGAAAAAGCGAGCGAATGGGATTTTCAATCAAACGCCTCGCCGCCACATTCCTACATGCTAGCGGCCCTTTTGCAATAACTCCCTTTTTTGATATCGCATTCTGAAAAGCGAGAGGGGCTAGAAATTGAAATCCAAGCTTACCATCCCGTATGCTCCTGGGCCGTTCCGACTGTCCTGAAGATAGCCCGCAGCGAAACCGAGCTCTGCGCGTCCATATTTGATACCCGTCACATGCGCGCCGACTCGCCATTGGTCATATTGTTCATTGCCTTGAGCGATGAACTGAGGTCCGAGGTAAAGCTCCTTAACCCCAAAAAGCTCGAAACCACCCTTGAATTCGGTGTAGTAAGTTTGAAACGCCGTGGAATAGGAACCTAGTCCAAACACCATCGTCTGCGGTGTTGGATTCGCATAAAAATCACCTTGTAGCTTGAGGCCTACTTGAGTGCCCTGGACTGGGTTGGCGGGGTCGGGTGACGACAGGGAATGATTTTGAGCATTAAGCCCGATCATGAATTTGGCGCTGAGACTGTCCCTATTGAATCCGTAGCCGACGAGGACATCGCCCGTTTCAAACGTTCCTCTGATCGAAGTTCCGGAGCCCGAATCATAGCGATAAGTTCCGGCCGCGCCGAAAAGCGAAAAACGAAAACCGGAAGTTTCCAAATCTCCCCATGGTGCAAAGTTGCCGCCAATATAGCCCGTATACGCGGACTGAGAATTAAAGTCGAAGCCTGAGTACACCAGCGCGCGCGTCGGTTGTTCTTGAGGCTGCGTACCCGTATCTGCCGCGGTGGCGGGCAGGGCGAAGACGATCCAAATCGCCCCTAGCAGCATTCGAATTTCAAAGAGTTTCATGGTGCCCCCACCCCATTGACAACGCGAGATTAGTCAATTTGCCACCTTACTGCTGTAGTGTAACTGCAACAGCGACAAGAATTCCGCATTTTGAGGCGGCGGTGCCGCCGCGAGAACGATCAGTTTCGCCTGCAGGTAATTGCAACTTCGGAGTGTGTCGATGCAGGCGAGCGGCCAATTGGAGCACCTGTTGCGATCGGCACACGGTTGCCGCCAAGGGCACTATGCTCAGCAATGCGGCGATCAAGATTGCGGCGCCCCGATCGGGCCGGCCCTGGGTTCGACCGGCTGCGGGAGGAAACCGGCTGCCGGGCGGTGATTACCGAACCTGCCAGGGCGCACGGGCTCGTCCTAGAGCGCGCGGCGTTCCTTGATGTGCTCCATCGCCTGTTCGTCAGCGGTTCTGATCGGTCGGCGAATCGCTGGCGCGATGATTTATGCGATTGCCGGCGTCGCGGGGCCTCTGCCTTATGTTGCTGCGGGCCGCGCCGCCACGAAGGCGGCGCGGAAATAGTAATCTCGGGTATGCGAGCGCAGCACTGACCTGGTTCATTTGCCGCCGGGGTCACGTTGAACTCCCATTGCCACTGACGTCGCCGTTACGACGTGGACAATCCGGTATTCGCGTCGCTTGAGTTCGGCGAGCAACTTGGGAAGCGCCAAGGCCGTCCTCTCCTGGATGTCGTAAAGTTGGAGTATGCCCCTGCCCTTTTTTTCAATTTCCTCAATAGCGCGAGAAACGACATCATCCGGTGAAATATCCCTCCAATCTTCCGCCTGGAAATCGATGCTCCATAACATCAAACCCCGTGACAGCAGATGTGCACCCACTTCTTGGGTTATATTGAGATAGGGGTCCCTAAAAAAAGGAGCCAGCGCGTGGGCGTCACCGAGAGCCGCCGTGACGGAATTGATCCCAGAATCGATCTCCTTTATGGCCTCGGCAGGCGGCAGCTTCGACAGGTCGGCATGAGTCTGCGTCATGGTTCCCACCGCATGTCCACTACTGACAAGGCGTCGAATAATTTCGGGCGAGTCATTCACCATGTCCCCGACGACGAAGAAGGTTGCCTTCACGCATTGCGAAGCCAGCGTGTCGATGATCTCGTTCGTGAACGGTGGCAGCGGACCGTCATCGAAGGTCAGCACCAGTTCATGCTCCTCAAGCGGCAAGGTCTTCGGAAATTGCACGGTCCCTACCCGAGGGAGCGCCGCGGGCTCTACGTCGATCGTCCGACTTGTTCCAATCGCATTTGGATTGCCAGCGCAATTTGCGTCAGGGGACTTCGGTTGATCTTGTGATCCCCCAATCACAGCTTTCCCGACTTCGCGCGGGACTTCCGGGGGCAACCTCGGCTCGATGGCGCTTCCCTCAGACGGCACAATATGGACGATCCGATAGCCTCGCTTTTTCAGTTCCCTTAAGAGAATAGGAAGTGCGATGGCCGTACGCTCCTGAATGTCGTGCAACAGGAGCACGCCCTTGCGCCTATTTTCGATTGCGGCGAGAGCGCGCCTAACGACCTCCCCTGGCGTGATGTCCAACCAATCGTCAGCATCAAAGTCTATGCCCCACATCATGAGGCCTCGCATTCGAAGGTAATGTTCTATGGCCGGTGTTGTCTCCAAGTATGGCGCCCGAAAGAACGGGGTAAGGGCTTGGGGGGCTTGCAGTGCC
>WNFP01006708.1_pt1 | contig 13446 bp, 9 predicted proteins | sample 5400201 | NCBI WGS metagenome assembly WNFP01 (sample SAMN13153355, study PRJNA577476) | soil metagenome | isolation source: 115 cm saprolite under Madrone tree | place: USA:California | collected 2016-06-14
CGCGCGCTTCTACTGAAGCGTAGCGTTGAACTTGACGTTCATCGGTACCGAAGCCCCAATCAGCGGTATAGGAGTGCGGCCGCCCGCGCCGCGCGGAACTTTTCCAGCGGAACCACCCACCCTCTGACGATCTCTTCGGGCTTATCGCCGCGCTTCAATCGCTGCAAAGTTTCTGAATTTACCAGCAGGCGAGCATAGCTGCTGATTTGCCAGCCGTCGGGATATAGAAAGTGCAAAGCCGCGGCGATCTCGATACCCATGAAGACCGACTGAAACCTGAGCCGGTCGGTTATTACAATGTTAACGCCGCCGCACGCTTCATTCTTGAAGACTGAAGACCTGGGCGTGAAGCGAATTGGAATGAAGCGCACTCCGGCGATCGCGCGGGCGTTTAAGTAGCTCGCTAGTTTCTGTCCGTCCAGCCATGGCGCGCCAATTATTTCGAATGGCGTGTCGGTTCCACGGCCCACCGATAGGTTGGTCGTTTCCAGTAAACCAATGCCCGGATACAACGAGGCTTCTGTGAGACTGCGCATATTGGGTGACGGATCAACCCACACCAAACCCGTCGCGTCGAACCACATCGCCCGCCGCCAACCTTCCATCTTGATCACTCGCAGGTCCGCGTTGAGGCGCCGCTCCTGATTGTAGAGTTGCGCCAGCTCGCCGATTGTCATTCCGTGCCGCACAGGTAATATGTGGTAAGCCGTGAAAGAAAGTTTATCGGCATCGGCGATCGGGCCTTCGACATCGTTACCGTTAATTGGATTTGGGCGATCGAGGACAAAGATTGGGAGCTTTGCCTTGCCAGCTTCTTCCATCACGTAACCCAGGGTCGCGATGTAGGTATAGAAACGCGCGCCGACGTCCTGAATGTCATAGACCAGAGCGTCGAGGTCTTTCAATTGATCTGGTTTTGGACGGCGCGATTCGCCGTAAAGCGAATAGATCGGCAAACCCGTCTGCTCATCTTTGGTGTCTGAGACTTTTTCGTCCGCGAGTCCGCGAATGCCGTGCTCGGGCGAAAACAGCGCAGACAGTTTCACCCCCGGCGCCTTAAAAAGAATATCGATCGTGGACCGGCCGGCGCGATCGCGTCCCGTTTGATTGGTGACCAAACCAATTCGCAAGCCGGCGAGTTGTTTGAAGCCATCGCGCTCGAGCACATCGATACCGGTCAAGACTTGCGCGTCCGCCGCCGTTTCGTTCGCCGCTGCTCGTGCGCTGTTGGAGTTCAAACGCGCAACCCCGGCGAGCAGTTCGGTTGCGGCCTGTGCCGATTCTTCGCGTGCCTTAGTGACGGTCGTGTCCATAACTGAACTGGCGACTATTGAAGCTATGCGTCCCCGCAATGATCCGACGTCGCCCTTTCCGTTGGGATGCACACGATTGCTAAGAAAGATAACGAACGAATCACTCGCGGGATCGATCCACATCGATGTTCCGGTGAAGCCGGTGTGGCCGAATGAACCTAGCGGAAACAAGTCTCCTTTATTGGTCGAATAGCTGGTCGCCATGTCCCAACCCAACCCTCGCGCGGATCCGTTTTCGGCAACCAGGCGCGGTCGCGTCATCGTGGCGACGCCCATGGGACTGAGAATTCGCACTCCGTTGTAAGTGCCACCGTTCAAGATCATCTGGCAGAAGATCGCCAGATCATCAGCTGTCGAAAACAAACCCGCGTGTCCGGCAACTCCGCTCATACGAAACGAAGTCGGATCGTGCACCTGCCCGCGCAGCCACTGCTCACCTTGTACTCCCGCGTTCTCGCCACTGTCACCAAGATAGTTCATCTGCCCACGCCGCCTTTCGGTCGGCGCGATTCTTGGCAACAGACCGGCTGCGGGGTTAAAGCCCGTGTCGCGCATGCCGAGTGGCACAAAGATATTTCTGCGAGCGAACTCATCCAGCGTGTATCCGCTGACTCGATGCACGACTTCACCCAGCGCAACGAAGTTAATGTCGCTGTAGAGAAAGCGCGCGCCGGGCGGATGGCGCAGCGGCTCGCGATACAGTCTCTTAATCGCTTCGTCATAGCCGGTCCAGCGCTCGCGCAAATCGAAATCAGGCGCGAACCCGGCGGTATGTGTCAATAACTGCTCCAGAGTAATTGCGTCGCGTCCTCCGCCTTTCATTTCGGGAATGAATTCCACCACCGGATCACTGAGACGCACTTTGCCTTGCTCAACCAGGATCATGATGCTGGTGGCGGTGGCGACGATCTTGGTAAGACTGGCGAGATCGAAAATCGTATCGAGGGTCATTGCTTCGCGCCGCGGTTCGACGGCCCGCGAGCCGTAAGCCTTGCGCCAGGCGACCCGGCCGTGACGCGCGACCAGTACTACTGCCCCCGGTAATTCTTTTTTCTCGATTGAGGCCAGAATGATTTGATCCATTCGGGCCAAACGTTCGGCAGAGAGGCCAACGGTAGCAGGCGATCTGGACGGCAATTGGATCGATATTGCCTGGTGAGCAAAGGTGAGAATCGCGAGACAGACAAAAATGCGGAAGCGAAGTGGGACATCGGTCATTGTTCGGTAATCTTAGCCGCGTTTGGCGTTACTTTCTATTCTTGTATTACCAGTCTTGTCTCGCAATGTAAGCTCCCTCGATAAGCGGCGTACAGAGTTCCGACTCTAGTCGGGTTTTTTATTATCGGTTATGACAGACGATGCAGACCTGTCAATCGACGACGGCTACGCAGTCAGTACCGGGGGAGCGGTAGCGTCCGGGTTTCAACACACGACACTTGAGTTTGTCCTGAACTGACCTCATTGCTTCTTGCTCGCCGCCAACTGGATTCCCGTGCCGCGAGGATACAGACCCGGCAGTGAAATCGGCAAGCGGCCGCTGATCTCGCTTTGTCCCAGCAACGCATGCGCGCCGGCTTCCTGCAGGCTCTGCATGTCTCCATAGGCGACGAGATAAGTTTGCAATTTCGGAAAGCTACTGAGCAGGTAAGGATTGCCAAAGCTGATGCCAATCAAAGGTGTCTTGCGATTGATCAAAGTCTCCAGGGCCTTCGCGCCCGGTTCAGGCAGCGCGACGCTGCGGGCCTGACCAGTACGCACGCGGCCATACAGCGAAGCAATTACCAGATCCGCATGGCCGGCCAGATCCAGGGCCTTCTTAACTTCACCTTCCGATGATCGGTCGTCAAGCACGATCGTTACGACCTTCATTCCAGAAGGCGCCAGCGCTGAAACGAATGGCTGAGCTACGAACAAGCGGTCGTCGCCGTTGGTAATAGCGAGATTGAAGAGAGTCGCTGTGGCTGGAAGATTCAACGGCAATAGCCTGGCGTCATTGCGCACCAGCGTGATGGCATGTGCAGCGATCTCATCAGCCAGCTTCAGAGTTTCCTTGCCGCCGACAATCCGATCAATTTCATCCAGAGACGTTAAGCGTTGCTGCACCAATCCCAAATCAAACTTTGCCGCCAGAGCTTTTCGCACTGAGAGCTCGATGCGCTGCTCAGTTAACCTGCCCTGCTTTACTGCGTTCCTAACCCCGCGGACGGCTGCGTCGGCGTCCGCCGGCTTCAAAAGCAGATCCGCGCCTGCCTCGAGTGCGCGCACCGAGGCCTCTTCCTGAGTAAAGTAAAGCGTGAGCCCGCTCATACTCATCGCATCGGTCACGATTAATCCATCGAAACCCAGTTCGTTCCGCAGAATCTTATTCATCACCGGCGAGAGCGTGGTCGGCATCGTGCCTTTTTCGACCACAACTTCCTGATCGGTTTCGATTGGTCCGAGCTTTACGTCGCGCGGCAATGGCGTGATCGCAGTCGGGTCGATCAGTGGCAAGCCGATGTGCCCGTCCATTACCGCGCCGACGCCCGCGTCAACTGCCGCGCGAAAGGGAACCAGTTCGACAGAGTTCAAACGCTCGCGGGTAACATCAATCTCCGGCAGTCCGCGATGCGAATCGGTGGCGGTGTCACCGTGTCCGGGAAAATGTTTGGCCGTGGCGATCACGCCGCCGTTTTGCGCCCCTGCAACGAAAGCGGCGACCAGCTTTGCTACTGAAGCCGGATCCTCTCCATACGAACGCACGTTGATAACCGGATTGGCGGCGTTGTTGTTTACATCAGCGACCGGCGCATATATCTGCTGAATGCCTAACGCCCTTGCTTCACGCGCAGTCAATTCGCCCTGGCGCCGCGCGTATTCCGGATTGGCCGTCGCGCCAACCGCCATGTTCCAGGGAAAGTTCACGGTATCGTCGAAACGCATGCCCGGGCCGGCTTCGAGATCCGCCGAAATCAGTAAAGGATATTTTGCGAGTTGCTGCATGCGATTAACCAGCATCACGGATTCGTACACGGGTCCGCGAAAAAGCACTATGCCTCCCACGTGATTATCCACGATCTGATGACGCAGATCCTGGAACGCTGCGCTGTCCTGATTCAGATAGGTCGCGTTGAGACCCACCGCGATGAGCTGGCCGATCTTCACCACGCAACAGATGATCGTTCCAATCAGCACGTACCAGGTCCAGGCGATGTTGGTGTGCACAGCGATCCAATCCATCCAGGCAGTCGGCTGCGAATGAAGCTTAGTTGTGATCCATTGCAAAACCGGGCCGTTGAACTTGATGAAGATCATGATTGCCAGCGTTACCGCCATTCCGACCATGACTCCGGTTTGATTAGCCCGTTTGGTTAATACTCCCAGCAGGAACGCGCCCAACATTGGACCGTATACCAAAGATGCGATCGTCAACCCAGTGGTGAAAACCGATCCCCAACTGCTGGCCATGACAGCGATACCGATCAGCACGATTCCCCAGGCGGCGGTGAGCCAGCGCGATAGTTTTAGGAGATGTTCGTCAGTTGCATCGGGACGGAACAGCGGCTTGTAAAGATCCAGCACTGTGCTGGATGAAAGCGAATTGAGCGAGCCGCTCAGATTCGACATGGCGGCAGCAAAAATCGCAGCGATCACCAGACCAGCAACTCCGTGTGGTAAGCGCTGGACAATGAACAAGGGAAAGATTTCGTCGTTGCTCGCCGGCTTTGTCGTCAGCGGATAGAACTTGTAATAAGCATAGAGCATTACGCCGATCGTCAGGAAAAGCGCGAATTGAAAGAGAACCACAAAACCGCTGAGAATGATCGCCTTCTGACTCTCGCGTTTATTGCGGCAGGTCAGCAGCCGCTGCACCAGCAGTTGATCCGTTCCATGTGACGCCATCGTCAGGAACGTGCCGCCAAACAGCCCGGCCCAAAAAGTAAACGGCACGCTCAAGTCGAACTTAAATGAGACCAGCTGGAATTTGTTGGCTGCTTGCGCGTGCGCGGCGATTGAACTCCAGCCACCCGGAACCAGGTGCCACAATTCGTACGCAGCCAGCAGCGACCCGCCAATATAGATCACTAATTGAATCAGGTCAGTCCAGATAACTGCCGCAATCCCACCTTCGAACGTGTAGATCAAAGTCAGCACGCCGACAATGATGATTGACCAGAGCCACAAGTAAGGCAGACCTGGCAGGCTAACGCTGAGCACCGCGCTTAAAACGAGTGAGGCCGCGAAAACCCGAACACCTTCGGCGAGCGCGCGCATCACCAGGAACAGGGAAGCGGCGAAGTTCTTCGTCTTGGCGCCAAAGCGGTTTTTCAGCAGCTCATAGGCCGTCAGCAGATTGCCGCGAAAATACGCGGGAATGAAAACCAGGCTAATAATGATCCGGGCCAAGATGTAACCAAGCACAACCTGAAGATATGTGAAGTTGCCGCCTTGCTCAGGCCGCGCATAGTTCGCATAAGCCAGGGCCGGTACGCCAATGAGCGTGAGCGTGCTGGTTTCCGTCGCGACGATCGAAAGACTGATTACTACCCACGAAGTGTTCTTGTCACCGAGAAAATAATCTTTGACGGTGCGCTGAGATCGCCGAAACATCACGCCAAAGATCGTAATCCCGGCGAGATAAACGAGCAGAACCACGTAATCGATTGCTGAGAATCCCATGTGCGGATTGTCTGTTCAGAGACTGAAAAGCGATCCACGAAATCACGCGAAATAGGAGGCCTTTTAGTGTGGTTAGTGTGGTTGCGTGGATCTTAGTTTGTTTTCCAACCAGCCATTGGGGCCATCGCAAGCTACCAAACAGTTCGAGGCTATTTCTTCTTAATGAACTCTAGGGCTTGCGCCAGCACGCCTCGCGACCGCTTAAGCGCCGCATAGGCCTCGTCTCGCGAAGAGCCCGTCCGGCTCATCACCAGCGCCACCGGTAAGTTGCCGTCCGCTGAATCGAGAATTTCTCTTGCCCGTGATTCGTCCAACCCTGCTTCGGCGGCGAGGATCCGTTCCGCGCGGGCGCGCAACTTTACATTGCGCGTCTGCACATTCGTCATGCGATTGCCCGTGACATAACCAAGCCTGATCATGACGGCCGTGGAGATCATATTAAGCACAAGCTTCTGCGCGGTCCCAGCCTTGAGCCGCGTGGATCCGGCGATGACTTCCGGACCGACAATCGGAACAATGCTGATCTCAGCAGCCCGGGTAATCAAAGATTCGGGCACGGAGGTAAGAGCAACGGTAAAGGCGCCAAGTTGTCGGGCGTGCTCAACGGCACCCACCGTGTAGGGCGTGCGGCCCGACGCCGCCAAGCCCACCAGCGCATCTTGTTTGGTAAAGCCCCGGGCGTCGAGATCGTTGGCGCCAGCCGCGCCATCGTCTTCAGAGGCTTCGACCGCGCGAGAGCACGCTTCGTAGCCGCCGGCGATGATCCCCTGGACCATTTCCGGCGAAACCCCAAACGTGGGCGGACACTCCGCGGCATCGAGCACCCCGAGTCTTCCGGACGTTCCCGTGCCGATATAGAAAAGACGACCGCCCTGATTCAGCCGGACTGCTATTCCGTCGACAGCTCGCGTTATTTCGGGCATGACGAGCGCGACAGCGTTCGCGACACGCGCATCCTCGTCGTTCATCAGACGAAGGATTTCCGCAGTCGATAAAGCACTGATTTGCGCGGTGCGCGGGTTTTCCTCTTCAGTTAGTGGCGTGGGCTCAGCGGCTTCAGACATGATCGAGAAGGACAATCGGCGAGACAGACGATCTTTACTATTCGAAGTATCGACGCTCAGACTGCAACCGCCAATCCCTGCAAATGTTCTTGCGCCAGACGGCCCGCGGCTATCGTGGGCGAAAATTTTGGTGAGGCGATGAAAGTCTTCCTGGCCACGCGCTTCAACTCTTCGCGCAAAGGTGCGATCACAAATTCACCGGCGCTGAAAACACCACCCACGAAGGCTACCTGAAAGCGCTCCTGTTCCATTCTCAGTTTGCGAACTACCGTTACCGCCGCTTTGCCCAGCTCTTTTCCAGCTTCCATCAAGATGTTTTGCGCCACCGCGTCACCCGCCTGGGCCGCTTCAATCACGTGCTTGCTAAAACCGGCGATGCGCTCGTTGGTGATCGTAGGAGCGTAGATCGCAGTTGCCAAATCGTCCGGGACGGCGACTTGAAAATATTCGCATGCGGCGGGTGTCAAGCCGGTCTTTGGTCCGCGCTCGTCAGTCGCCTGGGCCACCGCCTGGAGCGCGCGTCTGGCGATCCATGATCCGCTGCCTTCGTCGCCGGCGACCGGACCCCAGCCCCCGGCAAACGTGTGCTTACCCACGCGGTTAGAGCCCACGCAAATTGATCCGGTGCCGGAGATTACGACGATTCCCGGCGCACCGTCCGTGGCTCCATATAAAGCGATGTCGCCATCGGTCATCAACTCGATGTTTTTGATCTGCAGGGTTTCTATCAAGACCTCGCGCATGCGAGTGCGAATGTCCTTGCGTCTGACTCCGGCCAGACCAATACCGGCGGCCGCCAGACCGTCGCGGTCAATCGAAGCTGCAGAGCATGCTCTGTCAATCGCGTCGCGAATGGCCGCGGCGCCGTTGGCAATTCCCACTCGTAAAGGATTTGACGGACCTGAAGTGCCCTCGCCCAGAACTCGATCGCCATCAAGAACAGCTGCCCGGGTTCGCGTGCCGCCGCCGTCAACTCCCACAACTAATTTTCGCGGCGGGGCCAGCCGTCGCGGCAACAGTTCTACATTTGTAAAGGTTGTCGTCACCCGATCTTTCGATGTCTGCTGAAGCTATAAGGGTTTCTATTCTAGGAACGGCCTAGCTATAATGGAAACTAAAAGATCTTATCCACGTAATAATCCACGTTGATGCGGGGCAGGATATGGACATCCGACAACTGAAGGCATTCGTAGCGATCGCGGAGAGCGGAACTTTCACCGCGGGAGCGGTACGCGTCCATGTAACGCAGGCGGCCATTAGCATGCAGATCCGGCAATTGGAGACCGAGACGCGAGCACAGCTTTTCATCAGAGCGCCGCGCCGCGTCATCCTGACCGAGGCGGGCGAGAAACTGTTGGAGCGCGCTTACACGATCCTGCGCGAGCATGCCGCCGCGCTTGAGGAACTCGCGGCGCTCACCGGCGCGCATCGTGGCCGGCTCCGTATCGGCAGCGCATCGGCCATGGTCAGCGCCGATCCTTTGCCGCGGATTCTCAGAGAGCTGCGGCTGATACATGCGGGCGTCGAGACCTCGGTTATCTCAGGCACCAGCGAAGCTTTGGTGAAACAGGTATTGGCGGGCGAGCTCGACGCGGCTTTTGTGTCGTTGCCCGTCGAAGCACGCGGAATGCAAACTGAAATCCTGAGCGAGGATTATCTGGTGGCCATCGCTTCCCCCGGCCATCAACTGGCAAAACAAAAAATAGTTAGTGCCTACGCGCTGGCCGGTGAGAAGTTAATCCTCGGAGAGCGCGGCGGAAATACTCGCCGATTAATCGATCAATTTTTTGCCCAGGCTGGAGTGACTTTAAAGATCTCGATGGAGTTAAGCCGTCTGTCGGCCATCAAGCGCATGGTGGAAGAAGACATGGGCGTCGGTATCGTGCCTTTGCAATCCGTTGAGGAAGAAGTACGGAAAGGTAGCCTGGTGCGCTGGTGGATCGAAGGCGCGCAGATCAACTGGCAACTCGGCGTCGTGCGGCTGGTCGGAGGTTATGAATCGCCAATTCATCACAAATTTCTACAGCTTTGCCGCGAACATTTTGCTAAGACTACTGCGCCTGCCCCATCGCGCGCGAAACAGAAATCGAAGAAAAAAGCTGCGGTCTAGCAGTTGGAGCGCGGACATCCCTGTCCGCCTGAGCGCGCAGCGCGAACAATCTCTTTCAAAGCGGTTCTCTTCGTGGGTCTGAGGGGACTGAGCCCGCTGGCGGACAGGATGTCCGCGCTCCGCCTGATACTTCACCCGCGAGTCTCGTTCATTCCCGCAATCAATCTCTCGATATCTTCTTCGTCGTTAAAAAAGTGCGTGGCGACGCGAATACCCTGCGGCTTTTCGGTGACTACAACTCCGAGGCGAAAGAGATGCTTTACGACGGCCTCGGCCTTTTCAACCTGCACCAGAGTTTCCGCTGAACGCGCGGTTTCTCTTTGCAGAGGCGACAGGATCGGCCACCCATTCTCCGTCAGTCGCGACGTCAGTAAGCGGTTTAACTCCAGTACACGCGCCTCGAGATTAGCGGCGCCAATCTCGTTAATGAGATCGACTGAAGCTCCCAGCGAAAAGATTCCCGCGAAGTGCGGGCAGCCCAGCTCGACGCGCGCCGCCGTGTCGTGACGCGGACGAAACTCGTCATTGCGCATCTCGAAAGGACGTTCGACGCTCAACCAGCCGATTGAACGCGGCAGCGATTGTTCCAGCAGCTCGCGGCTGAGATACACGAAGCCTGATCCGTAACCGGCCAGCATCCATTTGTGACCGGTAGCGCAGAGCGCATCGATCTTCATTCGTTTTACGTCAATCTCAAATGCGCCGGCCGATTGACTTGCGTTAATCACTAGCGCGTGTTTGCCCTTGATCGTGCCCACCGTGGCGGGATCGATGCGAAAGCCGTTTGAGAATTGCACGTGACTGAGCGCAATGATGCCCGTCTTGTCGGTCATAGCGGCATGGACGTCTTCGATTCTCAGTTCGCCGTCGACTGACGCCAGCAAGTGAACGGGAATGCGGCGATGCATCCAGGGCAGAGTAGTGACAGGAAATTCAAGCTCGCTGGAGATTACTTCACCGCGATCTTCCAGGGCGTCGACGATCACATTCATCCCTGATGAAGTATTAGTGGTGAAGGCAATCTCTTCGGGCTCGGCGTTAATGAACCGCGCCACCTTTTCGCGAATCGCTTCGCGATCGGCGAGCCAGCGGTTCCAATGAACGTCGCCGTCGCCCATCATCTTTTCGTAGTAACCCGCGGCGGCTTGTTGAGAAGCGCGCGACACCGGCCCGGCGGCGGCGCTGTTGAGATAAGCGAGTTTGTCGGTTACCGGAAATCGTTTGCGGATCTCGTCCCAGTTGATCATGTCGGTGACAAAGACTACACGATGGATAAGGCGGGCGGTAGCCCGACAGTTAGGGAGGGCTCTGTGCTTCACGCTGAAAGCGTGAAATAAAATAGCCCAGGGCAAAGCGCGAACCGGGGTCCCCGCGCGGGCAGCCCGCGTGGGGTGGTCGTAGCGCGACGCCCTGGGAATCACGACCACCAAATGATTCGTCGCCCTGAAGGGGCGAGATAAGGCTCCGACAGTTGCCGCGAGAGATTTATCCCGCGCCTTCAGCGCTCACGATGATGTCACGTGACTGAACCTGGGGCGTTGCCCCAGGCTATTGCATTGCGCGCCCTCGGCGCTTAAGCTAGATGAGAGCGCGGAGATGAGAGCCAATTACGACTTTTCAACGGCGGTAAAGAATCCATACCTGAAGCCAATTATCGTTTCAGTAAAGCTTGAGAATGTGCGAGATGTTTCAAAGACTTTCGTTTGTGAGGCAGTCGTTGATACCAGCACCTCGCCCATGATTTTGCCCGCAGCATGGAAAGACGAATTGGGCGATTTGGATTCAACCAGAATCATCGAATTCGAGACCGATACCCAGGGAAAACTCATAGCAGAAGTATGCGGCCCGGTACGCATTCAAATAGAAGGCTTTCGTCCCATCTTCAACGAAGTCGCCTTTGTCGAAATGAAACCCGCCGATGGCGACTACGAGCCTTTGATTGGCTCCATCATCCTCGAGCAAAGCCAGGCTGCCGTCGACATGCTCCGTCATCGCCTGTTCCCATCAAACACATGGATTTGAAGTTAGGTGAGCTAGTTTGCCTCGGCAAATCTGATTCCTTGAATCTCAACATTCTGGTTTTGCCGTAATCTGCGCTCTTGCCGGCACTCGTGTTCTGAAAAGTGAACTCAAATCGAATCGCGTTACCGTTTCTTAAGGTTTCTCGCGGCACTGCAAAAACCACGGATGTTTTTGGCAACAAGATCGCTGCTGATCCAAAATCAAAACCGTAAGGAATTACTTTGCCCTTTTGGTCTTCCAGGCCGAACCAGACAGCGATCTCTTTGTTGTCGCACAAACCCATCACCTTTTGGCCGCTGGGAAACTCGTAATAACATTTTGGATTGGGCAAGTACATGCTTTGAGTTGGGATTTTGATGGGAAGGGGTGAGTCATTATGCAGGCGCACCCAAATTGCTTTTGAATCTGCGGCTGACTTACTCTCCCTGCTTTTCTTGGGCTCGTCCGATTCAAGCATCCTCAATTCTCGGGGATCGGCCATGTCGCCGTAATGCTCAAAAGCAAAGTAAATCTGTTTCCGGAAATTCTCCGTGTCAATCGCGGCCTGGTTCTCGCGTTGACGTTGCGCTTCGCTCAGTATGGCTCTGCGTTGTTCTTGCTCTTTAAGCAGCTTGGTCTCCAGTTCAGTGGGCACATAAGAAAGAATCTTTCCCCCCTTCAACTCGTAAGAATTCTTCGGGTTGCCGATTTCAGTTATTCTGATGACCGCATTTCCCCAGCTTCCACCTTCCGCGAAGAGCCTTCCGTTATGACTTACGTCGTAAACGGAGTGCGTCCGAGAGAACGCCCGGATTGTGACCTTCTCTTGTCTTTCAGAACTGGTAACATAGAAATTCTCGTAATCCTTGGTAACTGATGTTGCCCTAACGGTCTTGGCAAAGGCCTTCTGATTCGGGTTAGTTTCGGCCACGGAAATTAGTTTTCCGCTGCTCGCCTCCCAAGTCTCGAACCTTCCATTCTCACTTCTGGAATAGACCAAGCCGTTGTCTTCGCTCCAACCAAAATCCTCAAGGTTATAGCGCTCATCGGACTTTTGAATAAAACCCGTTTTCGATTTCCAAAGCAGCTGACCGCTCTTGACGTCCCAGTAACAAAGGAATCCGTCGCCCCAGGAATATGAGATTAGCCGGTTATCGTCGGGACTGAACTCTACCTTCAGAATGTCATGGGTATGTCCGGTCTGAAATTGCTGCCGCTGTTCCGTGGCGCCGTGGAAAGCTAACAGGATCCAGAACGTGAGAATGGCTGTCTTCATTGTTGCCTCAAGATAGCGGTTCCTGCAACTAACCCCTTTGAGTTTTCTTCATGGGCTTATGTTGCCTCGCTGAAGGCGTTTGCCTCTATTTCTTTTCAGTCGACCCCTCAAACCACATCGTCGCCAACGGCGGCAGAGTGATCTCGGCCGAATATTCCAAACCATGCGCTGGAACCTTCTCAGCCTTAATACTCTTCACCACACCAAACCCACCGCCACAGTATTTTTCGTGATCGGTGTTGAGTAATTGCTTGTACGTTCCTGCGCGCGGCAGGCCGAGGCGATGTCCTTCGCGAACCACGCGCGAAAAGTTGCCGACGCAAATTATTTCTTTGCCCGTCGCGGGCGAGATGCGGCGAAAGGCAATTACGTTTTCGGATACGTTATCCACTTCGATCCATTCAAAGCCGCTCGCTTCATTGTCAGCTTCCCACAGCGCGCCGTGTTTTCGGTAGAGCTGATTCAGATCTTTAATTAAAGTCTGCACGCCCTGGTGAACGGATGTTTCCAGCAGATGCCAATCCAAACTTTCCGTCTCGTTCCATTCGCGCCACTGGCCAAACTCGCCGCCCATAAACAGCAGTTTCTTTCCCGGATGCGCCCACATATAAGCATATAGCGCGCGCAGGTTCGCGAACTTCTGCCACTCTTCACCCGGCATCTTATTTAGCAGAGCACCTTTCATATGCACGACTTCATCGTGAGAGAAGGGCAGAATAAAGTTCTCGGTCCAGGCATAGATCAGACCGAAAGTCAGCGAGCTGTGATTGCCCGCGCGAAAGAACGGATCGGTTCGAAAATACTTGAGCGTGTCGTGCATCCAGCCCATGTTCCACTTGAAATCAAACCCCAGCCCGCCGGCATAAACCGGATGACTGACTGCGGGCCAGGCGGTTGATTCTTCCGCAATCATCAGCGTGCCCGGACACTCCCGATGAGTGACTTCGTTCATCTCTTTAATGAACGAGATCGCTTCCAGATTTTCCCGGCCGCCAAACTCGTTCGGCACCCACTCGCCGTCTT
>WNFP01003026.1_pt1 | contig 13442 bp, 12 predicted proteins | sample 5400201 | NCBI WGS metagenome assembly WNFP01 (sample SAMN13153355, study PRJNA577476) | soil metagenome | isolation source: 115 cm saprolite under Madrone tree | place: USA:California | collected 2016-06-14
ATTATCGAAGATTCGAAGCCGGGGATGGATAATCCGCGGTGACCAATAGTCATGGAACAAGACACAAACCGGTATCAGACCGTAGCTGATTTCCTTGCGTAGGAGAATCGCGCCAACGCCGAGAGGAAAGATGTAGAGGTACGCAAGGGAAGTCGAGAGAACAAGATGGTCTACATATCCGATCGCGGCAATCGCCGCCAAGACCAGCGCGACCGGGAGCCAGGCTGGTCCGATGGAAGCCACATCCCTCCGCAGGGGAACCAGCAGTGGGACCCTCTCGCGAAGAGCGCTCAACTCGACGGGCATCGGATCTCGACGTCGCTCACTCCGCCTGGTGCCAGGTGGAGTCTGGGTCATAGACGGTCATTGTTGCTGCAATCTTTGTGGTGTCGGGACCCAGATCCTTCTCGTAAATGGTTCCCGATTCATCAACGATGAAGGTCATGATCCCCGACGAGCGGTACTCGGCGGGATAGGCGACGAACGCGAATCCACCGGTCATCACTCCGTGGACGACATAACTCTTCGCTCCGCCCAATGCGTGAGGTCCTTGACTCGTGAGGATCCGAAAAAAATAACCATTGAACGGAACTGGATCGCCAACCTGATTCTTCGCGCCTGTTCCGTACGCATACGCGATCAGAGCGTTGATCGGGCTCTCGAACTCGTCATAAGCACCGTGCCAGTACAGACCATCGTGGCGGCCTTCCTCGCTGACTAGTTTCTGCGCAAATTGCCTTGAGAATCCAGCCGGCGCGCGCGCAAAATATTCCTTTTGCGCTTCGACCAAGTCCCGGCAGGCATCCTCGGCGGCGAGTTCATTTCTGCCGATGCGCCGGAATAGGATTTCGGCTTTGCCTGCGTCGGTGTCGAAATACCACTTGCCGTGGTTGTTCACCAGCGGAATCGGAAACGGCCAGTTTTCGGCCCCCACAACCAGGGTTACCATTCCGTTCGCCTCTGCGACGAACCGATGCATTGCCTGGTATCTGACCACGAAACCGATGCGAGCATCCGCATCCTCCGTTGGATCGCCGGACGAGAGAACTTCCTTTGCGGCTGGTCCCAGAACGCTTAAGGGCGATTGCTCATCCTGTGACTGCATGGCGACCAAGAGAGCGTGGGCGGCATCTTGAACGGAGGCAAAGGTCTGCTGTCCAGGCTGCTGCGCGAACGTCGGCGCAAACGAGACTCCGAGTGAAAGTGCCACTACAGCGGTCGTCGCAAATCGGGCAAACCTCTTGCATTCACCTTGAACAAAACTTGAGATTCTCTGCAGCATGATATTCTTCTCCTTTCTGAAATGCTTAAATAAGCTTGATATGCGGATACGTGTGATCCCCTAGTGCCGTCCGCCACCGCCATGGAAACCACCTCCGTGGAATCCGCCACCTCCAAAGCTCGACCGCCCGCGGGAGGAAAAGCCGCGGACATCTCCGCCGTGATTAAAGCCACCGAACGCGCCGGATCGCCCTCCTGACTGAGCGTGAAAGCTGGAACCTCCGTGAAAACCAGAAGACCCATGGAACCCACCACCATGCTCGAAGCCGCCGTGGCCGAAGTTACCGTGGCCGAAATCACCGTGATGGAATCCGCCGTGACCGAAGTCTCGGCCGTGCGAGACGAAAGCGTGATGGTCGAAGAATGCTCGACGGCCATGCCAGTCGTATCCCCAGTGGCCCCAGCCCCACCCAAAGCCTCCGAAGTACCCGATACCAAATCCAATACCGAAGGAGAGTCCGATGCCGCCCCAAAAAATCCCAGGCACCGGATACCAGCCCGGGTAGGCGACGATGGGCGCGCCGTACACGAGCCAGGGATCATAGGCTGGCACATAAACCACCTCTGGGTCGGCCGGTTCGATAACGATCGTGTCTCCTTGTGTGGCAACCCGTTCCTGTTCGTTGCTGTTCAGATGACCGGCTTTCTGAGCCTGCTGACGCATGTCCTGGACAGCATTGGTCACATCTTCCGGCTCGTTGGCATACGCCTCGCCGAGTGACGAAGTCCAAGACAGGTTTTTGTCCATGTTCTCAAGCACGGAGGGAAACTGGGCGAGGGCTTTTACGCTCGGATCCCAGTCCTGTTTGTCGACTTCTTTGGCCAACTCTTCGCCCTTGAGGTTGGAATGCCTTTGCATCCAGCGATCCGCCTCGACGATCTCCGTCGGATATGTGGAAGCCGCGAGGATCTGTGCAACGAGGGCGTCCGGGTACAGGGCAATCGGTGCCAGAAGTTGTTGCAACTCTTTGGGGGAAGGTTTGACGGCCGAAGCCGGTGACTGTTCGTCGGATTGGCTCAGCGGACCGTAGGACTCGGCTTGCGCAGTGAATCGCACAAGCAAGCAACAGAGAAGTAGGATCAAAACCTGCTTGGACAACTTCATGGCTTATTCTCCAGTACAAAATTTGGATCATCTCTTGGTGTCAAACACGTGTTGAAAAAATTTCATAGACCCTCGTCAGCAACGTTAAGGAACCTCCTGGCCACGCAGCGCCCCCGGCGGGATGTCATTGCGGCGGGCCAAGTCTTCCAGTGCGTCGAGCTCCGTTTTTGCCTCGCTCACGCGCTGCCGAAGGACTTCAATGCCAGCTTCGGGAGTAATGCCTATATCGCCTTCATCGAGATTTATACCACCCGTCATCGTCTTAAGGCTCCTTGCATCTTCGATCGCTTGACGGTATCCACCGAGCTGAGCCCGCCTGCGTTCAAGTTCCTCACGCAGTTTCGCCGCCTGCTCGGCATACCACCCCGGGTCCCGTGTTTTCACGTACGCTTGAGGCAGAGATGCCGAGTTTGGCGTTTCTTCGTCCATTCGGCCCACGATGCAAATCAGGCCGAGATCGTGGAGTCTTTCGAGGTCGTCGTTGGTCCAAACCACCGAGTTCTGGCTGTCCGTTCCCGCGCGCGGCTTGCTTGCCGCGCGCAGAGAAATGGCCAGGATACTCAGGGTCATTGAGATGGCGAGCGAAAAGGTCAGATAGCGATTCATCTCGCTCCCCTTAGTGTTTCTTCGACGGGGCGGGGGGAAAATGCTGGAACATTTTGTTCACCCCTTTGTCGAGGTTCTTTGTGTTCTTGTCCGCCTTATCGGAGAGCGTATCGCTCGATGAGCTTCGCCAGATCAATTTCTCTGTTTTTGCGTCGAAGAGATCGATTACCAGTGTCCCCACTTTGTAGGTCTCGGTTGTCGTGGTTGCGTCGCCAAATCCACCGCCGAATCCTCCCCAACGGCGACCCCCTCCGAACCCGTTATAGAATGTGTCCAAAGTTTGTTGAGTCTGAGTCGTCTCAATGGCAAAGACCTCGACGTCACCGCCCGATGGAACCAGCGTCCAGCCTTTGGCGGAAAGAGTGCTGTTTACGGCGTCCTTGATCCGGTCGACCAGGAGGGGGTCTTTCGTTTGGACCTTTTCCCAGCTGTAGGTCTTGTATTGCCCGAAGTTTGCGCTGTGATCGTAGTCGGTCTTTACCTGCTGTGCCGACGCCTTGCCCGCGAACAACAACATCATCCCAATCAAAACGAACACGACTTTTTGTAATTTCATAATTCCTCCTTTTTTAGACTTTCGACAAAACGTCAAGCGAGAACAAGCAGCTTTATTGCACCAGGAAGCTGCAGTTTCAGCAGCTAATGCCCCTTGCCTCGGGCGACACAACTGGAAAAGGCAACGCGGCTGCCAAAGAGTTTTGTCCGTAAATGACTGAAAACAGAAGGCGCCTACCACCGATAGCGCAACGTGGGATGCCAGCCCGTCAGACACCATGTCCCGATGCCGACATACTGGGTGAGGTTATTGTTTGATTTTGTATCGAACGGCCTCGGCTTACGTTGACCCGAAGTGGGAGGGCGAGTGCGCGCGATGTGAATGCTTGGGTAAAGTCAATCGATTGCAGGGTCGATCAGCGCATCCTTACAGCTCTGCTACCCCGGAATCGGCTCCCTGCTGGCGCGTGAGATGCCGAGCTTTTGCATTCGGAAGTAAAGGGTGGACCTCTTGATTCCCAAACGTGCGGCCGCCCCGTTGGGGCCGGCGACAACCCACCGGGTCTGCTCGAGAGTTTTGCGAATGTGGTCTCGCTCTGCGTCCTCCAGGGTGATTGGTCCAAGGGATTCCGCTTCGGCGGCACTCTTCAAACTCGCGAGAGGTGGGTGCAGGACGTCGGCCGAAGTGAGGATAACGCTCCGCTCGATGAAATTCTGGAGCTCGCGAATGTTGCCCGGCCACTGATACGAGACGAGGGCAGACATCGTTTCCGGAGGAATATGTTCAATTTGCTTATCCATCCGTCGGGCATAAATCTCGACAAAATGCGCGACCAGCGCGGGAATGTCTTCGCGACGCGCCCGCAGTGGTGGCAGCGGAATCGGGAACACATTCAGACGGTAGTAGAGGTCGCTGCGAAATTCGTTGCGCTTCACCATCTCCACCAAATTTCGATTGGTCGCCGCTACCAGGCGAACGTCCACTTGGTGAGTTCGAGTGCTGCCCAAGCGCTCGAACTCCTGCTCCTGCAGGACACGCAGCAGTTTGGGCTGCAGTCCCGGCGGAATATCTCCCACCTCGTCCAGGAAAAGCGTCCCCTTGTCAGCCAGTTCGAAACGGCCAATCTTTTGCGCAATAGCGCCAGTAAAAGCGCCTCTCTCATGGCCAAAAAGCTCGCTTTCCAATAGATCAAATGGAATGGCAGCGCAATTCAATTTAATAAATGGGCGTCCGCACCGAGCGCTCAGATTGTGAATCGCGCGCGCTATCAGTTCCTTCCCGGTGCCAGTTTCTCCCTGGATAAGAACGGTGGAATCCGTCGGCGCGACCTGCTCAACTTGTTCGAGCACTGATTCCAAAGCAGGGCTGTTGCCTATGATCTGCTCGAATCGGCGCGGATTACGGTCCTCATCGACGGACCCGAATGTTGCGACAGCTCCCACGACGGACCTCCCGGCGCTGGCGTACGCGCTCCCTTACACAGCTCAACTCTGCAGAGCCCCGCGAACACTTTCAAGCAGGGCTTCATCGTCGAACGGTTTTGCCAGGAACTCCACTGCGCCTGCTCTCAAGGCCTGCATCCGCAAGTTTGCGTCCCCATGTGCCGTGATGAAGATAGTCGGAATCCTGCAATGCTCAGCGTTCAGCTTCGCCTGTAGTTCGAGACCGGTCATTCCCGGCATTCTGATATCCGCGATTAGACATGCGGTTTGGCGCTGTTGGCCAGACTTCAGGAATTCCTCCCCCGAGGCGAAAGCCTGTGCCGGCAGGCCAACCGCCTTCAGCAGGCCCTGAAGTGCGCTGCGCATCGAATCATCATCATCGACGATCGCTATGAGTCTAGTGTTTGTCCGAATGTCCATATCGGAAACCTAACAGCCTCGCCGAAGGCGCGCAATTATACTTTGGTATAGGAGCGCGAATATCGCCCCGATAGAGAGGCGGTTACAATTGTTGGAGGCTTGAGAAAGCAGCAGCTAAAATGCCAGGATATTGTGCAACGGCGGCGGCATTTGGTTAGTCGGTACCGGGCGCAATCTCCAGCTTCGCCGCCATTTTTACTAGTTCCGCCAGCGATTCAGCTTTCATCTTCCGCATTGCATGGCCGCGATGGATCTTCACGGTGATTTCGCTGGTCCCCAGCTCAAAAGCTATCTGCTTATTGAGCATCCCCGAAACCACCAGGCCCATGACTTCACGCTCGCGCGCCGTCAGCGTCGCGTAGCGCTTTCGCAATTCGGCAAACTTATTCCGCTGTTGACGTGTTACCCGGTCGCGATCCAAAGCCTGGTGAATCGCATCCAGTAAGGCCTGGTCTAGAAAGGGCTTGGTCAGGAACTCCACGGCGCCGGATTTCATGGCCTTCACCGTCATCGGAATATCTCCATGACCGGTGATGAAGATGATCGGGATTTGGAAGCCCGCATCAGCCAACTGGCGCTGAAAGACCAGACCATTAACTCCTGGCAGGCTCACGTCTAGGACAAGGCAACTTGGCCCGTCTGGTCGGTTCCTGCGCAGGAACTCTTCCGCCGACCTGAAGGACTCGCACCGTAAGCCGGCCGACTTCAACAGGCCTTGGATGGAAACGCGCACACCGGCATCGTCATCAATGACGAACACCGTGGGGGCGTCCGCGGGCGTCATTCACTCGCCTCCACCTTGGAGGGTAGAGTGAAATTGAAACTTGCGCCGCGCGGGGAGTTCCCAACGGCCCACAAGCGGCCGCCATGCGATTCGATGATAGAGCGGCTGATGCGAAGCCCCATGCCAGTGCCGTGGGGCTTGGTAGTAAAAAACGCATTGAATATCTGGTCCGCCTGCTGCACGGGCAGACCCACGCCGGTGTCGCTGACGGACACTTGAAGTTGCTCGTTTTCCCCTCTCTGCGACTTGACGGCTAGCTCGCGCGCCCCATCCACATCTTTCATCGCATCGATCCCATTGATCATAAGGTTCATCAGCACTTGCTGCAGTTGCACGCGATCTCCCATAACCGCGGGAAGCCCTGCCGCCAGCTCCGTCCGGACTAGTATGTTGTGTCGCGTGGCCTCGCCGCGCAGCAGAACGATCATCTCTCGAACAACTTCGTTTACATCCACCAGCTCCCGTTGCGGAGCACCTTTCTTGAAGAGCAGACGGATCCGGCTGATGATTTCCGCCGCGCGCGTTCCATCTTTGACGATTCTCGACGCAGCCGCGCGCGCCTCTTCGACATCGGGGTGATCGCGCGTAAGCCAACGCAAACAGGTATTGGCGTTGGTGACAGCGGCGGCAATCGGTTGATTCACTTCGTGCGCCAGTGAGGCGGTCAGCTCCCCCATGGTGGTCACTCGGCTGACGCGTGCCAGATCCGCCTGCGCCTCGCGCAGCGCCTCTTCGGCCCGCTTGCGCACGGTGACGTCCATCATGATGCCCACGAATTGCACCACCTCCCCGGAAGCGTTCAAAACAGGATGGCCGACCGTATGAGTGTATTTGACGGTGCCGTCCGGAAGAAGAATTCGGTGTTCCCCTTCGTAATCCGACTTTTCAGCGATTGCTCGAGCGGTTGTCTCTTGCCACTTGGCTCGATCCTCCGGATGAATGCGCTGCAGCCGTTTTTCCCAAGCCGACAGGCCTTCTTCCGGATCGAAACCATATATGCGATACCATTCCTCGGAGAGATGCACGGCGTCTTTTCCCGCTACCCCCCAAGCCCAACTCCCCGTATGCGTGAGCCTCTGCGCTTCCGCCAGATAACTCTCGCTCCGCCGCAACGCTTCTTCCGCTAGCTTGCTCTCGGTCGTGTCCATCACCGCTCCAACAAACTCGAGTTCGCCCGACTCATCTCTTTCAGCATGAGCCACAACGTGGACATGTTTGACGGAATCATCCGGCATCAGCAAGCGGTGTTCAAAATCAAAATCCTTCCCATCCTGCGTAGCGCGCCCGATGGTCTGTCTCACAAGGGCTGCGTCTTCCGGATGAATCCGCTGGAGAATAAGTTCCACGGTCGGTTTCGTCGTGTGGTCGTACTGGAAAATTCGAAAGGTTTCCTCGGACCAGATGACGTCGCCGCTGGAAACCCTCCAGCCAAAACTGCCCGTATGGCTTAATCTCTGTGCTTCCGATAAATACGCCTCGCTTTGCTGCAGCTTCTCTTCCTGCATTTCCAAGGTCTGGGCAGCGAATCGCCTATCAACCCAGGACGTCAGCAGAGCCAGCCCGAGGACGATAAACGTGACGGCGGCAATTCCGGCGGTGCCAAGTGTGGAGATGCTTACGGCATGAGACAGGTCCGTCGGCGTGCCGGAGAGAGTGAAACTGGCGGCGGCCATGCCCGTGTAATGCATGACGGGAATCGCGGCACCCATCACGACGGCTCCGGCTAACTTTTCCCAGCCGATCCCCGTTTTCTCATCTCGCAAGTGAAAGGTAATCCAGAGCGCAGCGAGAGAAATCAGAACCGCGAACACGACGGACAGGACGACGAGAAAGGAATTAAATTGGCATCTGGCAGGTAAGCGCATGGCGGCCATGCCGATGTAATGCATGCTAGCGATACCAGCACCCATCAGGACACTTCCGGCGAGCGCTCGGAACCAACCCATTTTCTGTCGGCTCACCACCCCAAGCGCAACGACCGAAGCGACAATGGCCGCAAACAGTGACAGCATAACCGTCGGCCAATGGTAGGCCACGGGAATCGGTAGGATGAACGCCAGCATCCCAATGTAGTGCATGGACCAAATGCCAGTCCCCATCGCACCGGCTCCGCCCAGCAGCCAAACCGCGCGAGTCCAACCGCCCGCGGCCGTTACACGACCTGCAAGATCCAGAGCAGCGTACGACGCAAAGATGGCGATCAACACCGAAAGCGCCACTAGCGCGTAGTTGTATGAGCCGATCAAGTTCACGGCAGCCATGTGACTCCATGCGGTTGCCACGCGGAACAGTCCCGCCGCGCTTCAATTAAAATTAACCGTCTCCTAGCGCCACCGAGCGTCTGTGGGGTTCATTCCTTTGCCTCGATTTTCGTAGGTAGAGCGAAATGAAAACTTGCTCCGTGCGGAAAGTTGTCCGCGGCCCACAAGCGCCCACCATGCGATTCAACGATGGAGCGGCTGATGCGAAGCCCCATGCCGGTGCCGTGAGGCTTCGTTGTAAAAAACGCGTTGAAGATCTGGTCCGCCTGCTGTGGGGGAAGCCCTACGCCGGTATCGCTGACGGACACCAGAACTTCTTCTTTCTCCGTTCCCTGCGACTTGACGGCCAACTCGCGAGACCCATCCACTTCCTTCATCGCATCGATGCTGTTCACGATGAGGTTCATCAGCAGCTGTTGCAATTGCACACGATCTCCCATGATCCGGGGAAGAGCTGCGGCCAGCTCCATCCGGACTGTTATGTTGTATCGCGCTGCCTCGCTGCGCAAGAGGACGATCATCTCTCGAATGGCATCGTTTACGTCCACCAACTCCCGTTGCGGAGTACCTTTTTTGAAGAGCAGGCGGATCCCGCTGATGATTTCCGCCGCGCGCGTTCCATCTTTGACGATTCTCGACGCAGCCGCGCGCGCCTCTTCGACATCGGGGTGATCGCGCGTAAGCCAACGCAAACAGGTATTGGCGTTGGTGACAGCGGCGGCAATCGGCTGATTCACTTCGTGCGCCAGTGAGGCGGTCAGCTCCCCCATGGTGGTCACTCGGCTGACGCGTGCCAGATCCGCCTGCGCCTCGCGCAGCGCCTCCTCGGCCCGCTTGCGCTCGGTGATGTCCGTTGAACTACCGACGAATTGAATCAAATCCCCGGATGCGTTCAAAACCGGATGGCCGACGGTGTGGATGTATTTAACCGTGCCGTCCGCAAGCAGGATTCTGAATTCCATTTCGTAATCCGACTTCTCACCTGTTGCTCGATCGAGTGCACCTTGCCATTTGGCTCTATCCTCCGGATGAATGCGCTCCAGCCGTGCTTCCCAATTTGGAATGCCTTCATCTGGATCGAAGCCGTAAATGCGATACCATTCCTCGGACAGGTGCAACGCGTCTCTTCCCTTTACCCGCCAAACCCAACTCCCCGTATGCGCGAGCCTCTGCGCTTCCGCTAGGTACGCTTCCCGACGCTGGAGCTCCTGAGTAAGCTGTTGCATTTTGGAAATTAACCGAGTGATGATGGCGGCGGTCGCGAGGAACGTAACGAGGGCCGCAACATCCAGCGGCTTATCAATTCGCGCACTCCCGGTTGGAGGGGCAAAAAAATACCGTAGGCACAATGCGGCCGCAATGGCAATGGCAGCCGACGAGATCAAATCTCCCGTCAATGAGACGACTGCAACGATCATGAGATATGTAAGCGCGACTGCCCCACGATGAACTTCAAAAGGCGAACCGATGAGCGTGACTACTGCGAGTGCCACCCCTCCCAGCAGGAATCGCGCGATAAACAGCCCGACCCTGCTGGCTGAGCCGCTCTTCGGCGCGAATGCCATGTCGACCATTCTGCTCATCGCTGCGTTCTTACACCGATCCTTTCCATTTGAAGAGTGTCGCCTGATTTTCGTTACAGGGATGATTCGCTATTTAGCGGTGCGGTTCGGTCAGGCCGCACTCTTTGCCTCATCCAGCCTAATAGATTGAGTGCCAATATTCCGACAGATGGGCGGAAAACCGACGCCGCCCCAAAATCCTCACGAATTGCCCCATCCCCCATTCTGCCAGTCACTTACGCGCCCGCGTCGTCACGCGCAACTTCTGGCGCGCTTATTGCTCTCCTCAGTGTTGTCTGCTCTTCGAGCAAAACTTGGAGGTTCCGAATTCATGGAAACGTTTCCTACAATCGGCGCAAGCGGCGACTCCGACGGCGCGTTGGTAACTGCCGCAAAGTGCGGAGATACACATGCCTTCGAGGAATTGGTTCTTCGTTACAAACGGAGAGTCTTTGCCATGGCGCAACGGATAACGAATAATCACGAGGATGCCGAAGATGTCGTGCAGGAGAGTTTTCACAAGGCTTTTCTTCATCTCCGCGAGTTTCAAGAAAAGTCTCAGTTTTCTACTTGGCTGACACGCATCGCCATGAATCAAGCCCTCATGTTGCTGCGGCGAAGGCGGGGAGTTCACGAAGGCTTGCCTGAGAACACAGACGATGCACCGGAGTCCACGCCATTCGTTGACCAGCGTCCCAGTCCCGAGGAGTCCTGCTGGCGGCGCGAGCGTACAGAACTCTTGACCGAAGCGATCAACTGCTTAGGTCCAAAGATTCGAAGAACGATTTTGCTTCGCAACATCGAAGAACGTTCTCTCGAAGAAACGGCTGAGATTCTAGGTACCTCAATCGGCGTCGTCAAATCACGTCTCTTTCAAGGACGCCGGAGGCTGCGTGGAACCCTAGATCCTGAACTCCTGCGCGGAGTGTACGCGGGCGGGCGGAGGCACAACACTGTTGAGGTCCGAGGCGAGAGACAAATGTGAGGCTCGATCCAGGTGTCCGACATTGACCCTACGCATCCGGTAGATCCAATCCTAGTAATTCGCCGTCGACAGCGAAGCTCGTTAGAATTGATTACGCGAGACTTACCAGAAACACTTTCCCGCGCGCCAATTCTTTCACCGTGATGCGACCAGCGCTGGAACCGCAAAGAGCTTTTGGTATTCTTCGTCACTTAAGCGCAGGGAAGCCGCCGCAACATTCTGCTCGAGATGTTCGATCGAGGAAGTTCCGGGGATCGGCAGCATGACAGGAGAGCGCTTCAGGAGCCACGCTAGCGCTATTTGCATAGGAGTCGCCTCGTGTGCCCGCGCGATTCGCTCAAGCACGTCCCCAGCGACCCTGCCTGCCCCCAGCGGGAACCAGGGAATGAAACCAATTCCGTTGCGCTCACAATAATTCACCACATAGTCCCATTCACGGTCGGCGAAGCTATAGCGATTCTGCACAGAAACGATAGGAACGATTTTGCGCGCCCGCTCAATGTGTTCTTGCGTGACGTTGGACAACGCGACCAGGCGAATCTTGCCTTCGTTTCGCAGGTGCGCCAGGGTTTCCATGGATGCCTCAAACGCGACGACTGGGTCCGGAATGTGCAGCTGATAGACGTCGATGCGATTCACGCGGAGCCGCTTGAGGCTTCCCTCAACCGCTTTGCGAAGGTGCGCGGGAGTTGCATCGTGGGTCCACTGATTCGGGCCGGGACGGTTCCAGCCTCCCTTGGTGGCGATTACCAGGGCGGCTGGGTAAGGAAATAACGCTTCGGCAATTAGCTCCTCGCTGACGTACGGACCGTAGGAATCTGCGGTATCGATGAAATTGATATCGAGCTCCACCGCGCGCCGCAGAACCCCTAAGGCTCCTTTGCGATCCTTTGGTGGTCCCCAGATGCCTTCGCCGGTGAGGCGCATTGCGCCGAAGCCGACACGATGCACGGAAAGTTCGCCGCCCAGCGAAATATCTCCCGCCACACTTGCAGAAAGATTCTTCTTATTCATGATGACCTCCAAGATCCCTCTTAAACGTTATCCCGCGCTGGTGAGCGCGGATCCGGCAATTCCACATCCCTAGATCACTTTCTTCGACAAGTGGCGACGGATCACGTCAGCCGATTACCGTTGGAACCCAGATGCGCACGTTTTTCCATCTGCAGAATCACCGCCGAAAAATCTTGCTCCGCTCCTTCCTCCGATTGCCTCGCATTAATCTCAAACGCAGCGCCCGCGGCAGGCATTCGCGCGCCAACCGCATTCGCAAGATCGAAAATCAACCCGAAATCCTTGTTCATCAGCCGAATCGGAAATTGCGGGCTATAGTCGCTCTTCATCGCTCTTTCCAGTTTGCCCACGTGCGCTGGAGCGACCACTGCAGTCTGGGACAACACCTCCAGCAAGCGATTGCGATCAAGACCTGCCTTCTCACCGAGTGCGACGGCTTCGGCAATCGCCTGCATTCCGATTCCCAGTAGAGTGTTCACCACAAGCTTCATCGTCGCTCCCGAACCGCTCGGCCCCAGATAAAAATACTTCCTGGCGATAACCCGAAAGATCGACTCGGCATCGTCGAAGCGCTCCTTGTCTCCGCCCCCAAACAGGGTCAGCAACCCATTTTCCGCGGTCGGAGTACTCCCGGATATAGTTACATCCAGGACCTCGACTCCACGCTCTGACCCCAGTCTCGAGAGTTCCTGCGAGGTTTCCGGATAGACTGTGCTCATGTCGATGACCGCCGAGCCGCGTTGCGCATTGGCGAACACGCCGCCAGGTCCTCGATAAACGTCCAGGACAGCTTCATCGCTCGGTAGGCACGACAACACGACGTTGCAACTGGCGGAGAGTTCCGAAACGCTCTGCGCGACGGTGCCGCCATACTGAATTAGCCTCTCCGCCTTGCTGTGGTCCCGGTCGTAAGCGGTCAGCTTAAAGCCGGATTCCAGCAACCTCCGCGCGATCGGCCGGCCCATATAGCCGATGCCCGCAAATCCGAGCCTGGCGTTTTCCTGCGTGATTGGTTTCATGATGAATCGCCCTTAGGCTGAGTTGCAATTTCAATCTCAACCTCCACATTGGTCGAAAGCACGCGTTGTGCCGTTTCGCGAGGAGCACCCGAGTATTCACGCAAGGTATTGGCAGCAAGGAGGATACGGAGTTAAGCAGGGAGGACTTAACCCTCAGGCGGCGAGAGTTGGGTGTTGAATCCCCTGGACACTGTCAGTCTGTTGGAAATTGGACCTTCACGATGGCCGACGGCCATAGAGGTATACTTCAGCTCGTCCGGCACGCCGGCGGCGTCTATATCGGATGCTTCCGGCCAGCGCTGGTGAATAATGTTAAAAGCGCACTCTGAACAGGGACACAAAATCATGTCCGCAGATTTCATGCGCCGCGCCATTGCCTTGGGACTCGAGAACGTTCGCACCGGCGGGGGCGGCCCGTTCGCCGCGCTGGTCGTGAAGGACGGCCGCGTGGTGGCCGAAGGCGCCAA
>WNFP01005725.1_pt1 | contig 13442 bp, 13 predicted proteins | sample 5400201 | NCBI WGS metagenome assembly WNFP01 (sample SAMN13153355, study PRJNA577476) | soil metagenome | isolation source: 115 cm saprolite under Madrone tree | place: USA:California | collected 2016-06-14
CGTGATTTAGAAGCCGCCTGATCCTAATTGTGAATTGGAGGCCTGCAGCTTTGCACAAAAGTCGATCAATGAATTGATGACGTTACGGAACCGCGAGCGGTAGCGAGCGGGATAAGGAGTCACGTTGGGCTATTCTGCAAAATTGGTTCGCATTAAATGAACGTGCTCGAAGAGTAGCGTCTTGATCCCGCTCGCTACTGCTCGCGGTTCTGTACCGTGCTACAGCTCGCGCTGACTTCCTTGCTGACGACTTTTGTGCAAAGTGGTGGGCGTGCTGATTCAGGCGGCATAATGGAGTCAGTACCACCCGCGTGAGCGGGTGGGTCAAACACTCAAGTGGATTTCCGACTTCGATCTCCGATGAAAACCAACATGCAACGCAGACTTCTTTATCTCACCTTCTTTGTCGCCTTTGCAGCTGCCACTCCGCCCTCGCTCCGGGCGCAATACCTGCACCCAAAAATCAGCGGCAAAGAAACCACCATTCGCAAGGTAGTGCTGATGCCGGCCAAGGTCGACATTGTTAAGCAGAGCATGAAAGGACCGGAGGGAATGGCAGCGGAATCCGATCTGTTGAGTACCCGCGTCACTCAATTGATTACGGAAGCTCTGGCGGCAAAGCACGTCAACGCATCGAGCGGCGCTGCGGCCGGCGCGGCCGATACTCAGAAGATCTATCAGCTCTCCGACCTTCAGTCTCGGTACGACGCTTTGCTGCCCAAGATCATGAAGAAACCGAAAGATGTGAAGAAGGGGCGATTCACTCTCGGCGACGAAGTCCTGAATCTGAACCTGGACAAGACCACCGATGCGATAGTCTTCGTGCGCGGCCAGGGACAAAAACTGACTAAAGGCAAATCCACATTCTCGTTACTTACTCTCAGTCTGAATTTCCCTTATGTGATGCTGACGATCGGAGTTGTTGATGCGCACACTGGCGCCGTTCTGGTTTTCGCCACACCAGTCGTCGTTGCTGACGCCACCAGCCATGACGATAGGCCTCTGCGTAAGGCGATCGAAAAATCTTTGAAGAAGCTGCCGGTGGCTGGGCAGTAGCGTTGGGATTAGACCTCGCCGGCGCAGTTTGTCAGTACTAATCTCATAAGCACCGTCGCTTTAGCGCGGTGATAATTATTGCCCCAGAAGGAAAAGAAACCGTTTTAAACGGTTTCCCTCTTAGCCCCAATTACGATCACCGGGCTAAAGCCACGGTGCTAATAAAAAACGCCTTCAAGCTCAGACCGTGCTTTTCAAATCCGCATGCAGCAAGCGGTGGAAGAGATGCTCTCCCGCTTCGCGTCGCACCGACAGGCGTCCCGCTTGATATGCCCGCGACCGCAATCCTCTCTGGACTGATTCGCAAATGTCGAGATCTTCCTGCTGAATCCGGTCGCCGACATTGATGCTGGCCAGATTGCGCTCGCGCGCTGTCTCAGAGAGGTCGGCAAAATAAAAGTCGAAGACAACTTCAGTGCGATTGTCTGCTATGGGCCGAACGAGATTCGTATCCAGCATCCCGTCGTAATAGTTCATCATGAAGTTGGGATAGAGCCAGTAGTACAGAGCTCGCCTGCCGGTTCGGACATCGCCCACTTGGTTATTACGATCCGGACTTACCATGGGGCTCGATTGCAAACAGAAGTGTTCGCCGTTTTCAATCGTGTAGTTGCTATAGTCGAGCACGCTGTCCAAGCCTTTATGCAGATGCGGCACGTGATACCCGCCATCGAGATAATTGTCGACGAAGACCTTCCAGTTACAGTTCAAGCTGTAGCGCCGACGTTCCATCCAATGAAGATTTTGGAATCGCAGAACCTCGATTTGAGCAATCAGATCGCTCCCGAGAAATGTGGCGAGGGCAGAGTTTGATTCGTCCATGGAAGTAGTTTGCTTCTTATTTATTCGAACAAACACCCACTTTTCCCAGGCCGCAACTTCAACCGGCGCCAGACTATTCTCAGCCCGATCAAAGTTGCAGACGCCGCTGAAATCCGGCGTGCCTTTCAATTCGCCTGCCAAAGAGTAGGTCCAGCCATGATAAGGACAGCGCATCTGGGTCGCCTGGCCTTCAGGTTCAGTCATCACAGCCGCGGCGTGGTGACGACAGACGTTAAAGAAACCGCGCAACTCACCATCGCTCCCGCGCACGATCACGATGGGTTCGCCGGCTATCTCGGTGGTTACATATTGGCCCGGCTCGCGCACTTGATCCAGGCGCGCCGCCACCTGCCATGAGCCGCCAAAGACAGTTTGCTGCTCAAGTTCATATAGGCGTGCGTCGGTGTACCAGGACGAGGGAATGGTTGAAGCTTCGGCGAGAGGCGCGTGCGGATCGTAACTGGCTATGATGTCGCAAAGAGAGTCTTTCACGATTCTGACCTGCGGCTTTGCCGCCTGATGTGCGGAAAGGCTCTGCCTTTCCGTGAAGCTAGGGTTCTTAGGTGGGAGGCTGCGCCTCCGACCGGCTTTGGAGGCATAACCTCCCCGAATTAATAAAGAGACTCAACGGAAAGGCGGAGGCTTTCCGCACATCAAGCGGCAGAGCCCGCGATTAATCTTTCACGCATCAAGCGGCAGAGCCGCAGCTTGTTTTCATATCGGCGTCGCCGTTTTATGTTTTGGATTGTAGAAGGGAGTCGGCACTACTCTTGCGCCTACTCGATGTCTGACTGCTTCCACAGTGATCTCAATTTCGATCTGTGTTCCCGGTCTGACAAAGTCCCGCTTCAAGGTTGCCAGCGCAATCATTTTCTTCAACAGAGGCGACCAGGTTGTGGAGGTGGCTTTACCGATTTGGTTGCCATTGCTGTAAACCGGCACGGCGACTCGCGAAGCAATTGGTGAAACCGACGGAGGCAAGCCAACCGTTTCAAACCGCCGCTCGACTTCGGTCCAATCAATCTCGATACCCACGATGCGCCGAGCCGCCCCCTGCCTGGCTTCTTTAATCAATGCTTGTCTGCCGATGAATCGATCTTTATCGAGATTCACCAGACGGTCGAGGCCCATTTCAAATGGTGAATATTTTTGCTCGGCAACCAAAGCCTTTTTGCTGCTGTTGAAATCGACGTCAATCAGCAGCAGACCCGCTTCGATGCGCGCTACGTCCAACGCCAGCATTCCCGCCGGCTTGATATCAAAAAGCCGCCCGCGATCAACCAGAACGTCCCAGACCCGCAAAGCCTGATCCGTATCGACCCAAATTTCATAGCCGAGATCCCCCGTATACCCGGTGCGAGAGATCTCTACCGGCACGGCTCCGATCCTGCCCGTGGTTACCCGAAAGTATTTCAGGCTGCCGATGTCCGCACCTTCGACCACAGTTTTCAAAAGGCGTCCGGAGGTTGGCCCCTGCAAGGCTAGCGCGGCAATGCTCTCGGAAATATCCTCGATCTGGACATCGAGGCCGGCGCCGTTTTGTGTGAACCAACGCAGGCTCGGATCGGCTGCGGTCCAGCGATAGACGTTCTCTTCCAGCCGCGACACGGTGCCATCGTCGATTACTTTGCCTTGCTCGTCGCACCAGGGCGTGTAGACTACCTGGCCCACCGCCACCTTGCTGACATCGCGCGTGATGATGCGGTCCACCAGGCGCGTCGCATCCTGTCCGGTGACTCGGTATTTGAAGAGCGGAGAGATGTCGATCAGCGCCGCCGCATTACGAATCGCGTTGTACTCGTGCTCGTGATGAGTCTCGTAAGCACTGACCGTGTAGTAGCCGGACCACTCGCGATAATTCAAGCTTTCGCACAGCGGAAACGTTCGTTGATGAAATGGAGTGCCAATCGGCATGGTTAATGACGTGGCACAGACTTTAGTCTGTGATTATTTTTCTGTTCGAAAGACCACAGACTGAAGTCTGTGCCACCGTTTGTCAGAGCGAGTGATTATAAGTATGCTGGCACATAGCAGCAAGAAATCATTTGGCCCCCAAGAGACTCGAAAGTCAGAGAAAGAGGGGATAGTTATGAAAAGAGTAATCAAATTAGATCGGGCCGGTGCGTTGATCTCCGCGTCGCTGCTCTTGATCGTGTGCGCCGCCACGGTCGGGCAAAGCCAATCCAAGAATGCGAAGGAGATTGCCGAAGCAACGAAAGAAGCCCAGAAGGCGGCGGACGTCTTCACCGAAATCATGAACGTGCCTGAACGGGCCATTCCTCAGAAATTGCTCGATAATGCCCGCGCCATCGCCGTATTTCCCGGCGTCATTAAGGCGGGATTTATCGTTGGCGGCAGGGCCGGCGAGGGCGTGATCAGCCGCCGCGCAAAGGGTGGTTGGAGCGCGCCGGCGTTCTTCAATCTCGCTGGAGGCAGCATAGGTTTACAGATCGGAGCCTCAAAGACTGATTTCGTTTTGTTGTTTATGAATGACGACGCGCTGGCCGGGTTGTTGAAGGACAAGTTCGAGATTGGCGGCGAGGGAAGCGTCGCGGCCGGTCCGGTGGGGCGTTCCACCAGCGCTACAACCGACGCGCTGTTGAGGGCGCAAATTATTTCTTACTCGCGCAGCAAAGGTTTGTTTGCCGGTCTCGAACTGAAGGGCACTGCGATCAGTCCGGACAACGACGACAATGTGGCCGCGTATGGCATGAAGGCGAGCGAGGTGCTCTCGCCCGGCAGGTCTTGGCCAATTACCAAAATGCCTGCTGGAGTACGCGTTTTTCCGCGCACGCTGTCTCGGTATTCTCCGGTGCGCTGAATCGGAGCGCAGGCATCCTGCCTGCGGTTCACCGGCATCTTGCCGGTCTTTTCCCTTCGAAGAAGTAAAAGCTAAAGAGGTCAATCGATGAAGAGATCCGGCAAAGGAACGTTCTCAACTGCACTTAGCATTTGCCTGCTGTCTTTTATGTTCATTACCGCGTCTGCACAGCAGGGACGCGAACGCAGTACGAAGAAAGCGCGCGCCGCGGCCGAGCAGTCAGCCAGGGCCGCGCGCGTGTTCGACCAAATCATGGGCACACGCGAGAAATCGATTCCGCAGGATCTGATCGATCGGGCTGAAGCCGTGGCGGTTTTTCCCGGCGTCCTAAAGGGCGGCTTTATCGTAGGCGGTCGCGGTGGCAGCGGTGTTATCAGCCGGCGCGTCGCCGGAGGCTGGAGCGCTCCGGCCTTTTTCGATCTGGGCGGCGGTAGTATTGGGCTGCAGATTGGCGTCGCGTCGACGGACTACATTCTGCTCTTCATGAACGACCGGGCAGTGGAGAGTCTCCTTAATGATAAGTTCGAAATTGGCGGTGAGGGCAGCGCGGCGGCCGGACCGGTCGGCCGTTCGGCGAGCGCTTCGACGGATGCGCGATTGAACGCGCAGATTCTTTCTTATTCACGAAGCAAAGGCGCATTCGCCGGTCTGGAATTGAAAGGCGTAGTAATTAAGCCCGACAACGAAGACAACCTTCAGGTCTATGGCATGAACGCGCGCGATATTCTCACCGGCGCGGATAAAATTTCGATCGAGAAAATGCCCGAAGGTGTGCGTGTGTTTCCGCTGACGTTGTCGCGGTATTCGAAGCGTCATTGAGCCGGATGGTTGAATCTGTCTTCGCCTCGACGGCGCCTCAGCTTAGCTGAGTGCTCGGATAAACTCCTTAAAGTTCTTAATTCTCTCCGGAAGACCGGCGGTCCCGCCATTCACCGCCTTAGTGACCCTCGTCACCGTATCATCATCCGCACCCCTATCACAGATCGCCCAAATCCTATTTGAGTTGAAGTAGAATGCAGCTGAAGCAAGCGGATACTTGGTAGCTACCAAATCAGGATTCGCTACGCAGTCTTCACCAACAAATGTAGAGAAGCTGGTGTAGTTGTTCTTACCCGTCAGTTGAATGTAGCCTCTGCCGCGGAACTTGAATCCGTCCCCTGACGCTTCATTCTCGTTGCCCATCCTGTTTGCATAAACTCTGTTGCCAAGCTTCGCTGGATCATGCGCATAGGGCGTTGGGTCGACGCCTTTGAAGTATTTGCCGAATACTTGTGGGATCCGCTGAGCACTGTAGTTCAAGTTTTCAACGGTGGCCGTGAATCCAGTGGACTCGAGAGCACACTGGGCGAGGAAGTGTGCAAGTCTCAAATTCGTTGTAATGCCAAACTCCGCAGCCGTTTCAGGAATCTGTGCAATGACCGCCGCCGGAAGGTGCCCTGTTAGACCGGCGAGATTTAATGCGCCTGCTGCCTCGGCCGCCGCCGCGCTTTGGGCCGCTGCATCACTACCACCACCGCCGTCCGGCGGCGCGTTGGTAGCTCCCTCCGCCGAGGCGGTCGTCGCCGCGCCGTCCGCGTTTGCGCCGGATTCATTAGACTGCAACGCGGCCAAAGTCGCTGGACCAGCAACGCCGTCCGCTTGCAAACCTTTGCTTTGTTGAAAAGCAATGACAGCGTCCCTGGTGCCCGCACCAAAATTTCCGTCAACACCGTTCGGATCGAAACCGAGATCTTTTAGTCTCTGTTGAAGTGCGGTTACGTCCGGACCCGATGAACCTTGTCTTAGTACTGGCATATTCGCTCCTTTACTATTGCGACCATTGTGCGATCGCTGGTCAGCTCCATTCGTCCGCGTAACGATATTCTGCCAAGAGCCGCCCGTCAACATACGCTTCACATTCGTTTCACCCCGCGCGATATCCTCAACCGCGCTGCTACGATGTCGTTCACCGAATGCCCGAGGGCTTGAGCATGTTCCCGCTGAAGCCTGGCAGTATTCAACTCGGAAGGAAGCGACCGAAGGGTCTACCTGCCGCATGGCTAGAACAACTTATTCAGATCGCCCAGGAATCAATTTGTGATGGTTGAAGCGTCGGAGTCAGAAAAAACGCCGCAGGATGAGCCGCCCGACAAAGCTTCCCCGGGGATCGCCCGGTAATCGATTAAGAGCAGCCATATACCCTATTTCGAAGCGGGCCATCACAACGTCGATTTGCAGACCGCCACCAAAGCCGTAACGCGTGTTGTGCGCGCTAGTTCCCTGAAGCCCCAAATGCGCAGCGTCAAACATTGCCAGAGGTTTTACGGCGAAAATATTGGCATGGTCGGCGATGAAATTGGTAATCGGCAGAATCTCTTGATCAAATAACTTTTCTACATCTGGCCTGATGGTTTCCGTTGAATGTTTAAGGTGTTCTTCCGCGGCTGCCAAGCGGGCCCTTTGCTCTAACGTAGGGTTCACGGCATTGCGTAATCGCAAGGCGTCCCTTTCGTCATCCGTAAGTGAATCACGGGCCTCCTGGGCCACCAGCAAAGTTACTCCGCTAACGCCGACCAACGTTTTTATTGTCGATTTCAAGTCTCGACAAATGCTTGCCCCCTTTGGAATGTGGCCGTCAAACTCGATGTCCTCTTCGCGCCTGCGACGACCAGGCGGTAGTTTTGGCTCTGGTGATGCGCTGACCCATTCGAAGGGTATTAAAGGACTGGACCAGGCCGCTACCGGAATGCTGACGCTCACATTCGCGTGCCAGTATGAAGTGCCCCCCCTGTCGAGGCTCGACGCACTGGTGGCCAGGCCGGCTTGTCCTTGCGGCAGGCTGCGGATTATTGGCCCGGCTGGAAAGGCCGTTATAGATTGTGCGCTTAGTTCGTCATAAAGAAATTGCCCCACAGGACTGCCGCCATAAAAGCGAGCATATTCGGGAGTATTACCCCAGGCGCGGCCGGCGCCCAATGTCATTTCAAAGCCCACAGTCTGCTCGTTCTTTCGTGATGGTGGCGATTTGTTCGGGTCCGTTGGCTGCTTGAGATCCGGGTAGGAGGTCCAGCATGATCCGGTTATACCTGGTGGATTTATTTCATGAAAATCCCTTTTGCGGCGAATAACAAACTCCTTGGCATAACTAAACAAACCAGCGGCGCGTTGGTAGGAGCCTCGGCTTCGATCCAACGAGCCGCCATCGAACCAGAGCGCCGCGCGCACGAGACCCTTAGCCAAGAGACCATCAGCGATTGCACGGCCTGAGAATCCATTTTCACTGCTGAACTCGTTAGGTGTGCTGGCATTGCCACTGAAGAATCGGTTGCGTGACCAGCGGTACCCGCCGCCGATCTCTATTAACTTGATCGCCCCCTTTTTTGGGTGGACATCCGTGCTGAAAGTCAGCTTCGCAGCGTTTGCGAAATAGTCTCCGCCTCCTTGCGGTACGTGCTTAGCATCCAGGGTGGCTTCCAACGCCAGGTTTTGAAACTTGCTCAGGGCGTTTGTGCGGCTAAGTGTAAGTCCGGAACTTGTATCATAGAAAGCTTCCGTCAATGACTTCCTGCCCTTTATCCTCGCCAACAGTTTGATCTGTTTCTTAGATAGTTCTACGTCCGGTTCCGGGTCTCCATTCCCAGCTCCCGCAGTTCCCCTGGTTCCGCCAGTCGTGGTGACCTCCAAATCTGCATCTGGAGAACTTGATGGAGAAGGCTGAGGGGTAGGCGCCGGAGTCGGTGAAGAAACCGGGGATTGACTCGTCTTTGCGAATATTTGTTTAAGGTCAAGCAGGTCGGTGGCGGTGTCGATTGAGAATGCGGGGCCGAAGCGCTTGTCACCTTGCGCAGCGAGACCGGGATTTAGTGCCAGAAGTGGTCGCGGGATTGCGCCATACAACGCAACCAGGGCTGAACGCGGCAAGGGAATTACGTACGGGCTTACATCTAACGCGTCGACATCGACGAAGTAACGTCTCAAGGTCACGTCCACGCACTCGTTTGTTCCGGGAAAAGCCGCCTGGCACTCAGCCGGCTTAAGCTTGTCGACGCATTTTAGCGATGTGACACCGGCCTTAACCGAGAGCCTCAGCTTGTTTGCGATCAGACGTTCATATTTTTCCTGAGCAGGGTCACTCGCATAGAAGGTTCTGATTTCATGAATGTATTCGCTGGCCTGATCAGAGGAGTAGGGCTCACCGCGGTGACCATCCAGGGTTTCACGAAGTCTTTTGGGAACACGGCCGAAGAGAGTCTCGACATGCACCGAGCGCACCTTATAATTTTTCACAAGGGTACTGTCGACGCATTGAGCCCTCGCCGTGGTAAACGAAACCGACGCCACAATCAGAATGAGGAGCGAGGCCCTCCTTGCGAAGGGCCCGTGGTTTTCTTGATACATTTGAGTGCTCCGCTAGTTCGTGGTGAGGTGTGCTCAACACCAGGCACTATTCCAAAGCAAAGTTCGCGATCTTGGTTGAAGCAGCGACAACCTCTTTCTTCTTTGCCTCTAACTGTTCTGGTGGCATCGTGCTGCTATCTTTCAACTCAAGGACGGCGGGACCTGCCTCGTTGACAATCACGTCAGCCTGTTTGTCATTGATCCCGTTTGCCGCAGTCGCTTGAATGCCTTTCTGGATGACCGGAGTCCCACCCTTGAAGGATGCGTGGACAAGCTGGTCGAAACCATCTCCGGTCGCCTTTTTCTTATAGAGATCAAAGACAATCTTCCAGATTGGATCGGCTTGCGGCGAACAACTCTTTTCGATGTTGACTTCAATCTTGAAGCCGGAGGCAGGGGCGAAAACCATTACTTCGATCACGAATGGTTTGCATGTCTTTGGCCCGGTAGTAAGAGCCACTTTAAGCGGCTCGGCCAAGTGCGGTGGTTGAGTGCCAGGATTGTTAGTGCTCATTGTATCTCCCATTCACTTGAAACGGGCGCGGGGCAGGTTAACAAATCCTTCAATTGAAGCTTGGGGCTGCCTCCCCTTATCCTGCTTCTGACGCACCCGAACTCCCGTAAGGCAGTGGCCAAATTTTCTTCTCGACCTAGGGTTGTTTTCTTAAGACCGTAAATACTTCAGAACAATGTGGCTTTAAGGTCCCCGCGGATTCTTCTCTCTTAAGAAAGCGGTCGGCTAATACCCGGTCGCCAACTGAAAATGCATGCAATCCTTGCGTGACTTGAAATTGCCACCCCAGAAGAACCCTGCCGATGCAAATGCATCAATAATTCCCTGCGGCCAGGGAACCATTTGGCCGAGCGGGTGCGTTGATGCACCCATATCGATCGCGAGACGCTTCGCGTAGATGCCGTTGAACTCAATGAACTGATCCTTCAGTCCGGCGGCTTCGACATTCTGGAATGCCTGAATGAAGTTGTCGACCACCACGCTGTGACATCTTGCATGCGTAACGGTTTGACCTTCGAACTTAAGGGCGTAAGGCAAATTGAACAGCACGATGTGCTTCGTCTCGAATTGTCCCTCGTCTAGTGATCCGTAGGTCGCGATAATCTCGTCTAAGCCATTTGGAATTTGCGTTAGCATCTGCGGTTTTCTCCTTAGTGGTTATGCTTCTGCGCCGTGAGCTTTTCTCACTTTCGTTGCAAATTGGACTCGGCTGCTTGACACGGATACCGTGTGTTGAGTCCTCGACTCCTCCGGATTCTTCTCTTTTTGGCTTTACCGGTGAGGACGCTGAACGTATTTCTTAGCCCGGGTGATTCGGGTAATTCACGCTTCAACCAAACAAGCGCGAACCGTTGACAAAATCCCTCAATCAGACTTGCTACCTGGGCGGAATTCATAGAGCACATCGCTGGCCTGGCAGTGCCGATGACGAAGACCGGCCCAGACATTTCTAATCGCGCGACGCCACGCCATGCCAACGAAGCGATAGTGCGGTCTAAGATTCAACTCTTCGACGGCTCGTCCTGACTCTTCTCTTTCGGTTTTACCGTCGACCGGACGACGATCAACTTATTCAGCATATCGAACCAGAAGGGCGCTCCGAGAGAAATCGCCAGTGCGGTCAAGAGCCATCCCAACCAGTGGAACTTGATCTGCAACCACCATGCAGAGCTAACATTCGGGTCTAGCAGATGCCAACCGGGCCACCTGAGATGTGGGTCGACCGCGACTTTTCCTTTGAACCGAGGGTCGTCTCCTTCAACCGTCCAGCCGATGGGTAAGCCGAGTTCTTTGAGTTGTTGCAGGTTGTTATCGAACTTTGTCTGGGCTGATTCACCGGCGGGCGCAGCTTCCTGTCCAGAGTTTTGCTTTGCGGCATCCCCAGCGTTCTCTTTCTGGGCATAGACCTGGGATGCTGAAACCAGCGAGTTGCGCAGGGCCGGATCGGTAGCGAGATGCCGGGCGATGTACGCGCTGTCGGCGTTTAGGGCTACGGCAATCACGAGCCCTAACAAGAGAATGATCGCGTGCACGCGTCTCTTATACCAACCCGAAACCCGATCCATGGCGGCGTCGTACCAGTTCTCGATGTTTGCCCTGAGCTTATTAATATCTCCCTGAGCGTCATCAATGAGGGCCAGGAGCGCCTGCTTGATCGGAGCAGCCGGAGCGTCCGCCGGCAGTGCGGCAATCGTTGCGCGAAAAGTCCCTAACGGATTTGCGCCCGGATCTCCAGCTTGAGCATTTGCGGCTGGAGCGCCGTCAGGAAAGATCGTATTAAGCAACGCCAAAGCAAACGTTCGCGATGGAATGTAGGAAGGTTTACCCTGCTTGTCGGAGAACAAACCACTGATCAAATCGTGGGCGTACAGTTTATCCGCCAGGCCCTGATTTCCGAGCAGATTTCGGATCCCGAGTTCCAGACTTTTCGCTCGATTCTTGAGCTTTGCCTCGATCGCTTCGTTGGCAGCCGAGCAGATCAGGCTCAACAACAAGTAGACGAAAACCATTCCGATAGCTACATCAAGAGTTTGGGAGCCAAACATATGCTTTTACTCCTTTGTGGCAAAATCTTTCCCGGCAAATCCAGCCCTCAGCGAAAAATCACTAAGGACTCGGCAGCAAGGATCGACAGAATGGATGACTGGAAAACTTGTTCAAACCTAACATTCTTAGAAGCAAAGGCGGCGTCGCAATCGATGAAGGAAGTAGCGATGTCGCGATGGTTAAGGGAGAGCGCGCCGCGCGGCGCACTGGATTAGAAGACTTGAGACAGGCGCCTTATACTCCCGTCGATTTGCCACTGTCAAGACTTATTTTGATCTGCAACAGGTTCACATTGTTGAAAAACGCTCGGCTTGCGTCATGCCGCGCAAAGTGCAAGGGCGTAACTTAAGCTTAACCCCAGTCGACTAAAATCGGGTGATAAAGGAAAGCAACATCCAGCTCTGGACCGTAGGTCACTCGACCCGCGAAAGCGAAGAACTCTTCAAGGCGCTAAGATTCTTCGAGATCAAGGTCCTCGCTGACGTGCGCAGCTTCCCCGGCTCGCGCCGATACCCGCAATTCAACAAAGAGCAATTGAAGATATCCCTGGCCGCCGGCGGGATCGAGTACCAGCATTTCCCTGAGCTCGGCGGCCGTCGCGGCGCGCGATCGGATTCCCACAACATCGCCTGGCGCAACAAAATGTTTCGCGGCTATGCGGATTACATGGAGACGGAAGAATTTCGTGCCGGAATTGCGCGGTTACTCGATGTTGCGCGGACGCGCCGGACGGCGATTATGTGCGCCGAGGCCGTCTGGTGGCGTTGTCACCGCAGTTTGATTTCGGATTATCTGAAAGTTAAGGGCGTGGAAGTCACGCACATTATGACCGCGGGAAAAACAGAACCGCATCCGTTTACTTCAGCAGCGCGAATAATAAACGGCGAGCTTTCATATCGCGGCCTTCTGTAAAGTTGAAGAATGAGTGGCGTCTTGATTCCCAGGCGTTAGAGTACCAACTCTAGTTGGGCCTTTTCTCGCTCATAAGACCCGACTGAAGTCGGTACTCTGAACACCTGTAATCAAACGTCCGACTCCTATTACAATGGCACGAATTAGTGGTTCATCATACAAAAGCACATAATAGAATCTCGTCAGGTCAAGTCAATGGCAGTAGAACACCTCAGAATCCATCGGTGCGAGCGTTGTGATCGCGAAACCACGCATGTGGTCGAGTCGTTGGGCGCGGACAATCGGCCGCATTACTCGTGCTGGGACTGTGTTGAACGTCACGAGAAGCGCTTTAACCAGAAACCCGGCTGGCGGCGGGCCCATCGCACCCAACGCTATCAACCTGCAGGGTAGGTTCAAGGTTCAACCTCGCTAGAGCTCGCTGATTCCGGGACGCAAGCTAAAGCTTGAACTCTTGAACTCTAAACTGTTCCACCACTGGGCAGTGCGAGTCTTGATGAGATCAGGACAGCGTGAACTACTTCTTCTCGTGAATGTCGTGGGTTTCTTCCCACTCGCGCCCGTCACGCGCCAGCAATTCGTCAGCTTCTTTGGGACCCCACGTTCCCGCTTTGTAATTAGGGAAAGCGGGTGGCGGTCCGGCATTCCAGGCAGTCTGAATTGGGGCGACGACACTCCACGCGGCTTCCACTTGATCGGCGCGCTGAAACAAAGTCGCATCTCCCATCATGCAATCATGCAAGAGGCGCTCGTACCCAGTGCTGGGTGTGTTCCCAAAATAATCCTCGTAATCAAAGTTCAGATCGACGGCGCCAATTTTCAGGATTGGTCCCGGGATCTTGGCGCCAATTCGCATCGTGATTCCTTCGTCGGGTTGAATGTGCAGTACGAGGC
>WNFP01003442.1_pt1 | contig 13441 bp, 10 predicted proteins | sample 5400201 | NCBI WGS metagenome assembly WNFP01 (sample SAMN13153355, study PRJNA577476) | soil metagenome | isolation source: 115 cm saprolite under Madrone tree | place: USA:California | collected 2016-06-14
CTTCTTTTGGAAAATCATGGGGCCAAATGCGGGCGGTGAACCGAAAGGCAAACTCGCCGATGATATCAAATCAACCTTCGGCAGCTTTGATGATTTCAAGGAAAAATTAGCCGCCGCCGGCGTGGGCCGGTTCGGCAGCGGCTGGTCGTGGCTCATCAAGAATAAGAACGGAAAGCTCGAAATTATTTCGACTCCAAACCAGGATAGTCCTCTGATGGATGGCAACCCGCCGATCCTGGGCGTCGACGTGTGGGAGCACGCCTACTATCTCAAATACCAAAACCGTCGTGCCGATTACCTCAAGGCTTGGTGGAACGTGGTGAATTGGGACGCCGTCGCGAAAAATTACTGAAGTAGGGTCGGCTCGCTGCGCCGACCGGACGCCGCCCTTCGTTACACGCCGCGTCGGAGGCGATTCTGGGGAGCGCACGCGTCTCGCGTGCTGGTTTCGGCGTCGCGCCGAAACGAACTTTTCCTGAGACGTGATTGCAGTGGCCGATAAGGAGCCGTAGAGAAACTTCGCGATCGCGAGGACGCGCTCGCCAGCACGCGGTACGCGTGCGCTACCCAAGGCATGGCTTATCTAAACGAAAATTACCTCAAGCTTCAGGCCGGCTACCTTTTCCCGGAGGTGGCGCGGCGTGTGCGCGAGTTCTGCGAGAAAAATCCCGAAGCAGCGAAGCGGTTAACTCGGTGCGGGATTGGTGACGTCACGGAGCCGCTCCCGCGCGCGGCAATTGAAGCAATGAAGCGCGCAGTCGAGGAGCTGGGTCATCGCGAGACATTTCGCGGCTATGGCCCGGAACAGGGTTACGAATTTCTTAGATCCTTGCGGCTACATCCTCGACATTCTCGGCGACCAAAACAAGGTCGCCGTCCCCGATCCGGTTTATCCGGTCTACGTCGACACAAATGTGATGGCTGGGCACACGGGGCCTGGCGGGAAGGACGGCAGCTATGAAGGCCTCAGGTATTTGCCATGCACTGCGGAAAATAATTTTGTTCCCGAGCCGCCAAAGGAACATGTCGATCTGGTCTATCTTTGTTTTCCTAACAATCCGACCGGGGCTGTGGCATCGCGCGCGCAGCTCTCGCATTGGGTCGCCTACGCGCGCGAACATGACGCGCTTCTGTTGTTCGATGCTGCTTACGAGGCGTACATTTCTGACCCGGAAATTCCGCATTCAATTTTCGAAGTGCCCGGGGCGCGAGAGTGCGCGATTGAGTTTCGCAGCTTTTCCAAGAACGGCGGATTCACCGGCGTGCGCTGCGGGTTTACAGTCGTAACGAAATCGGTGCTCGCCCAGACCGAGAACGGTCGGCGATTACCACTGCATCCGCTTTGGCAGCGGCGCTGGAGCACCAAATCCAACGGCGTGTCTTACCCGGTGCAACGCGGCGCAGAGGCGTTGTATTCACAAGAAGGTCGCAAGCAAGTGCGGGTGCTTATCGATCATTACATGGGCAACGCAAAACTCCTCCGGGACGCCGTTGTCGATGCTGGTCTAAAGCCTTTTGGCGGAGTAAATGCGCCGTACATCTGGGTGAAAACACCAGATGGCCTCACGAGCTGGGAAATGTTCGATCGAATGCTGCGCGAGCTAAATGTGGTTATCACGCCGGGTGCCGGGTTTGGCGCGCAAGGGGAAGGCCACTTCCGCATTTCGGCTTTTAACAGCCGCGAGAACGCCGAGGAAGTCGCGGGCCGTTTAAGAGGACTGCACCAATGACGGATGCTGTAGTGTGCGCTATCTCAGCGCATTTCGTTACTCGAAAAAGGTCATCTGAGATCTCAAAAGAAACCTTTCGTCAGCAGGTAATTTGCACAGGAAGGAGCTTCGCGATCGTGCGATCTAACGAATCTATCATTTGATTCGGCGAGCAAAACCAGGAATGGAGCGACTAGAGTAGCGACACCGCCTATTGTCCACTGAGGACATCCTCCTTCGCCAAGGCTCCGGCGGACGAGTCGGGTCCTACAGCCGCGAGGCGTTTTTGCTGAACTGAAGTGGTTGCAAAACCCTTGTCGATCCGGCTGGCAAGCGTAGAGTGCACGAAATTTTTCGGGGACATTCAGGCGTGCCAGACCGAAAGCAAAATCTGCCGCAACTTTATCGTTTTTGTTTCCTGATGCTGGGCGACTCGCGCAAAGCTCAGGAAGTTTTTCACACCACGTTGCGCGAAGCGGCCCTGCGCGCCGCACATGGGGAACTGCCGAAGGAACGTTTCTGGCTGTTCCGTGATGCGCGTTGGCGTTGCTTGGAAGCAACCGAAGCCGACTTGCAACCGGAGTCGCTCAAGCTTGATGAACACGACCTCGCTCCACATGCTGCATCACAAATTGAACAAATGGAGCCCACCCAGCTCGCAGTCTGGATCTCCGCCGCACCCGATCCTCAGAGGACTGCCCTTGCACTTTTTTATCTGGATGAATTCGATTACGACGAAATTCTGGATATCGCAGACCTCAAGCTCACTGAGCTTTCTCGGTTACTGATGCAGGGGCGCCGGCAGTTGCAGGCATGGCTCGACGGAAAATTTCCTGAAGCCACCAACGTATGAGAACGCCACGGTTATCGCGCGGGCAACGCGCACTTTTGAATTGTGCGCCGATCAATCAAGGCAAGCTGACTGATCGCTCCATGCGCTCGGCTGTATCTCGTGCAACAGGCTCGCCTGAATTTGCCAATCAACAGAACTTTGATCGTGCGGTCGCCGCGCTCGCAACTCTCATTCCGGTTCCGCCAGAGACGGCGGAATGGTTTGCCGAAGAAGATCTGGTTGTTGGGTCGAAGTGGACGTGGAAAAAAATAGTGCGCAATCCCGCCGTCCTTGCGATCAGCATCGCAGTCGTGGTTATCGCTGGAGTATCCGTGTTTCAAGTGCTCAGTCGTCTGAATGATTTTCCGGGATCAGCAACCGCTCGGAAATTATTGTCTGTAGCTGCCTCCACACGACCGGTCATGCTCGATCCGGTCAGCACTGAAGCGGGCACGTTGAGCGATTTGTTTTTTATGAAATACGGCCTGGAACATTACGATGTCCCGGAGGAGTTCGCCGATTTTCGCACCATCGGTTGCCGCGTTTTCGAGGATGAGGAGTCGCGTCGGATTGCCCAAATCTGGCTCGCCGAAAAACGGATGCAGCTGTTTCTTTTTCCGGCGGAGCGGAATACGAAAACCGGTGCGGTGCTGCGGTTTCCCGGATGGCGCTACGTTTCTCAGGAAGGCTGGGTGGGTGCCGTGAAAGAGCAAAGCGGCGTGTGCTTCATGGCCGCAGTTCGGGGTAAGGAAACTGATCTGGCGCCTTATTTGGCGAACCAAAAGGAGTAGGGGACTGCCAGGGGGGAGATTCGAACTCCCGACCAAGGGCTTATGAGTCCCCTGCTCTACCACTGAGCTACCCTGGCGCGAGGGGAACAAAATTGAATCTCATGACATCCAGTGTCAACGCGCGCGTTCCGGAACGTTGAGCGTTGAAGTTTGTCTGCGCGCTGCTAAGCAGAATTCCAGAATGACAAACGACGAGGGGATTCTCAAAAAATTTTTCGCGCTCGGGAATTCCTACTGGCTTACACGTTTCGTGATTCTGCGGCTGCTGGGTTTTGTTTATGCGGTTGCGTTTTTGGTAGCCGTACAGCAACTCGTCCCATTGATCGGCGAGCACGGATTAACTCCGGCGAATCATTTTCTTGCGAGCGTACAAACGCAACTTGGTTCACGCACTGCCGGCGTGCTGCGAGTGCCCAGTCTCTTTTGGTTCGGCATTTCCGATCACGGTATGGTGGTCTTCGCCTGGACGGGGTTCGCGCTCTCGCTTGTTGTTTTCGCCGGATACGCAAATGCGATCATCCTCGGCATTCTTTGGGCGATGTACATGTCGATCGTTCACATCGGGCAGATCTGGTACGGTTACGGCTGGGAGATTCAACTGCTCGAGACTGGCTTTCTCTCGATCTTTCTTTGTCCACTGCTCGATGGACGGCCGTTTCCAAAGTGCAGGCCGCCCATCCTGGTCTTCTGGCTTTTTCGCTGGCTCGGGTTTCGCATCATGATTGGCGCCGGCCTGATCAAACTGCGCGGCGACCCATGCTGGCGTGATCTTACGTGCCTCTATTATCACTACGAGACGCAGCCGATTCCGGGCCCGATCAGCCGTTATCTGCATTTTTCGCCGCATTGGTTACTCAAATTTGAAACGGCGTGGAACCATTTCGTTGAACTCGTCGTGCCGTGGTTCTCGTTTGGGCCCCGACTGGCGCGCCACGTCGCGGGTGTGTTGCTGGTGACGTTTCAGATTTTTCTCATTATCAGCGGCAATCTTTCGTTCCTGAATTACCTCACCATCATTCCGTTTCTGGCGTGCTTTGATGATAGTTTCCTTCGCCACTTCTTACCGCGAGCCATCGTTAGGCGCGCCGAACACGCGGCGCAGCAATCGCAGCCGTCGCGCATCAACAACGCTATCGCGGTCGTACTCTCGATAATGGTTATCTGGCTGAGCATACCCACCGTGCTCAATCTCGTATCCGGGCGCCAGCTGATGAACTACTCGTTCGATCCTCTTGATCTTGTGAACACTTACGGCGCATTCGGTACAGTGGGCCGGGAACGCGACGAAATCATTTTTGAGGGAACCGACGACGTGCTGATTACCGACGACACGAAATGGAAGGAATACGAGTTCAAAGCCAAACCAGGTGATCTGAACCGCTGGCCGCCATTCGTGGCGCCGTACCAACCGCGGATTGACTGGCAAATCTGGTTCGCTGCAATGGCCTCACCCGCCGACTATCCGTGGACGCTGCATTTTGTATGGAAACTCTTGCATAACGATCGCGGCACGCTGTCGCTCCTGGCGAACAATCCCTTTCCCGACGCGCCGCCGCATTACATTCGAGCACGGTTGTATCGCTATCAGTTTGCGCCAATTGGCGACAAAGCGTGGTGGAAACGCGAACGAATCGGCGAATGGTTGCCGGCGTTGGACGTAAACGACCCTCAGTTTCGGCGTTTGCTGGACGCGATGGATTGGCTGGACTGAGTAACACAGCCATTTTGGCTGTCTCGTTGTGCGGCTGCTCAGCCCGCACCGAATCCTGCAGGCCAGAAGCCTGTTTGACGCAGTCAGCCAAAATACCTGAGTTACATTCATCGTTCTAAATGAGATCTGCCCGGTTCCTCAGCACAAAGCTTTTAGAGCAAATCGCTGATCCAAGATCGCGGTTTAATTTGGATTATCTCGCCTACCGAAAGGGTGAGATTACGTGCGCGGAGCTGATCGCCCGCCTCCCGCATGTCGCCCGGAGCCTGGAATTTGTTGGGATCAACCGGCCATCTAATTAACACCTGGCTTTAGCCAGGTATTTTCCGCACACCGCGCCGATAAGCCGTTTAAACGGCTTGATTTTTGGACGTCGGTGCGCCGCGCTGAAGCGCGGTGTCAATAAGAACACGTAAATCGGAAGTCGCCCGGGAAATTGCGATTTAAAAATCGCCGCGCGCTTTCAGCCGAGTGATCGTTTCGCGCATCATGCGATGGCCGAAATGGCCCTGGCGAACGCGCAACAGTTCCGAGCCATGCCATTTTCGCTGGATTGCCGCGATTTGCTCAGCAGGCGCGATCGAATCGAATTCGCCGGTCACGAAAAGAACGCGAGCGGGATCGCATCGTGGCACACAGTGCAACGGTGAGCTCAGGGGAAAATGCCGGGCAACGAGAGAGGGCTCGATGTTTGCGCGGATCAGTTCGTGCCGAATGCGACGCGCAGCGGGGCTTTGCCAAATGGCGTGGTCGACGTTCACGATCGGCGCCATTAAAGCAACGAAACGAAGATCAGGTTCCACGGTGGCGAGCAGCGCGCCGATCCATCCGCCGTAACTGGTGGCAAGCACACCGAACTCGCGGCAGCCGTGTTCGCGCAGCGCGTTCATTAACTGACGCAGCTCGACCACACCCTGACGCAATGCTTCGGCGTTGCGAATCAGATTCGGTGTGATCGCCAGTTCCCCGTTCCAGTATCCAGCCGGGACACGCGAAAAGTGGTAGGGCAGATGAACGAAACAAGCATTCCAGCCAAGTTCGTTGAACGATTCTGCCCAACGGTGATAGCCGGTGGAACTCGTGGACATGAGTGCATGCAGCAGAAACACCGTTGGCGTTCGCTCCCACTTCCGTGCATCGGTTCGGAAAAGCTCCACGCACGCGACATTGTTTGCCGCAAATGCAGTTTGGATGGGGCTACGCCATGACAGCGTTGCCATACGTGAATCACGTATGCCATCGACCGTTGGCTCTGAATCTGATTCACCGTTGCGAGCAATCACGTTCGGGGCGGAGTAATACTGGTGCGGCGAAAGCGCCTCGCACATCACCACGTAGCGCTCCATCTGCTCGCGACTACTCCCGTTCAAGCGGTGGCGCCTGTGCAGGAAATTAATGGATGCGCATAGAAGCGAATCAACCGTTCCCGAAGCAAAACGCCGCAGCGCATTTTCCGAATTTGCATGCCAACCGCTGCGGTTGCTGATCCCAGTCACGGCAAGGTCGCCGCGGCGACTGCTTGCCCTACAATGCTTCATCCTTTCTCGCGGTGAATGGGGCAGATCATCAGGAGTGAGCTGAAGCTCTCTACGTAGTTCAGCGTAAAGATTGTTAAACGCGGCCGCCAATTGGGATCCAATTCGCTCGCGTGCCTCTGATCTTTGCAACTCTGGGAAGTGTGAGATGGGAGTGCCAAACGCGATCCAGATCCGCGTGCGTCTAAGCGGAAGCCACTGCTTTGCGGAATAGAGCCGATCGCTGCCAAGGATGACGCATGGCAGTATCGGAACGCCAGCGATGTGCGCGAGAGTCGCCGCGCCCGGTCGAAGCGGCGCCCCTTCCAGCACTGAACGCACGCCATCGCGAATCCCGCCCTCCGGAAAGAGACCGACCACGCGCCCATTTTTCAGTCGGTCGATTGCGGTGCGAATTGTCTTGCGGTCGGCGCGATCGCGCTCTGCCGGGAAGGCGTCGATCGCGCGCAATAAGAACCCTAGCGCGCGCGGCCGGAAAAACTCCGCCATTGTCATCCAATCGATCTTTCGTCGGACGACTAGCGATATGAGAAATGGATCGAAATGGCTGATGTGATTTGCTGCGAGTAGAAAGCCTCCGGAGCAATTTGCATTTTCGCGTCCGAGCACGTGAATCCGTGCGATGCAGCCGAACAGCAGCCTCGTCCACAACCATCCCACGTGATAGGCGCAAGAATGAAATGCTGAGGCAATGACGACGCACGAATGACGAATGACGAATGAAATCCGAATGTTCAGATGACGAAGACCAGCAGAGGCGTTTCGCGATTCGGATTTCGTCATTCCGTCGTCATTAGACATACGGCATTCGTCATTGCTTGTGTTCATGTCGCGTATTCTGAACCCATGCCACACGAAGATTTCATCAAATCGTTCGCGATCTGAAGCTATTTTTCAGGCTGAATCCTTTTTCGAACATGGTATCATAGTCGCAGTTTCGATCTTAGCTGTGGGTGACAGATTATGAAACCGAGGAATCCTTCCGCGGGCGGCAAGGGACAATTCCCCCATACGGACTACTTTTTCCATTCGGGTTTCGGCCACTGGCGTGGCGGACACTTTTCGCCTTATGACGGAGAGGAGAGATATAGATTCAGGAATTTTTACAATTTGGGACGCGAATACCGTATTGAAGCTGCTCGGGAACGCGCAAAGGAAATGGCGGTGTTCGCGTTGATCGTTCTGACGTCGGCGTGGCCCGTGCTCTACATGGTCGTTACGGTTGTGAAATTGCTGAGCAAAGGCCGGCCGCTGAATTGATCCCGCAGCGAATTTCCGGCCGTTACGGTTCCGGTTTGGGCCAGAGAAATTCGTCGCGATACTCGGGCGTCTGTTCAGGAGCGAAGCCGTGGCGAGTGGTGTTTTCGGTCACAACGCGCGGGATGAGAAATTGCAGCAGATAATCTTCGCCACCCGCTTTGGTGCCGCTGCCGCTCATTTTGAATCCGCCAAACGGATGCCGCCCGACGATCGCGCCTGTGCACGAGCGATTAATGTAAACGTTGCCGGCCTCTAATCGTGCTTTCACGCGCTCGATGTTGTCGGGGCTGCGCGAGAAAAAGCCGCCGGTCAACGCGTAGTCGGTTCCGTTTGCGACCTCAAGCGCTTCGTCGAGATCGCGCACTTTTAAGACGCTCAGCACCGGGCCGAAAATTTCTTCGCGCGCGATGCGCATGTCTGGTTTCACATCACTGAAAATTGTCGGCGGAATGAAGTAACCGTGCGGCGGTAATTCCTTGGCCTGATACGCGAGCGTGGCCTCCTTTTTCCCGATCTCTATGTATTCCAGAATCCGCCGGTACGCAGGTTCATCGATGACCGGGCCGACCATAATACCCGGTTGCTCTGGATTCCCGATGCGCAGACTGGCTGCGGCGGGAATCAAGCGTTCCATCACGCGATCGTAATTTTCCTCGAGTAGAATCAGACGCGACAGCGCAGAGCACTTTTGTCCCTGAAAACCGAACGCGGAGTAGATGGAGTACATGATCGTTTCATCAAGATCAGCGTCCGCATCGACGATCATCGCGTTTTTGCCGCCCATCTCGCAAATCACTCGCTTTAGCTCGCGTTGACCGGGCCGGGTGATGCCGGCCGATTCCCAAATCTTCAGTCCGACTTCGCGCGAACCGGTAAACGCGATCAAATCGACATCCTTGTGATCAACCAGGTGCGCTCCGATCACAGAGCCGTGGCCGGATAGAAAATTCAATACGCCTGGCGGAACGCCTGCCTCCTCAAAGACCTGCATGAGCATCGCGCCGCAGATGATCGATTGCTCGGACGGCTTCATGATGACGGTGTTTCCCGTGACAACTCCGGCCGATGCCATGCCACATAGAATCGCAATTGGGAAATTCCATGGAGCGATGACGAATGCTACGCCGCGCGGCCAGTAATGGTGATAATTTTCTTCGCCGGGAACCTGTTGGGTAAGTTTAGGTCGTCCGAGTCGCCGCATTTGCTGGGCGTAGAATCTGCAAAAATCGATCGCCTCACGGATATCGGCGTCGGCTTCGGACCACGCTTTGGCGATTTCGAAAACTTCGACCGCCGAAAGCTCGTAGCGGCGACGCTCCAAAATGTCGGCCGCCCGATCGAGCAAACGCGCCCGCTCTTCAACCGGCGTCCATCTCCACGTCTCGAATGCCGCGCGCGCAGCTTTAACAGCGCGCTCAGCTTCGGGAATTCCTGCCTCGGTTCCGTAACCGACAATCTCGCTCGGCTCGGCTGGACTAACTGAAGGCGTCAAATTATCGGTCCAAACCTTTTCGCCTCCGATATAGAGCGGATGTTTTTCGCCGAAGCGCTTGCGTACTTCGCGTAACGCGCTCTGCATTTTGTCCTGATTGTCTTTGTAAATGAAGCTCACAAGTGGTGCGTTTTTGAAAATATCGCCGGGTGGCGCTCGAAGTGAAGTAGCATTTTTTCCATCTGACGAAATGACCCCGCCGAGATCACCCGCCTTTGCCAAGGCTACGGCGGACGAGCCGATCCCGGCTACAGCGGGTCTGATTAACTCTCTGGGGTCGCGCAGCAATTCTTTGGCCGGCACGTTCTCGGCAAATTTTGCCCGCAAAAATCCTTCGTTCGACGTGTTCTCGAGCAGGCGTCGAACCAGATAAGCCATACCAGGCAGCAGTTCGCCGATGGGACAGTATTCACGGACGCGATAACCCATTTCTACGAGCGCGCGTTTGATCGGGCCGGCCATGCCGTAAAGCAGTTGAAACTCGAAGCGACTGGGATCAATGCCGAGCTCGTCTGCGACAGCCTGTGCGTGCGCGATGCTGCGGACATTGTGCGACCCGAATGCAGCCGTAACGATAGATTCATTTTCGAAAAGTACGCGCGTGAGCGCCTCGAAATTCGCGTCGCTCTCAGGCTTCTGAAGAAACACCGGGGGATTCGATTCGTTCTGGCGCGATTTTGTTGTCTCATAATCCCAGTATGCGCCTTTCACCAGTCGGACCGCGAAACGCGTCCTGCGGGCGCGGCCCCAGTCGATCAGATCACGCAAGTCGCGATCTGCATCTCGCAAATATGCTTGAATGACAATCCCGGCATGGGGCCAATCTTTGAACTCCTCTTCGCTGAAAACGGTTTTGAACAGTTCCAGAGTCGTGTTTTTGAGCGCGTAGCTTTCCATGTCGAAATTGATAAACGCGCCGAGCTCGCGTGCGCGCCGGAGAAGCGGACGCAACTTGGTCCCGAGATGGGCGATAGCATCGGCTGGATCGGCCGGAGTCAGTTGCGAATAAAGCGCGGAGATTTTGACCGACAGATTTACGACCGGGAAAAGCTCCGCGTTTATGCCTAATGGGTCCGCCCAGTTGTTCGTTTCGCGCGCCAGCTTGTCCAATAAATCCGCGTAACGCGCTGCATATTCATCCGCCTCGGCTTCGCTGACAACGGCTTCGCCCAGAACATCTACAGTAAAGCCGATTCTTTGCGCGCGCCGCTTGCGCAAAGTCGCTATCACCTCATCGGGATTTCGTCCCGCAATAAACTGACGAGCCGTTTCGGAAACGTTCCAACGCAGGACCGGAGCGCTTATCCATGGAAAGAGGCGCGCCAGACGAACCCCGGTGCCGACGAGCGCGTGGAAACCATTATTCGTATTGCTGAAATATTGTTCGAGGTGCTGGATGATCTCACTGGATCGCCGCAAGGAGGGCAGGACGGCGACAAAGCGAAAAAGTTGGGTTTTGAACCGCTCGTCGCGCATCGAGAACGTCATCAGGCGCTGATAGAACCCGGCCTTGCTGAAAAGCGATTCCGGATACTTATCGACCAGTTCAAAGATGCGCCTGCCGCGCTGCTCGATTTCCCGCTGGAGGGGTGCCATCGGCGAAGGTTAGTCCGCGCGTGCGGGTTAGGCAAAATTTCCGCGCTCGCAGGCTGCGACCACGCTCAAATGGTATCAGTTTTCGATCACATATATGATCAAAAACTGAAAAGCTAGAGGCCAGCCGGTGCTGCCTTCCGGCGGAAAAATTTGGGGGCAACACACACTCATCTGGCTGGCCGTCTTCGAAACTAAGATGAAACTTCTACACGCAATTTCGAGGAGTAAATGAAACGGGATTTGCCTGGCAGATTTCCGAGGCCCAGGGCTCAGAGCTGTCAGGCAATTTCTTTGTCCTGATTGTCAGGAGGAAAAACTCGCGTAATAAGACCCGGGATGCGCGCCGACAGCATTCGGTACCATTTCGCCAGCGATAACACGGCGGCGATTTGTCCGGAGGCGTGGGCAGCTTTGGAGGAAGCCAACACAAAGTATGCGCCCGCTTACGGCGAGGACGAATGGACGGCGGAGGTGTGTGGACGCATCCGGAAAATTTTCGAGGTCGATTGCGATGTTTATTTTGTGTTTACCGGTACGGCGGCAAACGCCTTAGGTCTGGCCCAGCTTTGCCAACCTTTTCACGGAGTGATCTGCCACGAACGGGCTCATATCCAGACGGACGAATGCGGCGCAGCGGAATTTTACACACGGGGAGCCAGACTGTTTTTGACAAACACCAGTGACGGTAAGATCGACCGCGGACAGGCAGAAAAACTCGTCGCGCAGCAGGTCGAACTGCACGGGCACATGATGCGCGCCATCAGCGTCGCGCAAGCGACGGAACTCGGAACGGTTTACACGCCGGATGAAGTTGCAGAGATTGGCGGCTTTGTGCGTGCGCATCAAATGTTGCTTCATATGGACGGCGCGCGTTTCGCCAATGCAGTCGCTTCGCTTGGCTGCGCGCCGAAAACGATCACTTGGAAGGCGGGCGTCGATATCCTCAGCTTTGGCGGCACGAAAAATGGCGTGGCGGCGGGAGAGCTGGTTATCTTCTTCGACAAGCGATCCTCACGTGATTTTCAATATCGAGTGAAACAAGCTGGGCACCTCGGCTCGAAAATGCGTTTCCTCGCTGCACCGTGGCTGGGCCTGTTGAATGGAGATGTCTGGTTGAGAAATGCGCGGCACGCGAACCAGGCAGCGCGGCAGCTTGCGCAGCGTCTTCGAGGCGAAGTGGGAATCGAACCCCTGTTCCCGGTTGAATCGAACGCGGTTTTTGTCCGGATGGACGATGAACTCGTGCGTGGTCTCGAAGCGCTTGGGTGGCGTTTTTATAAATTCATTGAGCCCGACATTTACCGGTTGATGTGTTCCTGGGCCACCACTGAGGAGGAAATCTCAAGTTTCGTTGCCGATGTCCTCGCGACAAAATGATTTGAACGGATCGCGATCACGGCACATCTGTTAGAGACGACATGAATATATTAGAACGACCCTTGCTGTTTACGGCGTTGTTGCTTGCCGCATGCGGAACTACCCGCAACGTCGCACAAACTTCTTATCATGTGACGCGCGCCGGCGCGGTGGGCTCTTACAAGGTGGCTCGAGCTGTCGCCGTTGGTTCATATCGCGTGGCCAGCGCGCCGGTGCGCTACGCTACGGGAAGTCATCGTAACGAACCGGTCATGGTCGGAACGACAGATGCAATCCCGTCGGATGTTACTCAGCCCGGCCAGCCTGTTTCAACGCGGCAGAGCCGGCAGAACCTTCAGACGGAAACGAATCAAAGCTCGTCCAGAACAACTCCGCGGGTGAGTCGCAGCGAAACAACTCACGCAAATCCGAAATCGCCATCATCAGCGCGAAGTGCCTCCAGCCAGGCGGAATTTCCAACTGCAAAAGCAGTGCCTGATAAGCCTGGTTATGTGTTCAGCCCGTTTGATTCCAGTGGAAGGTACGTCGATGTGAGCGGTTACGCACCCGGCACCAAGGTGAAGGATCCGTGGACCGACAAGATTTTCATTGTTCCGTAAATCGAACGTTTTCTGTAGCCGTCGCCCTGTGGGCGACGTGGCCAAGGTTTGAATGAGATCAACATCACGCTTCGCACAGCGAAGCGGCTGCAGGCGCTGATTGCCGTACAGTCCGGCCAATGTTACCTGATCACATGAGAGTGTCGCCGAGACTTGCGACGTGCTTGATGGCTTGTTGGTTGATTGTCGCCGTCGAGCCGCATTGCCTCGGCCAGACGTATCAAGGAAAACAACTGGTAAAGCCGGAGCTACTTGCCGACACCACAGCTGTTGTCCCTGGCAAACCGTTCATTGTTGGGTTGCTGCTGCGAATGGCTCCGGGCTGGCACACGTATTGGAAATTTTCCGGTGATGCTGGTCTTCCAACAGAAGCGAAATGGAAGCTTCCAGCAGGCTGGAAAATTAGCGAGATCCAGAATTGAAATGGAAGCTGCCGCCTGGCTGGAAAATTAGCGAGATCCAATGGCCGATTCCGCTAAAGACAATCGATCCAGGCGACATACAAACCTACGGCTACGTCGATGAGGTCCTGCTCATGC
>WNFP01003029.1_pt1 | contig 13440 bp, 14 predicted proteins | sample 5400201 | NCBI WGS metagenome assembly WNFP01 (sample SAMN13153355, study PRJNA577476) | soil metagenome | isolation source: 115 cm saprolite under Madrone tree | place: USA:California | collected 2016-06-14
CGCTGGATTACGCCGAAGCTTATTTCTATAACTCGGCCGCAAATTACAAGCTCAACAAGATCGAAGACGCTGAAAAGAGCGGGCTCAAGGCGGAACTCCTGGACGTGCGCCCGCGTTTTCCACAACTGCATCTCTTACTGGCGGAAATATTTGCTCGAAAAAACTATTATTCCGCTGCAATCTCAGAGACAAAAATTTACTTGGAGTTAGCTCCGCATGCGAAAGACGCGGATCAGGTGCGGGAGCGCTTGGCAAAATTGCAGAAGCTGAACGATCCAGTGTCAAGCAGCCAAAAAGCCGATCAGAAGTGAGTATCGACATTGGCTCGCAGCTCCCTGGCTCGCGAGTACGCACGTGCAAAGCAGTTCGCTGACAGGGAGAATTTCGCCGGTCATCAGTTTCCAACAAAATGATAAAAAGTTGCATTTTCACAGACAGCAAAAAACCCTGAAAGGATTAACTTTCAGGGTTTGAGTTTGCTGTCCTCAATGGGGTTCTTACCGACCAAGAGATTTTGCGGGTACCTCTACTCCTTCGCAGGTATGGTATCGAACTTCCCTGACGCTTCCTCATAAAAAAGGGCGCCTTCCGTCTTGTCACCGCCGCTCCAATGCTTGTGGCCACCTGGAACTCGGAGGAAATCTCCCGGCCCCACACGCTTTTCGCCCGCTTCATCTTTATATAGGTAAGCACCTTTGATAACGACGATCCAGACATCGCTCGTGTGAGTGTGCATTCCCGCATCGAACCCCGGCTCGAATTTCGTGAACGTTCCATGGACGCCCTTGTCCGGGTCACCCCAAAGGACCGCCATGGAAGCCTTTTCCGTTGGCATCTGCTTGTACGTCGCGCTACCTGCAGACGCATAGATGACTTTCTTCCTGTTGCTGCTTGTCGAGGCTTTCTGAGCCTGCACAACGCCCGACGCCACGACAATGAGCAAAGCCCCGAGACCAGCCACGACCACTGATTTTTTCATTTCGTTTTCCTCCGTATGTTCCTCAGCCGGGGTTTCCGCTTTCCTCGCCCAGCTGGCAACTCTTATACACCGCGGTCCTCTGATTGCGAGAAAGAATTCCAGTCACCACCCGCTCCCAACTTCCGTCTTGGCTTGGACACATTTTGGCCACAGCAAGTATCGCCAAAGCGGACCGTGTACCTTCCGTGTACCTAATTTGCTATCTCGCGTCTCAGTGTCTAGTGAGTGGAATAATCGGAAACTGAGGTGTATCCCAAATAGGAGTTGAGCGACTAGCGCACTTCACTCACCTTCGACTTGCCGCATCCTCCCATGCTCAGGTAGAGTTTTGCGGAGAGGCCCTTATGCAAGGTCCGACCGTTTGCGCGCAATGTGACTTACCGGAAGATCGCTGCGCCTGTGAAAAATACTGCACTATCTGCAAGGGGCAGGTAAACGTGCGCCTTTGCTCCGACGGTCTCTACTATTGCCCCGACTGCCGGGAAGCCTGCGAAGTCTCTCTGGCCACCAGCCGTGGCCACTGAACTCCAAAGCCTCCTCCTGCTCATCGAGGCCGACGCGCGCCTGGCGGCCGCGGCCGGAGGCGTGGTCCGCTATCTCGCCGATGCCGCGGGATTCCAGAACGACGCCATCGCTCGGTTGCAATCCGCGGTCGTCGCTGCCTGCTTGGAGGCTTTCGAACATCTGCCGGCAGATCATCCTCAATTGCAAATCACTTTCACTCGCTTTTCCGACCGCATGGAAGTTGCGCTGTCCCATCTAGGCGAAGACTCCCCGGCGGTTGGCCTCGACACCATCGCAGGGTTTGCCGCGCAGGTTGGCGGCACGGGATCCATCCAGGTGGTTCTAGCCGGTTTCGACCGCGTCCAGTACGAAACGCACGGCGGAGAAGCCGTCACTCGCCTGACGAAATATATCGGCCAAGTCGCCCGCGACATTTGAGCGTTGTTCGAAACGAAAAAAAGCCAGACAGCGCGGCTGCCCGACTCATTTTCTATTGCGCCTGTTATTTTCGGAGCCTTACATCTTCAGCGCGAAGGTGTTTTTGCGAATGAGCGACGTCATCTGGTCGTCGCTGAGCGACATCCGCAGCGTAACTCGATCGCCCCCGGGCGTCACGCGCGCCTGATCGAGCAATTGCGCCAGGTCCGGATTGTCCTTCTGCGCTTGATACCGTTTGTAGAGGAACCCCGCCTGGAGCAACTGGCCGAGCGTGTTCGCATCTTCGGTCGATCCGCACACCGCCTGGAACTTTCCTTCGATGCCGCTGCTGGCGTCCACGTTGATAATCATGTTCTGCATCCGTGCGACGAGTTTCGCCGCTTCGGGGAACTGTCCTACTTCCGGCGCCAGTTGCTGCATCGCCAAGCGCGTGTAGGCGGGATTCAGCACCGCCCAGACCACGCCGCTGCCGTTCGCTTCGTTGATCAGCGGGTAGAGCCTGTCGTTGCGCAGCAGTCCTTCCTCACCGCCAAAACGCACCTCGATCATCTTTTCCAGAACGGCGCGATGGCCAAACGCCGCGGTATTCGAATCAATGAAAAAGAAGAACAGATCGCTCGCTCCCGAACCGGTCCCGAACGCATACAGCGTGTAACCCCGCGCTTTGAAGGTGGCGAGCTTTTGCTGTTTGAAGAAAGCCTCCGTCGAATTTGGATTGTAAGTGCCCAGCGCCACGCCGACGATTTCTTCTCCTGTGGGAACGTCGGTCGATCCCGCGCCTTCGGTCTTTGCGCTTATCCCCTCCGCGACCAGCCCCCAGGCAAGTTCATCGACTTGCGAGTTCGGATCGACCCCCGCTGAGGCCAGGAATTTTTCGAATTGCCGGAAGCGGTCAGGGAGCATCTGCTCCTGCAGTTGCGGAAACCATTTCAGAGTGCGCGCTTTTTTTAGGTCGGCGTAGGCAAATTCTCCAATCTCTTTGGGGAAGAGTGCGATGATGTCCGCGCCAAGGCGGCCGGCTCGCGCAGGTTTCGGCATCGCCAGGGACATTGCCACCAGAATGCCGGCAGCCATAAGTCTGCGGATCGTTGACCCCCGCCTGGTCGGTGTCACACCTGAATTCATGGTCAATCTCATCTCGTGCTCCTTTCGAATGGGGCAAGGGGGAACTCTTAGTTTACGCTCTTGTCGCTCGGGCTGCATTGCCCAGACGCTCCCGCAGTGCTGCAATCTTCATGCGCGTTGAGGCGACATACGCCGCGTCCGTCAAACCCTCGAGGTTGATCTCCACGTTGGCCACTGCTCCGCGAGCGCCTGCTTCGGCCATCAACCGGGCTACTTGTAAGTCTGACCTCATGGATGCGGCAACGATAGTGTCCAGTTGTCCGAGGCGTTCGAAAAGCGCAACGGCGCGCTCGGCCACCTGCAACGGAACCTCCGACGCGCCTTTCGTCGCGTTCTGTATCGCTTCCTCGCGCTGCCGCGTTTCCTCAGCATCCCCCTGCGGTAATTTGAACGCAGCCATTACCGCGTCGTAGGAAGCCGCGTCACGGTCGATGGCCTCGGCAAGTTCATCGGCAATTCTCCGCATTTCGTCCAGCGCCGCCGAAAGCTGATCGGCAAATCCGGCTTGCGATTTCTTTTTCCGCGAAAGCCCCGCAACCATCTGCCCCAGGGCCGCCGCCACCGCTCCCGCAAACGCCGAGACGCTCCCTCCTCCCGGCGTTGCTGAAGGCGTCGCTACCGCGTCCAGAAACGGGCGCGCCAATCCCGCCAGCTTTCCGTCCTTCGCCACGTCCAGCGGCGCGCCCCTCAGTGCGGCCTCCAGCTTATTCTCAAATACCTGAGCGGGAGAAAAGTTCTCGAGTTGCAGGAAAAAGTCCGCAGCCATCTCGATCGCTTTTTTGGGGACCAGCCCCACGATTTCGCTGCCCACCGGCATCACGCCGTAGCGCTCCGCTTCGCGCTTCACCATTTCATACACGCGGTGCATCGGCGTCTGTTCGAAATCCGTGAGGTTGATGGACACCTGCGCCAGGTTGCGCGCTTTCAGCTCGACCCCCATCGACTTCACGTACCGCAGTCCACCCGACGAAAAGCGGATCGCTTTCGCGATTTTGTTTGCAATGCCGATATCGGAGGTATTGAGATTCACGTTGTAGGCAATCAGGAATTTCCGCGCGCCCACCACGGTCACCCCGGCAGTGGGGTGCAGCTTCGGTTCGCCAACGTCCGGCTGCCGGTCCAGGTTTTTCTTCATCTCTTCGCGCAGCCCTTCGAATTGCCCGCGCCGCACGTTTTCAAGATTTACGCGCTCCGGCCGTGTCGCCGCGGCTTCATAAAAAAACACCGGTATCCGGAAACGTTTCCAGATTTCGTTGCCCACCCGCCGCGCCAGCGCAACGCAATCCTCGATGGTCACGCCGTCGATGGGAATAAACGGAAGCACGTCCGTCGCGCCCACTCGCGGATGCGCACCTTTGTGTTTCGTCAGGTCGATCAGTTCCATGGCCTTGCCGGTGCCCAGAAGCGCCGCTTCCGCCACCGCGTCTGGTTCGCCCGCCAGCGTGACCACCGAGCGGTTATGGTCGGCGTCCATCTCTCGATCCAGCACGTACACACCCGGCACGCTGCTCATCGCCGCCACGATGGCATCGACCTTCGCGGCGTCGCGCCCTTCGGAAAAATTTGGCACGCACTCAATCAGTCGTTTCATCGTTTTGGCTTTTTGCCCGGTCGTCCCGGCCAGTTATTCGGCAGCTTCGGCTTTCTGTCCGGCAGCGTGGGCCGTTCGTACACGAACGCTGGCTTATTCGGATTGCTTGGTGCCCCTGGGGCTTGTCCGGCCGGAGCCGGGGTTTGTGCCGGCTTCATTGGCCCTTTTGCAGGCTTCACGGGCCTTTTTACGGACTTCGCCGCACCTGGCAAAGTTTTCAGTGGCCACTGCGGCCCGATCATCGGCTTCATGTTCGGAGGCAGCGGCTGCCTCATCACTTGCGGCGGCGCTTGGACGGCTGGCCTGGACTTTTCCGTCGAGCCAGGACTCGCTCGCTCTTTCCGGTAACGCCTTACCTGCCAGGCGAACCACGTGAATCCTCCCGCCCACATTCCCGTAACGATGGCATCGTAGCCGCTCAAGCCCGCTGCTTTTCCCAAAATCATAACGGCCAGCGAGATCGTCACCGCAAAGCCGTAGAAATATTCTTCGAACAGGCTCTTTGTCGTCCGCGGCCCGATCTTGAGGAGGCGCACCCTTACCGGCCTCTTCGAATAATTAGATTGAGGTTTGTTCGGCGGCATGGATTACGCGACCACGCTTCACGGTCATCCAGCAAACGTTCACACCAAAATAATAGGGAATTTCCCGGTAGTCGGCCACTTCGAATACGGCTATGTCCGCCTGTTTGCCAACCTCCAGCGACCCGATGCTTTTTTCCCGCCGCAGCGCATAAGCCGCGTTGATCGTCGCCGCCGTAATCGCCTCCGCCGGCGTCATGCGCAGTTGCGTGCATGCCAGCGAGAGAATCATCGGCATGCTCACCGTCGGACTCGTTCCCGGATTGTAGTCCGTCGCCAGCGCAACAATCGCTTTTGCTTCAATCAGCGCCCGGGCCGGCGCATATTTTTTCAGCCCCAGGTGAAAATCGCATCCCGGCAGCAGCGTCGCCACGGTTTCCGATTTTCCCAGCGCCTGGACGTCGCTCTTGTTTACCTGTTCCAGGTGATCGCAGCTTGCCGCCCGCATCAGGATTGCCAGTCGGGCCGCGCCCGTCCGAGAAAGCTGCTCGGCGTGCAATCGGGGAGCCAGTCCCCATTGGCGGCCCGCCTGCAAAACGCGTTTCGACTGCGCGACCGAAAACGCGCCGCGATCGCAGAACACATCGCAAAACTCCGCCAGTTTCCGCTCTCCGATCTCCGGCAGCAGATTTTGTTCGATCAACTGGATGTACCGCTCTGCTCCGCCCGTCTTTCCCCGATACTCTGCCGGAACCACGTGGGCGCCAAGAAAGGTGGACACGATCTCCAGCGGCTGCTCCGCCGCCAGCTCTTTGTGCAATCGCAAAATCTTCAATTCGCTCGCAACGTCCAGCCCGTACCCGCTCTTCGCTTCGACCGTCGTCGTGCCGTACGCCGCGAACTGTTTCAGCGCGGCATGCGCCCGTTTCTTCAAAGCCTCGCTCGTCGCCGCGCGCAGTTTATTCACCGAATTGAGAATCCCGCCGCCTTTGCGCGCGATCTCTTCGTAACTCGCCCCGGCAATTTTTAATTCATACTCTTCCGCCCGGCTCGCCGCATGTATCAAATGCGTATGCGAATCGACAAACCCCGGCAGCGCCATGCGCCCGCCCAGATCGAGCTTCTCCGCCGCGCGTGCCTCCGGCAGCGCCTCGACCTCCGCCCGGGTTCCCACGGCCGCGATCAAGCCATCGCGCACCACCAGCGCGCCATCTTCGATCACTCCCAAATTGGAAAGGGAATTGCCTCGCCGCGGAACGCGTCCACGCAAGGTCAAGAGCTGCGATGCTCCGGTGATGAGAAGCGAATCGGCCAAAGCTCAGGTTAGTATGCCGGAGGTCCAGCAATCCTGCACGTCCGGAAGTAGGACAGGCATTCCCGCGTGTCTATTTCTTTTCACACCATCGGCACTTTGACGCCACTCTTTTTCGCAAAAGCAATCGCCTCGGGATACCCGGCATCCACGTGCCGCGCCACGCCCATCCCCGGATCATTCGTCAACACGCGCTCGATGCGCTTCGCCATTTCTTTGGTTCCATCCGCCACACACACTTGCCCCGAGTGCTGCGAATAGCCGATCCCCACGCCGCCGCCATTGTGAATCGACACCCACGACGCGCCACTCGCCGTATTGATGAGCGCATTCAACAAAGGCCAGTCTGCAATCGCGTCCGATCCATCCAGCATCGACTCCGTCTCGCGATACGGCGACGCCACCGAACCGCAATCCAGATGATCGCGCCCCATCACCACGGGAGCCTTTATTTCGCCTTTAGCCACAAGCTCGTTCAGCGCCAGCCCAAACTTGTCGCGCTCGCCGTAGCCCAGCCAGCAGATGCGCGACGGCAGCCCCTGAAACTTTACGCGCTTCTGCGCCAATTTAATCCACCGGTTCAAATGCTCGTCGTGCGGAAACATTTCCAGAACCAGCTGATCCGTCCGCGCAATATCCGAAGCCTCTCCCGAAAGCGCCGCCCATCGGAACGGCCCTTTCCCCTCGCAAAACAGCGGCCGGATATACGCCGGCACGAAACCGGGGAAGTCGTAAGCGTTCTTCACGCCCTGTTCGAACGCAAACGTTCGAATGTTATTGCCGTAATCAAACGTCACCGCGCCCAGCTTCTGCAAATCCAACATCCCCCGGACGTGCCGCGCCATGGCCGCCATCGAATGTTTCTTGTATTCCTCAGGATTTTTCTTCCGCAGCTGCAGCGCCGCTTCCAGCGTCATGCCATTCGGCACGTACCCGTCGATGGGATCGTGCGCGCTTGTCTGGTCCGTCAATAAATCCGGCACCACGCCGCGCTTCGCCAGCTCCGGAATCAGGTCCGCGCAATTGCCCACCAATCCCACCGAAGTCGCCTCGCCCTTGCGCACCGCATTCTTCAAAATCCGCAGCGCCTCATCCACCGAAGTCACCATCACGTCGCAATAGCCCGTCTTCACGCGCCGCTTAATCCGTTCCGGGTCCACATCGATCCCCAGAAACGCCGCCTCATTCATCGTCGCGGCCAGCGGCTGCGCCCCGCCCATGCCCCCCATCCCGCCGGAAACAACCAATTTCCCCTTCAAATCGCCGCCGAAATGTTTCTTCGCCGCCGCCGCAAACGTTTCGTACGTCCCCTGCAAAATCCCCTGCGTCCCGATGTAAATCCAGCTTCCCGCCGTCATCTGCCCGTACATCATCAATCCCGCGCGATCCAGCTCATGAAAGCGGTCCCAATTGTTCCAGTGCCCCACTAGGTTTGAATTGCACAGCAGCACCCGCGGCGCATATTCATGCGTCCGGAAAATTCCCACCGGCTTCCCCGATTGCACCAGCAGCGTCTCGTCCGCCTCCAGCGTCTTCAGCGATCGCACAATCGCATGAAAACATTCCCAATTCCGCGCCACCTTCCCCGTCCCGCCGTACACCACCAGCTCTTCCGGCTTCTCCGCCACCTCCGGATCGAGGTTGTTCAGCAGCATCCGCAGCGCCGCCTCCTGCTGCCACCCCTTGCAAGAAATCTGCGTCCCCCGTGGCGCGCGAAAAGGTCCCTTCGCCATTCCCGCTTCTTTCACTGTTCCTGGCACAGTCACGCTCCTGAATTTCCCTCTCCGACGCCGATCTGAACCATCTCTCCGGACTTGATTTTCTCGAGGGCCAAAACGCACGCCGGGAAGTGTTGCCGGAGATACTCCAGACGTTTGGAGGACGATTGGAGAACTACAATAGCGATTCTGCGGCCTGCAAGGTTTTGTTGGTAGCGGAGATTTGTATCCATCGTAACCAGGGCATCAAAAGCAGCTTCTGCTAGCCTCAAAGGTTCGCCGTTCTGCTTCCCAGACCAGCCCGCCCCTTGAACGGTTCGACATTCGTGGCCGTGATTCATGAGGTGCTTCTTGAGCGCTCGCGGTGCGCACTCGTCAATCAGAATTCTCATTTCAGCTGCGCGATGAGACTCAGCCTTGCTTTCTCGATGGCAGCAATGGCAAGTTCGCGGCTGACGCTAGGATACTCTTCCAAAAACTGATCCAGCCAAGACTTGAAAGGAACGCGGGTTCCTCGGAAGACAGGTTCGCCGCCAAGAATATTCGGGTCCTTGATGATCACATTTTCAGGGACAGCAGCCATGGCGGCCCTCCTGCGCGCATTCCAATTATCTCATCCAGCTACAAGAACTGCCCTGAAAAGTGTACATCGGCGGGCATAAGGTTGACTCTAAATCCGCCCTGTGTTCTCCCTCTGGGCACGGGGGCCACAAACTCCCGCCGACCGTGCCGCCGAGCAGCGCTAGAATGGTCAGCGAAGTTTGTCGCCATCCCAGAAAAGACGCGGCCCACGGAGGCGGTCATGTTATTGCTGTTTTTCTTCTCGCTGGTGCTTCGCTATCCCGCCCCGCCTGCCGGCGAAATGGCGTGGCAGGCTGCAGCGCACGGCGCGTCGCGCTACATTCCGGTAACTCGGTACGATCCCAAGCGTGATCCCAGCTCGGATCTGGCCAAAGCTCTCGCCGAAGCCAAGCGCACGGGACGCAACGTTCTTTTGGTAGTTGGCGGCGATTGGTGCGACTGGTGCCACGTCATGGACAAGTTTTTCGACGATCACGCTGACGTTCGGGCGCTGCGTGACCGAAACTTCGTGACCCTGAAAATCAACAAGAGTCCCGCGAACGAGAACCGGACATTTCTTTCTCGTTACCCAGAGATGCCGGGTTATCCATACCTCTTCGTGCTCGACGCGCATGGCAAACTCCTGCACCCGCAGCGCGCCAACGTTTTTCAGGACGGCGACACCTACAACGTCCCGCGCTTTGCGAGTTTCCTGACGGCCTACGGCCCCACGCACCCCTCCCCGTAAACGGAAGCCGTCCTCACTCGCAACCGCTCGCAAGCACACGGCGATTAATTGGGGGTCGAAACACTTGACCGCAGTGATCCGTGTCCGCGCAGCTCCGGGCAGAACTTTGAAGCTCTAACGCATGAAAAGCAGCCAGTCTGCCAACTGTCGGCGGAATTACCTTTATTATTGGCGGGTCCGAACCTTGGCCTTACAAGCGCGGAGCCCCCAGTGATCCTACGACCTCCACAAGTTCCGTTGTGGGAGGCGGAGGAGGAATCAGCGGCAACGGGAGGGGCGGCGTATGCAGCCCCGCGTAGTTTTCGTACCAGAGCAGAGTTGCCGCCCGCTGCCAGAGCCGAGCACCAACCAGCACCAAAGTGAGCAGCTCCAGAAGCAGCCAACTGATGCCGAACGACGTGTGCGGAATCCTCAGCCATAAAGTCCCGGCTGCTAACACCGCAATCCCCGCGATGATCGCAGTCGTCAAATAGATGGAAAGGAGCCGCGGCAAGTTTCGCAGAGCGAGCACGAAAGCGCGAAAGCTCAGGACGCGCATTCCGCGCACGTGATCGATTACCGTGCGTGCCTGCGCCAAATCAAACCAGGCACGTACAAAGAACGCGATCAGCAGGCATAGAAACGAGCCGCCGGCCTGCACAAAAAAACCTTGCAACTCGCGCGGAGCATCGGAAGCCATCTTTTCGGAAACGTGCTGCACGAGTGCGAGCAAACCAAACACCATGGCGAACGGAATTATGGACCAGAGCAGAAGACGCGCCATTCGCCAGAAAAAGTCTCCGCAGGATTCAAAGAACTGGCCGCTGGTGAGCCTGCGGTCTTGGTGATAGATCGCGAGGACTCCGCCCGGGATAAACAGCATGTAGAAAAGGAAGATCACGCCAGCGGCCAAAGAACCGGTCATCCACGGTAACGCTGAAACTTCAGGCTTGCTGAGCAGCTCCACAAAAACGCTTGCGTCAAAGTGTTTGCTCATCTCTTCGGTATAAAGACTCTTGTCCAGCACGGAGTGGAGAACCGCACTAGGGGCAAGCAACGCCAAAAATCCAAGCACCAGGTTGACGAAGAAAATCCACCAAACCAGACGCCGGTGCCGCCATACCAGGAAGAAACCATCTCGAATCGGTCGTTTCAACATCTCTCCTCACGCCAGCCAAGACACCAACTGGGCAAGCCACAGCGTGATCAGCATCCAATAACCGGCAATCTTTCCGGAGGCTTGACTCTTGGAATCGGCCGCCCAGCTGTTGTTGAAGCGGTCGCGATCGAGCAGAATACCGTGCTCCGGGTCGATTTCCGCGGAAACCAGCTTGGCCTTCTTCTGCCAGGTATAGCGATGCCAGCGGTCCTGGCCGTCCCAGTGGTCGCGAAGGATTTCGCCGTCGTCGAATTTCACTTCTAAGGTGACCGGCAAAACGAAGTCACCTTTGCGGTGAACGACCACGCTGGAAACGTACTCGGTTTCGCCCTTCTTCACATTTTTCGACGCGTTTTTATCGGCCCAGTCGGCGCGGTGGCTTTCGGCCCTCTGTATTCGGTAGTCCAGCACCTGCGTTCCTCGCACCGCTTGGTTCCAATACCAATCCAGATTCTGGCCCGCGACTTCATTTACTGTGTTCATGAAATCATCGCCAGGCGGATGTTTGTAGCGATAACGTTCAAAGTAAATGTGCTGGGCCTCGCGCACTTTTTCCTCTCCAATGATGTGTTCCAGCGTGAGCAGTACCAGGGCTGTCTTGTCGTAGGTGATCCCGCCGTACGAGTTGAACGTCAGAAATTGCCAGCCCCGGCGCGTCATCGGATCGTGTTCGGCCACGCCCATGTACCCGATTCGGTCGAGTCCTCGTTCGCCCGCGATAGCCACCCGCGTGTTCAAGACGTTCGCATCGCGGCCATAGAGAGCATCCATGACCTTGCACTCGATGTATTGGTTGATACCCTCGTCGAGCCATGCTTCTTCAAACTCGTTGGTGGCCACCATGCCATACCAATATTGGTGTCCGAATTCATGTTCGACAACACTCTCCGGAATTTTCAAACCATCGATTACCCACCACGTGGTTCCGGCCGTAAGGAACGTAGGAGATTCCATGCCGTCAGCGGCAAGGCCGCCATGGGGCGGATCGACCACCGTAACTTGCGAATAAGGATAAGGCCCGATCCATTCGTCAAATTTTTTCATCGTGCCCTTCAGGGCATCCATGTAGCGCGGAGCGCTGCTCATGTGTCCGGGCTGCATCAGCAGGCGCAGCTTCACTGTGCCGCTGCTAATTTGCACCGTGTCCTCGACGATCTTTGTCCCGGGATCGGCCGTCCACGCAAAGTCGTGTACATCTTCGGCCCTAAAGACCAGTGTCTTGGTGCCGTCCGCGTTGGCCGTTTCGGCTGTCTGCACGCCGGTGGCGCCGACGTTGAAATTGGATGGCAGGGTCACCTTCACGTCGTAAGTGCCGAAGTCCGCGAAGAACTCCGTGGTTGCGTGAAACTGGTGGCAGTGCCAAGCATTCTTCCACCACACCCCGATCTTCAGGAACCATTGCCCGGCCAGTAGAAAATCCCGTTTATAGCCGGTGCGCGCCACGACTTCGGGAAATTGGTCATGGAACGCGATCTTAAACGTGATGCTCTCGTTTGGCGCGACACGCCGCGGCAGTTGAACTTCCACCACGGTCTTATTGTCTGCGTTGTCGTCATCCGGGTGGGTAAAGCGGAGTGGGCTGGTGAGGTCACCCATGCCAACAACCTCAAGAGACTTCATCACGTCTTCGCCGAACTTCTTGTCCTCCCACTTTGCGCCAATTTCGATGTCACGGTTGCCACCCTCGTAGCCTTCCCTCGTAAAACGTGGACTTTGGCTGGAACGCGTTCAGATAGAGGTGGAACGGTAGGCGGTCCTGGGGCAGGCCCGTATAGTTCGTCCACGTGAGTGTTTCCTGTGCGTCGAGACTATGGTTCTTGGGGTTGTACTTGGCTTCAATCTGGTAGGCAACCACGCGGTTGGAGAGCGGAGCCTTTTGCGAGGGGAGCAGTGGCGAAGTCTGCGCCATAAGATGCACAGCTCCTGCCAAGCAAAGCTGTGCTGCGAAAGCCAGGGATCCACGCCTAAATTTCATTTGGAATTTCCGTTGTAGATCTAAGATTTGCGCATCATACCCTCCTCCTGCCCTCGACACAACGAATTTGCGTTGACACGAATTTGCGTTGACACGAATTTGCCCCCGCAGCGGAACCCGCTACCGTCACACTCATGAATCTCCCTCTCCGCCGCTCATACTAGTGGCCTGTAACGACTGAGTGTGTACCGATATGACGAGAAAGACCGGCATATCGACAGCGTTATCGTCTATCGTGGCGGAAGCAAAGTCTATAAACAATTGTTACAGGCCACTAGTGCACGCCCCTCCCTTTTGCACAAGCCGCTTGGTCTGACCGTCTGAACAGAGAAGCGGCGGCCAAAGTGGCGGCTGCTCTAAGCACGCATCCAACAAGGCAATTTTTCCAACTCCAAGAGCGTTGAGGCCGGTGTTTACGAGTACCGGATCGATTTTGGTCCCGGCTGCCGGATTTACTTCGGCAAAGATGGCGACCGGCTTGTAATCCTTGTTGGCCGCGGGACGAAAAAACGTCAGCAGGTTGACCGCTTTGCGGTCACGCCTGAATCGACATCGCCACTGCACTGGCTAGGTGGCAGGACTGCAAACAACGAAAAGGGACAGGAAGGTGACTACTATGGCTTTGACACGAGGTTTCAAGGAAACCATCCGGGCACGCGTAAAACGCGATCCGGGCTTCCGCAAGGCGCTTACGGAGCCCAGCGCCCAACGCTCTGCGCCTATCACGCCGAACGTCTCCGCGCAGCCGCTCCCATCGTGGATCCCGAGGTCCTCGCCGCCGAGCTTCTCGACGACATCAACAGTTTCACCATCGCCGATGAGGTCAATCT
>WNFP01003036.1_pt1 | contig 13434 bp, 11 predicted proteins | sample 5400201 | NCBI WGS metagenome assembly WNFP01 (sample SAMN13153355, study PRJNA577476) | soil metagenome | isolation source: 115 cm saprolite under Madrone tree | place: USA:California | collected 2016-06-14
GCTCGCCAGGTACCAGCTGAGCGCACGCTCCTCGATATCAACACCGTGGTGAACAATGCCGTTCAGCTTCGCGCGCTCGACCTGCGGTCCGGGATAACACGCGTCGAGTTGCAGCTCGAATCCGTCCTCCCGGGCGTTCGCGGAGACGGAAATCAGTTGATGCAGGTCTTCTTCAACATCATCAGCAACGCCTTGGAAGCCATGGAAGCCGCCAAAGGTGGTGTCCTGACCATCAAGACAATCCGTGATCGCGGCAACGTCGTCATCCTTTTTTCCGACACCGGTCCCGGCCTCAAGGACCCGCAACGCGTTTTCGATCCTTTCTATACGACTAAGCCGGTCGGCAAGGGCACAGGTCTGGGCCTCAGCATTTGCTACGGCATCGTTCAGGAGCATGGCGGAAAGATTCTTTCCTATAACCGGCAGGAAGGCGGAGCCGTCTTCCGTGTGGAGCTGCCCGCGATTCTGGCGCCGCTGCCGGCGAAGGAATTGCAGCTCAGTGCCACGTCCGCCAATCCCCAGAAACCCTCCTGACTTCCTTCCAGCGCCCTCACTTCCATCTGCGCATTGTCCAAGGATTCACACAACTCATGCTAGAGTTTTGCATTCTACCCTTGCGGCCGGAAAGGGGAGCGCGATGCCGGAAGTGGCTATCCAGACGCAAAAGCTGACCAGGAAATTCGGCGACCTGACCGCCGTCGATGGCATCGATCTGCAAGTAACTGCGGGACAGTTCTTCGGATTCCTGGGCCCGAATGGTGCTGGAAAATCGACAACCATCAAGATTTTGACCGGCTTGCTTGCACCAACTTCCGGCAGCATGCAGCTCCTCGGTGTGGACTTTGCCGCGAATCCCGTCGAAGTAAAACGCCAGATCGGCGTGGTTCCCGAGGGCATGGGCCTTTTCGAACGCTTGACGGGTTCGGAGTATCTCAAGTTTGTCGGCCGCATGTACGGTCTGGACCGCGTCACGACGCAGCGCCGCTCCGAGGAGTTGCTCGATTTCATGCAGCTCGCCGACCGCCCCAAGACCATGGTTGCGGACTATTCTCACGGAATGCAGAAGAAGCTTGCTCTCGCCGCCGCTGTGATTCACGGACCGCGCATTCTGTTTCTCGATGAACCTTTCGAGGGTGTGGATGCTCTCGCGGCAGGCGCGCTGAAGGCGCTGCTGGCGCGCATGACTGAACGCGGCACAACCATCTTCCTGACGTCCCACGTCCTGGAAATTGTTGAACGCCTGTGCAGCCACGTGGCCATCATTCATAAGGGCCGCCTTGTCGCCCAAGGTTCGCTGGAAGAATTGCGCGCGGGAATTTCGGGTGAAGCCGGAACCAAGACCACGCTGGAGCAAATCTTCTTATCGATCGTGGGCCAGGACGGCACGGAACGCCCGCAGCTCGAGGAGCTTTCGTGGCTGATGTAACGCAATCCATTAGCCTTCTTGAGCAGATCCGTCTGGTTTCCGCGCTTCGCTGGCGCATATTGCGCAACAGCCTGCGCAAAAAAAATAATCGCCTCGACCTGATCGGAATGATCTTCACTGGTTTCTTCGGCGGCATTCTGGTGCTCGGATTGAGTTTTGCCTTTTACGCCGGCGCGTATGCCTTTCTTTCTCAAGGGCGTCTCGAATGGATGCCATTGCTTTTCTGGGGCATTTTTATTTTCTGGCAGATTTTCCCTATTTTTGTTGCCGGCTTTGGCGCGAATTTCGAATTCCGCACGCTGCTGCGCTTTCCGCTGAGTCTCCGCGCGTTCTACATCATCGGGTTGGCATATGGATTCGCCGATTTCTCGGCGATAGCTTCCGTCTGCTGGTTGCTGGCTATGACCGCCGGAGCCACGGCCGCCAAGCCGGGACTGCTCCCGGCCATGCTGCTGATCGTTGCTACATTCATGCTGCTCAATGTAACGATTGAGCGGTTGATTGGTTCCTGGCTGGAACGCTTGCTCTCCCGGCGGCGGACTCGGGAACTTTTTCTCGGCCTATTTATTCTCTCCATGGTTTCGCTGAATTTTATTACGCCCTTGATGCAGCGCTACGGGGCATCGGCCAGGCCGGCATTCCTGCGGCTTTTGCCATATCTTGCATGGCTTCCCCCTTCGCTCGCGAGCCGCTCGCTGGCGACGGTAACTCGCCTCCAACCTGTGGGATTTCTTCTGAATTTCGTGATTCTTTTGTTTTACCTGGTCTTGTTCAGCGCTCTCTTGTGGCGACGCTTTGCCGCGCAATATCGTGGTGAAGAGCTTAGTGAAACCGCCGCGCCGGCCCGTGCTACTGTCCGCCCTATCGCGGCGATAGACGATGGCCCCGATCGCTTGAGTTTGCTTTCGCCCCAGGTGGCGGCGATCGTGCGCAAAGAATTCCGCTATCTCACTCGCAACGGTTTTGCATACCTCACGCTGCTGATGCCCCCGCTGCTGATACTGATCTTCAGCATGAATTCTGCCGGATGGCATCTGACTGCGGGTGGCAGGGGCGTCTCCGCAGAGATCTTTTTCCCGGGCATGATGGCCTACCTCATCCTGATTCTGATGGCCCCGGCTTACAACAGCTTTGCCTTCGAAGGACGCGGCATTCAGACTTACTTCACCGCCCCCTTGCGCTTCCGCGACGTATTCCTTGGGAAAAATCTGATGCTGGTCGCGGTGCTCTCGGCGGAAATCGTCCTTTCCTTGGTGATGCTCGCGTGGCGCGTGGGTCTGCCCTCTGCGCACACGCTCGTGGCCACCTGCGCCGCCATCATTTTCACCATCATAGGTCAGCTGACCGTCGCCAACTGGTCCTCTCTTACGTTTCCACGCAAAATGGAATTCGGCCAGATGCGCGGCCAGCGCCAATCCGGCATGGCCGTGCTCGTCGCCTTTGGCTCGCAAATCTTAATGGGCGGAATTTCCGCCGTGATTCTTTTCACTGGAAATTGGACTGGCAACCCTTGGCTGCCCGCCGAAGCTTTCGCTTTTCTGGCTGCAGCCGCTGTCGGTGGTTATTTCGCCTCGTTGGACGCATTAACCCAGCTCGCGGAGAAAAAGAAAGAAGGTTTGATCGAAGCGCTCTGCCGTTGAATTTACCGCCTTTTTCTTTTCGTTTTCGGTGCATCTGACAATCTAAGTTTGTTTTCTTAGGAATTCCGCGTAGCGCATGGCTATCGCGGGCCATGAAAAATATTGCCGCTGTGCCACCCAGCTGCGTTGCGCCAGCGAAGCGCGGTAGTGCTCGTCTTCCAAAACACGGACCAGCACGTCCCCCAAGTCACCTTTCCTCTGTGGTGAAAAAAACGCCAATCCCGCTTCCGTGATCGGTGCTGCTGTTTCCGGCCCCTCGAACGCGATCACCGGCAGCCCGCAGGCAATCCCTGCGATCGCGCTGCTTCGCCGCGTGGAGATTGGCCCGCGCACAAAGAGCAAAACGTCCGAAACGGAGAGACTCCGCACTACTGCTGCTCCCGGTAGAACTCCCATCACGTGGAGTTCAACCGCGCTGCCGAGAAAGCGTTGCTTCAGCTCTGCCTCCGCTTCTTGCGCATAGCGTCCCAGAACAATTAGCCGCAAATTCCCCACGCGCGAAGCGGCAAATCGGACCGCCTCGACAATACTTTCAATTTCCCATCGCGCTGATTTCCCTCCGGTTATGCTGAACACTGCGACGCTCAATTTTCCGCCCGTCGAAATGCCTTTTCTCGAGTTGGCCTCGCTGGCCGTGGGCAAATTTGCTCCCACGGGAATGAAGCAGCTTTTGCCAAACTGGTTCTTGATCCAGGAAATTTTTTCCATAGGAACCGTGAAAATCGCGCAGTCGCAAAGGTGCAGCGCCTTGAGCATGGCATGCAATTGCGCGCGGCGGCGCAATCGGTCAATCACTCGCGTGCCACCGTAGGGTTCGACGTCGTGAAAAACCACGCCAACCCGTATACCGGCGGCTTTGAGGGATTTGAGAACGCGGGGAAATCGCAGCGGGAAACCACGCGCCGACCACGCCAGTGCCGTGTATTGCACCAAAACCCACGCTCCGCGCCAGCCTTTTGCCCGGCGTCGAAGCCCGCTCGCTGCGCGACTCCACCCTTTTTGGGGCCACGCGACCCGCTCGATGGTCAGTTCAAAATCTTCCGCTATCAGAGCTTCGCCAAGGTACCGGCAATACTCTTCGACCGCGTCCGTGGGCGCGTCCTGCCGTCCGAGGAGCGCGATGACGCGCTGCCTGCTCATTTCCAATAGCTCATTTTTCGACGAGGTAGCTTCCGATCGCCAGCGCGTCCATGCCGGAACTAAAAAATGTTCGTATCGCGTCGGTCGGCGTGTGCACGATGGCTTCGCCGCGCAAATTGAACGACGTGTTCAGAATGACGGGTACCCCGGTGCGCTTTCCGAATTCATCGATCAGCCGCCAATATAGCGGACTGATCTCTTTCTCGACAGTTTGCGGCCGCGCGCTGCCGTCCACGTGCGTGACGGAAGGAATTATGCTCCGTTTTTCCGGCCGCACCTGCGCCGTCAGTATCATAAACGGCGAATCCGTCGCGCTCTCCAGGTACTCGCCTGCCGCTTCCCTCTTGAACGAAGGCGCAAATGGCCGCCACCACTCCCGAAACTTCACTGCATTGTTGACCTTGGCGTTCATTTCCGGATCGCGCGGATCGGCAAGAATCGAGCGGCTTCCGAGCGCGCGCGGGCCAAATTCCATGCGCCCTTGAAACCATCCCAGTATTTTCCCTTGCGAAAGCAGTTCCGCCGCGGTTGACGCGGGGTCCGGCACCTTCGTGTAGCGCAGTTTATACGTGCGCAGAGCGCTTTCGATGGCCTCGTCGTCAAAACTCGGCCCCCAATACCCGTGCCGCATTGGTTTGTTTGGCAACTTCCCGTTACCGTCGAGATATGGAGCAAGCGCAGCGCCAAGCGCCACTCCATCATCCGAAGCTGCAGGCTGTACAAACATTTTCCCAACAAGGCCGGTAGCCGCAATTTTCCCATTGGCTTTCGAATTCAAAGCCACGCCCCCTGCAAGACAAACGTCGCGGCATCCTGTTTTCTCAATCGCCATCCGCACCACGTTCATAATCGCAGTCTCACAAGCATCCTGGACGGCGTACGCAATGTCCTTGTGTCGGTCGTCGATCTCGCTCTCCGCAGCGCGGGGCGGTCCGAGGCGCGCCGTCATGCCGGCAAACGGCGTCGCACCGTTGGCGATCAGTTGCCTCGTATGAATGTGATAAGGTGCCGCCTTCAGATCGATGAAGGCGGACAAGTCCACGCCCGGCTTGCCGTAAGGCGCCAGCCCCATCACTTTCCATTCGTCACTGTTGCGCTGAAAGCCGAGAAACTCCGTGAATTCGCTATAGAAATATCCCACCGAATCAGGAAACGGAATCATCAGCATCAGGTCGAGCCTGCCGTTGTGCCCATGCCAGATAGTCGTCGCTTCCCACGCGCCCCGGCCATCCATGACCACAACCGCTGCCTCGTCGAATCCCGAGTACGCGTACGCGCTGATGGCGTGAGCGAGGTGATGATCGACAAACCGCATCTTCGCGCGCGTCGGCCCGAATTGCTGCGCGAATTTCTTTGCCCCACTTTCCTGATGCCACATGCTCAGGAAGTGCAATATCGAATTCAACCCGTTGAGGTATGTCACCGGTATCTTCCCGGTGGCGTAACATTTCAGATCGTGCCGAAAGACCGGCCCCGCCGTCTGCCAGCCGAAACACAGTTCGTCCAACTGTTCTGCTCTCACTTTCGCAAAATCCAGACATGCTCGAATGGCGTTTTTAGGAAAGCCGGCATCGTGCTTCAAGCGGCTGATGCGCTCCTCTGCCACGGCGAACAACAACTCGCCGTCGCGCACAATGCACGCCGACGAATCATGCATCTGCGAATAGTTAATCCCAAGTGTCAGCATTCGTCATCAATCGCTTCCAGGAAGCTCCTGATACTCTGCCACAACTCGAATCGGTGCGCCTGGTATGGACCGAGACTCTGGAGCTCTGCAAAAATAGCTCTTGACTGGTCATATTTGATTTGCTAATATATTTTCCAGGTAATAGTGTGGGCTCTTTCTCATGCGGCGGCTTGTTTGCCGCATTTTTCATTTCGTCGTGGCCAATCTCGATCACTGGCTTATCGCTGTGCACTAAACTATTTAGAATCAACACTTGCAATAATGCTCCAAAAACGCACCCTAACTCCTTTTAGAATCAACACTTGCAAAAGTGCATCAAAACAAACGACTTTAACTCCCTTTAGAATCAACACCTATGAAAAATAGGGGGAGGGGAGGCCAGTTATGGTTAACTAGACCGACCTTGGCAGCTAGTCTGACCTGATCCAGCCGCTTACGGTTCACGTCAAGGCAAGTCGGAACGTGAGCCGTTCAGCCCCGCGCGGCATCCGCGGCAAGAATGCGCCGATAGAGTTCTTCCAGCTGTCTGGCTGCCCGTTGCCATGTGTATCGCTTCATCGTTTCGCGGGCAGCCTCGCCAAGTTTCTTGCGCAATTCAACCGACGCAGCAAGGCGCAAGATCCCGTTCTCGATCGCCTTGGCGTCGGCGGGCGGTACTAATAGCCCGTTGTAATCGCTCTCCACAACATCCGGCATCCCGCACGTTTCCGTCGTGATCACCGGCATTCCCGTGGCCATGGCTTCAAGGAGCACAGACGGCAACCCCTCCATCAGGGAGGGGAAGAGAAAAACGTCATGCTCGGCATAGAGTTCTTGCATGCGCTCAGCCGCGACCACGGGGCGAACGATGATTCGGCTTGCCAAGTCTGCTCCAAAAAACCGTTGGATCTCTTCCGGTGGAACACCGCAGCCTGCAAAAGTCATAGTTAATCCAGGGAGACGCGCCGTCAAGTTTCGCAATGCATCCCGAATATAAAAGATGCCGCGCTGGTCAAGCCATGTGCCGGCATAGAGCAGCCGTAATGCGTCCCCGTCGCGATATTCTCGTGGAATAAAAAATCGCGGCTCGACCCCGTTGGGAATGTACGCGACGCGATCGGAATCCAAATTGTATTTGAGTTGCAACATCGACCACACATCACGGCTATAGGTGTGAGCTCCGTCCGTCGTGCGAATCGACCATCGAAATCGCGGCTGGTGATACAAACGTTGCCAGAGCCGGTTCCTTAAGGAAAAATTCCAGGCTCGGCCCTTTTTCACTTCACGACTCATTACATGCATTCGGCGTTCTTCGAGTCCATGAAGTGTCATCACATACGGCGGATAGCCTGCCGAGCGATGCCACTGCCGCCGCAATCCATAAGGAAAGCCAGTGGGCGCGTGCAGGTTTACAATCGAAAACATTTTCCGGTTTTTCGCGATGTAGCGGCCCAGCCGAAGCGAAAAAATGAGTTCGGTCCACCGTGGCGAAATGCTCCCGGGCTCGACCAGATCTTCTTGAAAAACATACGTGAGATGATGACCCAGCCGTTCAAGCTCGTGGCCCAGGTTATAGATGATTGTCGCCACGCCGCCCTCGCGGCGTTTCAGAACGCCAGAAGCCATCAAAATGTTCAAGGGATTCCGCGAGGCATTCGCCGGCTCCATTCCTCAGGGCCTCGTCGTCCGGTAGCGATCAACGTGCGCGGGCTGCAGAAACGGCAGCCATTTCTCCCTCGCCTTTCGGTAAATACGGTTCTGCGCGAAGTGTCGCCGCAATGAATAGTAGAGGCGCGACGTCATAAAACATGCTGGAATCAGTGACACCACTTTGAACGTCCAGTGCGTAGTCGAAGCATTTTCATGCATGATTCGGTAGCTTCGCAGCTCCGCCGGTATGGTCTCCCACGGGAACCCCCTGTCTATCGACAAGCGAACCAGATCCGCCTCGGTTTCAACCGGGTCGATGACGATCTTCGCAATGGAATCCGGCAACTGGTATTCGGCGAACTTTTCTTTGAGCGACTTCGCCAGTGACTCGAGTACCTGTTGCTTTCTGCGGAGTGCTTGCGTGCTCCCGTTCGATATTTCAAACGCATTTGACTCGTGCAACCGGTAAAAGGTCCATGACTCGCGCAATATCATTACATCCGAAATTAATCCAGCCAATGTGAACAAATACTCGTCCGCTTCGATTCGGAGTGCTTCGGGCACTTTGCCGATCGTCCGGAGCACGTCTGAACGAAGAGTCATCCGGCTGGTGCCCAGAAAATTCTTCCTCAATCGAAACAAACGGGCCCCCGCGTCGGAATCGATCCGGAACCTGGGAGTTTCGCGAAGCAGTTCAGTGTGCTGACGGCCGTCGGAAAATGCCTCGGTGATCCCGTGCCCGACCAGGCCAACCGAAGCATCGCTGGCCAGCGCGCCAACCACGGCCTGCAATTTCCCCGGCGCCCACCAGTCATCGCCGTCCAGGAATGCGACGATCTCTCCCCTGCATTCAGGAATACCGGCATTAAAGGCCGACGCCTGTCCGCCATTTTCTTTGCGCAGCAACCGCGCGTGCGGCTCGAATCTTTTAACGATTTCCGGCGTGCGATCCGTCGAACCGTCATCGACGACAATGATTTCGCGCTCGGCCTCAGGAAAGTCCTGCTCCAGCACGCTCACGATCGCTTGCTCGATGAAGCGCTCGTGGTTGTAAGTGTCAATCAGAACGCTGACAAAACTTCTCGACAAATTACAGCTCCCCGGAAATCCTCAATCACGCTTTCGAGCCAGGCAATACATATACGTACCCTTGAACCCGCACGCACGAACGTATGGATAGGCCGCCACGGCCAGGGGAAAACAAGCCGCCGACTTGATTCGCCCCAAGACCTGCATTGCGCGTTGCCGCGTCGTCGGCTTTGCCAGTAAAACCGCCTCTGCTTCCTTGGGCGCCATTTGCATCACGTCACGGAAACTCGCCGGCGCCTCTCCCGCTGCAGTTTGCGACATCCCCGTGCGCAGCGCCATATTAATCATCTGCGCGGTGTGCGCGATTCCAACCGGCTGCTCACGAATGGACAAAACCTCAAAACCCTGAGCGCTCAAAAAATGCTTAAGGGCCGCCGCATTCCATCGCAAAAAATGATTGGGCGGATAGTCCAGCACGTCCGGCCCGGTCATCCATCTCTCGCGGTTCGGAACGCTCAGCGCGATCGTGCCCTGCGGCTTCAAGACCCTACGTAGTTTCTGCAAAAATTCCACCGGCGCGGCCTGGTGCTCCAGCACCTCGAAAAAAGTAACGACGTCGAATTTTTCATCCGCATGTTGCTCGGCAAATTCAGAAATGGTTAGTGGAAAAACCCGTTGCAAACCAACCCGCTCTTTGGCAAAGCGCGCGGCCGTCCCATCGAGCTCGGTACCGGTTACGCGATATCCCGCATCGCGCGCCGCGGCCAGAAAATTCCCCGTGCCACAGCCAATGTCCAAAAGCCCGCCGCCGCGGGGAGCGAGCGGATCAGCCAGGAAATATTTGTGCCCGGGCTCCAGCGGCAGCAACTTTTCATCCCGGCCACCGTACATCTGCTCGTACCATCGGGCGTCAGGCATCTCGCGCGGCTCCCAAAATTGCAGCCCGCACGCGTCGCATCCAAAAAGCTCGTATCTCCCGTACTTTTCGATTGCCGCCTTGCGTGACGCTTCGCCGCACGCAGGGCAGACTGGTCCAGCAGCAGCTTCCGCGGGCCGCCCTCGGTCTGAAGCTGCAACCGTGCCTGCGCCCATTGCATTTTGCGATGCCATCGATTTACTTCAGCCCTTGGCGGCGAATGCCTTCTCTTTTTCCGGTGCCAAACTCCTCTTCACAGAAGAAGCGAACATTTGCTTGCGCTTCATCCGCACATCGTCCAGGACATGCAGATGATGATAGCCCAGCAAAAGCGCCGCGAACGCACGAATATAGCTGTAAGCCTGGTGCCGCGGCGTCATGATCTCACCATAGGTCAGCGGAAAATCAAGCAGATGGCGGAAGTACTTCCACCGGCCTTCTCAACGCAAAACCGTTGCGCTCCTGGCTTTTCACCCATTGTGTCAGGTAGGCGCTCATGTCCGTGGAATTCGGATTCGCCCCATGCATTTGCAGCCAATTCTGAATTTCACGAAGAAGTGCCCGCCATTCGGCTTTCGTAAAATATAGAATCTCACCTTTGTATTTTTGCAATCGTTGGCGTGTGTCATCGGTTGAACCGTCATCCACGACCAGAATCTCCCGCTCCTCAGGCGGAAACTCCTGCGCCAGCACACTCGAAACCGCTTCTTCGATAAACTCACCGTAGTTGTAGGTATCGATCAGAACGGTGAAGAAAGGGGCTTTCATTCTTGCCTTTTTCGGCTCATCTCGCCGTGGCTTGCGCCAGCTGCGCGCGTTGTGATGCAATGATCTCTTCGAGAATGGCTTTCAATCCGCGCGTAATTTTCCAATTCGGATAGTGGCTCCGGAATTTCCCAAGATTCGAGATATAGCAAATGTGGTCGCCTTTGCGCGCTTCATCCACGTAGCGCCAATCTAGCTTGCGTCCGGTCATCTGCTCGATCTGTTCGATCGCCTCCAGCATTGAAATACTGTTCGCGCGGCCGCCACCCAGGTTATACACTTCGCCCGGCCGCGGATTTGCAGCGAACTCCTGGATCGCACTCACCACGTCATGACTGTGAATATTGTCGCGTACCTGTTTGCCCTTGTAGCCAAAAACGGAATACTTGCCGCCGCTGAGAGTCACTTTCACCAGATACGACAAGAAGCCGTGCAACTCCACGCCGGAGTGCGATGGCCCCGTCAGGCAACCGCCTCGAAAAATTCCCACATTCATTTTGAAGTAGCGCCCGTACTCTTGAGCGATAAGATCCGCCGCCGCTTTCGACGCTCCGAACAGCGAATGCATGGTTTGATCGATGCGGCACGTCTCAGCGACACCTTCAAGATCCTCAGCCCGTGCGTAGTCGTACCGCTTCTCCAGCTCCTTCAACGGAATCTCATTCGGCGCATCGCCATATACTTTGTTCGTGCTCATGAATATAAATACTGCTTCACGCGCATGCTGCCGCGTCGCCTCCAAGAGATTTATGGTCCCGAGCGCGTTCACCTCGAAATCCAGCAGGGGAATCTCCCGCGCCTTATCATGCGAAGGCTGCGCCGCACAGTGGACAATCAAGTCAAAGTGGTGCGTTCGAAACAATTCTTCAATGGCGGCCCGGTCGCGAATATCCAGCGCCGCGTGTGTGAACCGTTTGGTCGCACCCTTCAGCCGCTCCAAATTCCAAAGCGTGTCGCCTGCCTGGCCGAAGAAAACACGCCGCATGTTGTTGTCCACGCCGACAACTTCATGTCCTTGCCGGTCGAAATGCTCCACAGCTTCCGAACCGATCAGCCCGCTGCTGCCTGTGACGAGAACCTTCATCCCCTTGAATCCGTTCCTCTCTCCATAAGGTGCAAACAATAATGTCCTGAGGTTTCCGCGAAACGCAATTCCTTCAATAGCTGAGATCAGCGACGAAGGGCCGCTCTCTCCTTAGAAGATTACCAGCAGTCGAGCCTTTTTTTATTTCTGTCCAAGGAGACTGAGGAATTCTTCCGCACGTTCCACCGGCAAGGCCACCAGGTTTGCTTCATAAGTTTCCTGATCGCACGAAATCGGCAGCAGCGCGCCTTTTGCTCCGATCGCAAACCAGCGGTAGTCCAATCGAATCAGGAACTGAATGATTTCCTTCGCCGCGTATCCCCATGGTTCCGTACGTGAGTCCTGGAGTTCCGCCAGAATCGCCGGCCGTGATTCCCCGTGCAACACCTTCATCGCTCCATACAGAACGGAGAGTTCCGCGCCCTCCACGTCGAGTTTCATGAAGTCCACTTTCGTCACGGCTGATTCGGCCAGCACGTCATCCAGCCGCCGCACGGGGACGCGCACGGTTCGAACAGGCTCGTCGACGGAGGGCGGCTGCAGGCTGTTGCACCAATCATGAATTCCGTCCACCAGGTAAAGATCCGCCTCCCCAGAATCCCCTCCCAGCGCGCAGGTCACCAATTCGGTGTTCGAACACCGGTTCAGGCGCAGGTGTTTCTCCAGCCGTTGGCATTCGCGCGCAGAAGGCTCAATGGCAATCACTCGGCCATCCCATCCGACGCGCTTCGAGGCCAGCAGCGCGTACAACCCGTGATGGGCGCCCGCATCGACCACCGTCATATCAGGCCGCAACAGTCGTATTACAAATTCCGTTTCCATGCGCTCGAATTCGTTGTGGAGCAGTTGGTGATCCAGCGCGCTCTTCTCCGCCAGCCACCACGCACCGAACGGCAGCCGCAAGGGGATAGGCATCCGGGGAAAAGTGCGCCGAACGCGATTCGCCAGTGTGATGTACTTCTTTCGCGCAGGGCTGGCCAGGAATCGCCCGATTCGCTGTGGCAGCGTGCCCGTTGCCGCGGGCTTCTTTGCCCAGGGATCTTCGGCTTCTTGAGGCTCGGGGATGAGCCGGAACCCTGCGATATCAATCGGCGCAGTCGAAGCCAGTAAAACCGTGCGGCGCCGCGCATGTTCGGTGGTCTCGCGAAAATCCTCATGGTCCGGCAGTGGCATTACGCGATAAACCATGCTGAATCCTGAGTGATAAAGCATCTTCACCAGGCTAACCTCGCTCGGATAGCAAGCTACCTCTGTGAGGCTCTGATCTTCCTGGCGCGGCTCCGCGCGCAGCAGCATCGACGGTTTTTCTCCAGCGAGGCACATGCTCTCCAGCAGTAAGCACTTCTCCGTCAGGCCGCGTAGATTACGAATTGCGAGGAGGGGATTCTCCAAGTGGTAAAGCAGTCCAAAGCAAAGGACGAAATCAAATCGGCCGAGCTGCAAGATGCCGCGCTCTTCGATATCTCCCTGTTCGAACGGAATTAGCGGGAAGCGCCGCCGCGCCTCGGCCACGTTTTCCGCACGCCCGTCAAACCCGTACACATTCAGGCCGCACTCCCGGAGCGTTCGCGAAAAGAATCCGACGCCACAGCCTGCATCCACGGCATTGGAAAGTCCCAACGCAGGCTTCAAACGTGTCACGACGCGCTGTATGGTTTCACCACGCGCTTCGATGAGCTGGCGATACTCTTTCCGATCGAACGGCGTCAGATGTATGGTAATTTCCGTGGTCAGCTCAAGAGGCTGACTCTTAGCGGTTGGTGAAATTTCGGGTGCGCTGGGACGCATGGGTGCGGCCCCTTTCCATTGCATTGAGGACTCCCTGCTAGCTACATGTTGGGTGCATGCTAGTGACAATATGTTAATAATGCAAGAAAATTCTTTGTTAGTACTTGTTGGTAATCAAATCGCCCGTGCTTGTGGCGCCCAGGCATCGTATGGATGGGGCAGGGAAAAGCTCCGGAGGAATTCAGTTGGCATGTGCCTACGCTACGAAGAGAGGATGCGCAAAAAGCAAAACGGGCGGCGTGACTTGCGTCGCGCCGCCCGTTGTATTTTTGTGAAGTGAACTGAAACGGGCTGGATCGGGATTAATGCGGATCAAGCCGGATCAGCTGT
>WNFP01003369.1_pt1 | contig 13434 bp, 12 predicted proteins | sample 5400201 | NCBI WGS metagenome assembly WNFP01 (sample SAMN13153355, study PRJNA577476) | soil metagenome | isolation source: 115 cm saprolite under Madrone tree | place: USA:California | collected 2016-06-14
TTGCCAGGTGAAGCGGCCAAAAACCTTTGAGGATATAGAGGAGATAGGACCAGAGCGCGTTGGCGGTTCGAACGGCTGGCGAAATGAGTTGATTGGCGGCGATGGAATTGGAACGGGCCTGGGCGACCACGGTGATGTAAGCACTGGCTGCGGATAAAAGCAGAAGCGGAAGCTTCTCAATAACAAGCGGCCATAACTTTTTGAAAAAAAGCGAAGAGGATTCCGCGTCATCAGGAACCGGAAGACGATTGAGCGGCCAGTAGTCCAGGAGCAGAAGCGCGAAGGGGAGAGTGATGATCATAGGTTTGGACGCCAAGCCCAACGCAAATAGTAAAGCCACCAGAGCATGCCTGCCGATACCGGGTTTGCGGACGTACCAGCCGTAGGCAAAAAGCGCCAGGAACGTAAAGAGCGTGCACAGGAGACTTTTGCGCTCGGAAACCCAGGCGACGCACTCGACGTTGAAGGGATGCACCGCGAAAAGCGCGGCGACGAAGGCGCTACGCCAAAGGAAACCGGTGGCGGCGCGCAACAGGAAAAACAGGAGCACCGCGTTGAGACAATGCAGAATCAGGCTGGTGGCGTGATGACCTGCTGGATGCAGGCTGAAGATCTGCACGTCGGCCATATGGGAAATCCAGGTAAGCGGATGCCAGTTGGCCATGATGGTGGCGCGAAAAGCCCAGGAAACATTGGCGGCGGTTAAGCCCGGCTGAAGATGAGTATTTTCGGTGATGTAGCCATTGTCGTCGTAATTGATAAACCCATTGGAAAAGGTGGGCCAGTAGGAAAATAGAGTAATCGCGACAAGCAGTAGAGCCAGCAGCCAGGGCGAGGTGGAGTCGTCGGCGTGCGCGGCAGATAACTCTTTGGGCGGGTCGGAGGCGGTCTCGAGGGAGAGGGCCGAAGAACTCACTCTTTCACCATTACGTAGTAGTCCGGCAGCAGTTTGTGGCCTTCATTGCTGAAGATGCGGAAGCTGGCCAGTCCCCACTTTTGCAGACGGAACTGGAACGAGGTAGCTAGGACGCCGAATCCATATTTTACGCTGCGCCAGAAACTGATGCTGGAGGCTTCAGGGAAATACCGGGTGGGGCAGGAGACTTCGCCCATGCGATAGCCGAAGAAAATGATTTGCGCGAGCATTTGATTGTCGAATGCGAAATCGTCGGTATTGGCTTCGAGGGGCAAGGCATCAAGCACGGTACGCGAGAAAGCGCGATAGCCGGTGTGGTATTCGGAAAGTTTGTACTTCAGCAGAAGATTCTGGAAGAAGGTTAAGCCGCGATTGGAAATGTATTTGTAAAGCGGCATCCCGCCCTTCAAAGCACCGACGCCGAGAATCCGCGAACCGAGCGCAACATCGTATTCGCCAAAAGCGATCATTCCGGCCAAGGAGACGATGAGATGCGGGGAATACTGATAGTCAGGGTGCAGCATAATGACGATGTCCGCGCCGCGCCGTAGAGCTTCACGGTAGCAGGTCTTCTGGTTGCGGCCATACCCTAAATTCTGGCGATGGACGAAGGTTGTGAGACCGAGTTCGGCGGCGACTTTCGCGGTGGAGTCGTTGCTGCCGTCGTCCACAAGAATAATTTCATCCACGAAGTCTTTCGGGATCTCGCCATAAGTCTGCTCGAGGGTCTTCGAGGCATTATAGGCCGGCATTACGACGAGAATGCGTTTTCCGTTGAGCATATGAGACTGGGCTAAGTCGAGGCTTTAGCAGAGTCCGGAGTCACAGCTAGCCACTAGGCCTCGCGGGCGCTCCAGGGACCAACCCTCGAAACCCTAAAATAATACGGTGGAGCGATACCTGCAAGCGCTGTGCAGTATGACGTTGCGAGTCCGCTAATGGCTGTCTGGGGGCGGCGAATTTGGCGGCCAATCGGACGGAACTGAAGCCAGAAGTTCAGCAGGTTTAATGCGGCCAGTGGCGAGCTCTGCGATGAGCCGGCCGTTGGCGGCGAGGAAGTCGTACTGGCCGAGTTCCCGGGGGAGAACCCAGGCGACTCGCTCAAACGGGCCGGGACGGAGTTCTGCCTCCAAAATGGCGACGGCAAAGAAAATGATCGTGAGCGAGCCCACGCTGCCGCCATACTCGTGTTCGACGCGCGAAATGGGTACTGCGCGCAACAGGGTTACGTCGAGTTCTTCGCGAAGTTCACGGGCCAGAGCTTGTTCGAGCGATTCGCCTGTTTTTACCTTTCCACCGGGAAATTCCCATTTAAGCGGAGAAGAGTCTCCACGACGGCGCTGGCCGATCAAGATGCGACGATCTTCGCGCTCGATCACCGCGGTAACAACCTGAGTGCTCACGTAGACTCTCCGGCGAACTCCTTCAGGATACGGGAAATTTCGCGAGCGCCCGGGATGAGTGGCGGCCCTGGCGTATTGAGAAGTTCGTCCTGCAGAACAAAAACGCGCTTGTGACGGATGGCAGGAACATCTTTCCAGAGAGCGTTCGCGAACGTCATTCGTGGATTGGCACGATTTCCGGTGGCGGTCCAGGCCAGCAGGATGATGTCCGGACCGGCCGCCGCGATTTCTTGGTCGGAAACGCGCGCACCGGGTTTGATGACCATTTTGCCGCCACAAAGCGCGATCAGTTCGGCAACCCAGGGCGGGGAACTAATCCTGGGATTGGGCCATGCTTCGCAATAAATTCGCGGACGGCGAGAGAATTTGGTGGCCCGACGTGCAACCTGCGCAAACTCGCTGCGCATGCTGGCAGTCAGGCGAGAGCCTTGCGCCGAGCGATTCGTTATGCCAGCCAAAGTCTGTATGTCCGATTCGATATCGACGAGCGAGCGAGGATTCAACGCCAGGAATTGCCCGGGAATGGTTAGAATACGCCCGACCGTTTCCGGATGGAAGGGAACCGAGCCGACAATCAGAGTTGGGCGAAGACGGGCGATTTTCTCGATGGACTCATTGCGCCAACAGTCCCCTACCGCAGGCAAGCCAGGAACCGAGCAAACATCCGCGCACCACGGCGTTACGGCGACCAGATGGCGTTTGGCGCCGAGTGCGCAGAGGATCGAGGTGCAGGAGGGAGCGAGCGAGACGATGCGCAATGCAGTTGAGCGCTTCGAAATGCGGCCAGAGGCCATAATTCAGGAGAATAGCAAAGATGTGACGATCCAGGCGGGTACCGAAGAGAAAACGATCGGCGGCTACTTGATGTAACGATGAAGAATTTCAACCAGGTCTTCGGCGGCGCGAGCTTCGCGCGAATCTACTTTGGCGGTTTTGCTGAGGACGTGGTAACGGATTTCGCCGTCAACAATTTCGACCAGTAGGCTGTTGATAGCGCCACGGCAGGCCGCGATTTGCTGCAGCACCGTGGCGCATTCACGTTCTTGTTCGAGCGCGGTGCGGATGCTTTTGACCTGTCCTTCGATGCGATTGACGCGGGCGAGAAGTTTACGCTGCTCCTGAACGGTGTGGGCCATTAAAACCTCCCGTTGACATACTATACTGGGTATAGTATAGAAAGCAAGCGTCATCTGGCATTCATGTTGGCGTGATGGAATAACGGGCGCGTACGCAGGCAGAAACACGCGGAAGCCAGGCCGGAAGGTAGATTCATGCAACGGATGTTCAAGCGATGTTGTACGGCGGTCCTCCTTCTCGTGTATTTTGCGGACACGGCTCACGCTCAGAAGACACTAACCTGGCAACAGGTTCGCGCCGAGTTTCAATTGGCAAATCCGACGCTGCAGGCGGGACAGATTGCCATCGAGGAGTCCCGCGCGCAAGAGGTCACGGCATTTCTGCGGCCCAATCCGACCCTTGGTGTAACCTTCGATCAGATCGATCCCTTCCCCGGAGGCCCTTCGCATGGCCCTTTCGCTTTCTTGCTTTCGGTAGCAACCCTGAACTATCTTCACGAACGGCAGCATAAACGGGAACTGCGTTTGGAGAGCGCGCAGAAGGGAACGGGAATTGCGCAATCCAGTCAAGCGGACTTGGAGAGAAGCCTTGTATTCACGTTGCGGATGGCATTTGTGCAGACGCTGCAGGAGAAAGCGGTTCTCGACCTGGCCAAGGAAAACCTGAAATATTACGACCATGTGCTTGGCGTGAATGGCGACCGTTTCAGGGCGGGAGCGATTGCGCGCGTGGATCTGGACCGCCTGGAATTGCAACGGGTGCTATATGAATCCGACGTACAAACGGCGGAGGTAACCCTACGCACGGCTAAAATTCAGTTACTCACATTGCTGAACGATCGAACACCAGTGGATCAGTTTGACGTTACCGGCCCCTTTGAATACTCGACGCAAATCGCTCCGTTAGAGGAAGTGCGGCAAACCGCGCTGGAGGCCCGCCCGGACCTCAAGGCCGCCCTGCAATCGGTAGATAAAGCCAAAACCGATCACCGTCTCGCGGTAGCGAATGGTTCGACGGACCCGACCTTAGGTTTCGATGTCGGAAGGAATCCGCCGATTGACCAATACCTCGGATTCAGCGTGAACATTCCGTTGCGTATTTTCGACCGCAATCAGGGAGAGAAACTGCGCACGCAGCTGGACGTCGACCGCAATCAGAAAATGCTGGATGCTACCAGGGCGCAAGTCTTCAGCGACGTGGATTCCGCCTATGCTGCGGTCAATAGCACCGTGATTCTTCTTCAGCCCTACAAGGAACGGTACCTGAAGCAGGCCTTGAGCGTGCGGGACACCATCGCCTTTTCTTACGAGCATGGCGCGGCCTCGCTTCTGGATTTTTTGAATGCGCAGGCCGACTACCGCAGTGTGCAGGTAAATTACCTGAACCTGGTTGCCTCCTACCTCGACGCGGCAAATCAATTGAACCTTGCGGTGGGACGAGGGGTCATTCCATGACACGCACAAGGTCTCTGACGCTGATTCTTGGCAGTGTCGCGATTTGGGGGAGCTGCGGATGCGGCCAAAGCAAGAGTGACCCTAAGGCCGAAGCTCCGCCGCCGCTCAAGGTCGAGTCCGTTCAAGATCGCGACATTTTCGAAGTGGATCGGCCGGAACAGTTCACGCTTGCCACAGCGGAGGAGCATATTTCCAGTCCGCAACTGAGAACTACCGGGACTGTGAGTCCAGATATTTCGCGTAGTGTGCCCGTCATTTCGTTGGCCACTGGCCGCGTGGTTTCCATTGGCGCTCGCCTGGGAGATACGGTGAGCAAGGGGCAAGTGTTGCTGCGCGTGCAAAGCGCGGATATGTCCGCCGCGTTTTCCGATTATCGAAAAGCGGTCGCTGATGAAAAGTTAGCGAGCATTCAATTGGAGCGCTCGAAGCTGCTGTACGACAAGGGCGCCGTTTCGCTGAACGACCTGCAGGTTTCCGAGGATACAGAGAACAAGGCGAAGGTTGACGTGGAAAACACCACCGAACGGCTTCGCGTGCTGGGCGGAAACGTAGACCATCCTGCCGCGGTGGTGGAGATTCACGCCCCGGTTGGCGGAGTGATTACAGACCAACAGGTTACGAACGCGGCTGGTGTTGCGGGCTTGGGATCGCCGAATCCGTTTACGATTTCCGATCTTAGTCATGTGTGGATTCTTTGCGACGTTTACGAAAACGATCTGGGCAATGTTCGACTTGGGGAAAAAGCAGAAATCCGTCTGAACGCCTATCCCGAGAAAACTTTCAGCGGAGTGATCAGCAACATTGGTCCAATTCTTGACCCGAACATTCGAACCGCAAAGGTCCGCATCGAAATTCGCAATCCAGGTTTGATGCGCCCGGGCATGTTCGTGACGGCGATTTTCCACGGCAACAAGAAAGAAGCGCACGCAGCTATTCCCGCGACGGCTGTGTTGCACCTGCATGACCGGGATTGGGTATATGTGCCGCTCGGAGGGGAGAAATTTCGTCGGGTGCAAGTGACTGGCGGCGAGATGCTGCCGGGCGGCATGCAGGGAATCCTTAAAGGAGTGAGTGCTGGACAAAAGGTGGTTGCGAACGCGCTGGAATTCCAAAACTCAGCTGAGCAGCAATGATTCGCGCCCTCGTCGATTTTGCCTTAAATAGCCGCTTTATCGTCCTGAGTATGGCGGTCCTTCTCTTTATTTGGGGCATGATTTCATTCCACAACCTGCCCGTGGAAGCCTATCCAGACGTTGCAAATACCTGGGTTCAAGTAATTACGCAGTGGCCGGGGCGGGCCGCAGAGGAAGTTGAGCAGCAGGTCACGATTCCAGTGGAAATCCAGATGAACGGAATTCCACATCTTCAGCATGTGCGTTCAGCGTCGTTGGCGGGACTCTCCGTCGTGAATCTGATTTTCGACGACAATTCCGACAACGATTGGGACCGCCAGAAAGCATTGGAGCGGCTTTCGCAAGTCACGTTTCCCCCTGGCGTGGCCGGAGGGATCGGCCCCGATTTCAGCCCGATTGGATCGGTCTATTGGTACACGCTGAAGAGTTCGAATCCTGCCTATGACTTGATGGAATTGAAGTCCCTTCAGGACTGGGTCGTCAGCAAGTACATCCGCTCTGTCCCGGACGTGGTCGACGACTCGTCATTTGGGGGCGTTACTCGCGAATATCAGGTTCGCGTGGATCCCGAAAAGCTGATCGCCTACGGTCTGAGCTTGGCTCAAATTGAGCAACAGCTATCAAACAGCAACGCAAACGTCGGCGGCAGTTTCATCGAACAAGGTTCGCAACAGATCAACGTGCGCGGAGTAGGACTCGTCAGCGATGTAGATGACATCGAGAAGACGGTGATCAAAGCTCAAAACGGCACTCCCTTGCGAATAAAAGATATTGCCGCGGTTACACAAGGGCCGAAGATTCGCTTGGGCCAGATTGGAAGAGCGTACCATCGGGCCGACGGGGTCGTTGAGGACGACAACGATGTGGTCGAAGGAATTGTCTTTCTCCGCAAAGGAGCGGATACGGCGGCCATGCTGGAAGGGCTCCACGTCATGGTCAAACGGCTCAATGATCACATATTGCCTCCAGGCGTGAAGGTTGTCCCCTATCTTGACCGGGATGATCTGGTGCACTACACCACTCACACGGTGTTGCACAACCTTGCAGAAGGCATGATCTTGGTGGTCATTATCCTCTTCATCTTTCTGGGGAATGCTCGCGGCGCGCTTATTGTTTCGTTGACCATTCCGTTTGCGTTGCTTTTTGCCTCGATCTGTCTGGACCTGCGGCACATCTCAGCGAATCTGCTCTCTCTCGGTGCGCTGGACTTCGGTATGGTCGTCGACGGAGCGGTCGTGATGGTCGAAAATATCGTGCGCCACCTGAACCGTCCCGAAGAAGCTTCGCGCACACTGGTTGACCGGATCCGCACGGCTGCGCACGAGGTGCAGCGGCCCGTTTTTTACGCCATCGCCATTATCATTACGGCGTACCTTCCGATCTTCACTCTGCAACGCGTCGAGGGAAAGTTGTTCAAGCCGATGGCATGGACAGTGGCTTTTGCGTTGCTTGGAGCGTTGATCTTTTCGATGTTGATTGCGCCAGCTCTGGCGAGCTTGTTCTTCCGGCCTAGCGCGAAACAATGGCAAAACCCGGTGATGGCCTTTCTGGCGGCAAGTTACAGAAGTAACGTTCGCTGGGCGATCCGCAACCGCTGGCTGACCGCGGGCGGAGCAATGATCGCCCTACTGGTTTCGGCATTCCTTGCCTTTAGCGGTGTGATCGGATCGGAATTCCTCCCGCATTTGGATGAAGGCGCCATCTGGGTCCGCGGCACCCTGGCACCCAGTGTGGGACCGACGGAGAGTGCCCGCGTTGCCGAGAGGGCACGTCAGGTCCTTTGTTCGTTTCCAGAGGTGCCGCGAGTTGTCAATCAAATAGGACGCCCAGACGATGGGACAGATACAACTGGTTTCTTCGATACGGAATTCTTCGTGGATCTCTTGCCGAGGGAGAAATGGCGGCCCGTCTTTCACCAGAACAAAGAGCGTCTGATTGCGGCGATGGATCGCGAGCTCGAAAAAATTCCCGGAGTGACCTGGGGCTTCTCGCAACCGATTTCCGACAACCTGGAAGAAGCGGTGAGCGGTGTAAAAGGGGCTCTGGCAGTAAAAATCTACGGAGATGATCTTCGAACCCTTGAAGCGAAGGCCGACGAGATCGTGGCGGTCATGCGGCCCATTCGCGGCGTGGCGGATCTTGGTGTGTTCCGGGTCATCGGCCAACCCAACCTCAACTTCACAGTAGACCGCGATCAGGCTTCGCGGTACGGCATCAACGTTTCCGATGTGCAGGATGCGATTCAGACAGCGGTTGGAGGCAATGCTCTCAGCCAGGTGCTGATCGGGGAGCAGCGATACGATCTCGTCTTGCGCTACTTGCCGCAATATCGCGATACGAAGGAGGCCATCGGGAAGATACGTTTATCGGCACCGTCGGGCGAACGCGTTTCACTGGCGCAACTAACGAAAGTCAAGGTGCTGGACGGCGGCTCAGAAATCTACCGCGAAGCAAATTCCCGATATGTGGCCGTGAAGTTCAGCGTGCGTGGCAGGGACCTGGGAAGTACCGTTGAGGAAGCAACCAGAAAAGTCGACGCCTCGGTTAAGCTTCCTACCGGCTACACCATTGATTGGGCAGGTGAATATGAGAGCGCAAAGCGATCGCAACGACGGTTGCTGGTGTTGTTGCCTCTCACAATTCTGCTGATTTTCATAATTCTCTACACCATGTTCAAATCGTTCAAGTGGGCGCTTTTGATTTTGTCGAGCGTTGCGCTGGCGCCGGTTGGCGGGACGGTGGCGCTGTTGCTGACTGGAACGAATTTCAGCGTATCCTCAGGCGTTGGGTTTCTGGCGTTGTTTGGGGTCTCGGTGCAAACTGGTGTCATCATGTTGGAATGCATCAACCAGTTGCGGGCGCGCGGCTATTCGATTGAAGAAGCCGCGATTGAAGGCGCGGTGTTGCGGCTTCGTCCGATTATGATGACCATGCTGGTAGCGACGCTTGGATTGCTGCCCGCGGCGCTGTCACACGGAATTGGCTCTGATTCCCAGCGGCCATTTGCCATCGTCATCGTTGGCGGACTTGTAGGTGCGCTGCTGTTGAGCATTTTCTTACTGCCGACCTTATACGTCTGGATCGCGCGCGAAGGTGACCTGTTGCCTGCGCCGGAGGGCGAGGAGCTCTAGAATATCGCTTGAGATCTACACGGCAAGATCGCGGGGAGTTGGTGGAGGAACGGCAGTATGAAGCGTAAAGAAATCGCGGCTGTCATTGAAAACGTCGGAATCGTACCTGCGATTCGAGTGTTGACGGCGGATGACGCGCATTTTGCCGCGGAAGCCGTGGCCAGCGGCGGAATTCCAATCGTCGAAATCACCATGACCGTCCCCGGCGCGATGGACGTGATCGCGCATCTTGTGAAGCATCATCCAAAGATGCTCGTGGGCGCGGGAACTGTTCTGGACGTGGAAACCGCGCGACAGTGCGCGGATGCCGGAGCGCACTTCCTCACGGCTCCCGGATTCGATTGCGACATTGTCACCTTTGCGGCCGAGCGCAATATCGTTTCCATGCCTGGAGCGTTAACTCCGACCGAAGTGGTGACCGCGTGGCGCGCGGGAGCCGACTTCGTGAAAGTTTTTCCCGCCCTTCAAGTCGGCGGCGACGGCTACGTGCGCGCGCTAAGTCGTTCGCTGCCGCAGATTTCGCTGATCGCCTCCGGTGGAGTTAACCAGCAGAACGCGGAGGCCTTTATTTTGGCAGGAGCCACCGCCATCGGAGTCGGCACGCAGTTAATCCCGACGGAATCGATTGAAAAACGCCAGGCCAAGCGGATTCACGAATTGGCGCTGCGCTTCTCGAAGTTCGTCCGGGAGGCCCGGTTGCGCGTTCCGCCGCGCAAAGAAGTCACTGCCAGCGCATGCCAAATTTCTGCCGTCAAGTGCCAGAAGCCGCAAAACTTTTAGTTTTTGTCTCGCCGGCTAAATATTGGGCGCGCTTGCCGGACACAGCGAAGCGCCTGCATACTCGACTCATGTTTTCCAAGGAACTGCTGGACCATTTCCAGAATGCGCGCAACGCCGGGGAACTGAAGGATGCCACGGCGACCGTCGACGTCAGTAACCCAGTGTGCGGAGATATTTTGAAGGTCGCGGTTCGCGTGGAGGGTCAGCGGATTATCGAAGCGCGATTTTTGTGCCGAGGCTGCACGACGTCGATTGCTTGCGCTTCGCGATTGACGGAATTGCTTATCGGAAGACAGATCGGGAAGCTTCATGAAATTACGACGGATATTTTGAGCGCTGTGTTCGGGGAATTGCCTCCCGAAACAATTCACGGCGCATATTTGGCTGCGGACGCCGCACAGGCACTGGCAGCGAAGCTCAGCGCCGCGCGATAGCTAATCGTCAACAGCGGATCTCATCAGTCGCTGAATTGTTTACCGGTTATTTTTTTCATCGCGCGCGGATCGTTCAGGTTGAGTACACAGCCTTCTTCTACTGTAGAGACTTCGTGTACTTCTCCTTTGTGCGCCCAAACTACCGCGCGGGCGCCTTGTTCCAGCGGTGCGTTCAGAAGCTCGTCATAAACCGTGGCGGAAAAAATAACCGGGTGCCCGCGACGGCCCCAGTAGCTCGGGACTACGACTGGCGCGCGCGTAGCGGCGAAAGCGTCGATCAGACTGCCGACCAGCGCCGCGCTTACCAGCGGATGATCGACAGGGCAGAGCAGCATGCCATCGGTATCAGGCGGCAGACTTCGTAACGCCGCATGGACGGAACTGAGCTGGCCTTTTTCCCATTCATGATTAATGACAATTTCCTCTGGAGCCAAGGCAATGCCTTTTGTGATGGCCTCCGCGTGGGGCCCAAGCACAACGCGACGCACTCCAATCGCCGGGTGATTGGTCACAGAAATAAGATGTTCAAGAAACGGATGGCCCTGGTAGGACACCAGAGCTTTCGGCGATCCCATGCGACTCGAGGCACCGCCCGATAAAATTACGGCGGCCAGCATAAATCTCCGGTCACCCCTGCGTCGTCGCGCCCGAAGCAATTGCCTCGCGGCGCTCGTGTTGTATTTTTTTGTGCTGCGCGCCTAGCGTGTTGCGCCGCACCGCGACCAGTTCAGCAGCGATACTGATGGCGATCTCTTCCGGTGACAGCGCGCCGATTTCCAGTCCCATCGGAGCAAACACGCGCGCGAATTCTTCCGGAGCGTAACCTTCCTTCTCCAGTGCCTGATATACGGATAAAACCTTACGCTTACTGCCAATCATTCCCACGTAACGCGCGGCGGTGCGCACCGCCCAGGCCAGCACGCGCATGTCGTCGCGATGCCCGCGCGTGACAATAACAAGGTACGACGAAGCATTCGGCTGGATCCGCGCAAAGGCATCCGCGTAACTGGTGTAAAGTTCCTGCGCCATCGGGAATCGTTCTTTATTCGCGAACTGTTCGCGATCGTCAATCACCACGATGCCGAATCCAGCCGCGCTCGCCGACTTTGCCAGCGCCATCGAAATGTGCCCGCCACCAAAAATATAGGCAAGCGGTTGCGGCAAGATCGGCTCGACAAAAACTTCCAGCGTGCCGCCGCAGATCAGCCCGTTGTCATAGCTGGCTTCGTTGTTCAACTGAAAAACCATTTTGCGCGGCGTTTCCTTGCTCATCACTTCGCGCGCCGCAGCCCACACATCCGCTTCGACGCATCCTCCGCCGATGGTTCCGGCGATCGAACCGTCTTCGCGCACCAGCATGCGCGAACTTTCATAGCTCGGAATCGAGCCATTGGTGTGCACAATCGTGGCCAGCGCGCCACGCAGGCCGGCTTTCCTCATGTGCACAATCTCTTCGAACAAGTCCATAGTCAGATTCCGATTCAGCGTAGAGCGTGCGTTCGTTCCTGTCAACGCAACTACCTGCTTGCGTCGGCCGAAGCGCCTCTCCACAAGCCTTTGATGCTTGACTACTATAGCGCTTCGCAGTATCAGGAGTACCGCATGCAGGCCATCCTCTTCGACCATCACGGCGGACCGGAAGTTTTGCGTTACAGGGACGCACCGGAACCAGAACTCCGCTCCGGCGAAGTCCTCGTTCGCGTACACGCCTGCGCGCTGAATCATCTCGACCTCTGGGTGCGGCAGGGAATTCCGGGTATCAATTTTCCGTTGCCGCACATTCCCGGCAGCGATATCGCTGGCGTAATCGGCAAAATCGGGCCAAATGTAACCACGCTAAAGCTTGGCCAAAAGGTTTTGCTCGCGCCTGGCGTTAGCTGCGGAAAATGCGCGGCCTGCCGCGCCGGTCGCGATAACCAGTGTTCGCAATTCACGAATCTGGGGTACCTGATCGATGGCGGTTGCGCGGAATTCGTCCGCTGCCCGGAAGTGAATTGCTTCCCTTATCCGGAAAATCTTTCGTTCGAACAAGCCGCCGCAGTCCCACTGGTTTTTCAGACCGCTTGGCACATGCTCGTTACGCGCGCACAGCTTCAGCCTGCGGAAGAAGTGCTCATTCTCGGAGCGGGCAGCGGCGTAGGCGCCGCCGCGATTCAAATCGCAAAAATGTTCGGCTGCCGCGTCATCGCCACCGGCGGCAACGACGCCAAGCTCGCCAAGGCCCTCGAACTCGGCGCGGACGAAGTAATCAATCACAAAACGCAAAAAATTAAGGACGAAGTCCGCCGCCTGACAGGGAAGCGCGGAGTGGACGTAGTCTTCGAACACGTGGGCATGGCCACCTGGGACGACAGCGTATCCAGCCTCGCACGCGGCGGCCGCCTGGTCACCTGCGGAGCCACCACCGGCTACGACGCCAAGATCGATCTGCGCTTCCTCTTCAGCCGCCAGCTCTCCATTCTCGGCTCCTACATGGGCACCAAGTCGTAATCGACCGCACGTTTCCGCTATCCGAATGCCGTCTCGCACACGAGTATCTCGAATCCGGCGAACAGTTCGGCAAAGTTGTCCTCGTGGTGGATTACGGCTAGTTTCTGGCGAGCTCTTTCTCGCGGAGCGCGGGAAAGGAGCAAGTGGATACAAACTGTATACCTGAGAGTTTTTCCTTCAGTCTCTTTCGCTCTTCCTCCGGAATACAAACCAACCGAGCTCGTCCCGACTGTGGGTTTGTGAATTGAGCGTGACACCACTCGAAGAAAGGGGCGAGTTCGGGCTCGGGCCAAGCGAAATGATGGTCGCGATCGTACTTGTGCGGGCTAACTGCCGGGATGTTTTCGGCCGTCCACCAAAGCCGAAATGGTCCCTTCGTGGACACGCCACTCGCTGTGTGCGAAAATACCCTCGAGGCCACGATGAGCGTATCTCTCGGCAAACACGTCACACTGACCAAGCCCAACGACTTCGGCAAGCTGCTCGAAGACGAAGGCATTATCTTCACCACGCTCGATAAAGCGGTGAACTGGGCGCGCAGAAGCTCGATCTGGCCGCTCGGATTTGGTCTGGCCTGCTGCGCCATCGAGATGATGTCCATGGCCGCTGCGCGTTT
>WNFP01005816.1_pt1 | contig 13432 bp, 8 predicted proteins | sample 5400201 | NCBI WGS metagenome assembly WNFP01 (sample SAMN13153355, study PRJNA577476) | soil metagenome | isolation source: 115 cm saprolite under Madrone tree | place: USA:California | collected 2016-06-14
CGAGGGCCGCCTCACCGGATTTGCCAAGGTCACTCAGGACCTGAGCCTGCGCAAGCAATGGGAAGAGCGCATTCAAGAGCTAAACAAGGAACTTCGCACTCGTATTGCGCAACTCGACGAGTCGCAACGCCTGATTGAGCTCCGCACCATGGAGCTGCAAAAACTCTCGGCGCAATTGATGCAAATTCAAGACGAAGAGCGCCGCCGGCTCGCTCGCGAACTGCACGATGAGCTTGGCCAGCAGCTCAGTGGCCTCAAAATGATTCTGGACTCCAGAAAGGGAAATGAAGATGCCAGCGCGCTAGCTGACACGGCCTTGACCATGGTCCGCAGTCTCTCGTACCTCTTGCATCCGCCGCTCTTGGATGAAGCTGGTTTGCGCCCCGCTCTTTACTGGTATGTGGACGGCCTGGCGAAAAGAAGCGGCATTAAGATCTCGCTGGAACTAAAGCCTCAGCTTTTTCCCCGCCTGCCCAAGGACATCGAAGTCGCTGTCTTTCGCGTGATTCAGGAATCGCTGACCAACGTCTATCGTCACGCGAGCAGTGAAAGCGCCCGCGTAGAGATTGAAAAGCACGCGGAACGCGTCATCATCCGGGTTCGCGACTACGGTAAGGGTTGTCCCCTGGACGTTGTTGGCGCGAAGCCGACCGGTCGACTCGGAGTGGGCATCAGTGGCATGCGCGAGCGCATTCGCCAATTGGGCGGCGAATTAGTCGTTGTCCCGGCCGAACCAGGCACCATCGTCGAAGCAAGAGTTCCGCTTTTCAGCTGACACCAAACGTCCAACCACATTTTGGGCATGCGGGTGAGCCTAACAACCGCACCGAATCGTGTAGTTTTTTTTGCCTACGCTGGTTTTCCGGTGACTGAAAGGGCACATTAAAAGGCGTGTGGGATATGTACAGGAATCGCTGTACTGTTCAAAATTGAACACCTGACCCATACTTATGTGTGATGCCGCACACCATACTTATCGTCGACGACAGCCCCGAGGTCTGCAATATCGTCCGGACCTTCTTGCAGAGAGACGTCAGTTTTCAAATTTGCGGCGAAGCCGGCAACGGTCTTGAAGCTATCAAGAAGGCCGAGGAACTGAGGCCCGACCTGATTCTGCTTGATTTGAAGATGCCGGGATTGAACGGTATCGAGGTAGCGACCGTTCTGAAACGCGTCTTGCCCAAGGCGCAGATTGTCCTCTTCTCGGCCTACGTCGATTCGCTTGGTGGCACGACTCTTGCCTCCGCCGCGGGCGTCGACCTCGTTGTGCAAAAGGGCAGCCTGGCGGACATGGTGCAGTCCCTCAAGATGCTGATCTCCCGCAAGTGGATATCGCCAATCGACCACCCAACCAAGCCGACCGCGTAATCCATCACAGGTAAGTCATCCCAGAGGTCGATACACTGCTACGACAATTCTGGCGATCTGCTCGTTGTCCTATTGACATGCTATATGTATCTCAATGTTCTTCCTTATAGAAAGCCGATAGGAGAGAGCCATGGACCGTGAGCAGACAACCCTTTTGCGTTATGCCGATGTCGGCATAACGCGTCTAATGCCGCGTCGCCGATTATGCCGAATCCGCTCATGTCGTCGACACGGTTTCCCCTACATTCCTGTCTTTTCACGCACACTGATGCTTGATTAAGTCGGCATAATGCCGCGTAAGTTGATCCCGGCACCAACTCCTCATAACACGGCGAGCCGGAGCCCAGTGCCCACTTTCCCGGTAACATTAATCGGGCATCACAGTCCGCTTCAGACCTTGAGGTATATCTGCTGGGTGCCGAAACCGCCGGTCACCTCGTCCCGCGCGGGGCGAGTCAACTACAAGACCTATTTTCCGCACAACCCCTTCGCGGTCCAATCAGATGCCATGGTCATCCACGGTTGCGATGCATCGTGGAGAATGAGCACCAGGGACCGTCGCTGCTCAGTACCGGTAACGGAAAGCCTCATCGGCTGACCTCCGGGCACGATCACACTCACTCCTTTTTTCCCAACCTGTTTGCCTTCCGGCGTTTCTAAACAAGTTTCTCCGCCTTCCGTATACCAGGCTTCTGGACCAGGATGCCGATGCAGGCGCGTCTCCATTCCCGGATTCATGATTGCTTCCATGTACTGTGCAACGTATTTTGTACCTGCGTTTACCGGGAGTGGGCCGATTTCCGCAACGCGCTCACCGCCCTTCGGACGCCATCCCGCCTCGGCGATCGTCAAGAGCCACACTTTTCCAAGCGCCGGAAGCACAGTTCCGGTCCTCTCTTTAGCCTGCTCGGCCGAGGCACTGGTCGAAAACTTGTCCAGATGCCAGAAAACTGAATGCGCCGAAAACTGCCCCACTGGCTCGCTCGCCAGAATCCAACAACCAATTTCGCCACTCCGTTCGCTAACGGGCAGGCATCCGGCGAATCCTTTCTGTGCCAATGCTGAGTCGCTCGCTCCCAGTGACAAAACGCTCCAAACCGAGATGGCCAGTACTTCAACCAAGTGCTGGGATCTTGCAGTCCAATTTACGAAACGCTTCATATTGAAAGTCCTTTCCATAGTGGGCTCTACGTCCGGGACGCCACCCGTCTGCAGAATAGTTTGTTCAACAAAGATGTGTGGGGAGTATAAGCGCCAGCTCCCGATAATCGTAGCGCTGTGTCGGAAGCGCGAGTGGGCAAGCTGCACACAGGAGCACGGGGGTTGCGCGCTTTCGATACGGCGACCTGAAGTCGGCTAATCGGACAGGAGGCGACCCAGCTCCTTTCGGTAGGACCGTCCAGAAGTGGGTGGGATTATGCCGACTTAATCGAGCGTCGCTGAGCTGCGACAGCCAGCTATCGAGAGGAAACATGGAACAGTGATTTTGGCGCGGATCCCAATGTCGTGGGTAAGACGATCCGCATTGACAACCATCCATACACGATCGTGGGCGTCAATCGCCAGGCGGGATAATGCTGACGATCGTCTACAAAGCCTCTGCCCAGGATCCATTCGTGCTTGCCGCCGTCGCATTTACCACGGTGCTCACCGGATCGCTTTCCGTTGCCGGCCCCGTCAGACGCGCACTGCGCGCCGACCCGGCAAGCCTGCTCCGCGAACAATAATCGTAGACTTTAGGCGCCCTGTTCGAATCGGCTCGACCGCAACGACTGCCGAGATAACTCGCGCACTCCGGGAGCATTGCTATCAACCGCACTCTTGGTCTATGCTGCGACCCCCGGCGTAATCGCCGGCATAGTTTTGTCGCTGCTTGTGGTGCTTGATTGGAACGCAGAAGTCCGGAGAAAAAGCGCAAACTGAACTCACGCCTGCTTCATCTCCCTAGGTCCCATGTAAAGTCCCTACTCCGGTGCATCGGTGTGTTACTCACCGCCGGTGGCCTCTTCTCCTCTCCTATGTGGGCACAGCAGATGGATCCGGCGAAACCGGTTGTCGTACAACCCGGTGCGCCGGGCAAGCCGAGCCGAACGCTGCCGCCGTCGACCAAGGGCACGCTGCCTCCTCGGTCGCAAGCGGACGTGGAGTTCATGCAGGGCATGATCATGCATCATGCGCAAGCGGTCGAGATGACCGCGCTGATTGCCTCGCATACGGAGAACAAGGATCTGCGCTTGCTAGGGGCGCGAATCAGCAGCTCGCAGTCAGGCGAAATCAGGTTTATGAAGCGCTGGCTGGCGGCGCGCGGAGAATCGCTTTCCATGGCAATGCCGGAAATGCCGAACATGGACACGTCGCACCAAACAATGGCCCTGATGCCCGGTATGATCCAACATCACAATGGTGCGTTGACCATGGTCAAGGATTTGTTCGACACCGCGGGCGCGGGGCAAGATGCCGACGTGTTCAACTTCGCCACCGATGCGGACAATACGCAACGCGCCGAAATCCGGATTATGCAGACTATGTTGCAGAAAGAACCCTCACAGGAGAAACGATGAACCGCTTGCCCAGCATCGCCCTTCGCGTAACACTGGCCGCGCTTGTTTTATGTTTCGGCACGAGCCGAACACGGGCGCAGGAGCCCGCAACTCCACCTCCGGCGCAGACACCCGCAACCGCAACCCCTTCGCAGGAACACGCGGATGCGGACAAGGATAAGGCTGACAAGGACAAAGACGACAAGGATGACGAGGACTCGAATCCATTCGCTCCCGAGCCGGCTCCGCCGCTACCAGCGGGAATGAAAGGCTCGGACGCGAGCGATCCGCGGGCCAAGTTGACACCCGGAATGTATGACGCGGGCGAGACGTCGATGGGCCTCAAGCATCTCCTCCTCCTTAAGAAGCCCGATGCGTTCCAACTCGGCGCTTCCGATCCCGATGATCCAAAGGTGCAGCAGGCGATTAGTAAGCTCGGCATGAGCACCATGTCCTCAAAGTTGCCCAAGTCGATGCACTTGGCAATCGCGCAGTTGGGTTTCGCGAACTCGGACTTTGCGTTTCAGGGCAACCACTTGTTCCAGGGGAATTTTTACGGCTTGAATATCTATGACATCTCGGACCCGGCAAACGCCAAGTTGCTGACGTCGCTCGTGTGCCCAGGCGGGCAGGGCGATCCTTCCGTCTATAAAAACTTGCTGTTTATGTCGGTGGAGATGCCGAACGGACGCATGGATTGCGGCACGGATGGATTTCCAGCCGAGCCTCCGCCGCCTGCGGGTGAGGATAAAGAAAAAAAGAAGAAACGGATTCCCGCGGCGCAAAAAGAGCGTTTTCGCGGCGTGAGAATTTTCGACATTTCCGATATCAAGAATCCCAAGCAAGTGGCGGCGGTGCAGACGTGCCGCGGATCCCATACGCATACTTTGGTGACGGATCCCAACGATAAAGACAACGTTTACATCTACGTCTCGGGTACATCGTTTGTGCGTCAGCCGGAAGAACTCGCGGGATGCTCTGGCGAAAAGCCGGATAAGGACCCGAACACGGCGCTGTTTCGCATCGAAGTGATCAAGGTTCCCCTTGCTGCACCGCAGGACGCGAAAATTGTTTCCAGCCCTCGCGTATTTATCGATGCTCGCACCGGCGCGATGAACGGCCTGAACAACGGCGGCACTCACGGCAAGAAGGGCAAGGAGGAGAAGCCGGCGGACACGGACCAGTGCCACGACATCACTGTGTATTCGGCGATGGGTTTGGCGGCGGGCGCGTGCTCCGGAAATGGAATCGTGCTCGACATCAAAGACCCGGTCCATCCGAAGCGTCTCGACGCGGTCAACGATCCCAACTATTCCTACTGGCACTCGGCGTCATTCTCGAACGACGGCTCCAAAGTCGTGTTTACCGACGAATGGGGCGGCGGCTTGGGAGCGCGATGCCGTCAAAACGATCCCAACAAGTGGGGCGCGGATGCCATCTTCCGTCTCAAGGACGACAAGCTCAGCTTCGCGAACTATTACAAGTTGCCCGCCGCGCAGAGCGATACTGAGAACTGCGTCGCGCATAACGGCTCGCTGATTCCGGTTCCAGGCCGCGATATCGAAGTGCAGGCCTGGTATCAGGGTGGCGTCTCGGTCATGGACTTCACGGATCCGGCGCAACCCTTCGAGATTGCCTACTTCGACCGCGGACCGATCGATCCCAAGACGCTCGTGCTGGGCGGCGAATGGTCAGCCTATTGGTACAACGGCTACATTTACGGTTCGGAGATCGCTCGCGGCCTCGACGTCTTTGAGCTGGCGCCTTCGAAGTTTCTCACTCAGAACGAAATCGACGCGGCCAAGGCGGTTCGCGTGCCTGAGCTGAATGTGCAGAACCAGCAAAAGATCGAATGGCCTGCACAGTTGGTTGTCGCAAAGGCGTACGTGGATCAGTTGGCCCGGTCGCAGTCCTTGCCCGTCCAACAAATCGCAGATCTGCGCAAGGCCATCGAAAAGGCCGATAGTTCGCACAAGCCGGCGAAGTTGAAGAAGATGGCGCCGTCATTGGAACAGAGCGTCGCCACGGCGAAGACCCCGGCGGACTCAGCTCGGCTGCATGCTTTGGCGGAAATTCTGAAGCATCCCTCAAACTAGCAACATCACCGACCCTTGCGGAGCCCGCTTTCTGAAGCGGGCTCTGCAATTCTTGGCCGTTCCACACCCGCCGTTCGCAAGAAACAGCTGGATAGTTTACTTCTTGACACGTGCCTCAAAGGGTTGTAAAAGCCTTCTGCACAATTTCGCGGGGCTACGCATGCGAGTGGCCCCGCCATTTCATCGACTTTGCTCCTGCTCTCATGGTGTTGTCGTCTCACAGTGGCACGTCCTCGACCGCTGCGTAATCTGCCTTAATGCTGACGACACTGCGGGCCGCACCCCGTTAATCGGAGCAGAAAGGTTCTGGTAAACGGCCCTAGTATGCGGACAAAACTCCCCGGCTCGATTCGTGTGCCCCTGCTGCTTTTTTCCTTGGTAATGGCCATCACCAATTCTGCCTACGCACAGAATACTGGCGCTCCACCTCGCATCACCCAGGCCGTCGATCCTCTGAAAATGGTCGTTCTCCGCGGCAACACGCACCCGCTCGCCCGCTCCGAATACGATCGCGGTGCGATCAGCGACTCCATGCCCATGGGCCGCGTTTTGCTGCTCCTGCAGCGCACTCCGGATCAGGAACAGGCGCTGCAGCAGCTGCTCGAGCAACAACAGAGCAAAGATTCTCCCAACTATCACGCGTGGCTCGCTCCGGAGCAATTCGGCCGGCAGTTTGGCGTCGCCGATGCCGACATTCAAGCCATCACGCAGTGGCTCGCTTCGCAAGGATTCTCGCAGATCAATGCAGGTCCAGGGCGCATGGTCATCGAGTTCTCTGGGACTGCCGGCCAGGTGCGAAGCGCGTTTCATACGGAAATCCACCGCTTCGTAATAAATGGAGAAGAGCACACCGCCAACGTCGCTGATCCCCAAGTTCCGGCAGCTCTGGCTCCGGTTGTCTCGGGTGTCGTGTCGCTTCACGACTTCCCCAAGAGATCGCACGCCAAAATCCTTGGAGAATTCCGCCGCAAGGTCGCAGGGCCGGGTCTAGAGCCGCTCTTGACCTTTCCCAATCCCTTTGGTTCCGGGAACTTTTACGGCTTGGGGCCCGGCGATTTTGCCACCATCTACAACACAAAGCCCCTGCTGACGGCGGGAAACGACGGCACCGGCCAAACCATTGCCGTCGTTGGCGAAACCAATCTCAAGGTTTACGACGTACAGCAGTTCCGCAGTATGTTCGGGCTCCCCGCCAACTTTGATGACACCAACATCGTTTTGAACGGCGCGGATCCGGGCATCACTTCAACCGACGAAGAAACAGAGGCCGATCTCGATGTTCAGTGGTCGGGGGCTGTCGCCCCTGGAGCCAACATAAAATATGTGCTCTCCGCCTCGACCCCCGCCTCCGCGGGCGTCGATTTGTCCGCCCTTTATATCGTCGAACACAACATCGCTGCGGTTATGAGCGAGAGCTACGGAGCTTGCGAGAATGTGCTCGGTGCCGCGGGAAACGCCTTCTACAGTAATCTCTGGGAACAGGCCGCGGCGCAAGGTATCACCGTCGTCGTTTCCTCTGGCGATGGCGGCTCCGCCGGTTGCGACGATTTCAATAACCCGCAGCCCGCAAAACAAGGGCTAGCCGTCAGTGGTTTAGCCTCCACGCCCTACAACGTATCGGTCGGCGGCACGGATTTTGACCAGGTCAACACTTGGACGTCCTACTGGAATACCACCAACGATGCCACCGGCACGTCCGCCAAGAGCTATATCCCAGAGATCCCCTGGAGCCAGAATTGTGCGCAGATTGGTTTGACCGGTTGCGGCTCATCCGCTCCCCGGGGTTCCGTGAACATCGTCGCTGGCAGCGGCGGTCCCAGCGTCATATATCCAAAGCCCAAATGGCAGTCGGGCGTCACGGGTATGCCCAACGATAATCACCGCGATCAACCCGATGTGTCTCTATTCGCCAGCGTGGGCTTCACCGGCACTGCCTATGTCCTGTGTCAGAGCGATCGCATAGGCCCCTGCTACCTCAACTCTGGTTCCGCCAGCGTTGAGCTGGTCGGCGGCACTTCGGCCTCCGCGCCTGCTTTTGCCGGAGTCATGGCCCTCGTCAACCAGAAGCAATCGAGCACCGGCAATCCCGCCCCGCGCCAAGGCAACGCCAATAACGTCTTATACGCTTTGGCCAAAAAGTCCGGCGCAAGCTGCACTTCAAGTCCAACCGAAGCCGCAAACTGTGTATTTAACGACGTGGCCAAAGGAAATAGCTTCTTGCCTACCGGCAAGCCCGGCGTCGGTACCAACAGCGTGCCCTGCCAGGGAGGTTCACTTAACTGCAGCACCGCTGCCAGCGGTGGCAATGGCGTGCTAGTCGATCCGGCCCACACAACCACTGAGGCTTGGACCGCCACCGCCGGATATGACATGGCCACCGGCCTCGGCTCCGTCAACGTGAATAATCTCGCAACCACGTGGGGCACCGCGTCCACCATCGGGACCACCACGACCCTCACGCTCTCTCCGACCACAGGCATCAAGCACGGCTCCGCCGAGAACGTCGCGGTGAACGTTACCGTCGCGGCCAACACGGGAACCGGCACTCCCACCGGCGACGTGTCCCTTATCGCCTCCTTCGCCGGTCCACCCCCCACCACTCAGGGCTTGGACCACTTCACCCTCAGCAGCACGGGAGCCGTGACAAACGCCACCACGCAAAGCCTCCCGGGCGGCGCATACAACGTAACCGCTCACTATGCCGGCGACGGCACCAACGCCCCCAGCGACTCTTCTGCGGTGCAGGTCACTGTCGCCCCGGAAAACAGCCAGACCTTCATCGTCGTCCCGGCCTTCGATTCCACGGGAAACCTCATAAGCGGCAACGCCAGTTCCGTCACCTATGGCACAAACTATTTCATCCGTATGTATGTCACCAACAGCGCTGCGGTCGCGAACTCAGCCGGCCCGCCTTCACCCCTCTGCGCGCAAATAAATCAGCTAACTTGTCCCACCGGGACCATAGCGCTCACTGGCAACGGCGCTGCCGTGGACGGCGGAACATTCCTGCTGAACAGCGCCGGCTACACCCGCGACCTCGTTCCCAATCTTTCGGGGGGCACGTACTCTCTGGCAGCGCAATACTCCGGCGACAATAGCTACAACGCAAGCTCAACATCCCAGACGTTCTCGGTCGCACCCGCACCCACTAGCCTTACCGAGCAAACATTCTCGGCGTTAGTAGCTAGTCAGCCGTTTCAGATAAACATCCAGGGATCTACGCAGGCCCTGCACGGGGTGGCGCCCACGGGCACAGCCACCTTTTTCGAAGGCTCGACGCAGCTCGGGGGGCCTGTAAATGTCAACGGCGTGGGCGGTGGGTTTCCGCCGTTGTTTTATGGCAATGCTACGCTAACTATCCCCACCGCCGGACCTCACACCATCACGGCGCAATACAGCGGCGATGCGAACTACGCCGCCTCAAGTACCTCGATTACGATCACTTTGCTCAATCCCACCTCCGCCAGTATCAGCGTCAGCCCAACGACAGTGGCGTACGGCAGCCCTGTCACCATAACGGCGGTCGTCGCCACTACAGTCCCGGCTTCCAATACAGCCCTGAAGCCAACTGGCAACATCAACTTATACGCCAGCTATGACGGCGCAATTGCCAATCCTTCGATCAGCCAGATGGCGGATGGCAACGGCAATTGGGAAATCCAGGTGACGGCAACCATCACGCCGCAATCCAGCGAATGGATTAGCCTCAACTATTCCGGCGACACCAACTATGCTGGTTCTTCTTCTACCAGCTTCTTCACGGTCGATATCCCAAATTTCAGCCTCACGGTTCCGGGACCCTTGGTGGTGACTTCCGGCCAATCCGGCAGCGTGCAGATCAGCGTGGTGCCTGCCTCAAATACTCCCAGCCCAGTCACGCTTTCTTGTTATGACGGCTTGCCCAATGGATACGCGTGTGCTTTTCAGCCAAATCCCGTGAACCTTGCGAATGGCGCCACCTCCACGGCCACCCTGACTTTATCCCCCGCTCCCACGGCTCAGGTGATTCCTCGTGCCGCCCTCGCGCGAAAACATACAATGTCCTGGCCTTTCGCGAGTGGTGGTTCTAACCGATATTGGCCGCCTACCGTGGCGGTCGTTCTCCTCACCGGCTATCTTCTGCTTTGGTCTTCGCGCAGGATCCGGTTACGTCCGGCGCTGGTCTGCGGCGTCGCCTGCGTGATAAGCCTGCTGGGCTGCGGCGGAGGCGGTGCGGGTAGTAGCGGAAGCGGTGGCGGTGGAGGTGGGGGCGGCACGCCCGGACCTTTCACGACCTCAACGACTGTGTCGAGCAGCGCCCCGACTGTTGCTTCGGGCAGCTCCCTCACTCTCACCGCAAAAGTCACGGGTCAAAGCAATCCCACGGGCGTGGTTACCTTCCAGATGGGCGGCTTTTGGTTCGGTCAGGCCAATCTCGTTGGTGACACGGCCACAGTCACTTCCAACGCACCTTTTCCTGGCTTCTACCAGGTCGTGGCAACCTACAACGGCGACGCCTCTCACAGTACTTCGACATCTGCGCCCGTGACGGAGGGGGTCACCGGAAGCACAAGTGCGCTGGTTATCGGTCGGACCGGCTCATTGTCCCAAACGGTGTTTGTGACGATCACCCTGCAGTAGGCGAGAATGAGTACGCACAAATCAAAGCCTTCCTTCGAATTTACTTGACAGTTAACACATATCATGCTATAAGGCTTTGTGAAACTCGCTCTTCAACTCTTTGGGTGTGCTCCAACCTCCGTGCCCTCCGGGTTGCGCTTTTTCTCGCAGTCTGCCTTGCCCTGCATTTTCAGCGACTTGCAGCCTCTTTGGCGCTCTTGCCTCTCTTTTTCGATCTCCCGATCTTTGTTTTCAGCAGCTTACAGCCTCTTGTGCCAAAAACAGGGGGTGGGGTATACCCTCTCCTCGGATCGAAGGTGTGTCTGCCCGCAGTAAGGCTCGAACTGTTACACAGATCCGGAATCACTAGCGCGTCGGCGGGATAAGTCAAACCGTGCGGAAGAGAAAATGCCAGGTGGCATCGACCAACGCGTGCACCAGTGCGGAGGCGAAAATCGAATTGGTTTTTCTCCACGTCCAGCCATAAAACAGACCGGCAATGGACGCGAGAATCACATAGCGCCAGTTGGGAAATCCCATATTGGTAATGTGCGAGAACCCGAAAAGAACGGAAGCAGTCCACCAGCCGGCCAGATCGTTCTTGCTGGACCGTGACAGCATATTTTGCAGCAGTCCCCGGAACAGAAACTCTTCCGGCCACGCCGTGAAAAAGAGAATCGCCACCGACACGAACGGCAGCGAACTCCACGCGTGCCACTGCGGCGCAAATTCGATGAAATGCATACGGATGCCGAGAGGGATGGCGATTGCGCCGAACACCACGAAGCTGGCGACGATGAAGAATCCCCATCGGCTGCCCCATCCGATGTTGTAGCCGATGCCAGGGAGCTTGCGCACGAGAACAAACGCACCAAGGGCGACGTTAACGCAGAGCAGCACCGTGAAGACATAGGCGAGGCGTCCGCCGGGATAGGGCCAGATCCAATGCGAAGGAGAAAACTTTACGGTCACCCAGATTCCGGCGACCGTCAGGAAATCCTGCCAAGCCCCGACCGGCTTGCGTTCGGCGGAAGCAGCCAGCGCCAGCGGAACGAAGACTATGGCGGCAACAGCTCCGGCGCGCGAGAATGCGAAAGTATTTGTTCCGATGACGTAGATGAGATATGCAAGGAATGTACCTGCGCCTAGCAGGTAGCCGGCGCCTGCGCCGAAGCGTGCAGACAGGTATTCGGGAACGCCGCGCGCCGCGAATAGAAGCATCACGCCGAAGTAAAATGAGAAGACGGTCAGGGTGGCTGCGAAACCGCGGCCGCCGTAGCCTTGCCAGGAAGCGTACAGGCCGCCGCCAAAACAGAGGGCAGCCCAAAGACCGAGCATGGAAAGCGGACCGAGTTGGCGCGTAGCGGACAATTAAGAGAATCAGATTGCCTGGTCGATTCAAAAAAGAAGGAAGATTGTAGCGCAACGCGATGGTAGACCAAATTCAGGTAGCAACCCTCGGTGGGGCGGCGGCAAAGCCCGCACGCATTGCCTATATCGATTGGCTGCGCGGACTGGCTTGCGTGGGGATGTTTCAGGCGCACTGTTACAACTCCTGGCTCCGCCCCAGCGCGAGAAACGCGGGGCTCGACGGCTTCTACGGATGGTCGCAGCTGATCGCAACCTTGCCGGCGCCGCTGTTTATCTTGCTGGCTGGACTTTCGATCGCCATGATCACCCAGCACTCGCGCCAGAAAGGTGGTGCGCGCAACGCAATTGCGCGCACCACGATTTTGCGCGGAGCGGAAATCTTTGGCCTGGGCTTGCTGTTCCGCGGGCAGGAATATCTGCTGGGCTATCCCAACGCGCCGTGGACGGATCTGTTGCGCGTCGACGTACTGAACATCTTGGGTCTGTCCATGATGCTCGTCGGGGTCCTGTGCTGGCTCACGGCGTCGGCAACCCCGGAAAAATCAAACACGCGAGCAATCGGTTGGGGATTGATTGCGGCCACCGCAATCGCCGTCGCGACTCCGTGGCTCTGGACCACCCACCGACTGCGCTCGCTGCCCTGGCCCATCGAATCGTACCTCAATGGTGTGCATATCTATGCCCAGCCGCAGCCGTGGTTATTTCCGATTTCCCCTTGGGTTGCGTTCGCATTTGTAGGCTCGAGTCTCGGATTTCTACTGTTCTCGGAATTCGCACGAAGGAAGGAGACTTTACTTTTCGGCGTTCTCGCCGTCGCAGGTACGGCTGCATCGTTGCTTTCCGTTCTCTTCGATTTTGGTCCCATTCGCCTCTATTCCACTGCAATTTACGACTACTGGCACACCAGTCCCAACTTCTTCCTAATGCGCTGCGGAATTTTGCTGGCCTTGGTTTCGGTCGCCTACGCGTGGTGCCGTTGGGGTTGGGCGCAACGCGGCTTCAGCCCGATCATTCAGCTTGGCAATACTTCTTTGCTCGTGTACTGGGCTCACATCGAATTTGTATACGGGCGGTTCTCCATCTTGCCGAAAGGGCAGTGCAGCCTTCTGAAGGCCACGGCGGGATTGCTGATCATTTTCGCAGCGATGGTGGCCTTATCGGTATTCCGCACGCGATGGAAAAAACGCCGCGCTACGGTCTTGCAGTCGAGCCAGCCGCCGGCTGCTGCTGCGACGGCGGAATCCGGATAATAATTTCGCCGGGTTTTGCGCGTTGAAGGTCTTCGCGCGCGATTTTCTCGATGAGCCGCGGATCGGTCTTCAGCGCCCGTACCTGATCGCCAAGCTCCGCGTTCTCTTTATCCAAGCGAGCCAGATCCTTCTTGACGCGATCGATTTCGGTCTGCGTGCGCCGCATAGCAATGAAGCCGTGCGGCCCAAAAACGTCGTGAACCACAAG
>WNFP01004100.1_pt1 | contig 13426 bp, 10 predicted proteins | sample 5400201 | NCBI WGS metagenome assembly WNFP01 (sample SAMN13153355, study PRJNA577476) | soil metagenome | isolation source: 115 cm saprolite under Madrone tree | place: USA:California | collected 2016-06-14
AGCCCCAGGTTTTTACTCGACAGGCAGTCAATGAGTCTCCGGCAGCGAACTTTAATCCGTGGCGCATAATGGCGCCGGCAGCAATTGTGCTGGTTGCAGTTTTCGGAATCGTGTTTCTGCTTACCCGGAGCGCCAGCCAGACGCCAACGAATCAAACGCCGGGACAAACATCCGGCCAAAACGGATTGGCGGCCGACCCGAATGGCCAGCCAGTACAACCAAGTGGCACGCCGACAGGCGAAAGCGAGCGGGGCATTCAACCCGCTTCATCGGCCACGCCGTCGGGACGCAATGCCAACGCGAACGTCAGTCAGACTGTGGTGCCGGGAACATCGAGCGGCGAGTTCGGATCCAATGACAATAGCTCAGTGTCCGGTAACAATAATGCGAATCGACGCGAATCGCCGACCCCCAGGCCTTCCCCCTCCGCAGCGAAGGCAGAGCAACCGCCCGCGCCCAGGCCCGTGCCCAGTTTGAAGCCAACGGCCACACCTATCGACTAGCTGTTGCCGCTGCAATCAAAGCCTTAAACCTCTCTTCATTCTCGATCTCGATCTCAATATCGACGGCGTAGCATGGCAGTCGAGAAGCAAGGGAGCGTAGCTTCACCTCATCCTTGGCAGTCGTCAGAAGAATTTGCGCGCCGCGCGCGACCGACTTCCGCGCGACCCGATCGATGTCGCTTTGAGTGTATGTGTGATGGTCACGGAATGCCTCGGTGTACGCTAGTTGATAGCCGGCGCGCCGCAGCAGTGAAAAGAACGATTCCGGTTTACCAAGACCACAGAAGGCGGAAATGCGTGATCCCTTGATTTCTTTTTCGACAATCGAAGACTGAACGAGTTGACCGCGAACCTCTCGGATACCGCTGAATCTCATCAGCGAAGAGAAGATGGGGATCTCGTGGCTACGCGCGGCGATTTCGCTTCGGAGCTTTTCAACAGCATTGGCATCATCGGCGCGCGTTATGACTATGCAGTTTGCGCGTGCTAGTTCAGCTGGTGATTCGCGCAAAATTCCGGCGGGCAAAAGTTTTCGATTGCCCCAGGGGTTCGCGGCGTCGATCGTCAGAATGTTCAGGTCCCGCGCCACTCGCAGATGCTGGAAACCATCATCCAGGACAAACACTTCGCTGTTAAGGTTATCGATGGCCCAGCCAGCTGCCGCTACCCGATCGGCATCGCTAATAACCGCCGCCAGGCCCTTCAATGCGTCTGCGAGCAGCAGCGGCTCATCACCGGCCTCTGTGGCGTCCGAAAGGATTTCTTTTCCGTCCGACACAACCGCGCGCGCGCCGGGGTTTTGGCGGCCATATCCGCGCGTAAGAATGCAGACTCGTGCGCCGTTCCCCGCTAACTCTCGCGCGATCCATTCAACCAGAGGGGTCTTTCCGGTGCCGCCCGTGGTTAGATTGCCGACGCTGATCACCGGCACACCCAGTTTATGCACACGAAGTCGGCCCGAACCGTACAATGCTCGACGTGCCCTCACTCCGACGCCGTATAAGTGGCCTAACGGCGTAAGCGCGAGCGTTACGGCGCTATTCATTGGATCCTATGACAATCATTTAGCTGCAGTGACGGAGAGAGCCGGTAAGGGAATCGAAGCGCCGGCTTTCTTAGGCGTTTCGAGCAAGCCCGCAATCATTTGCAGAGTCTTCTTCGTAGCGCCCCGATTTCGATCGCAGACCACCAAAGCCTTCTGGCCGATTTCTCTTCGCAACGAGTCGTTAGAGAAAAGTGAGTTAATCGCTTCAACCAGTTCCGCTGGTGCTGCGGATGTTGAAACGTCCGGTAGCTGAACAATTGCGTTCTCGTCCAACATCGCTTTAGTTATGGCTGCGAAATTGTGCATATGTGCGCCGGTAACGACACAGACACCTCGCGCAATGGGTTCGAGAATGTTGTGGCCGCCGTGCGACGCGATGCTGCCGCCGACGAAGGCCACGTCGGCCAAAGGATACGCGGCCCGCAACTCGCCGATGGTGTCGAGCAGAATGACTTCACAATCTCTGTCCGCGATTTGTAAAGCCGCAGATCTGCGTGACCAGCTCAAGCCGGAGACCTGCAGCATTGAAGCTACTTCGCCAAACCGTTCGGGGTGCCGCGGAGCGATCAGAAGACGTACCTGGTAACCTGTCTGCGAATTCTTGATCTGTTTGAACGCATCAATGACTACTTGTTCCTCGGGAGCGTGCGTACTGGCGGCGACGATCAGACGCATGGTTCGATCGAAGCCGAAACGCTTGCGCAGGTTTTCGGTGGCGACTTCGTCAATCGCGCTTTCGGCGCTATCAAATTTTAGGTTACCCGGCATTAGCACACGATCGTTCGGGATCCCCAGCTCACGTATACGCCCGGCGTCTTGCTCAGATTGCATTAGCGCAATCGAGAGATTGTTCAATAAGCCGCGAACAAAAGGCCGGATTAACTTGTAGCGACCAAACGAAGTGGTCGAGATACGACCGTTGATCAGGGCAACCGGGATCGCGCGTCGATGCGATTCACGGAGTAGATGCGGCCATAACTCGGTTTCCATTATGAGCACGGCCGCAGGTTTTAGGGTGCGCAGTACTCGCCGGACAGTCCAGGACCAGTCAATCGGAAAGTAGAAGACCGCAGCGGCATCAGGACCAAAGGCGTCCCGCGCGATTCGCTGACCAGTGACCGTCGTCGTGGAGATCACCAGGCGGTAGGAAGGAAATCTATCAAGCAGTGCCCGAACCAAAGGGCGGGCAGCCTCAGTTTCACCCACGGAAACGCAGTGCAACCAGATCAGTGGCCGATCGTCCAAAGCAATTGCAGGTAAGCGGCCGAGGCGTTGACTGAGGCCGGTAACATATTTGCGCGTGCGAAACGCGTCGATGGCAAACCACGGCAGCAGCGCGAGAAAGCCAACCGTCAAAAGGAGGCTGTAAAGCAGGTACATAAGTGGCACAGACTTTCAGTCTGTGATCGTTTGTTACCGAAACCTAACTCGAAAGATGCCAAACCTCGGCCTGCGTAGTGTCCGCACTTTTGATTGAACGGTTTTAGAGTACCGCCACTTCAGACTGGGGTTTTGTTAAGCGAGAAAGAACCCAGGTGCAGTTGGTACTCTAAAGGCCGTGGAATCGGTACCACCTAACCCTACTCAGCTTGCGCACAGAGTGAAGTCTGCCTCTTTTACTTCGCGCGCTCAATGTAACGGCCTTCGGTCGGATCGACTCGGAGACGGTCACCCTCGTTGACGAAAGGCGGCACCTGAATGGTCACGCCGTTTTCAAGCGTAGCCGGTTTATTGACGTTGGAGACTGTCGCGCCTTTCATGTTTGGCTCAGTTTGCGTCACCGTAAGTTCCATTGATGGCGGCAATTCAATCCCGATAGGCAAACCCTCGTAAAACTCCACTTGTATTTTGAGTCCGGGCGCCAGCCACTGCGCTGCATCGCCGAGGTCCTCACCACTGAGAGCGACCTGCTCATAAGACTCTGTGTTCATGAAGTGATGGTGAGAGCCGTCCGAATAAAGATATTCCATGTCGTGCTGCTCAAGTGCCGCTTTGTCCACTGTATCCGCCGAGCGAAAGCGATGCTCGAACGAGGAGCCGGTGCGAAGATTGCGCAGCTTCGTTTGCACCATAGCGCGCAGGTTGCCGGGCGTGTGGTGGCGAAAGTCGACTACTTTGCATAGCTGGCCTTCGAACAAAATCACCATGCCTCGTCTGATTTGAGTTGCTGGAATTGCCATTACGTTCTTAGGTCTTTCTGTCGGTTATTAGACGCGCGGCGATAGATCGGGCTCGCCACACGGTTGCAAACGACGTAGTCTAGCGGCAGGAATGCGTGATTGTCCAGCAGCTTAATTCGGGCGTCTGAAAAACAAAACAGAGCGGGCAAGCCCGCTTTGAACGCATCCGATGGATGACACTCGGCGCTGCTTGCCCGCTCTCAGGAGGAGCCCACCTACCTGAATGAATTAACGTGGAAAGGTAAGCGGAGTTCCAGAATAATTTATGGCGCCGATTCTAGTCTGTGATTCTTCCTGGTTGCCGTGTTCACAGACTAAGTCTGCTCCGGCTAAGCGGCTCGCGCACGCAGTTCCTGCCGTTTGCGAACCACGTGATCCAGCCATTCCTGTGCGTGTTGGTAGCGGGGAAAGCTCTGCTCTTCGGCTCGAAACGCGTTCGTGTGGTAATAGCGTCTGCCATTAACGATGCGAGCAGGGTGTTTGATGTGCAGCATTTCGTGGAAGAGGATATATTCGACGAACCACTCAGGAACTTCCCGGGAATCCAGGATCTTGCTAATCGTGATCGTGTCATGAGCGGCGTCATGATGACCCAGGATGCTGCGAGCGCGCCGCTGCGACCAGGTCAACACCGGCTTTTCGATTTCGCCATCAAAATAACGGCGGTTGAGCTTCGCGAAGATCCGTTCGAGATCATAGACCTGACCGTTGGCAGACGAGATTACTTTGCGACCACGTTTCCGCCGGGCAATGTCTGATGCTCGCAAGAGCTGGGGACTAAAAGCGTACGAACGATAAATGCGCTCCTGATCGCGCGGTGCCTTGCGCGAAAGCAAACGAGCGACCAGCAGAAATGCCAACGCCCGTATGACCTCGGGCGGCGCCTCTTGAAAAAGATCAGACAGCCGGACATAGATGCGGCCAGCCCGCACTCGAATAGTGTGATGCAATCCCGCGTACGGATAGAACTTTACCTCGATCGCAGCCAAGTCGGGCTGAAACCGCTTACCACCGCGATCAAGTTGCCGGAAGGCGTCGCAGAAAACTCTCTTGAGATGAAGATCTGATTGCGGCATTTTCGCGAACCGTGAACCCGCCCATCTTAGGGTGGACGTTTGTAGCTAGTCAAACGGAGCCGAGGGATACCCCAAAAGCCCTCGCCAGTCGGACAAATTGTGGTTTCTGGTCTCGTTGCACGACGCGCGCGACGGGAGTGACTCGTCCTAAGTCTATTCTTAACATTAGCTTAAGTGGATCTCGAGTCTTATTATTCACAAACGTTGACGGCCGTGGAGAGTCGCAAGATCGCTTTAGACACAACGGTTTGCGAGACCTCTGGTTATTTCGTTATACTGGGCCGCGGCACTGAACGTCTCCTCCTCGGACCGCTCCAGCCCAATCAAGGATGTTTAAGATCGGTAGAGATACATAGAACGACCTAATGGCGCGCACTCCAAATTCAAACAGATCCGGACGTCCTACACCCAACTCGCGCCGGGAGGCCGTGCTTTCGGCGATCATCGAAGAGCATCTGGTGACGGGCGACGCAATCGGATCGCATACCGTCTCAGATAGATTCGCGCGTGCGACGGGCTGGAGTTCGGCCACGATTCGAAGCGTCATGTGCGAGTTGGAAGATTTTGGATTGCTCGAACAGCCGCACACCTCAGCGGGGCGGATACCTACTGACAAAGGCTATCGCTATTACGTCGACAAAATGCTGGATTCTACGCGCTTGTCGAAAAATGATCTCAGAGCAATCGAAAGAATCGACCTCGGGAACGAAGGTACCGTGCGGCCGGATCGTCTAATGGAGAAAGCTTCGCATGTGCTTTCCGAGCTATCGAAGAATGTCGGAATCGTAGTATGGCCTTCCCTGGCCGAGAATCGCCTGAAACACATTCGCTTCATGCGACTGCCCGACAGCCGGATTCTGGTCGTGCTGGTATCAACCTCAAACATCGTCCATGACAAAGTCATCAATCTGGATGAAGAGTTCACTCAGGACGAGCTGGACCGCACGGCGCGTTATTTGAATGTTGAGTTTGGCGGCAAGAGCCTGCTGGCGATTCGCGATGAGATAGTCGCGCTGATGAAGGAAGAGAAGGCGCTTTATGACAAGCTTCTGCGCAACGCCATGCTCTTATGCGAGCGAAGCCTGCGGGGTGAAGACGAAGCCACCGCAGAAGTCTATCTCGATGGTGCTTCAAATATTCTTGCTAAGCCCGAGTTTGCTAGTGCCGAGGGGATGTGCGAATTGTTTCGAACTTTCGAAGCGAAGTCGCGCCTTATCAAGATCCTGAACGAATGCGTGACCGGCAATTCAGCTGGCGGAACTGTCCGGGTCGTCATCGGAAGAGAGAATGTTGCTTCCTCGATGAAACGCTGTTCGGTGATTACCACCTCTTACCGGGTTGGCGGTGACGTTTCAGGCACGTTGGGCGTGGTCGGACCAATGAGGATTGAGTACGGCCGACTGATGGCTGTGGTAAACTACCTTGCACGTTTCATCGAACGCGCTCTTTTGAATGAAGCGCCTCTTCAATAGACTGACCCAGCTCATTGTACCGCCCCGGAAAAAGAGATTTGGATCTCAATGGCATCAGATCGAAAGCATAAACAGTCGAATAACATTCCCATTCGCTTCTTCGACGGAGACGACGATTCCGAAGACGTTCTGGAGTTGGCCGCAGCCGCCGAAGACTCCGAGGCCGATTCGGTTCCAGACGCTCCCGATCCCAAAGTAACCGAGACGGGTTTCGGTGGTCCTGACCTGGCGGAACTTGTTGCTTCCCGGGCGGAGCTCAAACGCCTCCAAACCGCCCTGGACGAAGCCAAGGAAGGCCTCGCGCGCCGGCAGGCCGACTTTGAAAACTATCGCAAGCGAATTGAACGCGAACGCAGTGAATCTCACAACCGCGTAGTTGCAGATGTCGCGCGTAAGCTGCTGCCGGTAGTCGATAACCTGGCCCGCGCGCTGGACGCCGAAAAGACGGTTCAGTCTCACGAGTCCAGGGAGTTCCGGCATTTTCTACACGGAGTCGAGTTAATAAATAAGCAACTCACCGACGTCCTTGAATCGCTCGGCATTCAGCCAATTGTCTCGATTGGCGAGCCCTTTGATCCGCATATTCACGAGGCGGTGGTCACTGAACCGTCGGACCAGTACGAACCGGACACGGTAACCGAAGAGCTCGCCCGCGGCTACCGCATAGGCGATCGTTTGCTTCGACCAGCGATGGTTAAGGTCGCGGCCCGGAGAGACGACGAATAACTTCGTCCCAAAAAAGCATGGGCAAGATCATCGGAATCGATTTAGGAACTACTAACTGCTGCGTTGCCGTGCTCGAAGGCGGCACGGTCCAGATTGTTCCCAACAAAGAAGGCGGTCGCACCACTCCCAGCGTGGTCGGATTCACGGACAAGGGCGAGCGCCTGGTAGGACAGATTGCGAAGCGCCAGGCTGTCACGAACGCCTCGAATACTGTGTATGCCGTTAAGCGACTAATTGGCCGCAAGTTTGACTCGCACGAAGTCGGGCGTATGCGCGAGACGGCGCCTTTTGAAATAGTGGATTCGCAAAACGGCGATGCGCGCATCAGGGTGCAAGGCCGAGTCTATAGCCCGCCTGAACTCTCAGGAATCGTGTTACAGCGTTTGAAGGCGGCCGCTGAAGACTTTCTCGGTGAAGCGGTGGCCGACGCAATCATTACCGTCCCAGCGTACTTTGACGATACTCAGCGACAAGCTACGAAGGATGCGGGCAAAATCGCGGGCTTGAAAATCGAGAGAATCATTAACGAGCCGACGGCAGCGGCGCTGGCTTACGGTCTGGGCAAAGCCGAGGCCGAGAAGATCGCGGTTTACGATCTCGGAGGCGGCACATTCGATATTTCCATCCTGGAAATGAACAACGGCGTCTTCGAAGTTCTGTCCACATCTGGGAATACGTTTCTGGGTGGCGAAGATTTTGACGAGCGAATCATGAATTGGATGGCTGACCAATTCCATGAGGATACGGGTATTGACCTGCGCAAAGATCGGCTGGCCCTGCAGCGTCTCAAAGAAGCCGCGGAACGAGCCAAGTGCGAATTATCTTCGGCTACTGAAACCAGCTTTAATCTTCCGTTCATCGCGGCCGACGCGTCAGGCCCGAAACATCTGAACAAGGTCCTCACGCGCGCGAAGCTTGAGGAACTGGTTGATGATTTGGTGCAGCAAACGGTAGAACCCTGTGAAAAGGCCCTGGCTGATGCCAAGCTTAGAGCCTCTGAGATCGGTAAGGTGATCCTGGTTGGTGGTCAGACGCGTTCGCCGATAGTCGAACGGGCCGTCGAGCGCATTTTTGGGAAAAAGGCGTCAGCTGAGATTAATCCGGACGAAGTCGTCGCCATGGGCGCAGCCATTCAGGGCGGTGTCCTGACCGGAGACGTCAAAGATATCGTGCTGCTGGACGTACTTCCTCTGAGCCTGGGCCTCGAAACTCGTGGAGGGTTGTTTACCAGAATCATTGAACGCAACTCGACGATACCCCTGCGCAACAGTCTGACCTTCACCACTGTCGTTGATAATCAAGCGTCAGTGGAAATTCACATTCTCCAAGGCGAGCGCGAGGTCTCTACCGGGAATCGTTCCCTCGGTAAGTTTGAGCTGGTCGGGATTCCCGCCGCACCACGCGGAGTGCCACAAATCGAAGTTAGTTTTGAAGTTGATGCGAATGGAATCGTCTCGGTCTCAGCCGCAGACAAAGCTACGGGCCGCGAACAACAGATGCGGATTACTCCTACCTCTGGTCTGTCGCAAGATGAAATCGATCGGATTATCAATGAGGCTCAAGCTTCAGCCGAAACTGATCGCGAACTGCGCGACAAGGTGGATTTGAACAATAAACTCACGAGTTTGGTGAGAAATACCCAAAGGGCGTTTTTGGAATTTGGCGGATTGCTTTCCAAGCCGGCACAGGACGAGGGACAAATTGTTTTGAGTGACGGCGAGGCCGCGATTGGCTCGGCAGAGGTGGGTGCGATTCGTTTAGCGCTGGACTCAGTCGACCGGCTGGCGCGGCAACTTACCACCGCCATGATGAAGCAAATGGACGAGGCGGAGACGAAAGAAGATTGAATGGCTGCCGCCGTTTGTAAGGCAAGGGTCAATCAGTCTCACTGCGCTATTCTGCGCTTGCGCGCAAACTAATAGTTTGCGTTACAATTAATCTGGCGGTCAGCAGCTTGCCGGTGCAAACGGTTGAGTGCTGGCCGCTCATTACTGATAACAACGACGATGGCAGTTAATAAACGCGACTATTACGAAGTGTTGGGAGTGGCTCGTACTGCCACTGAACAGGATCTGAAGAGCGCTTACAGGCGTCTCGCCCATCAATATCACCCTGACAAGAATCAGGGAGACACTGAGTCAGAAGAAAAGTTCAAGGAAGCTGCAGAAGCGTACGCCGTGCTTTCGGACGGTGAACAGCGTCAGCGCTACGATCGATTTGGCCACGCCGGAGTCTCCAGTGCTGCCGGCGCTGCCTGGGGTGCGCCCGGGTTCGGAAACATCGAAGACATCCTCGGCGATCTGTTTGGGTTCGGCGACGTGTTTGGTGGCGGCCGTAGCGGCTCTCGGCGATCGAGTGCGCAGCGCGGCGCCGACCTGCGATACGATCTCGAAATAACTCTGGAGCAGGCCGCCACCGGCTTAACCGCCCAGTTGCGAATTCCGAAGCTGGAAACCTGTGAGTCATGCAAAGGTTCTGGCGCAAAAGAAGGCACCCAGCCTGAAGTTTGCCGCACCTGCGAAGGGGCGGGCCAAGTGCGATTTCAACAGGGTTTTTTTTCCGTCTCGCGCACCTGCGGGTCATGTCGCGGTGCTGGACAGGTCATCACTTCACCGTGTGAAACCTGCCGAGGCGCCGGTCGCGTCGAGCAGGAGAAATCGATCGAAGTAAAGATTCCGGCCGGTGTCGAAACTGGATCCAGGCTAAGATTGCAACGCGAAGGTGAGTCCGGTGCTTATGGCGGCCCGCCGGGTGATCTCTATGTGGTCATTCATGTGGCCGAGCATGAGCAATTCGAGCGGCAGGGCAATAATTTGTATGCTTCGGTACCCATTACGTTTGCGCAGGCCGCACTCGGATCTGAGGTTAGTGTGAAGACGCTGAGCGCCGATCAATCGCTCAAGGTTCCGGCCGGCACTCAGACTGGCACGGTCTTCAGAGTGCGCGGGCAGGGAATGCCGGTCCTGGGCGGCCGTGGCAAAGGCGATCTATTTGTGTCCGTTTCGGTGGTCACGCCGACTATGCTGAACCGCGAACAGCGCAAACTTCTGGAACAGTTGGCAAAGATCGAAACGCCGGATTTGGAAGACAAGAAACTCGTCGACAAAGTACGCGACATCTTTGGATAACTGTAGCGCAAGTTATTAACTGCGGCCCGTCCGATCGAAGCAAAACAAATCTTAACTGTATGATGTGGGCAGTACCACCCTCGGGAGCGAGCGGGGGAACCACGGTAGATAGGTCCAAATCCGGCTGTTAAAGTTGGTTGCGGTTAGACGGTTGCAATCCTTGCATAACGTGCGCAAGTGATCAGCTTCCTTTACATCAGAAAGGTACTTTATGGGATCCCCCTTTGGTTTTTCCCGTCCCTGGGTGCCGCTGCTTCTGCTTTTGGTCCTGTCGGCTTTTTCCGTCAATGCGCAGGACGAGTATGCCGCGGTAAAGACCTGGGAGACTTTCGATTTTGCCGGTCACAGCGTGAGCCCAGTGGATATTTCCGGATTGGCACTGGAAGACTTGAAGCTCGTCCGGGGAATTGTCTTTGGTAAGCACGGTCGCGTCTTCAAAGATCCGGACATCAAGCGCTTTCTGGAATCGCGGACTTGGTTCAAAGCTGATCCAAATTTTCAGAACTCCACGCTAAATGATACGGAGCGCAGGAACCTCGATGTTATCCGCATCGCCGAGGCGCAGAAGCATGACACCGTGCAACCTGGCGATATGCGCTTGTATCAGGAGCGCGCTCTGACCCGAAAGAAACTGGGCGAACACACGAGCGCTGAGTTGACCGTCCTGGCCGCGGAGATCGAAGCGATTCACGGAAAGCGGTTTGACGATACGGTCTGGCTGCAGCAGTACTTTGACGAGCGTTACTGGTACCAGCCATCCGCTCAATACGATCCCAAGGGTCTGAGCGCGGTCGAGCGGAAAAACCTGCAACTGATCGATACAATCCAGAAACAACAGCGTCGCGTGGCCATTTCGCCGGGCGATATGGAGTTGTTCGAGAACAAGTTGATCGCAGATCGGATGTTGCGCGGCTTGAGTCTGCATGAGTTGCGTTTGCTGCGAAACGAAATCTATGCACGCCACGGCCGGATCTTTAAGACCGTCTGGATTCAGCAGTATTTTGGCTTCCAGCCGTGGTACGACCCGAAAGAGGATTTCAAGGATGGAGACATCTCGGGCAACGACAAAACCAACATAGAGTCTATCGTCAGGTACGAAAACAAGCTACACGATTCGATCAGCAACAAGCCTATCACTCGCGCCTTGCTCGAAGGTCTCTTCCTCGAGGACGTGCGCAAGATGCGCGATGAGATTTACGCGCGTCATGGAAAGGTCTTCAAGGATCAGTGGACGCAAAAGTACTTTGCCAGCTTTGACTGGTATAAAGCCAATCCAAATTTCAATGATGCTTCGTTAAGCGCGGTCGAGAAAGGAAACCTAGCGGTCATCGCCCGTTACGAGAAGAAAGCAGTAACGGTAATGTCTACTATAGAAGGTTGATAAGGCGAGAGCGGGCTCCGCGTGCCGGGGCCGAAAAGAGTAAGCAGTAAGCAGGATGGGCAGGTTCGACCTGCCCATCCTTGTCATTTGTGCGCCGGGCAGGGCGCTCTTACTAGGGAGTGAAAGTCTCCTACGAACCCGACAGGGGGAATCGTTAGCGGGACGGCAAGGGTGTCCATCGCGAGGTGGAATCTGAAGGAAGCCGCAGGCAAAGCGGTGGCTCGAAATACCTGAACGGAGAGCTTGTGCGTATATGCGGCGGGCATAAGCGTGAAGGTGAGAGCGCAATAGCCGGGGAGGTCTGTCAGCTTGTTATGAACTACCGGCATCGAGAGGTGAGGGGAAGAGTTGGCAGAAGTCAGCCGAGGGCATAGTAGCTTCATTCGACCGGAGTGAAGGCCCGAAGATGAAGTAACGGACTGGAGACTCGAATTTCGATGACCAGCGGAGACGCAGAAAGAAGAGCTGAGAAGCTTGAATCCCACCCGGAGGGTAGCCGACGGAAGCGGCGAGAGGAAGGCTTGGGTGCGTCAAGGGTCACGGCAAGGGGAGAATACTCTGGACCGGAGACAGAGCAGTTGATGGAAGCAGTGGTCGAACGAGAGAACATGAAGCTGGCGCTCAAGCAGGTGGAGCGAAACAGCGGCGCAGCGGGAGTGGACAACATGACCGTTGGGCAACTGCGAGCTTACTTGCGGGAGCACTGGCAGAGAATCAAAGAGGAACTGTTGGCAGACAACTATCGCCCGCAGCCGGTGCTGAAGGTAGAGATACCAAAGCCCGGCGGCAAAGGAATGCGCGTCTTGGGCATTCCGACGGTAATAGACCGACTGATGCAACAGGCGCTGCACCAAGTCCTAAGTCCCATCTTTGAACCAGACTTTTCTGAATCGAGCTACGGCTTTAGACCGAACCGGAGCGCACAGCAAGCGGTGGTAAAAGCCCGCGAGTACGTGCGCGAAGGACGGCGCTGGGTGGTAGACATCGACCTGGAGAAGTTCTTCGACCGGGTTAACCACGACATCTTGATGTCGCGGGTGGCCCGGCGAATCAAAGACAAGCGCGTGCTGCGCTTGATTCGCAGATACCTGCAAGCCGGAATGATGTCGAATGGGCTGACGATGGCGCGGAGAGAAGGGACGCCGCAAGGTGGGCCACTATCACCGTTGCTGTCGAACATTCTACTCGACGAGTTGGACAAGGAGTTGGAACGACGTGGTCACAAGTTCTGCCGTTATGCCGACGACTGTAACATCTATGTGCAGTCGCGCAGTTCCGGTGAGCGAGTGATGAAGTCAATCACCAGTTTCCTTGACCAGCAATTGCGGCTGAAGGTGAACGCGGAAAAGAGTGCAGTGGCGCGACCATGGGAGCGAAAGTTCCTGGGCTACTCATTGACGTCGAACCGCGAGCCACGGTTGAAAGTGGCAAAGGAATCGGTCAAACGTCTGAAAGGGAAGCTGCGGGAAATCTTCCGCCGCGGGCGAGGGCGCAAGCTGGGCAAGTTAATCGCAGACGAACTGTCACCATTGTTGCGTGGCTGGATGAACTACTTCCGGTTGGCAGAGGTCAAAGGAGTCTTCGAAGAACTTGATAGCTGGATACGACGGAAGTTGCGTTGTCTTATCTGGCGACACTGGAAGCGCACCATCACCCGCGCCAAAGGCCTGCGGCAGCGCGGTCTGGATGAAGTCCGGGCCTGGGAATCAGCGACAAACGGACGCGGGCCGTGGTGGAACGCCGGGGCTTCGCATCTGCACGCTGCTTTTCCTAAATCCTACTTTGATCGCTGTGAACTCTTGTCGCTGCGGGATCAAAAGCTCCGTCTCCAGCGGACTTCATGAACCGCCGTATACGGAACCGTACGTACGGTGGTGTGGGAGGACGGCGGAGGTGACTCCGCCTCCTACCCGAT
>WNFP01003038.1_pt1 | contig 13425 bp, 14 predicted proteins | sample 5400201 | NCBI WGS metagenome assembly WNFP01 (sample SAMN13153355, study PRJNA577476) | soil metagenome | isolation source: 115 cm saprolite under Madrone tree | place: USA:California | collected 2016-06-14
GGACGATATCGTCCAGGATGACCCAGTCGCCCACCCGATAAGGGCGCTCAATGTTAAGAACGATGCCGGAGAAAACATCCCCAAGTGAGCTCTGCAGCGCTAGACCGAGAATGATCGCCACAGCGCCGGACGTCGCCAGCAGGCCTCTCACGGGCAGATCGAAAACTTCGGCGACGATTGCGAGAACGGCCGCGAGGTAGATGAGAGCGGCCAATAAGTCCTGAATAAGTTTCTATTCGCGCGGCTGTCGCTCCAGCACCACGAACGCACGCAAGAATCCGACTGCAAGCCATGCCGCTCCAAGCCACCAGAAGGCTTCCAACGCGCCGACAAACAGACGCCGTGGTTCGCCCCCGCCACCCAAGCCAGGGCGATAGGGAACGACTCCACCCGCCAGCATCAGGGCCGTGATAACGGCAAAGACCAGAAGCCGAATTAGAAAACGCATCAGCAATCACAATTAGCCGCTCGGTCGTGTCCGCCGAGCGGATACGATCGGCAGTCACCGATCGCAGATATGTACATCGCCCGCGTCATTTACGATTGCTGGAGCGTGATGTTCATACCGTTGGCGGACAGGTTGAATCGAAGCCCGCCGGTCTGGGAGTGAAGCTTGATGACGACGCCATTTTTGTTCTTGAGATAGGCGACCGAGCCGCCCTCTATAACCGTCACGCCGGCTGTGACTGCTGAATAGCGGCCGCTGAGATCCGCCGGACTGGACAGATTGTAAACCTCTCCCTCAGCGGTAATGCCAGCGCCCCCTACATCAGCGATCGAAACGCCCGACAGTTTGAACTTGTACTGTTTTTGGTCTTTGCTGTAGTAAAGCGTCCCGTGACCCCAGGTATAGCCGATGCCGATGGCAACCGAGCCGCCACTGAGCCACACGTAAGCGGATGGTATAGCCTGCTCCGCAACGGGGGACGCGGCGGAGTCGCCTTCTGCGGCCACCGCAACGGTAGACACAAAGGCGGTCGCGAAGAGACTCAAGAATAGCTTATGCATGAAACTTACTCCTTAGATAGTGATACATGTGAACTGATTCGCGATTGTTTGCCGTCTGGCCCGCGAGTGCGCGGTCGATGGGCGACGGAAGTCGGGGAATCTCCTTGCAGGGCGTCCAGAAGAACGCGGGCATGATTGATGAGAGGATCCCGCGCACCATAAACGAGGGTGACTAATTTGTCGCGACCGGACTCGCGCAACTCCGACATCAGGACGTTTCGCGATAATTCTCGTTCATAACGGCGGCGAAATTCGACAAATCGCTGCGGGCGATGGCCGAACCAAAGCCGCAACTTAGGGCTCGGGGCAATATCTTTCATCCAGCAACACAGATGAGCCGTCGATTTCTTGACACCTCGAGGCCACAATCGATCAACCAATATGCGTGAGCCATCCGAGGAACTCGCGGAATCGTAAGCGCGCTTAATCTTGAATGCCATTTGTTCGCCTCAGACGATCTTTAGGTATTGAAAGAGCGGAGTTCGCAAACCGTGGGTCAGTCACGATGCATCTGAGCCATTCGTGAGTTATCAATGACGTCAACCACCGTGTCCCCTCCGAACTTAGCCAGGTCGTAGTCAGCAATCTCAATTCAGAAACGACGGGCAGAACGTCCGGTTAGCTGGTGCCATGTGCGTGTAGACGAATTCGATTAACTGACGGCATCGTCGGGGTGCTCGTCTGTGATACCGCTCGATTGACGGATTAGCACAGCCAGCTCTGGACCGAATACAAGAACGAACCAAACATTTTTGGCGACAGCCACTGCATTTGAGAATTGGCTCGACAATGAACTCGATGTAATGCTTCTGTCGGCCAACAAAGAGGTGGCGAAGGTGATCGCCCTAGTGTCAATCGACCTCATGATTGCAATCCCCTCTATGATGTTGCGTCAGACGCGCGAGGTCGTCGGTCGACATATCAAAAGCCCGCGCAGTCCAAGCTTTATTGATTGCGATATCCACGCTGCCTAGCCAGCCGCCAGCCATACGTACGTGGGCGACTAAGCCGCCGCCGGCGTCGGTGTCAGCGATGTTGTAGGGGGTCCCGATTTCGGTCGCTTTGAGTTCATCCGCTGCAATGATTGGTCGTGCGTCGTCGAGGTTCAAAGACAGGGCTGATCGCGTCATGGGCTGGCTCCTGTGTTGGTGTATGGCAACTATCAAATCACGGGAATCAGTGCCGCTCGATTGCACAATGGTATTGGTTCGAACAGGACGCTGGGCTAACGCGCAGGGCTTCGGTGGTGGTTTAGAGCGATATTGTTACATGTCAGTTCGTAACGGCGGGATAGCTATCCTGCCGGCATGGAGGCAAAGAAAGCGTTGAGAGCCGTGGAAGACCTGAGCGAATCCGGTAACGCCTTCCCGTCTTTTGCGACGACTGTTTCACGCGGAACCCGTCTACTGGTCTTGACTTTCGCTTTCGTGCCGAATGCTAGAAGCGGTCTGGTTACCGTCGTCCGCAGGCGACTCCAATAGCGCAGACGCTGGACTCGATACCAAGGTGTCGTGATACCAAAGTGTACTAGCGATCTTGCGTGCCTGGCCTAAAACTTCAGCCTTCAGTGTGGTTGCTATAGGATGCACACCGATGAACGCGACAGTGAAGACAACGCCGAAAGCGAAGACGACGCCGACAACAAAGATGCCGCTGATCCGACTCAGCCGATTGTCGTCCGCGGATTGGCGGGTCACATTCGACAACCCACCGCTAAATCTAATGGGTCCAGAATTCGTTGTGGAATTTGGTGAGATCATGACCGCGATCGTCTGGGATACTACCTGGCGCAACTCAACGGTTGAATAATAATGAGTTTCCGGTGCGCTCGAAAACGCGATCGACTTCCGCAGTTTGAAGTGGAACAACGAGCATCATTCGGACTGCGCGTCGCTGCAGTGAGCATTGCAGGCTGGCTGATGGGGTCGAGCGCTCTGGCTATTCCAGCATCGATCGACCTACCCGGGGACCGAGTATTTCCCGAGAACATCACATCGGGCAAAGACGGAACCCTTTACGTGGGGAGTTTAGGCTCGGGCGGAGTCATTCGTATCAGGGCCGGTGCCGCGAAAGCCGAAGTGTGGATCAAGCCCGGCGCTTTCGGCAGTCGATCAATCTTAGGCGTTCTGGCTGATGAGGGATCGAATACCTTGTGGGCATGCTCAAACGATCTATCGTTGGTCGGCGTCGTAATTCCCGGAACCGAGACCGGTAGTGCTCTGAAGGGCTTTGACTTGAAAACGGGTGCAGGAAAGATCAGCGCGAAGTTACCGGGTGATCGCACCGCCTGTAACGACATCGCGGTAGGCCCCGACGGCTCCGCGTACGTGACCAACAGTTCGGCGCCCCAGATACTGCGACTGCCGCCGGGAGCCACGCAGCTCGAGGTATGGGCCCGCGATCCCTTGCTCGCGCCGCCTTCCGGCGGCGGCGTCGGCTTGGACGGCATTGCCTTTGGCGCTGACGGCAATTTATATGTAGACACTTACACGGCCGGAGAGATGTTCCGGGTTGACGTGACCGGCGGTAAGGCCGGCAAGGTTACGAAGCTCAAACTGTCCCGGCATATGGTGCTCGCTGATGCGATCCGACCGATCAGCAAGGCATTTCTGATCATCGAGGGCGCCGGCCGCTTGGATCGAGTGCTCATCCGCGGAGATGAGGCGACGGTCGAGACAATCAAGGACGGCTACGCCGTTCCCACGGGTGTTACTACGGTAGGGACGACTGCTTGGGTCAGCGAAGGACAACTCTCCTATCTCTTCGACCCAAGCAAGAAAGGCCAGACTCCGAACTTGCCGTTTCACGTCTACTCGGTGGCGTTGCTCGTGCATTGAACGTACGCGGGTCTGGTTTAAATCTTCGGCTCGAATTCAAAGGAGTCTTTACGATGTCTCATTCACCCCGCCTGATTCACGCCAGCGTATCGTCTGCAGGGCGCAGGTTGACGGCTGCGCTGATATTACTTATCGGGACGGCACACGCTGTGCCCGGACCCTCGGCCAGCGGATGTGCGGATGTGGACACCGGGATTACGTTGTCACCTGGCTTCTGCGCGACCATCTTTGCCGACAACATTGGACATGCGCGGCACCTGGTTGTTTCATCTTCCGGCGTCGTCTATGTCAACACCTGGAGTGGCGTCTATTACAACGCGGATCCGATCCCGGACGGAGGTTTCCTCGTCGCATTGCAGGACACCAAGAACGCAGGTAAGGCGGATGTGGTGAAGCGATTCGGCGAAAGCAAGGCGGACGGCGCGGCAGGAGGCACGGGCATCGCACTGTATAAGGGCGCACTGTACGCCGAGGTGAACGACCGCATCATGCGCTACCCCTTATCGCCGAACAGTGTCGTACCCACAGGCAAGGCTGTTGTGATCGTCTCCGGCTTGCCGATCACCGGCGATCATCCCATGCATCCCTTCATCATCGACGCGAGAGGCGGATTGTACATTGATGTGGGATCCGCCACGAATGCGTGCGAAGAGAAAAATCGCATGCCGAACTCGCCGGGTCGACAGCCGTGCACGGAGAAAGAAACTCGGGGCGGCACGTGGCGCTACAATGCAAACAAAACCGATCAGGTGTTCTCGGCTGCCGCGCGCTACGCAACCGGTATCCGCAATGGCGAAGGCTTTGCGATCGACGCTGAGGGTCGGTTTTTCGTCACACAGCACGGCCGTGATCAACTCTCCGAGGATTGGCCGCGGTATTACCTGCCGACCAGTGGACCGACTCTTCCGGCCGAAGAAATTGTTCGACTCGAAAGCGGCCACGATTACGGCTGGCCCGAGTGCTATTTCGACGGCAATCAGAAGAAACTAGTACAGGGGCCTGAATATGGGGGTGATGGGGGCAAGAAGATCGGCCTCTGTGAGACACGAACAGCACCGGTCGCATTTTTTCCTGCACATTGGGCACCTAACGATCTTCTGATTGCATCGAACGCGGCACTGCCCGCCGTTTATCGGGACGGAGCATTCGTCGCCTTTCACGGCTCTTGGAATCGTGCACCGGCGCCGCAGGGTGGCTACAACATCGTGTTTCAGCCCATGAAAAATGGCGAAGCCGCAGGTAAGTTCGTCGTGTTCGCGGACGGATTCGCCGGCGCCATCAAGGAGCCCGGCCGTGCCGCTTTTCGACCCTCCGGTCTAGCGGAGGGTCCGGACGGTGCGCTTTACATTGCCGACGACTGGCACGGCAGAATCTGGCGTGTGACATACCACGGCAGCGCCAACGCGACGCTGGCTTCGGCGCCCGCCCCACGAGGAGAAGCGAAATCCTCTACCGCGGCATCGCCACCGGAAGGTGTACACCCGGACGCGGGACGCGAGGACGTCTCCTTGCTCCCCACGCCGGAGGGCGCCACTAAAGCGCAAGTGGCACTTGGCTCGCGGATTTTCCATGGCGAAATCAGCAGCGGTACGTGCTCTGGATGTCACGGCTCAGATGCCAAAGGTAGCCCCGTCGGCGCGGATCTGACCAGCGGCACGTGGCTGTGGAGCGACGGCAGCCTGGTGGGAATCCAAAAATCAATCGCAGATGGCGTTCCAACACCAAAAAAACATGGTGGTGCCATGCCGCCGATGGGTGGCGCGCCGTTGTCCGCCGCGGATCTGCAGGCAGTGTCGGCTTATGTGTGGGCACTGGGTCACTCCGATCGACCGTGACCACTCGCGGAGCGTCTCGCCAACGAGATCGCGTCGAGAATCACGAAACAATGCGAAATGCCGTCCGATCAATACACCAACTCGCATTCTCGAGAGAGCGCCACACCAAGAAGTCCCAATTTATCCAGAGATGCGTCTTGTGCGACCTTCCCGAATAGGGGAGTGGTTTGATGGTATCTTGACGAAGGTGTTCTTGATTGGCCAGTCGGCAGACCTTCCCATTTGACCTGCAGTCCGTGCGCTCGGAGAATCGCAGCGAGGACCGCAAATCGCGTTGAGGTATGGAGCTATCGAAATGAGAACGCCAGAGAAGATCGAGGTCATGGTGCCGCTCGCCGATCGGAGCGCCCAACGTTTTCCGCGGCTTCGCGAGGAACAACTCGAGGTCGTCAAGCGCTTCGCCAACACCCAACCCAGGAGATTCGCGCCCCGAGAGAGTATTTTCCAGGCCGGCGAGCGGGGGGTTCCCGCGTGGTTTCTGCTCGAGGGGTCGGCTGAACTTTTCGGACGCGACGGGCTGGATCAAGAGATATCTCTGCCGAAAATTGAAAGCGGTCAATTTACCGGCGAGTTGCATCAGCTAACGGACCGCCCGACGCTCGCGGGCGCGCTCGCGGGCACGGACGGGTGCGTTGCGCTGCCGCTAAACGCCGAGCGATTGCGCGCGCTCATTGTGGGATCCGCGGAGCTTGGCGAGCTCATCATGCGTGCCTTCATTCTGAGGCGAGTCGGTCTCTTGGAGCGAGGTGTCGGCCCGGTTTTGCTCGGCCGTGCCGGCTCCGCCGATCTGTTGAGGCTGCAGGCCTTCTTGACCCGCAGCGCCTATCCTCATTTTGCTCTCGATTGCGCGAGCGAACGTGGCCGCCAGCTCATCAGCGATTTGGCGCTTCCCCCCGGCGAACTGCCGATCCTCGTCTGCGCGTGCGGCCGCGTGCTGAAGCGGCCTTCGAATGAGGAAGCCGGCGTTTGGCTGGGCATTACTCCGACGCTCAACAAGGACGATCTGTACGATGTCGCCGTGATCGGTGCCGGACCCGCGGGACTCGCCACGGCGGTCTATGCCGCATCGGAGGGTCTATCAGTCCTGGTACTCGATGCGGAAGTATTGGGCGGCCAGGCGGGCGCTTCCGCGCGGATCGAGAACTACCTAGGCTTCCCGACAGGAATCTCGGGTCTAGCGCTGACCGGTCGCGCGCTCAATCAGGCACAGAAATTTGGCGCCCAAGTGGCAATTCCGCTGGTAGCGACACGGATCCGATGCGATGGAGGCAGCGACGGCGGTGCTGAAACGGTCGAAGTAACGCTGTCCGAACAGGGACCAGTCAGGGCGCGTACGGTTGTCGTGGCTTCGGGCGCTCGCTACAAGCGGGCGGCAATCGTCAACATGGAACTCTTCGAGGGCGACAGTGTGCATTATTGGGCCTCGGCGGTGGAGGCCAAGCTTTGCGCCGGTGAGCCCATTGCGTTGGTGGGAGCCGGCAACTCGGCCGGCCAGGCAGCCGTATTCCTCGCGCCGCAAGTGAAACGTCTGACGATCGTCGTAAGAGGCGCGGGGCTCGAGGCGACGATGTCCCGCTACTTGATCGACCGGATCAGGATGCTCGAGAACGTCGAGGTCTTGGTTAACTCGGAGTTGTCGGAGCTGCATGGCGAGCCGATGGGCCACCTCCACGGCGCGACCGTGCGCGATCGAAGGACGCTGGGGACTTCGCACCTCCCAGTCCGGCACGTCTTCATGTTCATCGGTGCGGAGCCGAATACGGCGTGGCTCAACGGATGCCTAGCGCTGGATGAGAAAGGCTACGTCCTCACCGGCAGACGAAGTGAGAACGACACAAGCGCGCCGGTGCACTTGCCGCTCCAAACGAGCCTGCCACGCGTATTCGCCATTGGCGATGTCCGGTCCGGCTCAACGAAGCGAGTGGCTTCGGCCGTCGGTGAGGGTGCGGCTGTGGTCGCGCAGATTCATTCTGTCCTCGGTGCTTCGGCCACGGCGGCGTAGGGTGGTCGACTCAGCGCGAAGAACCGGGTGCCGCGTGATCGCAAGCCGTGCCTGCACTCCAGAACGGTGTGAAGCGGCGGCGAGGGTGCCCATTGATCCCATCTCGTGTATGCGTTCAATATCCGCCGAGGTAAGGCTGGCTCGTTTCCGGGCGTGTACCGAATTTCGGCTCGAGCCAGGAGCAGGGCCTGATCACGCTCCGAACGACCACCTTGAACCAGGATGGCGAGGCAGTGCTGGTGCATGTCGTAAACCTCGTCGTGCTGTGCCGACAGGAGTAACGACTGTGCGCAAGTTACCTTGACTGTGTTGCTAATTTCAATCCATCCAACAGAATGCGACGTGATCTGTCGCATTGGGAAGGTACAGCTATGAAGGGAGCAATCCGAGCTGGACATCGCCGCCCCGCTACGATTGGCAATGTCGCGACAAACGGCATTGCCAGGTAGGCTATCGGCGCATATATTCCAGAATCCCTATGGACAAAACCGCGAAGCCGGATTTGAGAATGGGCATACCCTTCGCTCAGATACCTGACGGAGGGATGATAGTCGGCAGCGCCGGTGACGAAGATGTCGTGCTGATTCGGCGCGGCGAGGAGATCTTTGCCGTCGGCGCGAACTGTACCCACTACCACGGACCGTTGGCGCAAGGACTCCTCTTCGGCGACACTCTGCGTTGCCCTTTGCATCACGCGTGTTTCAATATCCGCACGGGAGAGGCGTTGCGAGCGCCGGCGTTCGATCCGATTGCCAATTGGCGTGTGGAGAGAATCGGCGCCATCGTGTTCGTTCGAGAGAAACGGGATGCCGCGAATTCGGGTAGCGACCAGCCATCGAAGGAATCGCGGCGCATTCGTCGCGCACCAGGCGCGCTGCGGTCCGTGGTGATCGTCGGAGGCGGCGCTGCAGGCCTCTCCGCTGCGGATTCGTTGCGCCGTAACGGCTACGCGGGTGCGCTGACCATGGTCAGCGCTGATGACTCCCCACCGTGCGATCGGCCTAATTTGTCCAAGGACTTCCTGGCTGGCACGGCGCCAGCCGAGTGGATTCCGCTTCGAACGCCGGAATTCTACGCCGAGAAGAAGATCGATCTCATCCTCAAATCGCGCGTCTCGTCGATCGACGTTAATCGAAAGCTCGTGGGACTCGAAAGCGGCAAGCAGTTGGAGTTTGGCGCGCTGTTGCTCGCGACGGGAGCCGAGCCGGTAAGAATGGAAATCCCCGGCGCCGCGAGTTCCCAAGTCTGCTATCTGCGCACCTTCGCCGACAGCCGGGAGATTCTCGCCAAGGCAGCGACCGCGCAGCATGTGGTCGTTGTCGGCTCGAGCTTCATCGGGCTGGAAGTGGCCGCATCGCTGCGTGCTCGCGGAATCGAAGTTGATGTAGTGGGGCGCGAGAAGGTGCCCATGACACGAGTTCTCGGGGAGGAGGCCGGCCGCTTCATACAGGCGCTCCATGAGTCGCACGGAGTTCGGTTTCACCTGGGCAGAACTGTTCGCGGTATGAACGGCCGGCAGATTACTCTGGACGATGATACACGCATCGACGCGGATTTCGTGATCGTCGGAGCGGGTGTACGGCCCGCGGTCTTCCTGGCTGAGAAGTCGGGTCTCGCGGTAGACCGCGGAGTATCGGTGAACGAGTACCTCGAGACCAGCGTGCCGGGCATATTTGCCGCGGGCGACATCGCCAGGTGGCCCGACCCTCGCTCCGGCGGGCGGATACGCGTCGAACATTGGGTGGTTGCCGAGCGGCAGGGACAAACGGCGGCGGTGAACATGCTCGGATTTGGCGAAAAGTTCGATGCGGTGCCGTTCTTCTGGAGCCAGCACTATGACCTGACCATCAATTATGTGGGTCACGCGGAGCAATGGGAGGATGCCGAATTGGACGGCTCATTTGCCTCCCGCGACTTCAGCATTACGTACAAACGCGCCTCCCGCGTGCTCGCGGTGGCTACTGCGTCGCGCGATGTGCAAAGCCTGCAAACCGAACTCGCGATGGAATCCGGGGGATGGGCGGCGACGGAAGGCTAAGCGCGCGCGCCGCGAAATCGGATCTGACGAGGCTATCCGGTACGGACTCGAGCGGTTCTCGCTTCGCTCCACCACAAATAGGAAATGAAGCTCTACACCTGAGCGGCACAAAACCTAAGGCGCGGGCGATGAGGGGGCGCAGGAGTGGGAGCGGACAGGAAATTTCGCAAAATCAGCGGGGTGCGACCGCTGCCGATAACAAGAATTGAGGCACCGGAAGTGTTGTTCTTGGCTAAAACTCATGAGGGCGGTGATATGTGAGAGCGGAACGATACCGTCTCCGCGAACGCCCGGTTCCACCCCGTGGCGCGTGGAGTGCTCGATACAGTTGGGGTACCTTTCGGGGTATGCGGCTAAACCGCAATGTCGAAAACACTACTAAAGCGCCTCATTTTGCAGGGAATGTTGTGCCCAGCCGTGCGATCGCAAGTCACGAGCTTCGGTCAGGCTTGCCAATCCGTCCCTCCCCGGACTTCGGATTCATGCGCCGCAGACTGAGCTATCGCGATCTCGTTGGAATGACGGCGGAGCCCGGGGTCACGGTAGCCCACAACACAATCCTGCGATGGGTCACCCGGTACGTGCCGGAATATGAGAAGCGCTGGCGCCGATTTTCTCGAGCCGTCGGAACTTCCTGGCGCTGCGACTAGGCGTAGGTTTCGATTCGAGGCAAATGGCACTACCTCTATCGAGCGGTCGACAAGCAGGGAAAGACGGTCGACTTTCTCCTGCGCCGTGACCGCGGTATCGCGGCGGCACAAGCGTTCTTTCGCAAGGCGCTCGCCACGAATCTCAATCGATGGCCGTGCAAGGTGACGCTGGATGGCCACGTGCCGAGTCATCGAGCCCTGCGACTGCTTCGACGGGAAGATCCGAAGTGGCGGAACGTCGAGGTAAGGACTTGCAAATACCTTAACAATATTGTTGAGCAGGACCATCGCGCGATCAAACGGCGCTGTGCCTCCATGGCCGGCTTTAAGTCGTTCGACAATGCGGCCATTACCATTGCCGGAATCGAGTTGGCGCACCGCATTCATAAAGGGCAATTCTCATTTGGCGTCGGCCGCCCGCGTCGCGAGCGGTCCTTGAAGGTACTATGGGATCGGGCGCTCGCTTAAGCTTGTCGATCGCCGAGACGGGATTCCGATCGTTTCGTGTGACTGCACTTGCACCAGAACCCTTCCAAAATGTCGCCGCTAAATGAGCACCTGGAAAGTAGCCAGGAGGTCGAGGAGATGCCCAAATGTAAGAAAATATAGAAGATTTTGGCACCCAATAAAACCTGTATGTCCAGACCCAGCTTAAAACGCAATATATGCGGGACCTCGCGGGACTGCTGCGTGACACCGACGTGACACCTGGGTTTAGTTCCTAAGTCGGAAAAAGCCCAGTAACAGAATGGGTTCACTATCCGGCGTTATAAGCGGAAGTTTCAGTACACCGTCACTACGCCTACTTGCGCTAGCTTGGGTTTCGCTCTTTTGCTGGCCTCAGCAAATCCTTTTGTTGTCGCCGTCCTGCTGACTTCTTCTAGCGTTTCGAACCTATCAAGGTATCCAGGTCAACGGTCTGCGCCATTTTCCGATAACCGGCATCATTGGGATGCAGATGGTCGCCGCAATCGAAGGCGGCCATGAGTTGCTGGGGGCGACTCGGATCGCGCAAAGCGGCGTCGAAATCCACGACGGCATCGAAAGCACCGGCGTCGCGTATCCATCGATTCACCGCTTGCCGCTTGGCCTCGGCTCCGGCGTCGTAATAGCCGGGGTAGGTAGTGCCTGCGAACGGCATCAACGTTCCACCTATCACGCGCATCCCATGGGCTTGGGCGCGAATGACGATCTGTTGCATACCCGCGATGATGTCATCGGAAGTGACGGCCTGCTCGGGTAGGGCGCTGCTGCCGGGTAGACCGATGTCGTTAATGGACTCGAGCAGGATCACGGTCCGAGCGCCCGGGAGGGAGAGGACGTCGCGGTCGAACCGCGATAAGGCCGACGGCCCATATTCCGCTTCGGGTAAATCATGCAGGATGCGGTTACCGCTGATGCCCGCGTTGACGATTGCGATCGGACGGTGCTCCTTCGCTAGCCGCTCGGCGAGGTAATCCGGCCAGCGATGATTCTGGTCGGCCGTGGAGCCATAGCCATCTGTGATTGAATCTCCCAAGGCGACTACCGCCTGCGCGTCCGGCCGCTGGACTTCGACTTCTGATAGGAATAATCGCGCGGTCGACGGAGTAACCAGTTCCAAGGTCGGTGCCGTAACGCCGCCCGGTCCGGCATCGGAGATGAACGATGTCGCTACTGCCAAAGGATGCGTCGCGGCGGGTCCCGTGGCGCGTGTGACGAATAAACTGACGACGATTTCCTCGAGCGATTGCGTCTTGAGTGCGAGCGGATCGCTCAAAATCGGCATCCCCGCTTGCATCACCAGAGACTCACGTCCACCGAAAGTCAAAACATGATCCGTCGCCGGATCGACACTACCGAGGCTCTTGCCGGGAAGCGCCACATGCACGGAGCTGATCGCGACTGCATTGGCACCCAACTCGTTGCTCAGACGGATACGTAGAGCTTGACCGCCGAGACTCAATCGCACGGCTTGTCGAACAGTCTCCATTCGCACGGTCGGTCCCGTGGGCAGAGCGGGCGGGGCGGCCCAAACCCCCACCCATCCGGTATCTGCGAACGCCGTCGCGGGTGCTGTCGCTGCAGTGGCGAGGGAGGAGGTGAGCACGGCGCCGATCAAGCCAGCACAGAGCAGAGTAAGCGGCATGGTGGAGTCCATAGTCAAGTGGGGGCAGATCCCGAGGAACTGCGCAGGATCAGTTCGTAAGCAAACGTGATGACGCTCGGCCGTTCCACGGCGTTCGGCGGGCTCTGTCGGCTGGCCTGGATGACCATCTCGGCCGCGCGCTCCGCCATGTTGGAGACGGGCTGCCTCACGGTGGTGAGGTTCGGCCACACTTGGCGTGATAGCGGCGAGTCGTCGAACCCAACGACCGACAGGTCCTTCGGAATCGACAAGCCCCGATCGTGCGCGACGTACAGCACGCCGGCGGCCATGTTGTCGTTGCTCGCGAAGATGGCGGTGGGACGCGGGTCTCTGGCCAGAAGGTCGTCGGCGCATTCGCGGCCGGATTCGAAGGAGAAGGTTCCTTGGCGGATCAAGTGGGGGTCGATTGCGATACCGACCTGGTGGTGCGCGTGGGCAAAACCATCGTAACGTAGTTGGGCTGCCGCGTGCGCGGCCGGGCCCTTGATGAAGCCAATGCGCCGATGCCCCAATTTCAACAGATAGCTGGTCACTTCGATGGCGGCGCTGCGATCGTCCACCCGCACGACTCCGCCCGAGCCCCGCGTTTCATGTCTCGCGATGCAGGTGAACGGCGTGTTGCTGGCTTGCAGCGCTTCGATCACGGCGGGTACGTCGCAGATAGGCGGTGTGACGACTAGGCCGGCCGGCCGGCGCTCCCGCATGAGTGCCTGCACTTCCTCGACCAGACGTGGATTGTCGAAACGCATCGGCTCGGTGAGGAGCCCATAGCCCAGCCGATGGCAGGCTCGCTGCGATCCGTGGATCAGCTCCACCAAATAATCGGCGGCGGGGTCATCGTAGAGCAGCGCCACGAGGTACGCCCGCCGGCTCGCGAGACTGCGCGCTGACGAATTCGGCTTAAAGTTGAGCGCCGCAATGGCGAAC
>WNFP01005076.1_pt1 | contig 13424 bp, 1 predicted proteins | sample 5400201 | NCBI WGS metagenome assembly WNFP01 (sample SAMN13153355, study PRJNA577476) | soil metagenome | isolation source: 115 cm saprolite under Madrone tree | place: USA:California | collected 2016-06-14
ACGTAAAGCTCCTCTATAGTTTGGAAGGAGGGCCCGTAATGCAGGCCGTATTCTCTGAACTTATCGTAACAGGCTGCACCATCTTCAGGTCCTGCACATTGCGCTTTCAGTGCTTGAAGCGGAATGCGATCCTCGGCATGGGCTGGATCCGCCGATCCGTTCCCGAAAGCGAGCCTTCCTTCTGAATGAACGATTGTTTCGTTTTCGTCATCAAATGACGCAATCATATACTCGACGCTGTCGCCCGTTTGTCTCAACACGGTCTGAAGGGCTTGCGGGCCCGTCCGGAAACTCAAAGGGTGGATCCAAACGATATCCTTGATCTTGCGCACTCTTTGCTCGCTTGCGGTATTTGCCGAGATGCACGCCATCTCCAGGAACCCGGCTCCCGGGAAAATGCTCTGTTCGTGCACCTTATGATCGACCGCATAAAATGCGGTATCCGACAGCGATGAAGTGAAACTGACTTCCTTCAAAGTAGACGAGTTGTAGGCGATCAACGGATGGAGTTGAGCGCTGGGAGCGGCCGGCCTTTGCGTGGCCATTTCCGGAACTACGGAGTCCGACATCCAGTATCTCTCGCGCGCAAACGGATAGGTAGGCAGACTGATCCGGCGAGGTGTCTTCCCAGAATACAGACTCTCCCAGTCCACTTCTTCACCTGCAGCCCACATCGAAGCGAGCTCGATCAGGCTTTGCTCTGCCATAGCTGTCTTGGCAAGCTTCGAGGACGGCTTCGTCCGGCGCGTGCCGAAACTGCCGCGATAGACGTTGGCCGCAGGTCCTCGTTTGCTCCAGTCGCCCAGGCGATCGATGAGTTCACTCACTTCCGAAATAACAATCGCCAACCTCTCTTCCATCGCTTCTCTGCCGACCTGGAGGGTATAGCACAGGCTCGCAAGATCGATACCCCGTTCACCTTGCAAATAAGTGAGCAGGCGACCGACGTACTCCCGAAGCCGATCCTCATTCCTGGCGGAGAGTGTGAACACACAGGGACCGGCTTCCTGCCAGTTGCCGGGGGCGTTCGGCTTGTCGTATTCCTCCATGACCACGCACGCGTTCACTCCTCCCGCGCCGAATGAGTTGATGAGAGCGCGCCGCGGATGAACAGAAGACGATGTCCATTCGGACAGTCCATGTTGCAGATAAAACGGCGACTCCTTGAATTCGATATTGGGGTTCGGCTCGTCAGAATGGATGGAAGGAGCGAGTTGTCGATGCTCCATTTGCTGGATGACCTTCGCCACGCCGGCAACTCCTGCCGCGGATTCCGAATGCCCGATATTGGCCTTGACCGAACCGATCGGACAGAATTGTTTTTTCGTCGTCTGTTTTCGAAACGCCTGAGTTAGCGCGGCGATTTCGATACTGTCGCCCAGCTGGGTTCCCGTGCCATGACCTTCGACATAGCCAATAGTTTCAGGATGAATATGCGCCTTCTCGAGGGTACGGCTGATCAGACTCGCTTGAGCATTCGGGTTAGGAGCGGAATATCCATGCGACCGGCCACTATGGTCGAACGCGCTTGCCCGAATAACGGCGTAAATATGATCCCGATCGTCGATCGCTTTGCGGAGCGGTTTGAGTACCAGAGTTCCCACTCCCTCTCCGGGAACGAACCCGTCGTCACCAGCGCCGTAGCTGTGAGTTTTTCCGTCGAGCGAAAGCATGCGTCTCTGGCACAGCGATTCGTATTTCGCGGGATGCAAATACAAGTTGACGCCGCCCGCGATCGCGAGCTGGCATTCGCGATTTCGCAGGCTTTCGCAGGCGAGATGGATTGCAACCAATGAAGAAGAACAGGCTGTGTCAACGGGCAGGCTGGGTCCGTTGAAATCGAAGAAATAGGAAACACGGTTCGCGATGGACCAGGGCAGGGCGGTGGGACAAACAAAGTTCCCTCGGGTACGTTCTTCGGGCGCCCATAAATGATAGGAGTTGGTGGTAACGCCGACAAAGACGCCGACGTCCGCGCTTCCGCCTTTGGGAAAGCGCGTTCTCAAACGGCCTCTCGTGTATCCAGCGTCCTCGATGGCAGCCCACACCGATTCCAGGAACAGACGCTCCTGGGGATCGATCAGTTTCGCTTCCGCACTGGAAATCTTGAAGAAATGTGGGTCGAACTTGTCATAGTCGTCCAGGAAGCCGCCCCATTTGCAGTAGATTTTTCCGTCCGCCGCGGCCGTCGGATCCGGATGATAGAGGTCCTCATAGTCCCATCGATTTGAGGGGACCAAATCGATCAAATCTCTTCCCTGTTTCAGATTGTTCCAATATTCGTCCAAATTCGCGGAGTGAGGATAGTAGCCATGGATGCCGATGATTGCGATTTCCTCGAGGTCATCGTTTTCCGCTGCCGGTGACTCCTGATCTGCAATGGGAACCAGCCGCGGATTACGCGAATTACGCGGATGCAGACTTTCATGCTGTCCGACGAGCGACGAATCGGCATCCGCGTAATTCGCGTAATCCGCGGCTGGTTCCCCGTCTTCGTACCGGAACGGGTGAGAAATCCGGGCTAGCGCTTCCCGCGCCGACTGCACCAGGAAGGTCGCGAGTTCCCGAACCGTCTCGTGTTCGTAGAGCAGGGTTTTCGGCAGTGCGCCCAGGTCCCGTTCCAGCTGGGCGTTGATTCGATTGATCATTACCGAATCGATGCCAAACGACTCTAAACGATCGGACGAACCGATACGGTCCGGGGCGAGCTTGATTTCCTCGCCGATCAGCGCCTTCAAATACGCTTCCGTATTTGCAAGGAGAGCCGCGGGATCAATAGGCTCCGCCGGGGCCGACACGTTTCTATGAGCCGCCAACAAATGAAGGGGCTGCCGGGCGATGCAGGCGGCTATCCTGGAAGGGATTCCGTAAAGAGCGACACCTTGCGCCGCCTCGGACCGAAGGAAGTCTTCAAGGTATCGAATGCCGTCTTGCGTCGGCAGTGGACAGATTCCCGTTCGTTCTTCCAGAAGGGCAAGATCATCCCGAGAGACACCCATCCCTCCTTCTTCCCACAGCGGCCAGTCGATCGATAACGTCCTGCCCGATCGTTTCTGCTCTCTTCTCAGACTCTCTCGAGTCTCTGCGAACAAGTCCAGGAAATGGTTCCCGTACGCGTAATCGCTTTGCCCAACGTTCCCCATTACACCGGCGACAGAAGAACACAGAACAAACAAGTCCAGATTCTCGCCGCTCGTCGCCAGATCCACGTTGATCGCACCGTAAACCTTCGCCGCCAGCACCGCATCCATCTCTTCCTTCGTCTTCTTGAGAATGAACGCGTCGCGATTCACGCCCGCGCAATGAATCACCCCATTGATTTCCGAGAATCGCGTTTTCGCCTCACGCACGACCATTTCCATGTCTTCCCATTTGGAGACATCGGCCTGAAGAAAGAGGATCTCGGCCTCGTAGCTTTTTAGCTGGCTTAACCTTTCCTCCTGCCTGGCGCTCAGCACGGAGCGTCCAACGAGGACCAGTTTCGACTGGAACTTCTTCGCCAGATATTCGGCAAAGATGAGTCCCAGGCCGCCCAATCCGCCGGTAATCAGATAGACACCGTTCTGTCTCAGCGGCAACGCTGACGATTCTCTTTCCGCACTCGTCTGCGGCACCAACTCATTTGTGTATCGCGCAAGCCCTTGCTTATCGTCCCCCGTGTGGCTCCGATAGCGAATCTCTTGTGTCGTCCAGTCTTTATCGGAAACCTCATCCCAAATGAGAGCAGCTTTCTGCGAAAGAGATAATTCCCGATCGGCTTGCTGGCTTTGAATATCAACGACCTTTGCGAGGTACCTCGGATCTTCCAGCGTCAGGGTCTTGAAAAAACCGCCAAGGGCAGCCCCCAACGGAGCCGTTGCTTCCGAATGGCTGGAGAAGACCGACATGATTCGGAGCGGCACCTGATGTTTCTCCCTTATCAGGGCCCTGCAGAGATAGAGGAGCGTGTAGGGTCCGCTATTCAATTGCTGTGCGACCTCTCGTTTGACTTCCAGGTTGCACACCTTCGAACAGTGATGAAGAACTATGCCGGGGAGCCGGCCTCTATTCTTGAGAGTCTCGACGAGTTCGTGGAACTGTTCTTCGCGTTCAGGATCTATGACGTAAATATTCGGTTCGAGTTCCTTAAACGATTTTCCTGGTTTCAACAAAACGAGGGAAGCGTTCTCCAGCCGCTGTTTCATCGTTACGAACAGCCCCTTCGCAGTATCCAGTATCAGGATCGGGCCATTCGGATCAATGGCCGGGCGTTTCTCCTCCGGCGCAGCGAGGGCCTTCAAAGTCCATTGCGGGTAATAATACGTCCTCCGTTTTTCCTCAGGCGCGTTCTTACTGTAGCGGCGGTCTATGACCGCCGGTATTTCGTCGATTCCGAATCCTCGGCGGTCATAGACCGCCGCTACAGTTGGCGTTTCCTGATTGATCCAGCACCTTTCTTTGGCGAATGGATACGTCGGGAGGGAAACCTTCCTAGGATTGGCGTGCCGGTACATGAGAGACCAGTCAATGCCGGCACCAAAAATCCAGAGTCTGGCGATCTTTTCCAGATCCCTGTTCGCCAGAAGAGCTTCAAGAAAGGTCTTTCCAGCCGGTCCTTCAATCAGATTGCCTGCGCTGTACTGGCTCTCCTTGATCTTCCCGTAGAAGACACCTTCCAACTCAGGGGTGTTACCTCCTGAATTGACGTATTGATTCAGTTTGTCTCTGAGGTCTTCCAGACTCGACGTGATGATCACAAGCCGTGCATCCATTGGCGTCCGTCCCACTTGTGAGGTATACGCCATGTTCGCCAGCGACACGCCGGGGACGTTGTCCAGGAAATTGACGACTTTCTCTGCATAACGGCAAAGCGCGTTCTGGTCCCTTGCTGAAAGAACAAAGGCTTCGGGCCGTATCGCATGCGACGCGCTCTCCGGTTCTCGTACATCGGCGTATTCTTCTAAAATGAGATGCCCGTTAGATCCGCCCGCGCCGAACGAACTCACACCAACGCGCCTTGGATGCGCAGCAGGGCGCTTCCATTCCGCCAGTTCGGTCTGTACGTAGAATGGCGAATCCTCGAAGTTGATGTTCGGATTGAGAGGATCGGCATGTAAAGACGGGACCAACTGCTTGTGTCTGATCTGCAATAAAGCTTTGGTAACGGCTGCGACCCCCGCCGCCGCCTCGAGGTGTCCGATATTTGATTTGACCGACCCGATCGGGCAGAACTGTTTCTCTTCGGTGGAACCTTCAAATGCCTTCAGCAACCCCGTGATCTCGATGGGGTCTCCCAGGGACGTGCCTGTTCCATGAGTCTCCACATAACTCAGAGTTTTAGGATCGATGTTGGCTTTCTTGAGGGCATCGAGAATCAAATCGCCCTGAGCATTCGGATTGGGAACCGTATAGCCGTTGGTTTTTCCACCATGATTGACGCTGCTCGATTTGATCACCGCGTATATCTGATCTCCATCGCGGAGAGCGTTCTCCAACGGCTTAAGCAGAACGGCCCCCACGCCTTCTCCGGGTACGTATCCATCCCCTCCTGCCCCAAAGCTTCGGCATCTGCCGTCGCTCGCCGCAAACTTTCCCTGGCTCAGACTGAGATATTTATAAGGATGGATCGTGAGATTGACGCCGCCTGCAATGGCCGCATCAATATCTCCTTTCCGGAGTTCGTCGCACGCCAGATGAATTGCAGTCAGGGAAGAAGAACACATGGTATCCAGCGCGATGCTGGGACCATGAAAGTCGAAGAAGTAAGAAACCCGATTAGCGATTGACGCGTGGGACGAACCGGGGAGGGTTGTATTCCCTCTCAAAACGGATTCGGCTCCGAAAAGCTCGTACTGTCCCCACATGACCCCGACAAAAACGCCTACCCGGCTTCCTGAGATACTCTCTTTCGTGTAGCCGGCGTCCTCGATGGTTTGCCATGCGGTTTCGAGAAACAGGCGCTCCTGCGGATCGATCAGTTCCGCTTCTTTCGGTGATATGCTGAAAAACAAAGGATCAAATTTGTCCACATCGGCAATGAAGCCGCCCCACTTGCTATAGCTTTTGCCTAACTTGTTTGGGTCGGGATCGTAGTACAGCTTGTGATCCCATCGTTCCGGCGGAATTTCGGTAATGCAATCGCGGCCGATTTGGAGGTTTCTCCAGAATTCCAGCAAGTTTTCAGCCTGCGGATATCGTCCGCCGAGCCCAATGATCGCGATATCGTTTTGATAATTCGTTTTGGAACTTAGGAAACGATTCTTGATTCGTGCCGCTGGAGTGGGACGCCTTTTTTCTATTGTCGTGTGCTCAGCATCTTTCGCTTTGGGCTCTTGATGCGGGAGGCCAATGTTCTCTCGCAGGACCGCCGGATGCGCTTTCACGAAATATCCGGCTAGCGCGGCTATAGTCTGGTATTCGAAAAACAACGTCTTGGAGAGCGAACCAAACGTCTTCTCCAAGTGGTTCGTCAGCTTCATCGCCAGAATCGAGTCGATCCCGTATTTCTCCAACGCCGCCTGCGGATCGATCTTCTGGGCGGGCAGTTTCAGCACTTCCGAACACTCTCTGCGCAAGTAGTCTTCGGTTTTTTGTACAAGGCTGTCACGGTCGATCTCCCCAGCATCTGTCTCTGAAGCGCTGGATGAAACTTCCGCGTGAATCGGCTGACCGGCAAGCAATACGCGACGCATTTGAGTGAGATCACCTTCCACGACCAGAATCTGGTCGTGGGGCCACGCCAGGCTGCGATAGAAGGCCTCCATGCCCGTGGCCGTCTGCATCGGCTGGATACCCGTTGTCTGTTGCAGCCGCTCCTGGCTCGCCGGATCGAGAACCATCCCGCCGGCCTGCCATAACGGCCAGTTGATCGAGCGCGTGCGCCCGTGCCGTTGCTTCGCGGCCACCTGCCGATTGCGATACGCCGCAAACTGGTCCATGAAACTATTCGCGGTCGCGTAATCGGCTTGCCCCACATTTCCCATCGCACCGGCGATGGACGAAAACATCACGAAGAAATCCAAATCAACGTCCTGGCTGGCCTGATCCAGGTTGAACGTGCCGGTGACTTTCGGCGCGAGGACCTCGCTGAATTGGGCGCTGTCCTTTTTCAGGATGAAGTTATCTGCAATCATCCCGGCACTGTGAAGGATGCCGGTAAGCTGTCCGTATTCGTCTTTGATGGCGGCAATGAGTCGCTTGACCTGATCGAGGTCGCCGAGATCCAGCTGCCGATAGCTCACTCGGCCGGCTTGTGCGGACAATTTACCTACGAGGGCTTGGTTTTCGGGGCCTAATACCGAGCGCCCCGTCAGGACAACCCTGGGCTGGCGGGTCTGCGCGAGGATCTCTTTGGCAAAGATACGGCCCAGGCAGCCGAGCCCACCGGTAATCAGATAGACACCATGATCTTTGAACGCGATCGGTGGCTTGTCTGGGTCGGCCGGTACCTCTTGCCAACGTAAGACCTGCCGCGAGCCCTGTTCATACTTGATCAGCGTATCCAGCCCGCCGACTTTTTCTTCCTGCAGGTGCCGGCCGAGTTCATCGGCCATCATGTCGGCCGGAACGAGGATCAGCTGACCGATGAACTGCGGATTTTCCAGCGCCGCCGTCTTCAGCAAACCCGACAAACCGGCAAGCAGCGCGTGCTCCTGGTGGTCGGCGATGACAATCTGCACGAGCACCCTGCCTACTGTAGCGGCGGTCTGTGACCGCCGGTTATCGTCGAGTCTGGCTCCTCGGCGGTCATAGACCGCCGCTACAGGCAGAATCGCCTGGATCCGTTCGAAACATGCGAGCGCGTACTCGCTGTAGCGCTGCGCAATATCGTTTTGTTGACCCGCTTGCAGTGGCAGGCAGTGACTGTACGGAAGCAAAGACCCCAGTTTCTCGGCGTCGATTGTCGATAGCTCGCACAGAACAACATGGTGTTCCATGTATTCGGTGTGACTTGCGACGGCGGATACCTCAACGGCGTTGCTTTGCCAGACCGGCGTGATCAGCAAGGCGCCAGTTCCATTGCCTTGTTCCTGTAGTTTTATCGCCTTGATTCTCTCCAGGGCTTCTCTTTGTGAAAGTCTGCCATTGGACAAGTCGTCGTATATTTGCCTTAGCTGTTGTTTCATCTGCATCTGCTCTTACGCTAACTCGACTGCTTCATCGACAGACACGTTACGATTCACAATGTCCGCAATGAGGCTTTGGTAGAAGCTATTGTCAAAGGCGCTTTGGAGAGTTGGTTTTATGTCACCCTCCAGAACTCGCGACGAAAACCCTCGGATTTGTACACAGACGTTCCCTAGTTGATCGCACAGATCGATATCCACTTTGATGGTTTTGTCTTCAGGCTTACTGCCCTTGGAGTAACGCACCCAGGCAGCCATCTCCTTTGTGCAGGCCGATACGATGCGTAGTGACTCCACGGCAAACGGTACGGATGGTTTCGTGGGAACGTGATTCAAATTGACGAGTAGCCCGATTGAAGCCTGCAGGGCGCTGTCCATCAGGCTGGGATGCAACACATATTCATGTTGGTTTGTCTCGACAACGGCCGGCAAACGCAGTTGGGCGAGAACTTGATTCTCTCCAAGGTGGATCGCGGTGATTCCCTGGTGCGCTGGGCCATAGTTGAGGCCCATCGTGGCACAAATCGTATAGACGTCAGCCGCTTCTAATCTACCTTGTCCCATTTGATGTGTGAGCTGTTCAATATCGAGCCTGGCAGGTGCGGATTGACGACCAAAAACAGCCTGACCCTGGCAGTGCGCCGTTTTCTGCTCGGCCTCCACACTGTAGATTTCATAGTCGACACAGCCGTTGTCAGTTGCAGACAGGGAGATGGAGACTTGTTTAGGAGATGAAACAACAACCGGTTTTAGCCAGACCGTATTGTGTAGCTCCAAAATGCTTGATTCTGGTTGAGTCGGCGACGCTTGTTTGATTGCAGCCCGAGCCATTTCCAGATAGGCGACTCCGGGCAGGAGTTTTTGCACGGTGCGGCCTTCCGTACGAACTCGGTGATCCGTCAGGAAGAATTCTTCGCCCGTGAAATTCGAGCTATAGCGTTGCTCGCTCAGATCGGACGTGTTGCTGTGCAGCAAGGGATGAAGGACGGCGGCTGCGGCACCCTTTGCGGCGACGGGCCCAACCGCGGCGGTATCGATCCAGTAGCGCTCTTTGGCAAAGGGATACGTAGGCAGCGCGATACGTTGCGGCTTGACCTCGCCATACAGCTTGTTCCAACCCAGTTCCAGGCCGTTGACCCACAGTTCAAGCAGCCTGGATAGTTTCTTATTGGCTATCCACTTATCAACGATGGTTTCCTTCACGTCATCATCCTGGCTGATGATGCTCGTGCTCTCCGTGCTGCGTTTTACTTGTCCTCGATGAAGATCCTCGATCCGCGGTGCACCTTTGACATAGGCCTCGAGTTTTTCAGCCAGTTGTTCGACCGAGCTCACCAGGACGCCCAGGCGTTCGTCCATCGCCTCTCGGCCCACCTGCAGCGTGTAGGCCATCTCGATCAGGTCAATGGACCGCGCCTCCTTACGAATGAAGTTCAATAGATCACGGGCCTTCTGCTCGAGCTGTTCTGTCGTCCTGGCAGACAGCGGGATGATGATCTTCGTGTTTTGAGTCACGACGGTGACCGGTCGTTTGAATTCGGCCGGCGACAGATATTCGCCGATCACCATATGCGCATTGGTGCCACTGAAGCCGAATGAGCTGGTCGCAGCCCCTCGTCCCTGCGCGGCTCCTGACTCCCATTCCCGCAATCGACTGTTGACGTAAAACACAGTGTCTTTCAAGTCGATATGCTCGTTCAGCCGCTCGAAGTTGATGGTGGGCGGCAGTTGCTTGTGTTTCAGCGCCAGGATGAGCTTGAGCACGCCTGCGACTCCCGCCGCCGCCAGGCAATGACCGATATTGCTCTTCACCGAACCCAACGCGCAGTACTCTTTGTTCTGGGTATACTTTGCAAAAGCCTTCTTCAGACCTTCCACCTCGATCGGGTCACCCAATTTCGTGCCGGTACCATGGGCTTCCATCAATTGGACATTCGCCGGATCGATCTGGAAGTTGTCGTAGACATCCTGCTGCAGGCGCGTTTGCGATTCCGGGTTGGGCGCAGTAATGCCATTGGTCTTCCCGTCCTGGTTGACGCCCCATCCATGAATGACCGCGTGAATAATGTCTTGATCCCTCTGCGCGTCGGCCAGCCGTTTCAACAGCACGACACCTACGCCCTCCCCTGGAACAAATCCGTTCGCGCGTTGATCGAAGGTGAAACACTTGCCCTCGGGCGAGAGCATGCCCGCTTGAGACGTCTTGATATGCATCTCCGGCCCAACCATCACATAGACGCCACCCGCCAGTGCAAGATCGCTGGCGCCAGAGGTCAAACTGTCGCAGGCCTGAGCGATGGAAACCAGCGATGAAGAGCAAGCCGTATCGATAGATACGCAAGGGCCTTGCAGGTTCAAAAAGTAGGAAATCCGCGCAGCCAAAATGGACAGCGCACTGCCCGTGAACCCCTGGGCGCTCAATTGATGCCGTCGCGACAACTGGTGATAGTCCCCGCTGCCACAGCCAAAGCAACCCTGCCCACTGGCTGGTGGTCTTGCCTGCCACGGGGTCGCCGGGCTGATAGTAGGCATTCACATCCCACCGGTGGCCCGGTACCTCGGTGATGCAATTCCTGCCGCCCGCAATGTTCTGCCAGAACTCCTCGAGGTTCCTGGCCTGCGGGAATTGACCGGCCATGCCAATCACCGCAATCGGCTGTGATGGACGGGTTGCCGGAACACTGGCGACGAAGCGCGAGGCCGTGCGGCTGCGCCGGGACGTCAGCTTCTTCGCCGCACGCTCGGTCGGAAGCGTGTGCTGCGAAGCGCTATTCGCCGACGCCACCGGCATGTCTACTGCAAGGGGTGCACCTTGGCTCGGCAGCGTGCCGTGCTTTTCTGCTTCTTCTTTGACGTAGTGACTGAGCTGGGTCAGCGTCGAGTGGCTGTAGACCTTCGTGGCTTCGATCGACGTTTGATACTTCTCATTGATCTTTCGAATCCATGTCACGCCGCTGATCGAATCGAGGCCGAGATCGACGAACTGAGCATTGTCGTCGACGGCGCTCTCTGGCATCTGGAGCTCGTTCGCCAGGAGCGTTTTCAGGCTCGCGGAGACGGCGCGCAGCACATCGCTGTCAAAGGATCGGTTCGCCGCAGCGGCCTGCACCTGGCTGTCCACCGGTGGGTTCGCGGCTTCGAGATGAGCCTCCTGCGATCCGGCTCGCGGCGTGTCGATTTCCTGATAAAACTTGTTCTGAATTTGCGCCAGGGTGTCCGGCCGGCCCACAAAGGTTTTTTCATGCATGGCCAGTTCGAGTAGATACGTCTCCTCGAGTGGCTGGTGCACATACCCTGTCAACTGCTGTTTAAGGCCGGTCAAGCGATGGCGCGACGCTTGCGCGATTTGTTGCGCCAACGCCATCGCCGCCGGATACACGTCGGCTCGATGCAATACGCGCAGCCGGAGCCCCCTGTCTTTCAACTCCCGACCGGAATAGGGCTGCGCCGTCAGCAGGCTCTCCCGTGCAAGGTCCTGCCCGATCTTGTCCGCCAGACTCCAGGTCGCACCGGCTCCCGGTGTGAACCCATAATTCATATACGGGCTCACATACCGGCCTTCTTCGCTCAGCAGCACAATGTCGGCAAACATCCCCATCGACCAGCCGGCACCGATGCCATGCCCCTGCACGGCCGCGATCACCGGCAGCTTGCAGTCGAGCGGCAATTGAAAGATCTTGAAATCCGTAAATTTGGCCTTGCCTTGTTGAATGGCCAGCAAGCCTTCTTTGGTGCCACCCGACGCGAAATAGCTGTCGTAGCCGGTAAGGATCACGACCTTATAAGCCGGGGTCTTCTGAATATGGGCGAAGGCTTCAGTGACTCCTGCCACGAGGGCATCGGAAAACATGTTCTTCGCGTGCCGGTCTTCCATCTTCACAACGACAATGCCGCCGGGATGAGCGGTTGCGGTGACCACTGTGGAGTGCAGCGCAACAGGTGTCGCTGCAGCGATCAGCGGCTCACATGTTTCGTCCTTCTGCTCCCATCCGGCCGCAGCCGGCAGGCTGAGAATCTTCTCCTGCAGCCTCGTCGCGGAGTGTCTCTTCCAGGCAGCCAGGTTGGTCCGCGGCAGCCTGGCCCAGCACGCCGCCGCCTGCACGGCCGCGGGCAGCACGTGATCGTTCTCCGCCACGCTCAAGGCGCCGACGCGTTGCTCGAGATCAGCCCCCGAATACTCAGCGCCGGTCAGCAGGATTTCGTTGGCGGCCTCGTTGCCGAATCGATGCGCAAAGACGGCGGCGGCCATTTGCGCGAGTAGATGGCTTTGCCCGATGCCGGCAGAGGAATAAACGCCTTGCCGGCTGTAAACAGAGGCATCGCAGAGCTGGGCGATGAGCCAGGCATTGCCTCTGACATTCCCTGTCAACGCGGCAACGACCGGGATCTCCGACTCGACCACTATGCGCTGAAAATCCAGCACGACATCCTCGGTAATGGCCTGCTCCGTTCTCGGAAGAAAATCGGAATCCTCGCCGGCGAGCACGACGGCTTTGTAGTAAGGCACCTGATGAATCTCGGCAAAAATCCGGCGTATATCCGCAACCCGTTCGCCAACGCTCTTGCCGGCAACACCGAACCTGATGACAAGCACATGGTCGGCCGGCGTATCCGACCGATCCTCTGTCGCGGATGCCGCGACCTCGACTCGCCTCAGTTCGTTGACCACGCCAATCAGGTGACGCGTCAGATGCTGTTTCAAAAGACGTAACGCATCCTGGGATTTCGTCGCCAGGGTCGATGCCAATTGTTGTGCATACGCCTCGACCTGCGCCGACCGCAGAATGGGACACGTCCAGCCTTTCGCTCGAAGTTGCTTGCCCGTTGAACGCGTCGATACGTACAAGAAGTCCTGTGCCTGGACGTCGCCAAAACGCTCGCCGAACAGAATCGCCTCGATTGGCGTGGGATAAAGATGGCGTTCCGCGTCTGTGTATCCATAGCTCGCATCTTCGTTGCACACCATGAAGTCACACAGCGCTGCGGCCATGAAGCCGGTGCCGATCACATCCTCTTGCAGGACCGCGATGACAGGATAGGGAAACGACACAAAGGCCTGATACAGCTTTTGTTCGACGGCGTCGTTGTAGTCCTCCCGTCCGCCGCGCAAAAAACAGCGCTCTGCGCCCCTGATCATCAGGACCTTGACCGACGACTCCTGTCGCACCCTGTCCAGAGCCTGCAGCACCTGGGCAATGATGTCCGTGGTTCGCGTAGTGCTGCCTGCGGATGCGGCGATGTCGATTGAGAAGATGCCGTGCCCATCGTCGTGCAACCGGACAGAAGACACGCCAGATGTCGCGCTCGAGAGAGTAATCG
>WNFP01003039.1_pt1 | contig 13422 bp, 15 predicted proteins | sample 5400201 | NCBI WGS metagenome assembly WNFP01 (sample SAMN13153355, study PRJNA577476) | soil metagenome | isolation source: 115 cm saprolite under Madrone tree | place: USA:California | collected 2016-06-14
TGCGATTGCACGTGCGTGGTTTCACTTACCGTATTTTCGCGCGCGCATGCGCCGCGCAAACCAGGACGGCTGGAATCACTACGACAGCGAGCGAACGCATCTCGGAGCGTCGTGTGCGTTGCTGAAGTGCCGATATCGCCCCATTGGCGAAGTGTTTTCCCCGCAACCTAGCACGCTGGAATATTTCTTGACCGAACGTTATTGCCTGTATACGACCGACGGGCATGGCCAAATCATTCGCGGGGAGATTCATCATCCTCGGTGGCCGCTTCAGCGCGCCGAAGCGGAGCTTGCGCATAATTCGATGGCGGAGTCGCTCGGGATTGCCCTGGTTTCGCGGCCTCTCCTCCATTTTGCTCGAAGACAGGACGTGCTGGTGTGGGCGCCACGGCCACGGACTGCGCCGAAAGATAACTCATCGCAAGGCTGACGTTGTAAATCTGTATTTCAACACTGACTTCGGTGTCTTTCATCCACTTCTGGGCCGGCGATGGACGCTTCTCGCCGGAAACATGGCGGCCCTTTCTTTCGCGATCGAGCGCGTCGTCAATTTCGCCCAAGGAATCCATGGGCTGGAATTCCAGGAACGCGGGCAACGTAAGTCCCGAGTGGACCTGGTAGACCATCCAGGGAGTCTCGCTGTCGTTGGCTTCATGAGTTCTGGCGCGCGCACGGAAGGCATCGGAGAATTCGTCTTCGTAGCCTGGCCGGAGCTGATAAATACTAACGCGCACATAGCGAGCCTTGGCGAGGTCGATCTTGTTGAGGCGATAGCTGAGGTCATCGCGGCGGAAGGCCATGACCGTGCGCGTGGCGGTGACGAATTCCTGCAATTTTTGCTGGAGGGTGGCGAGTTCCGGATAAGTGTTAAGTCCTTCGGCTACGTCCGTTCCGGCCTTTTCGATTTCCGCGAATGTGTCGAATCCATCAAAGTAAAGCACGTGCGGCGAACCTGTGGCGGATTGGAGAGCGAGCCAGTAGACCGGAATCTTTGCGGTCGCATAGCCGTGTGCAATGTCCGATTCCGTCTGCGCGTAGGCCGCTTCCTTGCCGGGAATAAGATCCGCGCGATAGAGGAGAAGTGTGTTCGGAGTGACTCCAGTTTCCGGCGAAGGAATGACCGTCTGGGCCTGCGCCGATAAGCCACCTGTCAGGAGGAAAAGCGTGCAAATGAAAATGTTCTCGGAACGCATGCAAACTCCCAAGCGTAGAAGTGGGCCAGATTGTTTAGACTACCATTTGTGAAAGACAAAGAATGCGGCAATCACGATAAAAGCAAAACCGACGCCGTAATCCCACCTGAATTTGTCGCCGAGGTACGCCACGGAGAAAACCGGAAAGATCGAGAGAGTAATGATTTCCTGGATCGTCTTCAGTTGGGCGGCACGGAATTGATAAGAGCCGATGCGGTTCGCGGGAACCTGGAAACAGTATTTCGAAGAAGGCGATCCCCCAGCTCACCAGCATCACTTTCCAAAGCCCCTCGCTGCGGAATTTCAAGTGGCCGTACCACGCAAAGGTCATGAAGATATTCGAGATGGTAAGCAATAGAATCGTTGGCATTCGAGAAGGCGCTCCTGACACATTTCTTGCAATACAGACTTGAGACGGGGAAGAATCCACCGAAGTTGCAGTTTCGTAAAACGCTTAGTACCGGATTCCGCACACCTGTACTTTCACCCTCTTTCGCGTTCTCGGTTCCCTCCGCTAGTCTCGTGGTGTACGCCCTGAAATTGTTGTTCGTTGCCCGCGGAACTTGAATAAAACTTCCGGAAGATTGAGAGGATCGTGTGCGTACCAGATCATCCAGGCTCCCTGCGGTTTTTCTCGGATGGATATTATTGCTCCCGACGGCCGTCCGTGGCCAGGAGAAAACGGTCCTCGTAGAGACCGGGTCCAGCATGCCGGAACCGCTCTATAAAAGCTGGGCCGACGAATTCCACGTGCAACAGCCCTCCACCGACATTCGTTACATGGCCGTGGGAACAGCGGAAAGCGCCAGGAACATTCTTGCAGGCTCAGGTGATTTTGGCGGCGGGGATGCCCCAATTCCAGAGGCCCAGTTGCGAGCTTCCGGCAAATCGATTCTTGAATTGCCAGCTATTTTGATCGGGATCGTGATCATCTACGAACTGCCCGATGTTAAGGGCGAATTCAAGCTTACGGGGCCAGTGCTAGCCAACATTTTTCTCGGAAAAATCAAATCGTGGAATGACCCCGCGATCGCCAAGCTCAATCCGGATATGAAACTGCCGGAGCTCCCCATTCAAGTGCTTCATCGCAACGACGGCAAAGGTTCCAATTACATTCTTTCGGACTATCTGGCCAAAGTGAGCCCTGAATTTCTTTCCACGGCGGGGCGCAGCGAATCGCCGAAATGGCCCGTGGGTCAAGCCTTCCAGCGTTCGCAGGATCTGGTAGCCAAGCTACGCGGCACGCCGGGCGCGATTGGATATACCGAACTCAACATTGCCGCAGGATCGGCCGTCCGCATCGCCAGCATCAAGAATGCGGCGGGCGAATTCGTCAAGCCCTCGGCAAAGTCGATCGCGGCGGCCGCCACCGCTAGCGGCGGCAAGATGAGCAGCGATTTTCGCGTTTCCCTGACAAATGCGCCCGGCAAAGAAATCTACCCGATCAGCAGCTTCACGTGGCTTTACGTGCCTGCCGTGGCCAAAGATCCTGGCCGCGGCAGTTCCGTGGCCAGCTACCTGAAGTGGGTCTACAGCAGCGGCCAAAAAATCGCCCAGGAGAAGGGCTACGCAATCTTGCCTCCCGAAGTCCTGGAAAAAGTCATGGCCAAAGCCGCAAACGTCCGTTGAATCCGGGAAGCGAACAACTATACGTTTAGAGTGAGGCTTACCAAGTCCGTGCGCGCAGGCGGGGGAAGCGGCGGCATCTTCGAGCGGTCGACCGGGTGATAGAGCGTGTCGCGCTCGACGGGCACACGTCCTGCCGCGCGAATTAAGCGTTCCAATTCATTGCGTGGCGTGAACTCGGAGGTTTTCGCGCCGGCGTCGTGATAAATTTTCTCTTCCACAACCGTTCCGTCGAGGTCATTCGCGCCGAAGCGCAACGCAATCTGCGCGATGCTCGGCGAAAGCATGATCCAGTACGCCTTGATGTGTTCAAAATTGTCGAGCAGCAGACGCGACACGGCGATGTTGCGCAAATCGGCGTAACCCGTGGGCTTCGGAATGCGCGAAAGCGCGGTGTTGTCCGGATGAAACGCCAACGGAATAAACGCCACGAAACCATGCGTCTCGTCCTGCAGTTCGCGCAGCTTGACGAGATGATCGACGCGCTCTTCTTCCGTTTCCACGTGTCCGTAAAGCATCGTGGCGTTCGAGCGCAGCCCGATTTCATGCGCCTGCCGCGCAATGTTCAGCCACATCTGTCCGCTGACTTTATGGTCGCAGATAATCCGCCGCACGCGCGGATGAAAAATTTCCGCACCGCCGCCGGGCAGGGAATCAACACCTGCTTCCTTTAATTTGAGCAAAGTTTCTTTGGTCGACAGCTTCGCGATGCGTGCAAAGTAGCCCACCTCGACCATTGTGAAGGCCTTCAGGTGCACACCCGGGCAGCGCTGCTTCAGTCCGCGAATCATTTCCAGAAAATATTCAAACGGCAAATCCGGGTGCAAGCCGCCGACGATGTGGAATTCCAGTGCGCCTTCACGCACGCCCTGTTCGGCGCGGGCGTAAATCTCTTCCAGCGAAAAGTTGTACGCCCCCGGCGCGTTTGGATCACGGCCAAAAGCGCAGAGCTTGCAATGCGCGACGCAAATGTTCGTCGGATTGATGTGCCGGTTGACGTTGAAATAGGTGACGTTGCCGTGCTTTTTTTCCCGCACGCGATTCGCGAGCCAGCCAACGGCCAGCAAGTCCGGCGAACGGTACAGCAGGATGCCGTCATCAAAGGCGAGCCGCTCGCCGGCGAGTACTTTCTCCGCAACCGGCTTCAGCCGCTGATCGGCGATCGTAAGTTCGCTCATTATGAATCCGTCGAAAATTTCAAACGCGCCAAACTGCAACCGCAGCGCCCCAGAACAACAGGAACAACATACTAATATAGCCGTTCACAGTGAAAAACGCAGCGTCTAGCTTGCTGAGATCATGCGCTTTGACAAGAGAATGTTCGTACCCCAGCAGTGACGCGACGACCGCGATTCCCGCCCACGCCGGCCACGGCAAGCCGAAGCTCAACGCCAGCCACGCCAGAAATGCGATCACGCCTATGTGCATCACGCGCGCGATGAACAGCGCTTTTGCAATTCCGAATTTCTTGGGCACGGAAAAGAGTCCTGCGCGCTGATCGTACTCGATATCCTGGCATGCGTAGAGGACGTCGAACCCGCCGACCCATAACGTAACAGCGGCGCATAGGATCAGCATGCGCGGATCGAGGGCGCCCGTGATGGCGATCCAAGCGGCCGCAGGCGAGATGCCCAGCGCAAACCCGAGAAAAAGATGCGACCAATTGGTGAAGCGCTTGGTGAAAGAGTAGAAAAAAAGTATGGCCATCGCCAGCGGCGCAAGTTTCAGCGCGCGAGAATTCAATTGCCATGCCGCGACGAAAAACAACGCCACGGCGACAGCCGTGAATAGCCACGCGAATTGCAGCGTCAGCGCGCCCGCCGGGAGCGCGCGCTGTTTCGTGCGCGGATTCTCGCGGTCGAAGCGAAGATCGACAATGCGATTCATGGTCATCGCTGCGGAGCGCGCGGCTACCATGGCGACTATAATCCACAAGATTTGGCGCAGCGAAGGCCATCCGTGACGTGTCCAACGCGCGGCAAGTAGCGCGCCCGTCAGCGCAAAGGGCAGCGCAAACACGGAGTGCTCGAACTTGATCATTTCGAACACGGTTTTGATGCGGCTGGTCATTTCTGAATGTCGCGCTGCTTCACGCCTCCGCTTTTTTCGCGGTCGGCGTGCCCACCCAACGATACATTTGTTCCTGCGCCAATCCAATTTGCGCCAGGACGCGGCACACGTATTGGGTAACAAGATCGTCGATCGTTTTCGGATGGTGATAAAATGCCGGCACTGCGGGCATGATTACCGCTCCGGCTTGTTGTGCGCGCAGCATATTTTCAAGGTGCACGCGGTTGAACGGCGTATCGCGCACGCAGAGAACCAGCTTGCGCCCTTCCTTCAGCATCACATCTGCGGCTCGCGACACCAGGTCGTCGCTGATGCCGCCGGCAATTGCGCCCAGCGTCCCCATCGAGCATGGAATGATCACCATGGAATCCACCGCGTAGCTGCCCGAAGCGATGGAAGCGCCTACGTCTTTGTTTGGCAGGACGTCGATCTTCGCAACCGGATGGCCCAGAACACGGCTTGGGAGCTGTTTCAAATCACCGGAAGTAATGCCTAATTCCCCCGCAAACAGCCGCTGCCCGGCCTCCGTGATCACCAGATGGACGCGGCTGACGCGCGGGTCTTCTTCAAGTAACGCCAGCGTCTTTTGCGCAAGAATCGCTCCGCTCGCGCCGGTCACACCTACGGTGACAATCTGTTTTTGCGTGTCAGCCATGTTTTGTGCGCGGGTAGAATCAGTCTCGCAGCGGCTTTGCGGCAAGTCAAGCAAAGGCAAACGCACTCTGCGATGATAGAATTCGCGGCGGCTGGAGAGTATGAATCAAAGCGAACTGCTGAAAATTCTGGAATCCGTGAAAGCCGGTAGGCTTGCCCCGGACAAGGCCATCGAGCGTCTGAAGCATCTGCCGTTTGAAGATCTCGGCTTTGCCAAAGTGGATCATCACCGCGCATTGCGGCAGGGTTTTGCCGAAGTGGTTCTCGGAAAAGGCAAAACGCCTCAGCAAGTCGCGGAAATTGTGCGCGCGATGCTGCGCAAGAAAGATTCGCGCCACAACATCCTGGTGACGCGCGCCGACAAAAAGATTTTTGCCGCCGTAAAACGCGCGGATCGAAGAGACGCGCGCAACGCAAAGTTTCACGAATTGTCCGGCGTCATCACCATCGAGCGGAGCCAGGAGATCACCGGCAAAGGAACTATTCTCGTGATTTCCGCCGGTACCAGCGACATTCCCGTCGCGGAGGAAGCTCTGCTCACAGCGCGCATAATGGGCAACCGCGCCGAACCGCTGTACGACGTCGGCGTGGCAGGCATTCATCGCTTGCTCGAACATCGCGAGAGCAAGCTGGCGCAAGCTCGCGTGATTATCTGTGTGGCCGGAATGGAAGGCGCCCTCCCCAGCGTCGTAGGCGGCCTCGTCGCGGTACCAGTGATCGCTGTGCCCACTCGTGTTGGTTACGGCGCCAGCTTCGGAGGTGTCGCCGCGCTGCTTGGCATGCTCAATTCCTGCGCTTCTAACGTCACCGTCGTCAATATCGATAACGGCTTTGGCGCCGCCTGCGTCGCCTCTTGCATCAATCGTCTATAAAGACTAGCTCGCTACCAACGTCCATCTCGCGAAAGGAGAATGCGGTCTTGCCTCGGTCGGATAACCATTGAAATCCGCTCAGATTGCCCCGCGCAAAGGGCCGAATCAGACCTGCAACGTTGAACCAGCCAGACTTCGTTAAGATCCATTCAAAGTGCGAAGGACCAGTCTCAAACACCCCTCGGTCTTCTTCTCCGCAACCAAGAATGAGCTGGCAGCCTCCGACGGGGAGAACGCGCGGCTCTTTGTGGAAAACAATAGCCTGACAGGTGCCACTGGCCAATCGTAGTGCAATTCGCCGAAGGTGATAGGCCTCATCTGCTTGAAATTCGTACCAACGAATCAATGAACAATCTGGCGGACCGCTCTTCAAAAACTCAATTTTCACGTCAAGCATTTTAGTACAACCGGAAGAGACTGGTCGTATCAGGCGTGCAACAAAACTTTCATCACCCCGCGTTTTTGTGCGAACGCGATGGCAGTTGGCGCGTCCAAGAGAGGAAATGCGCTCGTGACGAGCGGCGTCAGATCAAGCCTTCCGGAGCGCAGCAGCGCGATGGCTTTAGCAAACGGGCCGCAGCGCGACCCGACCACAGTAATTTCTTTAATCACGATCGGCCAAGTCTCCACCGGCGCCGCTCCATGAAACGTGGATTTGAGCACAAGCGTCCCACGCGGTTCGGTCACATGCTGCGCCAAGGCGAGGCCATTCGGCGAACCGGTAGCTTCGACGACCAGCCGAGAGTTTTCTTTGATTCGCCTCAGATCGGACGCATCGCCACGCACTCTCTTTGTTTGAATTCCGGCGCGGCGGGCGAGCGCTAATTTTTTCTCATGCTTGCCATACATTACGACGCGCGGAATGACAGTCCGTAGGACGCGGGCGATCAACTGCGCTAGCTTGCCGTCGCCCAGAACGGCAGCGGAGCGAAATTTCTCCACATTGACTTGGTCCAGTATTTGGCAAGCAGCGGCCAGCGGTTCAACGAACACGGCCTGTTCATCCGTGAGGCTCTTCGGAACGACGTGCAAGTTTTCTAGGGGCAACGCCAGATACTCGGCGAATGCGCCGTCGTGGTTGATGATCCCCAGAACCGTCCGCCGCGCACAATGCGTTTTCAATCCGCGGTGGCAGAAATCACAAACCGGTTTGAAACCATACGCGTAGCAAGAAACGTTGATCTCTCCACAGACCCGCCGCCCCAGCCATTTTTTCTTCGCCGCGGAGGAAACGCCGCGCACCTTCGCGACTTCGCCGACGAACTCATGCCCCGGCGTCCCCTTAAATCCATGATAGCCACGCAAAATCTCCACGTCAGTGTTGCAAATTCCGGCAACGCGAACACGAACGAGCGCCCAGCCAGCACGCAGTTTGGGCAGCGCCCTTGATGCTGCTTTCAATTTTCCATTTTTCACGCGGAAGCAGAGCACGGTGCTGCCTAGCTCATTTCTTGTCTCTGTGGAAACGCGATTTTATCGGCAGAGCCCTCCGCCCAGGCGCCGTCATTTTCTGGATCAAATCGAACTTGGCCTCAAGTCGCACCAGCCGGCGGTCGAGGTCGATATAGCCATCCGCCAGATGCCTCACTTGCAGCGTCAGCGATTCCATCCGGTCTTCGATCAGCACGATTTTCCGAATGGCCGATACTGCATCTCGCGCCCAACTCACTTGCCGTTCCTACGGTGCTTCAGAACCCGGTCAACGTAGGCGACGGTTTCGTCCAGGTTTTTGATCATCCGGCCTGCGGCTTGATTTGCTGCCTTGGCCAGGTCGCGCAGTTCCTCTTCATTCTCCACCGGCAAGTCCAGGTACAAATCCACGGCGTCACGCACTTCTTGCGAGAAGGATTTTCCGCGTAGTTTCGCGCGGTGAGCGAGCCGCTGCTTCTGTACTGGATCCATATGAATGAGTGCCGTGGCCATACAGTGCTCCTATATCACGCCTATATCATATCACGGTAGGGAGTCAATTGACGCAGTCCGGAGAGAGGCGGGGTGGCAAGGCCGTTTATTCGTACCGCAGGGCCACGATGGGATCGACTCGCATGGCGCGCCGTGCGGGAATGTAGGAGGCCGCCAGAGCGACAGCGACCAGCAACGCCGCCACACCCAGGAAGGTAAGCGGGTCATACATACCCACGCCGAAGAGCAAGCTTGCCAGGAAGCGTGTGACAACAAAAGCGCCCGCCAGTCCGAGCGCGACTCCGATCAGCGTCAATTTCAATGTCTGGCCCAGAATCATGCTGCGCACCGAGGCCAATTGACCGCCAAGCGCCATGCGCACTCCAATTTCCTGCGTGCGCTGGCTCACGGTGTAGCTCATCACTCCATAAATTCCCACGGCGGCGAGCACGACGGCAAGCATAGCGAAAACCCCAACGAGCGTGGCCGAAAATCGCCTTGGAGAAATAGAGTCCGTAAGTAACCCCTCCATAGTCATCACGTGCGTTACCGGCAGATACGGATCCGCTTTGTGAATCACCTCTGTGACCGCCGCCGCCAGCGCTACCGGATCGGAAGCCGTCCGCACTACCACATACGGGGTCCACCCTCCCACGAAGTAAACGTCAAAGGTTGGCTCGACATCCAGTCCAAACTGGTGCACGTTTCCCGTGATGCCAACGATAGTGCTCCAGCACGGCTTTGGATCGAGCGAGCAGAGGTTGATGCGTTTTCCGAGTGCGTCGCCCTTGGGCCAGAAACGCCCTTCCATGGTCTCGTTGATCACCGCCCTCGGCACTTTCCAGTCGTCTTCGGTAAAGAACCGGCCCTTGCGCAGGGGAATCCCCAGGGTCGAAAAATAGCCGAGACTCACGGTTCGGAATTGCACAATCGGCCGCGTTCCTGCATTAGGGATGGGCTGGCCCTCGATCACGAATCTCGATGCTTGGCGAAACTCGTTGCTCAAGGGCAGATCGTCGATGCCTGCCGCCTCCTTCACGCCCGGAAGAGCGCGGATGCCCTCCACGATTTGCTCGAATTGCAGGGACTGCTTCTGTCCAATCTGGATCCAATCTTCCTGCGAAAGTTGCTTGGCCTGCGCAAAGGGCAGAGCCGCCTGCTGCACCTCCATCGTCAGGATATGGTCGACGCGGAAACCCGGATCCACTTCCAATAGATGTTGAAAACTCCGCAATAGCAGGCCGGCCGCAATCAGCGGCACGAGCGCCATCGCGATCTCCGAGATCACCAGGACGTTGTGTGCCCGGTTATGTCCCGGTCCGCTCGTCCCTTTGCTCCCCTGCTTGAGGACTCCCGCGAGATTCGCCCGGAGTGTGCGTAGCGCCGGAAGCAGCCCGCAAATGATTCCCGTGGCCACGCACACCGCGGCGGTGAACGCCAGCACCTTGCCGTCCAGGCCGCTCTCTCGTAAGACCCCTAGATCCGCGGGAACAAACGCCATCAAGGCACGCAAACCGCCAACAGCGAGGATCAGCCCTAATGCTCCTCCCGCCAGCGACAGCAGCATGCTTTCGGTAAGCAACTGGCGTGATAACTGCCAGCGGCTGGCGCCCAACGCGGTGCGCAACGCCACTTCCCGCTCCCTGCCTGCATTGCGCACCAGCAGCAGATTCACGATGTTCGCGCAGGCAATCAGCAGCACCAGTCCCACGGCCCCGGAAAGCACCAGCAAGATGCCTTGCAGTTTCGCCGCGGAGGGATCCTCCATCGGTTCGACGAGCACCCCAAAGAACTTGTGCGAATCCGGATACTGAATGGTTTCCTGTTGATTCAGCCTGACCATCTCGTCGCGAGCCTGCGCCAGCGTGACGCCCGGTTTGAGCCGCGCCACGCCGATGAAAGCGTGATGAACGTGCTCAGTGAGGTCGTCTCCATATTGCCCAATGGGCATCCAAAGGTCAGGCCAGCGCAGAAGGCGAAAATCTCCCGGCAACACGCCCGTTACCGTATAACGCTGGTTGTCGAGCGTGATCGTTCGTCCCACCACTGCGGGATCGCCCCCAAACCGGCTCTGCCAAAGGCGGTGGCTCAAAATCACCACGGGAGAACTGCCTGCCCGATCCTCTTCCGGAACGAAATAGTGGCCCGCCGCGAGCTGTATTCCTAGCAAGGGGAACAGTCCCGCGCTCGCGTAGCTCACGAGCACGCGCTGCGGTTCTGCTTCGCCGGTTAAATTAAATCCCTGGGAGATGTAGGCGTAGCCACCCATTTCAGAGAAACTGGCGTTTTGCTGGCGCCAGTCGGCGTAGTCGCCCGGGGACAAGCCGGCCCGCGGAGCCTGCGGCGGATAGGTATTCCAGATTTGCACTAAGTTTCCCGGCTGAGGATAAGGCAGCGGGCGGAGCAGCACGTTTTCGACCACGCTGAAGATCGCTGTGTTCGCACCGATCCCCAGCGCCAGCGTCAGCACCGCTACGGCCGTGAAGCCGGCATTCTTGCCCAGCGTGCGTATGCCGTAACGGATGTCTTGCAGCAAGCTTTCCATCAAATGATTCCTCGGCAATAACGTAAGGCGCCGTATAAGATGGGATTTGCCACCTTACCCCGTCTCGCTCTTCGACGCAACATTGCGCTGGAAAGATTTCCGAAAAATGAACCGAAACCTGGTCGAATCGGAGCTTAGTCGCGCCTCACAGAGCTCATTCTCTAGTGCAGCGCGTCGGAAAGGGTCTTGATCAATAACGGTTCTTGTTCCGGAAAGACCGTGCGCAGGTCGAGAATGAGCCTGTCATCTTCGACGCGGGCGATGACGGAGACGCCGGCGGGGGCTCGCCGCAGCCGCTGCTCGAGCTTCGTCGCGGAGTAGCGGGCGCTCGCAATCCGAATAATTTTCGTAGGGAGCGATTGCGAAGGCGTGGAGCCGCCGCCTGCCAAAGAACTACCATCGGCGATTTCGATTTCCACTTCGTCCAAAGGAAGTTCCGGGCGGAGTTCGCGGAGGAAATTCTCTGCGCGTCGCTTCAGTTCCTGCGGCGTCGCCCGAATCATTCGAATGGCCGGAATTTCGTCCCACGCCGCGCGAAGATAGGCCCCGAGAGTCGCTTCGAGCGCCGCGATGGTGAGCTTGTCCACCCGTAGCGCGCGAAAGAGCGGGTAACGGCGCACGCGCGCGATGAGCTCTTTTTTCCCAGCGATGATGCCTGCTTGTGGCCCGCCCAGAAGTTTGTCGCCGCTAAACATCACTATCGAAACGCCCGTGTCGATGCTTTGCCTTGCCGTGGGCTCGCTGACGCCGAATTCCGAAAGATCCACTAGGCAGCCCGAGCCCAGGTCTTCGACGAGCGGCAAGCCGCTGCGCTGGCCGAGTGCCACCAGTTCTTCAATCGAAGGCTTGTCCGTAAAACCGATGACCTTGAAATTCGAAGGATGTACGCGGAGCAGCACACGCGTCTTTTCGTTGATGGCGTTTTCGTAGTCCGCTAGGTGCGTGCGATTGGTGGTGCCGACCTCTCGAAGGATCGCGCCGCTCTGCTCCATGATCTCGGGGATTCGAAATCCGTCCCCGATTTCGATCAGCTCCCCGCGCGAGACGATGACTTCACCGCCGCGCGCCAGAGCCGCGAGAGTCACGAGCACCGCCGCCGCGCAATTGTTCACCACGATGGCCGATTCCGCGCCAGTCAGTCGCGCCAGCAATTCAGCCGTGTGAACATCCCGTTTGCCCCGCGCGCCCGCCTCCAGATCGTATTCAAGATTGTTGTACTGTGTGGCGCCGCGGCGGAATTCGTCGACCACGGCCTCTGTCAATGGCGCGCGGCCCAGATTCGTGTGCAGGATCACACCGGTGGCGTTAATCACTGGCTGCAGCGAGCGCGAAAGAATTCGTTCAACTTCCGTGCTGATGAGCTCTTCGACAGTGAGGGCATTCAGGCCTAGCGCTGTCCAATTCGAATCACCCGCGATACGCGCACGCAAATCCGCCAGCACGGCGCGTGCAACCTCGACCACCAGGTTCCGGTCCACGCGTTTCGAAAGTGCCGCCAGCCTTGGCTGCGCAAGCAATTCGTCTACCGACGGAATTTGCCGCAGCAATTCCGCCTGTTCCGCCGAAATCGTTCTTTTGCTCCCCGCGTCCATTCGCACATTTCAACACAGTGCGGAGCGGCGGGCAATGCCGTTGGCCCTTCACTTGCGTCCCGCTCCAGGCCGCACCCTCGCTCAGCTGAGTGCGGACTGCAGTGCCGCATTCGAATCAACGCCACGCAGTAGCGGATTCGAACCGCCGCCCATTCCTGCGGTTGACGGTTTTCTTCCATCCTCCTAGCATGGTGGTTCGAGGTTTCTCCCCGCGTATGGCTACCATTGACGAAGAGTTGGCTACTCTCGAAAAAGACATTCGACAGCTCAAGGTTGAATACGATCAGTATTTCGGCGGCGGCCGGAAGCGCCCGCCCACGGAAATTGAATGGCGCATTGACATGATGGTCAAGCGCTATGCGGAACGCGGCGGTGAATTGAAGTTCGCGCAGCGTTTCCGCTTCAACAATTTGTCCCAGACTTACGCAAAATACAAAGACATCTTCCGGAAAAAAGTGAAACAGAAAGAAGAAGGCACGGTCCAGCGGCATTTCGGAGCGGCGGCGAGGGAGATTGAGGCTGTCCGCACGAAAAAGGAAGCCGAAGAGCATGCAGCTGCAGTCACCGGGGGAGATTCCTCGACATTTCGCATGACCTGCTCCGAGCCAGAACGCGAAAAGGAAAAAGTCGAGCAGTTGTATCAGGCGTTCTTGCAGGCCAAGCAGACGGCCGGCGAAGCGACGGGAAAGCTGTCGCGCTCCAGCTTCAACGAATTCGTGCTGAAGAAAACGAAAGAGCTGCAAAAGCAGAAGAATTGCCGCGACGTCGAATACGTGGTCGAGATGGTCGAAGGCCAGGTCAAATTGAAAGCCCTTGTGAAGTCGTAAGTCCCTTCCAGCGCCTCATGGTTTGCACTTCCCCTATTCCCGCGCCCCCCTTATACTGATCTGCTTTTCCCATTGTGGAGGCCTCCATGGCGGTGCAGCGTGCGCTCATCAGCGTCTTCGACAAAACTGGAATTATGGAAT
>WNFP01003041.1_pt1 | contig 13421 bp, 14 predicted proteins | sample 5400201 | NCBI WGS metagenome assembly WNFP01 (sample SAMN13153355, study PRJNA577476) | soil metagenome | isolation source: 115 cm saprolite under Madrone tree | place: USA:California | collected 2016-06-14
CTTCTGCCGCTCATGCGGCGCGAATATTAGTTTGATACCTCAGGCGTTGAACGGCGAATTGCAGACTGCGCCCGCGAATGACCGGCTGGATCGTGCATTCAAGCTCAGGCGGCGTCGGGAACCAAGTCTCGATGATGGCATAAGACATCTCATGATGGGCCTCGCGTTTATCGTCGTCTCGGTGCTGGTCGGTAAGTACAGTCCCGGGGGTTGGACTTGGTGGTACTGGCTTTTGATCCCGGCCTCAACGCTGATCGGAAAAGGTATTTCCGAAATCATCCGCTCGCGGCAGGTTAAGAGCGCAGCGCCAGAGGCGGGACAACCTCAGATGATGACCGGCGCGCGAGGGCAAAGTTTACCTTCACCTAAGACCGGACAGCTGATGACTCCCGTCCCCAGCGTGACGGAAGGAACCACCAGGCACCTCGGCGCTGAGGCGCCGACGCGACACTTCGATCCCATGAGCGGCGAAGAGAAGGGGCCTTAGGTTTTGAACAGAGAGTGAGTCGGTAGTCGAGGCGATGACGCGCTTCCTGATGAAGCAGACGCACATCGCCTCGCATTGTGTTCGATGAAAAGCAGCCCCATGAGAATTTGTGTTCCCGTGCGAGTGCAACGCGAGGCTGAGTTGGAGCCGGCCATTCGAAGCGCGGCTGAAGTCGCGGATATTGTTGAGCTTCGTCTGGATTACTTAGCCAAGGTTGAACACGAAAGGGCGTTTCAATTCCTCCGTGACCATTTAAGCGGCGAACACACTCCGATGATCTTAACTTTCCGCCCGGCTGAAGAAGGAGGACAGGCCCAGGCCGATTACGAAGCTCGCCATGGTTTCTGGATCACGCTTAACAAACTGTCCGTTAGCGCATTAATGGATCTAGAGCTTGATCTGGCGGAGGGTTTTGCGGCCGAGAAGGCGGCGATCGACTGGAACAGGGTAATCTGCTCGCATCATGATTTCCGAGGTATCCCTCCCGATCTTGATCAAATCTACGAACGCATGGCCGCGACGCCCGCGCGAGTCCTGAAAATAGCGGTCCAGGCCAACGACGCGACGGACTGCCTTCCAATCTTTCATTTGTTGGACCGCGCTCAGCGTGAGGGCCGCAAGATGATAACGATAGCGATGGGTCAGGCGGGAATCATGACCCGAATCCTCGGTCCATCACGCGGGTCGTTTCTTACCTATGGCGCATTCGTCAGTGAGAGCTCCACCGCGCCCGGACAAATAACCGCGAGAGAGCTGCGCGAAGTTTATCGAATCGATAAGATCAATCAGCAGACGGAAGTAATTGGACTGATGGGCAGGCCCGTGAGTCATTCGTTGTCTCCGCAGATTCACAACGCGGGATTCGAGGCCTCAGGCGTGAACGCAGTCTACATTCCTTTCGAAGTACGAGACGCGGGTCAATTCATGCACGGTCTGGTCCACCCTCGCTCTCGCGAACTCAACTGGAAGCTCGGCGGCTTAAGCGTTACGGCGCCACACAAATCAGTGGTGATCGAGTTTCTCGATTGGATCGATCCGCCGGCGAAGGAAATAGGCGCGGTCAACACGATTATCGCGCGAGGAGATGAACTGCATGGCTATAACACAGACGCCGCGGGCTTTATCGGACCGCTAAAGCTCAAGTTTGGAACCTTGCAAGGAGCTCGATGCGCGATCGTCGGCGCGGGCGGAGGAGCGCGGGCCGCACTGTGGGCTTTGCGTAGCGAAGGTGTTAGTGCTTCTGTCTTCGCCCGTGATCCTGACAAAGCTCGACTGCTAGCAAAAGAATTTTCAGCAGAGACCCAACTGGTTTCAGATGCGTCGTTCGCGGGCTTCGATCTTGTTGTGAACGCGACACCCTTGGGGACTCGCGGCGTTTACGAACACGAGACAGTTGCAACCGTCGATCAGCTTCGCGGCGTGCGGTTGGCTTATGATCTCGTTTACAATCCGGTGGAGACGCGTTTCCTGCGCGAGGGGCGCGCGGCCGGCTGTGAAACGCTGAGCGGAATCGAAATGCTCCTGGCCCAGGCGATCGAGCAATTCAAGATCTGGATAGGAGAGGAGCCCGATGTCGACGCCATGCGGGCCGCAGCTCTTCGCTCACTCGGGTAATAGTTTTAGAGTTCAGGTTTTGAATCATGATTTGTTTGCTTTCGTGATTTTTCCCTGGTCCGATAGGATGATCCACGAAGTCACACGAACCGAACGAACAAAAGCATTCTTGCTCACTGTAATTTCGTGGATCGTTTTAACTGGAGATGGCAATCTCTCAAAATAATAGACTGGCAACTTTTGCTGTTGTTCGGCAATCGGCACTATAGGGTGAACCTCGGAACTAGTCTCTGGATGAGCTGAATTTGAAATCTCAAAACGATCGTTATAGCAGGCAGATTCTTTTCGACGGCATAGGAAAGGAAGGACAGAGCCGCCTACTCGAATCCCGTGCCTTGATCGTCGGCTGCGGGGCATTGGGTTCGGCGCAGGCTGAGGCACTGGCCCGCGCCGGTGTTGGCAAACTGCGCATCGCCGACCGTGACTTCGTTGAATCGTCCAACTTGCAACGGCAAACGATGTTCACCGAGCGCGATGCCCGTGAACGTTTACCAAAAGCCATTGCCTGTGCCAATCATGTGCGCCAGATCAATTCAGAAGTCACGGTCGAAGCCGAGATTATCGACGTTAATCATTCCAACATCGAGAGACTGATCTCTGGCTGCGATGTGGTTTTGGATGGCACCGATAATTTTTCGACGCGTTACTTGATTAATGATGCCTGCGTCAAGAATGACGTAAAGTGGATATATGGAGCAGCAGTAGGATCGTACGGTGTGACCATGACGATTCGGCCACATCAAGGCCCCTGTTTGCGTTGTATCTTTCCCGAGGCGCCCCCGGCCGCGAGTGCTCCCACCTGCGACACCGCCGGCGTAATTATGCCGATCATCAGCGTGGTAGCCGCGGTGCAGGTGACCGAAGCATTAAAACTTCTGACAGGACACCCTGAAAGCTTACACAAGTCACTAATGCAGTTTGACGTCTGGCGCAATGAATGGCGCCACATCGGCGCCGATCAGCGCGCCCCGGGCTGTCTCAGCTGCGGACTGGGTTGTTTTGAAAGTCTGGAAGAAGAGGGCCGGGAATTTGCAGCGGTTCTTTGCGGCAGACATGCAGTGCAAGTTTTGCCGTCTCATCCTGTGCGTGTAGATCTGCTTGCACTGAGTCAGAGACTTGAATCAGCGGGCGAGGTGAAATGGAACGATTACCTGCTTCGCTTTCGGACCGGTATTTACGAATTGACCGTTTTTCAGGACGCGCGTTCGATCATTCAGGGAACGGATGACATTGCGACCGCACGTTCGCTCTACGCAAAATACGTCGGTAACTAAATTCCAAAATCCTATAGGGTCCCTGCCAAATGTTCAAACACAAATTAATCTCAGTTTTCATTTCGCTTTTGTTTCTGGTGGGCACTGGCTTCTCTGCAAGTGCATTAGCCGGCGAGCCGGTGGTCTGGGTCATTAAGTCCCGCGCGGACCTTTTGAAAGGCGAAGCGCGCGGAATCTCTGTCACCGACAATGGAATCCTGACGCTCGCTCCTAATCTCAGCCAGCTCTTTAATACCGATCAGGCTTATATCTGGTCGACGGCTATGGATGCTGCCGGCAATGTATATCTGGGGACGGGCCATGATGGGAAGCTCTTCAGGATCAGTGCGGATGGGAAGGGAAGCCTGCTTTATAAAGCACCTGAGCTGGATGTGACCGCGATCGCAATCGCCGGTGATGGCTCCCTCTTCGCAGCTACATCACCTGACGGCAAAGTCTACCGGGTGACTGCTGATGGAAAGGCCGAGGTCTATTTCGATCCTGCGGATAAGTACATCTGGTCGCTGGCTATTTTGGGTGATGGCTCGTTGGCGGTAGGCACGGGCGACAATGGAAAGCTGTATCGGATACGAGCGGCGGGATCGAAACCCGAGAGTTCTTTGCTAATCAATACGAACCAAACTCATGTGATGTCGCTGGCGGTAACGAAACAGGGAGATCTGATTGCTGGAACTGATCCAGGCGGATTGTTGTTGCGCATTTCTCCGGACGGCAAGGCGTTTGGACTATATGACGCATCGCTGCGGGAAATTCATGCACTGGCATCGGCACCCGATGGTTCGATTTATGCGCTGGCTTTGAGCGATGCGGCCTCAACAGCTCGGAGCAGTGGCCAATCCGCCAACGCTGCCCAACCTACCGATGCCGCGGCTGCAGTCGCATCAGTAACCGCGGTCGCCAGCACTACTGAGGAAGCCACCGCGGCCCAGGCGGCGCAGCCCGCTCGAAGTCGAAACGATCTTTCCACCGTCCGCAGTGCAGTCTTCCATATTATGGCAGACGGCAGCAGTGACGTCGTCTGGAGTTCAACATCAGTCACCGCTTTTGCTATCGCGGCGGCTCGAGATGGCGTATTGATTGGCACATCTGATAAAGGCCGAATCTATTTCGTTACGAACGACGGCCGAGATACTCTTTTGCTGCAATCCAGTGAAGGGCAAATCTCGTCGCTAATCGCTCGGGGTCCCAGTGTATATGCAGCCTCGAGTAATCAGGGGAAACTCTTTCGCTTTGGCGAGCCAACCGTGAACGAAGGTAGCTATGAGTCACCGGTACGTGACGCAAAGTTGGTGGCCTCGTGGGGACGAATCTGGTGGAGAGGAACTGGGCCAATTGAATTACAAACGCGAACCGGCAATAGCGAACGTCCGGACACTACCTGGAGTGACTGGAGCGCAAATTACGCTGATGCTAAGGGCTCCCAAATAACCAGTCCAAAAGCCCGATTCATTCAATGGCGCGCCCTATTGCGCGGAGGCGGTGCGCGTAGAAATGAACCTCAACTCGATGACGTGAGTGTCGCCTATCTGCCGCGCAATGTGGCGCCGGAGGTTCTGGCTATCACAGTCTTGCCTCCGGGCGTCGCTCTTTTGCAACAGCTGCAAATCCAAATCGACCCAAACATCGAATCGTCAGGTCTGGATCCAGCGATCTTCGGAATGATCGCACAAGCACCGCCGCGACGTGTCTATCAACGCGGGGCGCGCGCGTTGCAATGGCAGGGAGAAGATCGAAACTCTGACACACTGGAGTATTCGGTGTACTACCGTTCGTTGAACGAAACCAATTTTCGCGCGCTTAAAGAACATATCCGGGAGAACTTTTACACCGTGGACGGCGCAAGCCTTGCGGATGGCCGTTACGTTTTCAAAGTGGTGGCGTCGGACTCTTTGGACAATCCTCAGGGTTACGCTCTGTCTGGAGAAAGAATCAGCGAGCCGGTAGATATCGACAACACCCCGCCTGTCGTCCATATTTTATCGACGCCCCAGATCACCGCCGACCGCATACGAATAAATTTTGATGTCGAAGACGCCACGGGTCGCATCAAAAGAGCCGATGTTAGTATCGACGGCGGCGCCTGGCACGAGGTGTTTCCGGACGATGGGATCGCGGACGGCCAACGCGAGCGTTATTCTCTGGACCTGGCAGTCGCCGGCGCCGGTGAACATACGATTTCGCTGCGGGCTTTTGACAACAGTAACAACGTGGGTAACGTCAGCGTTGCGGTGCGCCGCTAGGCCTTAATCAGTGCCGCAAATGCACGATACGGTGCTGAAATAGTCGAAAACGGAGCGCGAACGGTCAATGCGGCTGTGCAGGAAACATGGAATTATTGGCCAAACACGGGAATGGCAGCCTGAACGATTGCGTTCATTGCCTAAACAGACCGATAAGTTTGGCAGCGCGGCTTTCTTGGCATCCATATTGCTGACAGAAGAGCGCGTAACTCCCCGCCTCTCCCTCTAGCGTGAATAAATGGGACGCAAGGAGGCGGCAAACGGATATGAAAAAGCTGAGACAAATTTTGGTGGCGGTTTTGCTGGGCATGATACTCTCGGTCGGCGCGTTGGCGCAAAAGGGCAATGATAATCGTCCCCCCAAAGACCCGCCGACGAAAGTGATCGATAAGGACAAAGAGAAACCACCACCGAGTAACAGCAATCAAAACAGTAATCGGAGGAAGCCTTAACAGTTCTGACTGAGTTTACCAGGAGAATTGCAGGGCAGCATTACGAAACCCGTGCATGACACGGGTTTCGTCGTCTTAAGAATTATGAAGTTAAGCAGATTCAATAATATTGCCAGGGCCTTAGTGCTCTTGCTGACTGCGGTTGCTCTCTCAGTCCAGGCAGCGGCTCGATACTCTCGTCCAACAAATCCAGCTTTAGTAGCTCGAGCGGAGCAAGTTACCGGTGACAGTTTTCCGGTAGTCACGACCACGCCAGGCGGCGTTACGGTGTTCGCGCGGACAATGCCGCGCGCTGATTTTCTTAATGCTATTGATCGTGGATTTGCGGATCTCTTTACCGTCGCCGAGCGTCACGGTTATCACAACCGAATACGATTTGCCGACTACACAGTTTTCATAGGGCGCGCCGATCGCATAAAGGATCGGGAGGGCCAGTACTCTCCGGACATCGCCGTGCCTGCACAACAATATGCCGGCACCGATTATGACCAGGGTGGTTTCATCTATGCGGCGGGCATGGTGCTCGCATTCAATCCTTGTGCTCTCGTAATTGCTGAACACGATCGAGACCTCGGACGCGTCTCGAATGTGGTTCGCTTCGAGGGTGAGCATCTCATTCTCTACTACAATGATCGGCGGCTTTACGAAAGAACCGCCGACCACAGTCGTGGTGGCGGCCATCCAATCCTGCAATAAGATCCAAAACGGGAGTTTTCCCACAATAGTGCCGCGCAGTCTCGCCCCGCTTAAGGCATCTGGCCCGTGGTATTCGTCGTGGCAGTCGGTCAGAAAGTAGTGAGATTCAGTTTGGGGAACAAAAATTAATGGTGCCCGCTAATGGATTCGAACCATTGACCCCTCGCGTGTGAAGCGAGTGCTCTACCACTGAGCCAAGCGGGCGCGCCTAATAAAATCGCGGGTTTCAAAAAGGCGGTGCCGACTTTACCCCTATCTATACCCCTCAGTCAACATACATAGAAGCTGGAAGAAAATGAGTTGGTGTGTGTGGGACCCGTCCGCTATTTTTCTGCTTCTGGTTGGGTTCCTGCAGTGAGCGTGGCCAGACTTCTTTTGCCGTAGCTAGGATCCAGCTTGTGTTGGTCAGTCAAAGCCACGATTCGGTCTCGAATGTGATTTGGATGAGGCGGTCGTAAGCCAGCGTCAATTAACAGCCGGTGAATGGTGTCACACGTTTCCTGCATGGTTCCTTTTTTATTGTTTATGTAAGAGACCTGAATCGCAGAGGCGATGTCCCCATCGCCATCGAAGTACGAACCATCAGAAAAGTATGGTGCCACAGAATATTTATACGTACCCGTAACAGATGATCTTGCCGCGCCGCTGATGCAACTTCATGACGCTGTAAATTTGCCAACAAACGCTAAGGCTCTCGACGATCCCACTGATGTGTTTTGTTACTTCGCTCGACTTGCTGATGCGAAGAGTCGGCACGTCACGGCAGTCCGAAGGGCTAGTCAATTTAAGGGGGTGCTCAAGAGCCGGCTTATTCAACTAACGACGAACGCACTGAAGCTTGTTAAAGACAAGACGTTCAAACTCGATTCGGATTTTGACCTGCTTATCGACTCGAAGAACTTGCATATTTTCCGACCTGCGGCATTCGAGTTCGCGGGGAAGCTTCAAGCAGCAATCCTTGATGCGGTACCAACCAATGTAACCGCAATCCAGAAGGAACTGAACTTTGTTGAGTTCTCCACGATCCAAACTTACGCCGAGAAACATCCCCGCGCTGCGCGCTATCTTGCTTCGATCAAAGCTCAGGGAGAGATGAAGAGCATTGATAAAGCCGCGCTGAAAAGACTCTGCAAGCGAACAGAGGTCGATATAACAATAAGCAACGGAAAGATAGTCGTCGATGACCACAACGTGATGGGTTTTCTTGAAGTACTGGACCGTCGTCGCTACGAGCTCGAACTTGTAAAGGGGAAACCAGAGCGATTCAGAGCCGCGAGCCGTTCAAGATTGTGACGGAGGGTCGACCCGCTGCATTCAGTTAAGAACGAGATGCTTGGCCTTATCAACGAGCAGAAGCGCGCAGTAAACGAGAGGATGTCCAAAATACGATCCAAGTGCCGCAATGTGGCGAAAACTTTCAAGTCTGGTTCGAATGAAGTCAACAGCAGCCGGTACAGTTATTTGAGACAATACTTGTCCGGATAGCGAAGGACGGCGTCTCTCAATTGCGGCGTCAGTTCAACCGTCGTCGTTTTCCATCCGGTTGCATGATCGTTTGCGTAGTAGCCAAACGAGTATTGGGCGGCGATTTCAGCATTGATAGTTGAAAGCACCTGCTCAATTGTGTCGGCTGTCGGAAAAAAGCTTAAGCCGCCAGTTTCGCGCGCCAAAGTCTCGAGCAATTGACGATCGCGCCATTGAGTGCTTGGCCCATCTTTTTTGCGCAAGAGAATGCCGACTGCGTAGATAGTCGTGTGGGTTTTGAAAACCTGCTGTTCTATCGTAGCGAGTGAATTACGGCTCTGATTATCTTCTCCGTCTGACAAAAGAACTACAGCTTTCCGATGGCGCGCCAGGCAGCCGATTTGATCAAGGCCGAGAGCGAAGCCGTCGTAGAGTGCTGTCTCTCCGTCCGGCTTGATGCCCGTAAAAGCTTTCCAAAAGTTCGCTGCGTCGAGCGATTGCGCAGTAAGGTGGGGCGTATCGCTGAAAACTACCAAAGTGTAATCAGTGTCGTGAGCCTGTTTGCGAAGGAACTCTTTCAATCCTTCGCGCAGATTATGCCACTTCTCCCCTCGCATAGAGGTCGAGGTGTCAATCACGAAGACGATGCTCGCGAGTACGGCGAGCCGCTGGTCTCGCTTTCCTACGACGACGAAGGCATGTCGGTGAAAGCCGAAGTGGGCACGTCGCTAGTCGACCTCACTGTGACGAGTAATTTGTCCGGAGTGCCTCCCGGTGCGTCACTGTTGTCGGCGATTGAGGCTGGCGTCGAACGAGCGCAGGAGAGCAGAAGATAGTAGGTAGAACAGCGACATAAAACTTCAGACTCTATCATGAGGCCGAACAACCATGGCGCTTTGCTATCCCTCACGCCTGATTTAACTGCGTTGTTTATCTCCTGCCGTCACCAGATAATCGCTTACTTGTTGGTATTCAAGGGAGGAGCTATTGAAAGTCAAGCGGCTAAAGGCTCCTTGTTAAGATCATTCGCCCCTAGCAGCGAAAAAAAGTTGTTGACAATGATTCGGGCTTGCGCTACGGTGCGGGCGTTAAGGGTTAATACGCGCGCTAGTCAAGTCTCACTGTTAACAAATTTTTCTGGTGACTCGCGCAAAGTTGGAGACCGAAGAAGTCCTCGCAACCAAGCGCGACATAATCCATCGTCGAGCCAACCATAGGGCAGGTCATTCGAGCGAGCGTCTTAACTCGCTTGAGAGTGATAACTCGCATAACCATCTGAAAGCGAATCCGGGGGGCACGCGGTTTTATTGAGCGCCTGTTCAATCTGTTCGTCTTAGCCACAGAGGAGGCACGTCAATGGCGACCCGCATCTTGGAGGCGCAGGCTTCCCGTTCATGGTGTCAACCCCTGCATAGGCCCGGGCGGCCGAGCTGTTGCGTCACAACTAAGACGCCGCCTGATCGTCCCGACCCGGCCACCTATAGTCAGGACGAGCAACTCTCGCTGGGGTTGGTGCCGACGTGGAACAGCCCGGACATTACGACCAATTTCTATTCGCCGTTCACGCTCTTTAAGGAGCCGGAGTTTAAGGTGCGTAACCTTTCCGCGACGGCGAGCGCCGTGAATGTCCTCGCCCACGTCGCCACTTCGCCTTTCGGCATCGGGCTGCCAAGAACGCCGCTCTCGACGCAAGTTATCAGTCTCGCGCCGTTGCAGGAGGTCACGCTGCTCTTTCCTCTGACGCAAGCGTTGCTGGCCGGAGATCAACGGATTGGCGTGCACATCCAGCTTGAGCATCCGAATGACAAAAACCTACTCAACAGTCACGCCTCGCAGATTATCTTCGCCGTGCATACGACCGACTTCGGCCGCAACTTTCAGGTGCAATTTCCGGTGCTGAACAACTCGGCCGCCGCGCGCCCGTTGACCTTGAGCGTGCTGCCGAATGAGTTGATCGCGTCTGTGTCTCCGGGCACGCGTAATTTCGCGCCCTTCGAGCAGATTCAGGCGACTTTAAGCATTGAGGTGCCGAACACTCTGCACGGCACGGCGAGCGCGGTCATTGAAAAAGAGGTCACGGTTGTCGGGCGTGCGCCTGACGGCAGCATCATTGACGGGCTGACGCACGTTGTGAGGATTAACAACTAATGAAAGCACTTTTCGCCCTTGCCAAAGCCATCTTCGGGAAGTTGCCGATCTGCTCCTTGGTGGGTGCAATCATCGGCAGCATCGCCGGCTTCTTCTTCGGCATGCTTCAGTCGCAACTCACGCTGCCGGTCTTGCCCATGATCGACGTGCTGAGGATCGGCCTTCTGCTGGCGCTCCTCGGCTGGTTGATTGCGCTGCTCGTGGTCGGCGTCTGGCTGCACTACGGGGTCGCGGCCATCGCGCTGCAGGCCTTCATCAATGCGATTCTGACGGCCATCCTGACGGTTTACGCCAATAACTTAATCCAGCAACCGATCATCGCGACCTTCATCGGTTTAGTGATCGGCATTCTGATTGGCTACATCCTTTGTTGGTATTGCCGAAAACGCGGCTAGCGAGAGGAGACACATCAATGTCTAACGGAAAACCCGCATGCGGCCCTCAGGGCAAGCCGACCGACGATGTGCTCACCTTCATTCTCGCTGTGCTTGGCGCGATAGGCGGCATCATTGGCGCTATTAAGGCGGTGACATCAACCACCATCGTGACCATCCTCGGCATCAGCGCGCCGGCGGGCGTTTGGCTTGCTGCCGTCGCCGCCGCGCTCGTCACGGAATTGGTCGTCTTCGGTTTTTACTACAAACGCTGTCTGGAAAAACCCGAAGGCTTAGCGGCCTGTTCGGCCGGCGTGGTCAACGGCATCGAAGAGAGTTTCAATTCGGCCTCGGACGAGCTTTTCCCGTTCACCGCGATGCACGACCGGGTTGATGTCGTCATCAAGTCCATGTACTGGTTTCTGGCGCAGAACGGCGCGTTCTTCATCAAGTGCGCGGGCGACGCGCTCGGCTCACCGATGATCCTAAGCTTTTATGAGTCGGATGAAGTTTGCGGCGCAGGTCTCGGCGCAACGATTGGCGGTGGTGTCGGCGTGATTGGCGGGATTCTCCTCGGCGTGCTGGCCGGCGCGGCCATCGGCTGCGCGACCATTATTCTATGTCTGCTGGCCCTCCTCATCGCCGCCATTATCGCAGCAGTGGTCGTTATCGTCGGAGCCTTTATCGGAGGTCAGATCGGGAAAGCGGCGGCCGGCGATTCAACGCCCTCGGCCTCCGACACGGGCAATGCCGTGCAGGTCGGCAATTACATCACTACGAAGGGCAATCTGATCACGAGCGGCGACGTGGATGGCGCGCGCGTCTATTGGTTCGTCACAAACACAACCCTGCACGGGCGTTCCACCGGCACGCCCGAATTCAGCTTCACCGACCCGGACACGAATCTGACGCCCCCCGGGGCCGGTGACGCCTGCCCGCCACCCATCATCGGGTAGTCCGGCCTCACGTCCGACCAGGCGCGCCCTAGTGCAATGGCGGCGCTGGTGCCGGCATCGCTGGGCCGCACGGTATGTTGCCCCCGTTACATTTAGCGGAGGTTCCGGCAGTATCCATTGCCGCAATGAACACTGGTAGGGTGTGCCGACGTTCGGCAGTATCGAGCGCCTTGATTACTCGCACTGCTTCCTCGTCGGTAAGTTCGCGAGTCTTGATTGGATCCGGAGTTTCATTGCCGTCGTGAATTAGATTTCTTGACACTGCTCTAGTGAACGGAGATCTAAGCCAGCCTTCATCCACCGCAATGTTGAAGAGCCTGCGGTGCGCGCCTCGCCAAGATTCTAAACAATGAGCTGCGCTAGACAACACCCGATCAGAGGATATCTCACACCCCGGTCTTCTGAAGTCCGGGCTTTAAAAGCCGCGCAACGGCACTTAGGTTTACTGATTTGAGTTCACGAATTCTCTTGTTCCTGGTCCAACGAAACCCGCGGATGGAGCGATCCCAGGGCGGCTTGAAGACGTTCGACCGCTTGTTTGGTAAAGGTTTTCGAAATAGGTCATCTCGTGGCCATCCAGACCTTGAACTTCCGACTATTCCATAACCATTCCATAATTGCTGCGTGGATTTACTAAGAAAACAGATAGATTTCCCTGGGCGAAATACCGACTGTTCCGTAACCGACCCCTAACCTCTACGTAGAGGAACTCCCATCGTTGATTTGATCAAAGCCTTAGGCCGTTCGAAGTTGCTCGCCGCGAAACCTGACGGCGGCGACGATAGTGAGCAGGATGAACAGTGCCAGCACGGCAAGTTGCGTAACGGCGAATGGTGGTTCTGATTGCGTCGGGGCCAAAGCTTTGAGGGCCGGCACTTTCTGAAAGAGCTGCACGATCAAAACGAAGACATTCAGATACAGCGAGATCATTGCGGCGACCACGTAGATCCAGCGCCAGGCACCGGCAAGATGGCGGGCATAACGTGCAACGATCGCGATCGCCAACAGAACCAAAGAAATGATTCCGACGACGATCGCGGGCGTCACACCGTGAAACGGAAAGAAGAAACCCGTCAGGCTTGTCAACACGGTGCTGATCAGAAACAACGCGCTCCATCCGTTGAGTCTTCGACCAACGAGTAACCCGAACATAACCACCACGCCTGAGACGATCCCAATCAGGCTGATAACCACGTGTAACCTGGTGAACGGAGAGAAATTGGAAAACATGATTGTTCCTCAAGCGGACTATTACCGCAAGGTTTCTGTCCCACGGTGATTCTTAAACTGCTGCAGCTTGTTCGCCCTTGATGAAGGCAAGCAGGTCCGCGTTGATTTGATCTGCGTGCGTGGTTGGCATGCCATGTGGCAGACCGGGATAGAACTTTGTCGTCGCATTTTTGAGCAGGTTGGCTGAGAGAGGCCCAGAATCCGCGAAAGGTACGATCTGATCATCCTCTCCATGCATTACCAACGTCGGCACTTCGATCTGCTTAAGATCCTCAGTGAAGTCGGTTTCAGAGAATGCCTTGATGCAGTCGTACTGGGCCTTGATTCCGCCCATCATGCCCTGCCGCCACCAGTTATCTCTTATACCTTGCTTGATGTCTGCTCCCGGCCGGTTGTAACCGTAGAAGGGAAGCGTAATGTCCTGATAAAACTGGGGCCGGTTCTTAGCTGTGCCTTCGCGAATCTGATCGAAAACTTCGATCGGTA
>WNFP01003046.1_pt1 | contig 13408 bp, 13 predicted proteins | sample 5400201 | NCBI WGS metagenome assembly WNFP01 (sample SAMN13153355, study PRJNA577476) | soil metagenome | isolation source: 115 cm saprolite under Madrone tree | place: USA:California | collected 2016-06-14
GAATTGGATTGGGCTACGTGCGGCGCGAACATTCCTCTCTGGGAACGCAACTCGATGCTTCCGGCAGCACAGCCGAAGTGATTTCGCTTCCTTTGCTGGAAAAACAATCCTCCGTCTGAAATCAAGTCCATTGGCAATGGCTATTTTCATGTTGCTGAGTTCCAAGTGTCACCTCTGCTGGTTTTTTGGTCATCTTGGATGCATTTTCCCACTGCTTCCCCTTCACTTCGTTCAGGGCAAGCGCGGTGGGCTGCGCTGTTGCGTCCCTCCGGGACTCCAAACAACTCAGGATGAGTCCAATCGCAACCCATTCGCGCGTTTGTCAAATCGGTGGCGTTCTTGTATCGTTCGTTGTACGACCCCGTCGTTGTGACTTCGAGCGCCCAGTACGGAGATCCAAATTCATGAAGCCGTTTCTCGTGTGGTTCCTGTCGTTGGGACTGTTCGCGGTTGTAGGCGCGTCTGCCGTTCAAGCGCAAACGGGACCGGAAAAAGGCGGACACGAGCTGGAGTTATGGAGCGGCGGCGGACATGGTGTGAAAGGTGTCGCGTCGGACACCGGAGTGTGGACGGTGGGCGGGCGCTATGGCTGGGTGCTGACAGACCCGCTCGGCCCCGGCTTTTTGCGGGGGAAATTTGAATACGCCGTGGACGCGGTGCCCATATTCTGGGTGTTTCAGCCTGGCGGCGCGGCGTACGGTGTAGCCCTCGATCCCTTCGCTTTCAAATGGAATTTCAATGCGCACGGGCGTGTCGTGCCATACGCCGATCTGGACGGTGGGGCGCTGGTTAGCAACAGGCAGATTCCGCCGGGAACTTCACGCGTGAATTTCACGCCCGGTGGCGCGCTAGGAATGCACATTCTCGGGAAGAGGTGGACCTGGAGCGCCGAAGTCCGCTACATGCACATCTCCAATGCGGGGATTAGCGCGCTCAATCCGGGGGTTAACACGCTGCAATTGCGCGTCGGCGTCGGAATGTTTACGCGCCCTCGTGGCAATTGAATGAGAACCTCGCGGCAAGTTTAGTTGCGCCGGCCTTTAGACCGGCATTGTTGATTCAAGCATATGCCCGCCTGAAGGCGGGCGCTACATGTGCCAGAATCCGGACCTGCGCTACGCGATATTCAGGGCGCGTTTGAAGCTGCCGCGTTCGTTGCTGATTTTTTCCTGCAATTGCAGGATCGCATACAGCAGGGCTTCGGGCCGGGGCGGGCATCCGGGCACATAAATATCCACCGGAATCACCTGATTGACGCCCTGGACGATGGCGTAGTTGTTGAAGACTCCCCCGGAGGTCGCGCACGCGCCCATCGAGATTACCCATTTCGGTTCGGGCATCTGCTCGTGGAGTTGTTTGATCACGGGCGCCATTTTTTGCGACACGCGGCCGGCGATGATCATCAGATCCGCCTGGCGCGGCGAAGGACGAAATACCTCCGAGCCGAAACGCGCGACGTCGAAGCGGGCCGCGGCCATCGACATCATTTCAATCGCGCAGCAGGCCAAACCAAACCCAAGCGGCCAAATCGAACTCTTGCGCGCCCAGTTTACGGCTTTATCGAGCTGCGTGAAGATAATTCCTTCGTCCTGCAGCAGCTTGCCGAAATCATCCGGCTTTTCAAGCGTAACGTTTTTCGCGATGGATGTGCTCATACAGTGCCAATCTCCAGGCCTATTTTCTCATAGTCTCGCACGGCGCGCACATTTTTGGTGGCGGACGCCGCGTGGTGGTCTCCGTGAACTCTCTGTTCAATCGCTTTCAGCTTTGCCGTGGACCGCAAAATACTCCTGCGCCGCCACAATATCCCGCGCGATCTGCCCCCGCAATTCATCCGCGCCGGAAAACTTCCGTTCATCGCGAAGCCGAGAATGAAAGCGGACCACCATCGCCCCGCCAGAAATCTGTTCGCTGAATCCGAACAAGTGGCTCTCCACGGTAACGCCCTGTCCATCGAACGTGGGCCGCGTACCCACATTCGTCACCGATCGAAAGGCGTTCCCTCCGACGACCGCCTCTGTCGCATACACCCCGAGCTTCGGCAGCAATTCCTGCTCGGGAACCAAATTGAGCGTCGGAAACAAGATCGTTCGCCCGCGGCCCGCTCCGGGGCGAATCTCCCCCGTAAGCGAAAATGGATGGCCGAGCAGAGGAACAACTTTGTCAACGCACCCCTCGGCAATCGCGTTCCGAATCGCGGTGCTTGACACCACGAATCCACCAGTCTCCACGGGCGAAACGGTCTCAACGTCGAACCCGTGCTCTTTTCCGAACTGCGCCAGCAGTCGCACGTCACCTGCCCCGCGATGCCCAAAACGGAAATTCGCACCAACCAAAATCGCCGCAACGTGCACCCGCTCGATTAGAATCCGTTGGAGAAAATCTTCGGGGGATAAAAGCGACAGCGCTCGATCGAATCGCAAGACGAGCGCAGCATCCAGCCCCAACTGGTCGAGTCCCGCCAGACGCTGCGAAAGAGTCTCGATCATCCGCGGGGCATTGTCCGGACGCAACACCTTCATCGGATGAGGATCGAACGTAATGGCCGCCGCAGTGTGCCCCGTGGCGCGCGCGCGCGCCAGCACCATCCGTAAAATCTTCTGGTGCCCCAGGTGAAGGCCGTCGAAATTACCAACCGAAAGAACGGTGCGAGTCCCGGCGCCAAACCGCGCCGTCCATTCTTCCGGCGAATGAAGAACCGTGAGCGCCATCAAACGTGAACCTCAAAATGCAGCCCATCGTACGCGAGAGCTACGTTAGGGAACCCCGCGGCGATGAGCCGCTCATTGGTTTCCGAATGCGGCAATTCGTGCGCGATATGCGTGAACCAGGCCCGCCGCGGCCGAAGCTCGCGCACAAGTTCGAGCGCCTGCTCGACCGTCTGGTGCATTGGGTGCGGCACGTCGCGCAACGCGTCCAGCACCAGGTCATCGAGCCCCGCGAGCAAAAGTTTCGATGTTTCGGGAAGGATGCTGAAATCGGTAAGGTATGCGGCGGAGCCAAACCGGAACCCCAGCACGCCGATGTCGCCGTGGCGCGCCGGAATGGGGACGATGCGCGTTCCGATCACCTCGAAAGGGCCGTTCACCGGATGCAGCGTTACTTGCGGAATCGTGCTGACGGCCGGTGCGCCGTCAAAAACGTACGCAAATGTGCGCTTCAAAGTGGCAATCGTTTCGAGCGAGGCATACACCGGCATCGCGGACCGCTGGCGCAGGTTAAATGGACGAATGTCGTCAAATCCCAGGATGTGATCCGCGTGGGCGTGCGTGAACAGAATCGCGTCCAGCCGTTCGAGCCCCACGCGCAGCGCTTGCGTGCGGAAGTCCGGCGTCGTGTCGATCACGGCCGTTAGCCCGCCGTGGACCAGCAAGACGGAAGGGCGCATTCGGTTGTCGCGGGGATCCTTGGAACTGCACACGCGGCAATGGCACGTCAGGGTCGGCACCCCCATGGACGTCCCGGAGCCCAGCACCGTGAGTTCAAGCACCGAATTTGCTGGAGACACAGGCAGTGCGGACCCTCAATTGGGGTGCGGGCTCTACGCGCCGTCGCCATAGCGCAGGTTTTGGCGCGTCGGCGACTTGGAGCCCGCCATTTTACGGCCGGGATTTTACTTTTTCCTGCATTGCGGCTGCTGTCGCGGCCTTGGTCATTTCCATGAAGGCAAGCTTCAGATTGCCGAGGATGTCGATAACCAGCGTGTCTTCCTCGGGCGCCAGATTTCCCATTGTCTTTTCGCGCAGGGCATCCAGCATGTCGATCATTTCCCGTGCGCCCTCAAGGTCCAACATCGGCTGTCCCGTGCGCGGGTCGGCATAGCCGCCTAGCAGCATGGCCGCGTTCTGTCCGAGCGAGCGGATTAGATTCTCGAACGCAGGCAATCGCTTCGCCGTTGCCGCAGCAGATGGCGCTCCCGGAGCGGCGTCGCGTGCCACTGGCTTCGCGGAGCTACCCGCTGCCGCGCCCCCATCCTTGGCAGGTGATGCATTGCGTGCCTCCTGGGCTGCACTGACCGAGGAAGCTGTTTCGTGCTCACGGTCCTGCTGTTCCGCCACATCCTTGCGAAACTCGCCTTCCGGCGTGAACAGCCGCCGGTCTACAACCTTGAAAGTCTCATCGTGCTTAGGATCGGACAACGGTTTCTCCCTCAGGCATTTGTCAAATCAAATCCGTGGAGGACGCATTTTAGCACTGCCCCGCTGGCGCTCACAAGTGCCGCCCCCGGAGTGGCATCCTACATCCGAAAATTGAAGGAGCAGTTGTTCTGCAAACTGTGAAGCCGTTGGGGCGTCGAGACCCTAACGGCATAGCCGCCGTCGAGCACTCCAAAGGTCGATTTTCATATAGACTCTAGGCGCAACGGAGCTCGTTGGCGTGGCGAAGGTAGGCGGCGAATCGAGTGACAGGCGCTTTGATTGGGCCGGGCGCAATGGAAATACTTAGGATTCGCACACGTGCCCGCATGGTGGCTCGGCTGCGCTCACCACAGGAGGCGGGCGCTTCAGACGAGACCGAGTGTCACAGGTTCTCGAGTCAAGGGAGGAATCGCATGTCTAGTGTAATTACTTCTTTTGTGATCGCGAGTCTGCTCGTGTTGCCGGCTTCTACCCTGGCGGGACAGCGATCCGTGCCGGCTGCTCCAAGTTCGTCTCAGACGGCACCGCCCGCAGCGCTGTACTTCCCCGACCGATTCGACTGGCAGCACAAGAAGCCGGAAGAGGTTGGCATGGACGCAGCCCGCCTGGATGATGCGGTGAAGCAGGCCGTCGCGAGCGAAAATCCGGCGACGAAAGAAATGACGCTTTTTCTGGCAACGACGTTTGGAGCTTCCGAGCCATTTGACACCCCGATTGGTCCCGTGAAGGATCGCGGCGGCGCGAGTGGCATTATCACGCGTCATGGATACATCGTCGCCGAGTGGGGCGACCCGAAACGCGTGGATATGACCTTCAGCGTCACGAAGACATTTCTCACGACGGTCGTAGGGCTTGCCTGGCAGCGCGGCCTGATTCGCGATGTGAACGATCTCGCGCGTGATTACATGCCGCCGGGCGTTGATCTGTTTGAGACGCCGCACAATCAGACGATCAAGTGGGACCACCTGCTCCGCCAGACCAGCGACTGGCAGGGAACGATCTGGGGCAAGCCGGACTGGGCGGACCGACCCGAAGGCGAGAAACCCTCGGAATGGCCGAACCGGAAACTGTGGGAGCCGGGCGCACACTACAAGTACAACGATGCACGGGTGAATGTGCTGGGCCTCGCGGCGCTGCATGTGTGGCGGCGGCCGCTGCAGGATGTGTTGCGCGAGGAAGTCATGGAGCCCATCGGGGCGTCGTCGACTTGGCGATGGTACGGCTACGACAATTCATGGGTGGAGATCGATGGACAAAAGATCCAGTCGGTTACGGGCGGCGGGCATTGGGCGGAGGAATGTTCATCAACGCGTACGATATGGCGCGGTTCGGGTATATGTTCCTGCGCAAGGGTAAATGGAAGGACCGCGCCATCGTCTCGGAAAAGTGGATGCAAATGGCGAGGACGCCGGGGCCCGCGAACGCGAACTACGGCTTTGCGAACTGGTTCCTGAACACCGCCAGGAAACCTCTGCCGGCCGCGCCTGAGTCAGCCGTCTATTTCGAAGGCAACGGAGCCAACATCATTTACATCGATTGGGACAACGACATCGTCGCGGTGGTGAGGTGGATCAGAGGGGGCGACGCGTTGAACCAATTCCTGTCCAAGATGCTTGCGTCGATCAAATAATTCGCGGGGGGATGGCTGGCGGCCATCGGTTCCGACAGAGGTTGAAACTGCCAGCCCGATGCGAACCCGTGGGGGTAGCGCCGACGCTACTTAGGCCATCGCCTATTTTTTCCTGCCGCGTGCCTTCTGGTTTTTGCTTCCCGCATGCGTGGATTTTCGCGGCGGCGGAGCAGATTTCGAGCCCGCGTGTGGTCCCTTGGTTGGGGGCGCCGGCGCGTCCTGCTTGGGCGGAGCGGATGACTTGGCCGGGCTTGCCGCTGAATTCCCTGCCTGCGCGCCCTTTTTCGTCTTTTCTGGCTTGGACTTTTCCGGCTTCTTTTTCTCCTCTATTTTCTTGGGCGGCTCCTTGATGCCAGCGAGCTTGCGTAAGACCTTGGCATGGTCCTCCGGCTTACGCGCCTTGCCAAGGAGTTGCGCCTGGAAGAAATCCTCGAGGACTTTGTCGAACTTCGGTCCGCGTTCCAGTCCGATGGCCTCGAGTTCCCCGGCGACACCGGGTAACGCATTGCGCAGGGGCTTCCACTTGAACATATAGTTTCGAATCTTCCCGACGGCTTTCGAATTGGAAGATTCGGCGAGAATATACGCCAGAAGGTCTTGCCGCGCTTTTTCGAGGAAAGCGTACGCATCCCGGGGGGAAGCGGTCTTAGGTCCCGCGAGGAGCTTCACAACCTTTGCCGATTCCGATTCGAGCTCCGCGATGGCGTGTATTTCAGCCGGCCGCAGAGCCATATGGCTGAGCGCCGTGGTGCGTTCCCGGTCCTTCAGCCGACCGAGTATGGCGTGCGCCACAGGGGCGAACAGACGCGGCCGGAAGCCCGCTCCCGCCATTTCGTCGCGGACATGGGTGATTCGATTGATCGCGTCATAGTCGGGATGGCGCCTGGCAAGATGCGGGTGCAGTACGTCCAACAGATTCCGCGCCTCCCATGCCTTAAGGACGGCAAGGGGCTTCTCCTCACGCGCAGCTTGCCGGAACTCACTGCCTGCGTCTTCGGGAGAGATCGTTTCCTGTAGACCACGCTCCATGGCCAGATTGAGCCAGTCAGAGGTGCGAGCATCCAATTTGAAGCCTAAGCGGGCCGCATAGCGCAGGGCGCGCAACAAACGGACAGGTTGATTGGTAAAGCTGTGGATGGAGAGCGCGCGAATCTCGCGCCGTTCGAGATCGGCGAGGCCGTTTGTGGGGTCGAGCAAGAGGCCGCGGGAATTGGCGTTCAGAGAGATGGCGATCGCATTCACGGAGAAATCGCGGCGCCGGAGGTCTTCCATGATCGTGGAAAACCGAACGTCGGGTTTATTTCCGGGTTGCGAATAGATGTCTTCGCGTGAGGCGGCGAGGCTCGCGTCCACTTCGCCCGCAAGGACAAGTTCAATGTGCCGTAGGTTGTCATTCTCGCTTAAAAGCTGCGCACCGCCCTTCTCGAGTTCGCGGGCGATGCGCGCGGGATTCCCTTCGACGATGAAATCCAGGTCACGGATTGGCATTCCCGAGGTAAGGTCCCGTACGGCGCCACCTACGAGGTATAGATTGGATTCGGCAGCGGCGGCAAGTTCCTGGATGCGAACCACAGCGGCGTGTTGTTCAGCAGAGAGGCGGCTTTCCAGCAGGTACATGTAATCAGGCATGCGCGTCCCGTTCTCGGTGGAGGACGCGCTTACATGTTTCGCGCCCTCGTGCCCGGTCGAATTTTCGATCCGACGAATTTGTACCCGTGGATCGACTGTTGGCCTTCACGCGCGCGGGTGATGCGCCTTGTAGATTTCCTTCAGGCGCTCCTCGACCACATGCGTGTAAATCTGCGTTGTCGAAATATCAGCGTGCCCCAGCATGAGCTGGACGGAGCGCAAATCCGCTCCCCCCTCCAGGAGATGCGTGGCAAAGCTGTGACGGAGTTTATGCGGAGTCAGCCGTCCGCGCAAACCCAGCTTGACGCCGTAATCATGCAACATCTTCCAGATGGTGATGCGGCTGAGCCTCCGACCGCCTCGCGTCAGGAACAGGATTTGATGGTGCAGTGCCGGAGTCCCCGCCCTGAGGAATTTGGGCCGCGCGCCGGCAAGGTAGGCCTCCACCGCGGCGATGGCCTTGCGTCCGATGGGAACCAGGCGTTCCTTGTCGCCTTTGCCGATGCACCGAACGCAGCCCATTCGCATATCCACGTCCGAAATGCGCAGATTGAGCAGTTCGGAAACCCGAAGGCCGGTGGAATACAAGACTTCGAGCATCGCTCGGTCTCGCAGACCCACAGGAGTCGCCGTATTCGGAGCCTCCATGAGGCGGTTCATCTCTTCCTTGCGCAGGTACGTGGGGAGCCTCTGGCGTATCTTCGGCGACTCGAGGTTTTCCGTCGGGTCCACGCGGACCAGTTCCTCCATCAAGGCGTACTTGAAAAAACTACGGAGCGAAACCAGGTATCGTGAGACGGACCTGCTGTCCAGTTTTTGCTTATAGAGATCGGAAAGGAAGTCGACGACATCTTCACGGTTCACCGAGTCGACCTTGTTTTTGTGACGCTTGGCCAGAAAGCCGGCGAACCTTCGCAAATCCCGGCCATAAGCGAGAATGGTGTTCTGGGACAAACCCCTCTCCACTCGCAGATAGCTCAAGAAAACGTGAATGGTCGTATCTATCATAGCTAACCCGACAGACCCATTTTTCCGCTCTCCGCACGATCTCTGCGAAAGGCAATCCCGTACACCTCGTGGATCTCATCGCAACGCAACACCCAGGCAAGACCCAGATAGGCAAGCGTAGCACCGCCAATCATGCCGATGAAAATGACGAGGCGAGTCAAGAAGTGGTCGATCAAATCGAAATGAGAATACCGCAGCATCGTCCAGCATATAGCGCCCATCGCCGCAGAACAAATAGCGATCTTTGCCATGGATCCCAAAATGTCCCATGTCCCGAGCCGTCCGAACCGCAAACGGAAAACCATAAATAGCACCAACACGTTGAAATAGCTGGCCAGCGCGCTGGCCAGAGCCGGGCCGCCGTTCCGGAGCTTCGGAAAGAAATAGAACAGGAATATCACGTTCAGCAGAACGTTCACAAGGAGTGTGAAGACGGCCACTCGCACGGGGGTGCGCGTATCCTGGGTCGAATAGAACGCCGGCACGATCAGTTTCACCGTCGCAAACGCGGGAAGGCCCATGGAATAATAGAGCAACGCGCGCGCAGTCAAACGCGTGGATTCGGCGACGAACAGGCCATGTTGAAACAAAACCTGCACGATCGGCTCGCGCAAAATCACCAGGCCGACCGCCGCCGGGATCGTAATAAAGGAAACGATGCGCAGGGCGAAACCGAACGTTTTTTTCATGGCCTCATGGTCGCCAGCGGAAGCTTGGTGCGCCATCATCGGCAGAATGGCGGTGGCTACGGCAATGGCATAGCCTCCCAGGACAAGTTCGGTGACGCGATCGGCAACGTAGAGTGAAACCAGGCTCCCTTCCGGCATGATCTTGGCGTTTGCAAAAATCGTGTCCACCAGAAGATTGATTTGGGCGATCCCCATTCCAAGAAAGCCCGGCAACATGAGGCTCGCGACGCGGCGTACGCCGGGATCTGTAAAGGAAATTCCGAATTCAAAATTCATCCCCCGGCGAACCAGTTGAGGCACTTGCAGGAAGAATTGAAAAATTCCCCCGACCAGTACCCCGACCGCGAGAGCCGCGGCGGGACTCGAAAAATGCTTCCATACCAGAGCGACGGAAAAGACGATAAATGAGATGTTCAGGAGAATCGGAGTGGCAGCGGGCAAGCCGAAAATGTGGAAGCAATTCAGAATGGCCATGGCCAGGGCCGCCATGCCGATGAACAGTATGTAAGGAAACATCAGTCGGTTCAGATAGATCGCTTCCACCTGAATCTGGCTCTTCCCGAACATGGAAAATAGACGGACCGCGAGAGGAGAAAAAACCACGCACAATACGGTGAGGCCGGCCAGAACGAACGAGAAAGTCCAGAACAGACGGTTGGCAAATTTCCACGTCTCCTCGCGGGAACGGTTCCTCATGTAATCGGTGAAGACAGGAATGAAGGAAGCTGTCATCGACCCTTCTCCGACCAAGCGGCGGAGGAGGTTCGGGATGCGGTACGCCAAAACGAACGAATCGGCGATGCCCGTCGTTCCCAGGAGCAAAGTCAAACGCTGATCGCGGACATACCCGAGAATTCGACTGACAACCGTAATGACGCTAATAATCGAAGCAGATTTGAGGATCTGCCTCTTGTGGGTCAGGATGTACGTCAAAAGATCGAGGCCCCCAGTCTAAGCCCCAGTCTGAACCCTAGCCTAAACCTTTGATAAATAACAACTTGACAGTTACGGACCGCATAACATAACATAGAATTTGGCAGCCCGCAAGGCCTGCGCCCCGGGCCCTCTTCCGTGAAAACACGCGCCTCAGCCTCCACACACAAGAAGGTCGTCGTATTGTTGCTCGACCGCAGCGTATTGCGCGGGTACCTGAATCCGGGAAGACTTGGTGAGGCCGAAGCAATCGACCTGCTCACTCCCGAAGGCGAACATCGCACGGTTGCGAGCAAGGATGTGCGCAGCATTTATTTCGTGCGTGAATTCACCGATGATTTTGAACCCGAGCGCAAAGCGTTTCTGTCGCGGCCAAAGCTGGAGGGCCTCTGGGTGCGTCTGAAATTTCGCGACAATGACTGCATCGAAGGCGTTGTCCCCAACGATCTGCTTTCGCTGCTTGACCGCGGCGTGCAAATTACGCCGCCGGACCTTCATGGGACAACGCTGCGGATTTTTATTCCACGCACGTCGCTCACGGAGATGACGGTTCTCGGCGTCGTTGGCATCGCGCGGCGAAAGCCGGCCGCGACCGTTCAGCCGGGCCTTTTCAACGAGTGACCTCACACCACCCGGTCCAAATTTCAGAGCAATGCAGGAATGTTGTAGAGTGATGCGTCCTATTTGCGGGGACTTCTGAACCCTCGCTGTGTGCCTATTTGAGGAGATGGAAAAATGAAACTTGGAGAACTGGCCGCACGCCTTGGCTGCACGCTCGAAGGCGACGCAGAGATTGAGATTCATGGGGCGGAAGGGTTAGAAGCTGCCATGCAGGGTGAAGTCAGTTTTCTGTCGAACCCGCGGTATGGGCGTGAGCTGTCTACGACTCGCGCGTCGGCTGTGATTGTCGAGGACAAGGCCGTCATTAAACGCGACGCGAAACTGCCCGCGCTCGCCGCCTTGAGGTCGAATAACCCTTACCTCGATTTCGCGCGGACCATCGAATTCTTTCACGCGCCGCAGGAGTATTTCCCGGGAATTCATCCGACGGCGGTGGTGGCCAAATCGGCACGGATCGGCGAAGGCTCCCACATCGGGCCCCACTGCTTCATCGATGAAGGAGTGGAAATTGGGCGAAACGCCGTGCTTCATAGCCTGGTGACCCTCTATAAAAACGTAAAAATAGGAGACGAGTTCTTGGCGCATTCGCAAACCGTGGTGCGGGAAAACTGCCGGATCGGAAATCGAGTGATCCTGCAGAATGGCGTGGTCATTGGGGGCGATGGATTCGGATTCGCGAAGCGCGCGGATGGGAGCTGGCACAAAATCCAGCAACATGCTCCAGTTGTGATCGAGGATGACGTGGAAATCCAATCAAACTCGTGCATTGATCGCGCCACCGTTGGAGAGACACGGATACGGCGCGGGGCAAAAATTGACGATTTGGTGCTCGTGGGCCACGCTTGTGAAGTCGGCGAGGACACGATTCTTTGCGGGCAAGTTGGGCTTGCTGGCTCGACCAAAGTTGGCAACCGCTGCATTCTGGCGGGGCAAGTGGGATCGGCGGGACACCTGGAAATCGGCGACGGCGCGACTATTACTTCCCAGAGTGGAATCCATCTGGATGTTCCGCCCGGCGCAGTCCGGTCGGGATATCCTGTTATGGAAAACAGGCTCTGGCTGAAGGTCATCGCCGCGCTCAAACGGCTGCCTGCGATGCAAAAGACCCTGCGTGAATTGGCTGGAGAAATGGAGCGGATTAAGGGATCGAAGAAATGAAAGGGACGGTGCTGACTAACGGACGTTTATTCTAACGCGCGGTGGCTGCATATAGCGTCCTCGACAGTGTGCCGTAGGAGCACGGCATGCCGTGCCCCACAGGACTTCATCGTTTTCCGCAACGGTCTTTCTGAAAGTGTTGTTCAGGTTGCAGGTTTCTGATCGTCGGGCAATTGAGCGGCAACCGCATCATGAACTTGTTGCGCGAGAGCGTTGCGCTGATCCACGGTGTAGCCGGAAACATCGACTGGCTTTCCGAATCGCACGGTGACTTTTCCCGGACGGATCACGAGGGACTTTTTCTTCATGATGCGATGGGCTCCGGAGCAGGCGACCGGCACGATCGGGACGCCCGCTTCAATCGCCATGACGAAAGAGCCTTTCTTGAACCGGTGCAGGCGGCCGTCGGGACTGCGCGTCCCCTCGGGATAAACCAAAAATGACGAGCCGGTCTTGATATATTCCACGGCTTGCTTGACGCTGGCGAGAGCGGCGTCGCGATTGCCCCGATCGACGGGGACAAATTTCGCTAGACGGAACGCCAAGCCGACGATGGGAATATCAAATAGCGATTTCCTGGCAAAGACAGCGAGGCGCCGCGGAATAGCGCCTATGATTGCGGGCGCGTCGGCGTTGCTGGTGTGATTGGCTGCGAACAGGCACACACCGGGAGGGATGTTTTCACGACCCACCACATACACGCGCATTCCCGCCACGCGCGTGATAAAGACCAACCCTTTGACTCCAACCCAATACAACAGGTCCGCGGACCGGGTCGCGAGCGTATAAAGAATGAGTGGCGGGCCCAGGACAAGGGTGTAGAGACCCAAGAAAACGGCAACGATGACCGTGCGAATCATCGAGGTGCGCTGACCGTGCCGTGCAAAATACCATCGCGAATGCGGTGCTGCTTTTCGGTCGGGTCCGGCGCTTCCACCACCTGATACGCGGCGCCAAATTGCCTGTCGAGTACGAAGGAAAAGTCTTTCTCGTCACCACTCCGCCGCACTTTTATTGTAACGCGCTCGCCAGGCTGATGGTCGCGGAGCCAGCGTTCCGGAGAACGCTGCAGCGGCTCCCCGTTAAGGGCCAACAGAATATCGCCATCCTGCACGCCCGCTTGCTGAGCTGCGCTCCCGAGTTCCAGGGCGCCGACCGATGGCGGGGCGTTCCCTTCCCGCCGGATCGCAAAACCAAACGCGGCGTGGCGCTGGCCCGTGTCCTTCAGCAACCAGCCCGCGCGTCCCAGCAGGTCGTCAAATGGAATTTCATCGGTCCCGGAAACGTAGCGCGCAAAAAAATCTTTTAGATCCGGATTGACGGCCGGCGCCTTCGAGCGGATTACTTCCTCGGCGGCTGCGCGCAGATCTTCACTTTCGTTATAAAAGCGCCCTCGGCGCGCGAATTCATCGTTGAGAAGACGCAGCATGTCGTCGAGGCTGGCGCGGTTGTCCGTCCTATCCCGAATGAGGATATCGAGTGCGACGCCGACCAACTCCCCCTTGCCGTAATAGGAAATGCTATTTTCCGGACGATTGTACACCGGGTATTTTTCGTACCAAGCGTCCAGGCTGGATTGCTCGACACTTTGCCAGCGGCGC
>WNFP01006118.1_pt1 | contig 13407 bp, 10 predicted proteins | sample 5400201 | NCBI WGS metagenome assembly WNFP01 (sample SAMN13153355, study PRJNA577476) | soil metagenome | isolation source: 115 cm saprolite under Madrone tree | place: USA:California | collected 2016-06-14
CCGCGCTCAGGTCGAGCTTCATCAGGGCGTCGAGCGTCTGCTGGGTGGGCTCGAGGATGTCGAGCAGCCGCTTGTGGGTGCGGATCTCGAACTGCTCGCGCGACTTCTTGTCCACGTGCGGGGAGCGCAGCACGGTGAACTTGTTGATGCGCGTGGGCAGCGGGATCGGTCCCACCACCTTCGCGCCGGTGCGCTTCGCCGTCTCGACGATCTCGCCGGCCGACTGATCGAGCAGCTTGTAGTCATACGCCTTCAGCCGGATCCGGATCTTCTGGGTCGCCATCAAAACCTCTTCTCAAAGAACGAAACGAAGCCGGCGCGCTCGGTTTCCGCCGGGCGCGCCGGCCACTTCTCGATTCTGCTTACGCGATCACCTGCGTCACCACTCCCGCGCCCACCGTCCGGCCACCCTCGCGGATGGCGAAGCGGACTTCCTTGTCCATGGCGATGGGCATCATCAGCTCGACTTCCATCTCGATGTTGTCGCCCGGCATCACCATCTCCACGCCGCCCGGCAGCTTGACGGTGCCGGTGACGTCGGTGGTGCGGAAGTAGAACTGCGGCTTGTAGCCGTTGAGGAACGGCGTGTGGCGGCCGCCCTCGTCCTTGGTCAGCACGTAGACGTTGGCCTTGAACTTGGTGTGCGGGGTCACCGAGCCCGGCTTGGAGAGCACCTGTCCGCGCTCGATCTCCTCGCGCTTGATGCCGCGGAGCAGGCAGCCCACGTTGTCGCCCGCCAGGCCCTCGTCGAGCAGCTTGCGGAACGACTCCACGCCGGTCACCACCGTCTTGGTGGTGGGGCGCAGGCCGACGATCTCCACTTCCTCGCCCACCTTCACCTTGCCGCGCTCGATGCGGCCGGTGGCCACCGTGCCGCGGCCGGCGATGGAGAACACGTCCTCCACCGGCATCAGGAACGGCTTGTCGGTCTCCCGCACCGGCTCGGGGATGTAGGTGTCCATGGCGTCCATCAGCTTGAGGATGGACCCCGCGCCCTGGTCTCCCTTGTCGCCCTGAAGAGCCTTGATCGCGGCCCCCCGGATGATGGGCGTCTCGTCGCCGGGAAATTTGTACTGCTTGAGCAGGTCGCGGATCTCCATCTCCACCAGGTCGAGCAGCTCGGGGTCGTCGACCAGGTCGACCTTGTTGAGGAAGACGACGATGCGCTGCACGTTCACCTGCGAGGCCAGCAGCACGTGCTCGCGCGTCTGCGGCATGGGGCCGTCGACCGCGCTGACCACCAGGATGGCGCCGTCCATCTGGGCCGCGCCGGTGATCATGTTCTTCACGTAGTCCGCGTGTCCGGGGCAGTCCACGTGCGCGTAGTGCCGCTTCTTCGATTCGTACTCCACGTGCGAGGTCGCGATGGTGAGGATCTTGGTCGCGTCGCGGCGTCCCTGGGAGGCCGAAGCCTTGGCCACTTCGTCGTAGGAGACGAACTTCGACCAACCGTTGTCCGCCGACACCTTGGTCAGCGCCGCGGTCAGGGTGGTCTTGCCGTGGTCGACGTGGCCGATGGTCCCGACGTTGACGTGCGGCTTCTTTCTCTCGAACTTCTCCTTGGACATGGGTCCTGCTCCTCGCTGGGTCCTGCTTGTGAAGTACTGCCTTTGCTCTCTAGAGGGGGCGGGTTTTTACTCCGGACCCCGTCACTTTGCAATCAGCGCCTGACCAGGGTCTCCGCGATGTGCCCCGGGACCGGCGCATAATGGTGGAACTGCATGGTGTAGATGGCGCGCCCCTCGGTCGCGGAACGCAGCGACGTCGAGTAGCCGAACATCTCCGCCAGTGGAACATGTGCGCTCACCACCTGCATTCCTGAGCGCGGCTCCATGTGGAGGATCTTCCCCCGCCGCGCGGACAGGTCGCCGATCACGTTCCCCATGAACGGCTCGGGAGTGATCACCTCGGTGGCCATGATCGGCTCGAGGAGGATGGCCCCGGCCTTGCCGGCGGCTTCCTTGAACCCGATCGAGCCGGCGATCTTGAACGCCATCTCGTTCGAGTCCACCTCGTGGTAGCTGCCGTCGAAGAGGTCGACCTCGAGATCGACCATGGGGTAGCCCGCCAGCACTCCCCCCTGGATGGCCTCCTCGACCCCCCGGTGGACCGGCGCGATGTACTCCTTGGGGATCGCGCCGCCCTGGATCTTGTTGACGAACTTGAACCCGCTGCCGGCAGGCAGGGGCCGCACCCGCAGCCAGACGTGGCCGTACTGCCCGCGGCCGCCGCTCTGGCGGATGTACTTGCCCTCCGCCTCCACCTCCCGGGTGATGGTCTCCCGGTAGGCGACCTGCGGCTTGCCGACGTTGGCGTCGACCTTGTACTCGCGGCGCATGCGGTCGACGATGATGTCGAGGTGGAGCTCGCCCATGCCGGAGATGACGGTCTGGCCGGTCTCCTCGTCGGTGCGCATGCGGAACGAGGGATCCTCGACCGCCAGCCGCTGCAGGGCGGTGATCATCTTCTCCTGGTCCGCCGTGCTCTTGGGCTCCACCGCGATGTGCATCACCGGGTCGGGGAAGTCCATCTTCTCCAGGATGATGGGGTGCTCCATGTCGCACAGGGTTTCCCCCGTGGTGGCGCCTTTGAGCCCCACCACCGCCCCGATGTCGCCGGCGGGGATCTCGTCGATCTCGACGCGCTTGTTGGCGTGCATGCGCAAGAGGCGCCCGATGCGCTCGCGCTTGCCCTTGGTGGAGTTCAGCACCGCCGTGCCGGACTTCAGCGTCCCGCTGTAGTTGCGCACGAAGGTGAGCTGGCCCACGAAGGGGTCGGCCATGATCTTGAACGCGAGGCCGGCGAAGGGCGCGTCGTCGCGGGTGGGACGGACCTCCTCCTTGCCGCTCGGGGTGATGCCCTTCACCGCAGGGACATCGATCGGGCTGGGGAGATAGTCGACCACCGCGTCCAGCAGCTTCTGCACGCCCTTGTTCTTGAAGGCGCTCCCGCAGATCACCGGGAAGATCTTCATCCCCACCGTTCCCTTGCGGATGGCCCGCTTCAAGAGCTCGACGGGAACATCGCCCTTCTCCAGATAGGCGTGGAGGGCGTCGTCGTCGTACTCCGAGACCTCCTCGAGCAGCTTGGCCCGGTACTCGTCCGCCTGCGGCTTGAGCTCGGCCGGGATGGGGCCTTCCACGACCTTCTCGCCCTTCTCGCCCTCGAACCGCACCGCCTTCATCGTCACCAGATCCAGGACGCCTTCGAACTTCTCCTCGGCGCCCATGGGGAGCTGGATGGGGACGGGCTTCGCCATCAACCGGTCCACGATGGTGCGCACCGACATGAAGAAGTCGGCGCCCACCCGGTCCATCTTGTTGATGAAGCAGATGCGCGGGACCTTGTACTTGTCGGCCTGGCGCCAGACCGTCTCGCTCTGCGGCTCGACCCCGTTCACCGCGTCGAAGACGGCGCAGGCGCCGTCCAGGACGCGCAGGCTGCGCTCCACCTCGATGGTGAAGTCGACGTGGCCGGGAGTGTCGATGATGTTGATCTGGCAGTCCCGCCAGAAGGCGGTGGTGGCGGCCGCGGTGATGGTGATGCCGCGCTCCTGCTCCTGCTCCATCCAGTCCATGACGGCGGTGCCCTCGTGGACCTCGCCGATCTTGTAGCTGATGCCGGTGTAGAAGAGGATCCGCTCGGTCGTGGTCGTCTTGCCCGCATCGATGTGCGCCATGATGCCGATGTTTCGGCAGCGCTCGAGCGGTACAGTGCGGGCCACGGCGAATACCTCATGAGTACGGGCGCTTGCGCGCCTGGGGACCGGATGGACGGATGCCTGGGAAAGAACGGAACTTCCTCGGCGGGACGCGGGCTTTTACACGGCGGGACGCTCCGCGTCAAGGTTATCTCCGCGGCGCAGCCGGCGAGCAGAAGGCCGTTGGCGTGGCCGCTCCAGGGGAGGCCGTGTCCTGGACCGATGAGAACTGCTGCCGCGGCAGTCGCCAGCGCCCTCGCCATCGCCGCTCCGGGACTTCGCGCGGAGACCACGTCCGCAGACGCCGGGCCGGAAACGCGCTGGTACGGGTGGCAAATCATGCTGGCCGATGCGGCCTCCACCACGCTCCTCGTCATCGGCGTGGACCGCGGCAACACAGCGGTCGCGACGCTCGGCGGCGTGGGTTTGTTCCTGGCGGGGCCAGCCATCCACCTCGCGCACGACGCGAAGGGCGACGCGGCAAAGAGCTTCCTCTTCCGGACCGTGCCCCTGGCCATCGGCCTGGGCCTGTTCGCGGCGATTCCGAACAAGGATTGCGGCGAAGGTTGCGGCGAGCTGATCCTTCCCCTCGCGGGTTTCGCCCTCTCTGGAGTAGGGGTGGTCGCCGACTGGATCTTCCTCTCCCGCGAACCCGTGCCGGCGCGCCTGTCCCTCGGACCGGCGCGATCGTTGGACGGTCGCCCTGCTTCCGGGCTGGCGCTTTCGCTGCGATTTTGAGCTGCCTGAGGGCGGCTACCAGCGATAGTGCGCGAAGGCCTTGTTCGCCTCCGCCATCTTGTGCGTGTCCTCGCGCTTCTTCACCGCGTTGCCGCGGTTGTTCGAGGCGTCCATCAGCTCGGCGGCGAGCTTCTGGTCCATGGTCTTCTCGCCGCGGTCCTTGGCGTACTCGATCAGCCAGCGCATGGCGAGGGCCACCCGGCGCTCCTGCCGCACTTCCACCGGCACCTGGTAGGTGGCGCCGCCCACCCGGCGGCTCTTGACCTCGAGGACCGGCTTGACGTTGTCGAGGGCCTTCTTGAAGATCTTGAGCGGATCGTCGTTGGTGCGCTGCTGGACGATGTCGAGGGCGCGGTAGGCGACGCGCTCGGCCACCGCCTTCTCGCCCTTGCGCATCATGTCGTTGATGAACTTGGCCAGCAGGCGGTCCTGGAACTTCGGGTCGGGGAGGATCCTGCGCTTGGCGACTTCACGGCGGCGAGGCATGTCGTTGGGGTCCTTAGCTCGGGCGCTTGGCGCCGTACTTGGAGCGGCCCTGCTTGCGGCCGGCGACGCCCACTGAATCGAGGGTGCCGCGGATGATGTGGTAGCGGACGCCCGGCAGGTCCTTCACGCAGCCCCCGCGGATCATCACCACCGAGTGCTCCTGGAGGTTGTGGCCCACGCCCGGAATGTAGCTGGTCACTTCCAGGCCATTGGTGAGCCGCACGCGGGCGACCTTGCGCAGCGCCGAGTTCGGCTTCTTCGGAGTGGTGGTGTAGACGCGGGTGCAGACCCCCCGCTTCTGCGGGCAGCGGGTCATCGCGGGCGCCTTCCCCTTGTAGACGACCTTCTCCCGCCCCTTGCGGATGAGCTGGCTAATCGTGGGCATCCAAACCTTTCAACACGACCGCCGCCTCGGATGATGCCGGCGGCGGCAGGAAAAACCGTCTTGTTCCCGAAAAGAGGGGCGCATCATACTGAGGAAGCTCTCTCTGTCAAGCCAGAGCGCCGCGCGGCGTCAAGCTTGGCTGCCTGCCCGCCCTCGGGCATGCTGACGCGCGGTGCGATCGAAAAACCGCATGACCCTGCTCGACCTCGTCGGGCTCGGCATCAACGGCATCATCGGCACCGGAATCTTCCTCCTGCCGGCCAAGGTGTTCCGCAATGCAGGCGGCCTCTCCTGGGCGGCCTGGCTCGCGATCGGCGGCGTCTGCCTGCTCGTCGGCCTCTGCTTCTGCGAGGCCGCGGGGCGAGCGGACCGCAACGGTGGACCGTACCTCTATGCGCGCGACGCCTTCGGCCGCTGGGTCGGCGTGGGCGTGGGCTGGATGGCGCTCGCCGCCAACCTCTTCGCCTACGGCGCGGTGGCCCGCGGTTTCGGGCGCAACCTCTCCTTCCTGGTTCCGGCGCTGAACGGCACGGGCGCGCAGATCGCGCTGGCGGTGGCGGTGATCGCGGCGCTCGCCACCTTGAACTATCGCGGCATCAAGCCCGGCGCCTTGACCAGCGACTTCTTCAGCGCGGCGAAGCTGATCCCCATCCTGTTCTTCGTCGGGCTCGGCCTCTACTTCGTCGACTGGCACCGGATCTCGGTGCTCCCGCCGGCTGGAGAGACGAGGCTCGAGGCGATCAAGCTGGGCGGCTTCGCCGCGCTCTTCGCCTGCACCGGCTTCGAATACGTCCCGGTGACCGCGGGCGAGACCGACAATCCCAAACGCAACGTCCCGCTGGCCCTTTTCTTCGCCCTGCTCGGCTCGATCCTCCTCTACGTGCTGGTGCAGATCGTCTTCATGGGCACCCACCCGGACCCCGGGTCCGCCGACAAGCCGTTGGCCGAGGCGGCGGCAGCGTTCTCCGGCGCCTGGGCGGGCCGATTCGTCGCGGTCGGTTCGGTCGTCTCCTCCTTCGGGTACCTGACGGCCGTCGCGCTGGTCACGCCCCGCTATCTCTCCGCGCTCGGCGAGAACGGCGAGCTTCCGGCGGTCTTCGCCCGCACCAACGCGCGGTTCGGGACGCCGTCGGTGGCCATCCTGATCACCGCGATCGCCTGCGCGGGCCTGGCGGTCTTCGCCGACTTCGACCGCTTGTCCGACCTGAACAACGCGGCCGTGTTCGCCCAGTACGTGCCCACCTGCCTGGCGGTGCTGGTGCTCCGGCGCACCCGGGGACCGAGCTCGCTGACCTTGCCGCTGGGGCCCACCATCCCGGTCCTCGCCACCGTGGGCTGCCTGCTGTTCCTCAACGGGATCAAGCGCGACGACGTCGTCTTCTCGCTGGCCACGCTCGCCCTGGGGCTGGTGTTGCACGCGGCCTTTCGCGCCTTCGGCGGGCGTCCCGTCCTCGGGGCCGGGTAGTTGGGCGGGCTCCTCGCCCTCCTCCTGGCCGCGGCCCCCGAGGCGAATCTTTCCCTGCTGCGGCCCGCGAGCGGCAGCGACGGTCTTCTGGGAGTGGAGGGCGCGCGCCCGATGCTGGGGGCGGACGACCCCCTGCAGCTCCAGATCGGATTCAACGCGGAGTACAAGCCGGTCCGCCTGGGCCCGCAGGGGCGGATCGAGTCGCGCCTGGGCGGCTGGGCGCAGCTCGCCGCCCGCCTGGACGACGCCTTCACCATCTTCGCCCAGCTTCCGGTGACGCTTCACCAGACCGGCGACCTGTCCGCCCTGGGCGCGGCACAGCCGGCGTTGGGATTCTCCGTGGGCGACGTGAGGATCGGCGTGCGCCACGGCTTCCTCCGGGGGCCGATCGACGTCCAGGGCCAGATCTCCCTCGAGGCGGCGACCGCGGGCCGGCAGTCCCTGACCGGTGACGATCGCCTGGTCGGTGAAGCGCTGGTCGCCGCCGCGCAGCGGCGTGGAGCGTGGGAGCTGATCGGCAACGCATATCTGCGATTCCGGCCGCCGCGCGACGTCGGATCGGCGCAGCTGGGAAACGAGCTGGGCCTGCGCGCCGGCGCTGCCTGGTGGTTCTCTCCCCGGTCGCGCGCGTACGGCGAGCTGGAGCTGCAATCGTCGCTGCGCGACCTCTCGCAGCAGTCGCTGCCCGTCGAATGGAGGGTCGGCGGCACGGCTTGCGCGACCGGAGCCCTCGCCTTCGACGTGGCCGCCGGCACCCGGCTCGACGACGGCCTCGGGGCCCCGTCGGTGCGGGGGGTGGTGGCGGTCCGCTATGCGCCGCAGCTCTGCAAACCGGCCAAGCGCGCGGGTCCCGAGCCCGGCATCCAGGAGCTGGTGGCGCACATCGCCCAGGAGCGCGCGGCGCGGGAGAAGGCCGAGCAACTGGAGCGCATGCCCCGCCTGCTGGCGCAGTCGGAGGTCGCGGCCCGGGAGGTCTTGACCCGCATGCAAGCGCGCGATCTTCTCGCCGCCTCCGAGGCGGACGCGCTGGCGCGCGCGAGAGCCCTCGCGGAAGAGGACACGCGCGACTCGGACGGGGACGGCGTCCCGGACCGGCTGGACAACTGCCCGTACGAGAAGGGCCCTCCCGAGAACCACGGCTGCCCGCGGTCCCGCAGGCAGGTGGTGATCCTGCGCGAGGACCGCATCGAGATCCTGGAGAAGGTCTACTTCTCTCCGGGAAAGGCGCGGATCGAGGCCCGCTCGAAGCGCTTGCTGGATCAGGTCGCCAGCGTCCTCCAGGCGCATCCCGAGCTCGTGCGCATCCAGGTCGAGGGACACACCGACGACCGCGGTCCGGCGTCGTTCAACCAGACGCTCTCGCAGGCGCGGGCGGAGTCGGTGGTCCGCGCGCTCACGCAGCGGGGGATCCCCGCCCAGCGGCTGGTGGCCCGGGGGTTCGGCCTGGGGCGGCCGGTGGCCAGCAACGCAACGCGGCAGGGCCGGGAGAAGAACCGGCGCGTCGAGTTCCGCGTCGTGCAGCGGCGGCTGGCGGGGGAAGTCATCGAGCTGGAGTAGTGGTAGGTTCCGCCCCCTCTTCGCCGAAGGAGGATCCCAAGATGAGAGGCGCAATCTGGGGAGTGATTCTCATGGCCGCGACACCCGCCTGGTCACAGGGCGCGAAGATCCTCAAGACCGACGTCCAGATCGATGCGGTGGATCCCGGCATCAAGCTCTTCGTCCGCGAGAAGAAGGCGGAGGGCGCGCGCGCGACCGAGGACAACACCGTGCTCTTCGTCCACGGCGCGACCTTCCCCTCCACGCCGGACTTCGATCTCCAGTTCCAGGACTACTCCTGGGCGGACCGGCTGGCGCGACAAGGGTACGTCGTCTACATGTTCGACAAGCGCAACTACGGCTTCTCCACCCGCGAGAAGGCGATGGACGAGCCCGCGGCTTCCAACCGTCCGGTGACGCGGTCGTTCCTCGCCGTCCGCGACATCGGAGCGGTGGTCGACCACATCCGCGCCAAGAACAAGATCTCGCGCGTCAGCCTGATCGGATGGTCCTGGGGCGCGATGACGGCGGGCTACTACGCGTCGCTGCATTCGGAAAAGGTGCGCAAGCTCGTGCTCTACGCGCCCCTCTACAACAACCCGCTGCACACCAACCTGGGCGCCGGCTCCGGCCTGCAAGACAAGCGCAATCCCTCGCAGTTCAACTACGCGACGGGCGCGTACCGGCTGGGGACGGCGGAGGCGAACAACAAACGCTGGGACGGCGAGATCCCGGTGCAGAACAAGGACGACTACCGCGACCCCGCCGTGCAGGATGCCTTCAACCAGGCGGCGCTGGCCACCGATCCCACCAGCAGCACGCGCAACCCGCCCTCGCTGCGGGCGCCGAACGGCGTGCTGGAGGACTCGTTCTACCAGGCCACCGGGCGGCCGATCTGGCACGCCGCGAACATCTACGTGCCCACGCTGGTGATCGCGGGGGAGGACGACACCTGGAGCTTCCCCCACGACCGCGAAGGCGTGATGCGCGACCTGACCAACGCCCCGGTGAAGAAACACGTCACCATCGCCCACGCTACCCACTTCGTGCTGTTCGAGAAGCAGCGCTTCAAGTTCTTCGAGGAGATCGAGTCCTTCCTCAAGGCGGGCGCGTCGGCCTCGCGGTAGCGGCAAAAAAAGTCCGGCGGCACTCGCGCGCCGCCGGACCCGGAGTCTCCCTCAGCCTCGACGACTACAACGCGTGGTCGTCGTGGCCGTCCTCGTTGTCGTCCTGGAAGGCTTTCAGCGAGTTCTGGATGTTGTTCTCGATCTGCGAACGGTTCGCCTCGTTGGTGGGGTCGAGCCGCGCGCCGTTCGAGGTGAACCAGCCGCTCGGGTCCACCGCCAGCGTCAGGTTCCAGGCTGGCATTGACGCCCTGCTCGGTGCTGTCGGGCTTGTGGACCTCCAGCTTGATCTCGCTGTAGGTGCCCGGCGTGAAGGTGGCGTCGACCACCGGGAAGACGGCACCGCTATCCAGCGCGGCCTCGTTCAGGTCCAGCAGGAACGGCCCGCTGGCGATCTCGTCCATCTCCAGGGTTCCGGCCTTCTCCAGCTCGACCTTGCGGATCACCACGCGGACGCGGGAGACGTTGATTCCGGTCCCAGCGGCCAGCGCGGTCGCGGACGCTTTCGGCGCGCCCGCGCGCGCGCTGAAGGACAGGTTCGGGCCTCCGCAGCCCGCGACCATCGCGGCCAGTCCGATGACGATTGCGACTCTCATGTCGTTCCCTCCGGGGAAAGGTTACCAGGCAGACAGACACCCGCCCGATCGCCGGAGGGACAAAAAGATTAGCGGATACGGTGGGTTCCACAGCCCCACCGGCCTACTTCAGCGCTTCTTGTGGTCCGCTTCGCGCGTCAGCGCGTGCCGGATCCACTCCGCCTGGCGCGCCGCGGGCCCGGTCTCGGGGATGCGCGCGTAGAGCTTGTTCACCACCCGGTTGCGGATGCGGCGGGCGGCGACGGCCGCGCGAAGGGCGCTGTCGCTGGAAAGAGCCTGCTGGACCAGCTCGGTGACGAGCTGTCCGTACGGTTGGAAAGCGCTCGGCGTCATCGTGTCCCCAGGTCCGCCAATTCCAGCTGCGCTGCACGTCCCCGAACCGGAGACGACGGCAGCGTCTAGCACGTCGCGCTGCCGCCGTCTTCCCCGATCCGTTTGCTGCGACTACTCTTCGACGGCCGCCATCGCCGGCGCAGTCTCCGCCCCGGACGCGATGGCCAGGGCTTCCTCCGCCGCTTCCACCTCGTCCACCGGCGTCTCCACCTCGATGTCGAGGTGCTTGTAGGCGTTGAGCCCGGTGCCGGCGGGGATCAGGCGGCCCATGATCACGTTCTCCTTCAAGCCGCGCAGGTAGTCGACGCGCCCGGAGATGGCCGCCTCGGTGAGCACCTTGGTGGTCTCCTGGAACGACGACGCCGAGATGAACGACTCGGTGGAGAGCGACGCCTTGGTGATGCCGAGCAGCAGCGGCTCGCCCACCGCGGGCTTGCCCCCTGCCGCCGTCACCCTGGCGTTCTCCGCGTCGAACATCTGCTTCTCCACCTGCTCGTCGACCAGCCAGTTGGTGTCGCCCACGTCCTGGACGCGCACGCGGCGGAGCATCTGCCGGACGATGGTCTCGATGTGCTTGTCGTTGATCTTCACGCCCTGGAGCCGGTAGACCTCCTGCACCTCGTCCACCATGTAGCGGGCCAGCTCCTTCTCGCCCAGCACCTTGAGGATGTCGTGCGGGTTGGCGGCGCCGTCCATCAGCGGGTCGCCGGCCTTCACGCGGTCGCCGGCGTGCACGTTGATGTGCTTGCCCTTGGCGATCAGGTACTCCTTCGCCAGGTCGGTGCGCAGCTTGCCGTCGATCTCCGGCGTGACCACCACCTTGCGCTTGCCCTTGGTGTCCTTCCCGAAGCTGACCACGCCCTCGATCTCGCTGATGACGGCGTGCTCCTTCGGCTTGCGGGCCTCGAACAGCTCGGCCACGCGGGGCAGACCGCCGGTGATGTCCTTGGTCTTGGTGGTCTCCCGCGGGATGCGGGCGATCACCTCGCCGGCCTCGATCTGGTCGCCGTCGTTGACGGTGATGTTCGCGCCCACCGGCAGGTTGTACCGGGCCGGGGTCTCGGTGCCGGGCAGCGTCTTGGCGTTGCCCTTGTCGTCCTCGATGCTGATGCGGGGCTGCGCCTCGGCGTCCCGGCTCTCGATGATCGACTTGCGCGAGAGGCCGGTGACCTCGTCGAGCTGCTCGTTCATCGTCACGCCCTCGATGATGTCGGAGAAGCGGACGGTGCCGCCCACTTCCGCCACGATGGGCGTGGCGAAGGGGTCCCACTCGGCGAGCTGGGTGCCGATCTCGACCTTCTGGCCTTCCTTGACGTTCAGCTTGGCGCCGTAGATGACGTTGTAGCGCTCGCGCTCGCGGCCGTTCTCGTCCGCGATCACCAGCTCGCCGTTCCGGTTCATCACGATGGTGGAGCCGTCCTTCCGCTTCACCGTCTTCAGCGCGTGGACGTGCACCACGCCGGCGTGCCGGTTCTCGATGGTGGACGCTTCCGCGCGCCGCGTCGCCGCGCCGCCGATGTGGAAGGTGCGCATGGTGAGCTGCGTGCCGGGCTCGCCGATGGACTGCGCGGCGATCACGCCCACCGCCTCACCGATGTTCACCTTCCGGCCGCGAGCCAGGTCGCGGCCGTAGCACTCGACGCAGATGCCGCGCCGGGCCTGGCAGGTGAGCACCGAGCGGATCTTCACCTTCTCCAGCCCCGCTTCCTCGATCTCCCGCACCTTGTTCTCGTCGATCTCCTCGTTCGCCTTGAGGAGGATCTCGTGGGTGAAGGGATCCTCGGCGTCGTCCAGGGCCACGCGGCCCAGGATGCGCTCGCCCATCGGCTCGATGATCTCGCCGCCTTCCACCAGCGCGCCGAGCGCGATGCCGTCCATGGTGCCGCAGTCGTACTCGGTGATGATGGCGTCCTGCGCCACGTCCACCAGGCGCCGGGTCAGGTAGCCGGAGTTCGCCGTCTTCAGCGCCGTGTCGGCGAGTCCCTTGCGGGCGCCGTGCGTGGAGATGAAGTACTGCAGCACGGTGAGCCCCTCGCGGAAGTTCGCCGTGATGGGGGTCTCGATGATCTCGCCGGAGGGCTTGGCCATCAGGCCGCGCATTCCCGCCAGCTGGCGGATCTGCTGCGCGGAGCCTCGGGCCCCCGAGTCGGCCATGATGAAGATGGGGTTGAAGCTCGGCTGCCTCTTCTCCTTGCCGTCCTTCTTCACCGCCTCGGTGCCGATCTCGCCCATCATCTCGCCGGCCACCTGCTCGGTGACCTGCGCCCAGATGTCGATCACCTTGTTGTACCGCTCGCCGTCGGTGATCAGGCCCTCCAGGTACTGGTTCTCGATCTCCGCCACTTCCTTCTGCGCGCCGTCCAGCATCTCCTGCTTCTTGGCGGGGATGACCATGTCCTTGATGGCGATGGAGATGCCCGCCTTGGTGGCGTAGCCGTAACCGAGCGAGCGCAGCCGGTCCGCCAGGAGCACCGTCTCCTTCTCGCCGGACATGCGGTAGCAGATGTCGATCAGGTTCCCCAGGGTCTTCTTGTCCATCACCTTGTTGATGGTGCTGAACGGGATCTTCTTGGGGAGGATGTCGCTGAGGAGCACCCGGCCGACGGTGGTCTCGACGCGGGCCCGGCCGGTCACCTTGCCGTCCTGGTCGAACTGGTCCATGCGGCAGGTGACTTTTGCCTGCAGGTCCACCTCGTGGGCGTCGTAGGCCGACCGCACTTCGGCGGGCGAGGAGAAGATCCGGCCTTCACCGTGCGCCAGCACCCGCTCGCGGGTCAGGTAGTAGAGGCCGAGCACGATGTCCTGGGTGGGGACGATGATCGGCTTTCCGTGCGCGGGGCTGAGGATGTTGTTGGTGCTCATCATCAGCACGCGCGCTTCCACCTGCGCCTCGATGGAGAGCGGGACGTGCACCGCCATCTGGTCGCCGTCGAAGTCCGCGTTGAAGGCCGAGCACACCAGCGGGTGCAGCTGGATGGCCTTGCCCTCGATCAGCACCGGCTCGAAGGCCTGGATGCCGAGGCGGTGCAGCGTCGGAGCGCGGT
>WNFP01025187.1_pt1 | contig 13407 bp, 15 predicted proteins | sample 5400201 | NCBI WGS metagenome assembly WNFP01 (sample SAMN13153355, study PRJNA577476) | soil metagenome | isolation source: 115 cm saprolite under Madrone tree | place: USA:California | collected 2016-06-14
TGTCCGGTCGTAAGAGTTCATCTCTTACGTGTTTTCCGGGATGCCGATGCCAAAATATAGATTATTATCAACTACCTTTCGCACGACCTTGCCTGGAAGAGATCAGCGATCTGGCAATGAGTTTTGAGACCAGATGATGATCCAATAAGCCAGATGAAAAATCCTTCGTGAACTAAATCCAGGATGCAAGCGCGGAGGCGAATCAACCCTGGTGGCGGATGCGCTCGGCGAGGGAGCGGGCCCGCTGACGCGCGATGTCCACAAAGTGAGAGTCTCCCGCGATTTGATCGAGCATGGGTAGGACTCGCTTTGGTTCCGGCAGCAGGCTGCGGTTCAGATCCGTTTCGAATTGCAGCAAGGCGTCGTTGATTCCCAGCCGGTCATACTTCATGCGCCGTGTAATCAAGTCCACATGTTCCTGCTGGCGTGCCAGGCCCTCAAAAATCTGCAAGAGCTGCGCTGCCGCCGAATTTAGAGTGTAGTTGAATTTTGCTTCATGGACTTCGGCGCCGGATTCCCACCGAAAGGTTTTCTCGCCTAGGTTGGCAATCTTGCGATGCACATCCAGATCCTGTCCCTGGAAATATTTTAATTGCGCCGCCAGATCGAACATCTTTGTGCGCCACGCCGCACTCACCTGAAAGGGCAATGAGCCGGGATCCTCGTCCAACTGCCGGATTTCATAGCCGGCGGTATCCGAATCCTCCCGCACGGTAATCTCGATAAACTCCGGTGAACTTCCTTTGAAGACCCGACGAAAGGTCAGCTTGGCGCCGGAAGGAGCGGGGACGGAGAACGCTGCAGCTGCCACCAGGCATGCCGCGCCAATCAATAGAAAAAACCGAAGAAGTGTCCTCATGGTCCTTTGTGACCGCAAAGCCGTCAACGCGTCGATAGGATGCGCGGCGGCCCGCCGCGCGTTGCGCCGCCCAATCGAATTTCGTTCGTTAAGTCGCTGGAACTTATGGCGGCGCGCAGGGTGCGCGGCTTCACCGTGGAATTCCCATCCGGCAATCCAAACCGCCGCCGAACCTGTTCCGCCTGCAGGTGGCACAGCGCGACCGCCAAGGCGTCGGCAGCGTCCGACGGTTCGGGTGTCTCGTTCATTGAGAGCAGAGCACGGATCATTAATTGCATTTGACGCTTGCTGGCGTGGCCGTAGCCGGCTACCGAAGCCTTCACTTCTCGCGGCGCATAACTGTAGACCACAACGCTATATTGAGCCGCGGCAAGCAGGATTACGCCGCGCACCTCGGCCAGCCGCAGCGCCGTGCGCATATTTAGGGCGGTGAACACGCTCTCGACAGCCATGGCATCCGGTGAAAACTCCTCGATCAGGCTGCACACTCGAGCGTGAACATCCTGAAGCACTGCCCCGGCGCATTCCTTTTGCCGCTTCGAAGCCACCTTCAAAGCTCCGTAATGAAGCATGCGGCAGTGGCGCCCGTCTGTTTCAACAATCCCGTATCCGGTCGGTCCCGCGGCCGCAGGGTCTATCCCGAGAACACGCAGATAGCCATTCTTCGCGCGGGTGGTGTCGGCTGACGAAGTCATTTCGTGCATGGCACCAAGTTTACGGCGAAGACCGGACTCCCGCCAACTTTTTGTCAAGAAGTTTGCAAACATTTGAGGAAAACCCAAAGCGGCTACCGAAAAGTACGCAGCGAGCTAAGGCAAAACGGCCCCAGGACTTTGTTTGTGGCCGCTTCAGAAGAAGCATTTTTGGAACAAAGGTTCAGTTTGCGCCGACAGCCGCCTGGATTTCCGATTCGTCAATATCGAAATTTGCGTAGACGTGTTGCACGTCGTCGTGCTCTTCGAGGGCTTCGACGAGGCGCACCATCTGTGTTGCCTGCGGGCCCGTCAGCTTGATGTAGTTTTGCGGCACCATGCCAATTTCCGCGGACGCGGGCGTGATACCCGCCTTGGTCAACGCTTCCTTCACCTTCTCGAGTGCATCCGGCGGAGTCACGATGTACCATGCGGAACCATCGTCCTTCAAATCTTCGGCACCCGCTTCCAGCACTAGGTCCAGCAACTTATCCTCGGTTGCCGCTTCCTTGGGAACGGAGATCTCGCCCTTTCGTTGGAACATCCATCCAACGGCACCGGCTTCGGCCAGGTTGCCGCCGTTTTTGCTCATGAGATGGCGAAATTCGCCCACCACGCGGTTGCGGTTGGTGGTGACCACTTGAATCAACATGCCCACGCCGCCCGGACCGTAGCCCTCAAAGGTGGCTTCCTCATATTGCTCGCCTTCGAGCTGCCCGGTACCGCGAAGAATGGCGCGTTCGACGTTATCACCTGGCATGTTCGCGCCCTTAGCCGCCAGAATCGCGGTTCGCAGCCGCGGGTTGGAGTTCGGGTCGCCTCCGCCGATGCGCGCGGCAATGCTGATTTCGCGAATGATTCGCGTGAAAACGCGGCCGCGCTTCGCGTCGGTGGCCCCCTTCTTGTGTTTAATCGTGGCCCATTTTGAATGCCCGGACATGACACATCCTCGTTTGTTTCACGTGACCGCGGCTCAGCCGAGGTCATCGATAGAAGAATTTTTGCGCCGCAGAGCGGTTTCGGTGATTGATGGCCGATTTGCGGCCAAACACCACGCGAACCGAGGTACGGTCGCCAAGAAAGTCGGCCGTCTTACGGCCGCCAAAAAAACAACACCAGTGCGGAGACTTACGGTGAACCGCAAACCCCTGCGGACCCACGGTAGTTTAGCACAGCCGACAAGATCGGGAAACGGGTTACACACTACTGCGCAGGCATCTCGTTGAATCAGACAGGCTTGCGCACAGCGGCCGCCCGGCCCTGCAGCGCACAGACATACTGTTGCGCGATCGCCTGCCATGAAAAATAACTCTGCTGCGCTTTGCGGCTTCTTCCTGCCAACGACTCCCGATAGATAGGGTTGCCCAGAACACGCGCCAGCGCAGGCCCGAACTGTTCCCCCGGCTCAATCAATACCACACCAGCCTCGGTGATCGGGGCAGCCGTCTCCCGGCCCCTTGCGGCGACAACTGGCAAGCCGCAGGCCACCCCGGCAATCGCGCTGCCTCGCCGTGTCGAAATTGGCCCTCGAGCGAAGAGCAACACGTCGCTTTTTCCAAGCACACGAACTACTTCCTCTGCGGCAAGGATTCCGCTGAGGCTCAATTCCACGTCCATTCCGTGCAAACTCTCCCGAAGAAGCTTCTCCGCGCTCTCCGCGTTGCGGCCAACAACCACCAGCCGCACAGGGCCAATCCTCTTCGCCACATAGCACATCGCTTCCACGATTGCTTTAACCTCTTCTGCTCCGACCCGGCCTGGAGACAAAGAGAATACAGCCACCGTCGGCGGTCGCTCCTGGCCGCTTGTTTCCTTCATCCAGGCTGTTTCCGGCGACGGCAGGTTGGCCCCAACAGGAATGAAAACAACATTTTGGGCACCGGGAGGAAGCCACTGAGCCTTCTCTCGTGGAACGGTAAGCACAGCGAGATCGGCGAGCCTGACCGCTTCTCTCATTGTGTATATCTGCACTTGGCGTCGAACCTGGTCGACAAGTCGGCCTCCTTCGTAAGGCTGCGCGTCGTGGAACACCACGCCGCAACGTGCGCCGTATTTTTGGAGGAATTGAACCAGGCTTAAAACAGGCATGGAAAACCCCCTGCGAGACCAAGCGAGGGCGGTATACTGAATTAGGACCCAATCATTTTTCCAAAGCCCGGCCTTTCGGTCCATTTTGGCGAAGGCCTTCCTCCAGCCGAGCTCACACCAAGGAAAGCGCTCCAGTTCGAAGGAGACTCCCAGTGCCTCCAATGCCGATCCCAAGTATTGGCAGTATTCCTCGACTGCATCCGTAGGCTCATCCCGCCGCCCGAGTAATGCCACGCACCGTTGTTTCATTGCGGAAAAGTTAGAACAGATTCCTTGGCCGGATTCTCGATATGCAGTGCAGACGTCCATTCCACGCCCGCCAGCTTAACACGCCGAGACCTGCGCCACTTTTCTATGTCGTCTCCGAAGAGATTCCGGGATGAAACTCCTCATCTACAGCCATTTCTTTGCGCCAAGCATCGGCGGGGTGGAGACTATTGTGCTTTCCCTCGCCCGCGGCCTCGCCGAGGTCCGTAATGAAAAGGGACTTGCAGAATTCGATGTCACTTTGGCGACACAAACCCCGGCGGGGAGTCACGACGACAGTTCGCTCCCATTTCGCGTGTTTCGCGGCCCGCGCCTCGTTAAGCTCCTGGAACTCGTCCGGGAATCGGACGTGGTTCACGTCGCAGGCCCGGCCCTCGCGCCACTCTTACTTAGTTATATTTTGCGTAAGCCTCTTATCGTCGAACATCACGGATATCAAGCCACTTGTCCGAACGGCCTCCTGTTTCATCATCCGTCGGGGGCCGTATGTCGAGGTCAATTTGAGGCCCGCAATTACTTGGAATGTTTGACTTGCAACAGCAAAACGGATGGCACAATCGGCTCGCTTCGGCTTCTTATCTCGACGTTCGCGCGTCGAGCTTTGTCCCGGCACGCGAACGCCAACATCGCTCCCAGCCATCATGTTGCCGCGCGCCAGAATCTTCCTCGAACGAAAGTAATCTTTCACGGCGTCGAGGACCCATTCACCGGGAAAGGCATGCTGCCAAAGCGCACCAGCAACGCTAAGGGGTTTGCATATTTGGGCCGGCTCGTCGTTGAAAAGGGCGTGTCCGTGCTTTTGGAAGCTACGCGCCTGTTGCGCGCAGAAGGGCGCGAAGTTCATGTCGTGCTCATCGGCGACGGTCCGCAGCGCCCGGAAATCGAAACCCAGATCCGGCAGAACGGCTTGGCTTCTTGCGCTCGAATCACCGGTTACCTCACCGGTGCGCCTCTGGTGGAAGCCCTCCGCGACGCCAGCGTGGTTGTTATGCCTTCGGTCTGGGAAGAAACGGCAGGACTCGCCGCGATCGAGCAGATGATGCGGGGAAGACTGGTCATTGCTTCCAAAACTGGCGGTCTCGCCGAGCTCGTCGACGATGCGAGCCTGACTTTTCCTGCCGGAGATTCCCAGGCTCTAGCTCAGTCCATGCAAAAGGTTCTGCAGGATCCTTCCATCATCGAATCGCTCGGTCAAAAAGCACGCGAACGCGCACTCCGCTACTTTCGCCGGGAGCGTATGATAGAGGACCACGTTCGGCTATATCGCCAAGCGCTCGAAGGCGGGGATCAGTGATCCTCCCAACGGCCGCGCCGCCGGGCTTGCACGAGGTTGTGGTCGCAAGTGTGCCAGTGCGATGCAGTTGCTGCAGAAGAGCCGACTGTCGGAAGAATAAATTTTCGGTGTCTTGATTGCCAACTTGGACTGGCACAGAATGGGCGTCTTAGCCTACTTTAACTGACGCGAAAGCTATCTTGGCAAGAAAGTCTATGAGTCTACCTACGACCGAAACCTGGGAATGCCGTCTGAGAGCTGCAGAACTGAGCGGGGGCATTAGTTCCGATGCGATTTACTCCATGATTAGTCGAGTGGTCATGGCCAAGGAGCTACGAGGTAAAATCCTTGATTTCGGGGCAGGGGTGGGGAACCTGACACGACGGCTAGTCGCGATGAAGCGCTTTAATCAGGTCTCTGCCACTGACATTATGGTGAGTCCTGCCGACCTGAGGGGCACCGTCGAGTGGATCGTCCATGACTTGAACACAACGTTTCCCGGTCATGAAAGTGCCTTTGACGTGGTGGTGGCCTCCGAGGTCATCGAGCATCTGGAAAACCCGCGCTTCGTCATGCGCGAGATCTATCGCATTCTCCGGCCCGGCGGTACGGTGCTGGTTTCTACACCGAACAACGAAAGCTGGCGATCTTTGCTTGCGTTGATGGTCCGCGGCCACCACGTTGCCTTTGGCGATTCAAGCTACCCTGCGCACATCGTAGCGCTCCTGCGGCGAGATCTGAGCCGTATTTTCCACGAAGCAAAATTAGGTCAGCCAGAGTTCTACTATAGTGACGACGGCGGCATACCGGGTAAGCCGTCAGTGACGTGGCAGAAAGTGAGTTTCCAACTCCTGAAGGGACGCAGGTTCAGTGACAACATCCTGGCCGTGGCGAACAAACCGCCATCATGAGAGTTCCCCCCACAGTTCTCACTGGCAATTTGAGCCGGAGCCCGCTTGTGGTGATGGGGTTCATGATCCTTTTTGCCGGAGCCGCCTACAAATCTGCCGGCTATGTTATCGCCGGAGATATGGTCGGCCTCGCTTACGTTGCGATGGCCTTGATAGCCTGCGCTTTTATCCTGGTCATACTCAACAATTGGCGCAACGGCCTGTATTTTTTCCTGATCTGGCTCCTGTTCGAGGATTTCGCTAGAAAATACCTCGGCAATAATATGGCCATCTTTTTCGCCAAGGACGTTTTGGCTGCGTTTGTCTATCTCTCTTTTTTCCTGGCCTATAGGCGAAAAGAAGTCACTTCCTTCCGGCCTCCTTTCCTCGTACCGGTTCTGCTTTTTGTCTGGTTTGGAGTGATGCAGGTCTTTAATCCTGCGTCTACCCATTTGGTGTACGGCGTTTTGGGTTTGAAGCTCTTCTTTTATTACGTTCCTTTGCTCATAGTGGGGTACGCCTTGCTGAATTCCGAGGAGGAATTACGGCGGTTCTTTTTTCTAAATATGATTCTTGCGGCGATCATAGTTTCATTGGGGATAGTTCAGGCCATCGTCGGCCATACGTTTTTGAACCCCGTCAATCTTGCCGACGACATCCGCGAGCTGAGCACGAACTACAGGACCGCACCAATTTCCGGCGCAATCGCTTATCGCCCGAATTCAGTTTTTGTCAGTACCGGACGATTCACGAATTTCTTACTGGTTACCTGGTTGCTAGTCTTTGGCTTCAGCGGCTACCTTCTCCTGCGCCACAAACGCGGCAGGTCCCTTGCTTTCGTCGTTCTCGCTCTTACCGTAGCCGGCCTCGCGCTCTGCTCTTCGCGAGGCGTCGTCCTTTGGAGCTCGGGTTCGGCGATTGTCGGTAGTGCCGCGTTCGTCTGGGGCGCTCCCTGGCGTCAGCGCGAGGTCCTGCGGGTCTTGAGGACTGTCCAGCGCACCGCCCTAAGCATCGTTCTTGGCATCGTAGTCTTGCTCGCAACTTACCCCGAGGCGCTCCTCTCTCGCGTCGCATTCTACACAGAGACTCTTTCGCCGAGCAGCAGCGCGAGCGAGCTCCAAAACCGAACTTGGGATTACCCGCTGCGGAATTTCCTTGGCGCGTTCAGTTACGACCGTTGGCCCTACGGCTACGGCATTGGCACTACTTCCCTTGGCACTCAGTATGTCGCCCGTATCTTTCATGCAAAACCTCCCGTCATAGGTGTGGAGAGCGGTTTCGGCGCACTTGTCGTTGAGATGGGGATCGGCGGGCTCATACTCTGGTTCGTCATGAGCTTCGCGATCCTGCTCTCAGCCTGGGGAGTCGTGAAGAAGCTGAGAGGTTCCCCCTGGTTTCCGCTGGCATTCGTCATCTTCTGGTACGCCGGACTACTCCTGATTCCCATCACGTTTACTGGGATGCAGCCGTATCAGGATTTCGTGCTAAACGCATATTTCTGGCTTCTTCTCGGCATTTTATTCCGTTTGCCGACCCTCGCGGTTTCTGCTCAGTATGCAGCGGCTGCGCAACTTCCCCAAACATACAACCCGCGGATGCGTTGACTTGCGCCTCGCCGTCGTCTCACCCTTCGTTGATCGCCGGCACGGCACGGAGCGTGCCCTCGCCGAACTGCTTGATCGTCTCGCGCGCGACGAGCATTGCGAAATCCATCTCTACTCCCAGCGTGTCGAAGGCCTTGCGCTGGCTCATCCCGGTGTTGCGCGGCCGCAAGACTCCGGCGCGATCATTTGGCATAAAGTTCGTTCCATCCCCGGTCCCCATCTCCTGCGATTTTGTCTTCGTTCACGCGCTCTTCCATCGCCTCCAGGAACTTGCAAACGAAGAGAATGGCGATGTCGCAAGGCCCAGTCTCCTTCGGCGGCTCCACAGGCGCGTCTACTACGCTTTCCTGGCGGGGCTGGAACGGTGGATTTACCAGAATCCAAAGGTTTCGTTTGTCGCCGTCTCCCAGCGCACCGCGGCGCTCCTCGGAGATTATTTTCAGCGCCAAGATGTCCGCGTCATCCCCAATGGCGTCGACACAGCACACTTCTCGCCTTCGGCGCGGCTCGCGCTGCGCCCTGAAGCGCGCCGACGCCGCAACTTTCAAGAAAGTGATTTCGTATTGCTCCTGGTTGGAAACGACTGGCGCACGAAAGGACTTGAAACCGTTATTCGCGCCATGGGCGTTCTTCGCGATTTGCCAATTCTCGTGATCGCAGCGGGCGTTGATTCCCCGGACTCCTTCCGTGAAACAGCAAAATCGCTTGGCATTTTGGAGCGTTGCCTTTTCGAGCGGCCACGCGAAGAAGTGCTCGATTTCTATGCCGCCGCCGACCTCTACGTCAGTCCCAGCCGTGAAGACTCCTTCGGTTTGCCCGTCGTGGAAGCCATGGCTTGTGGCTTGCCGGCCATCACCTCGGTTTTTGCAGGGGTATCCTCTCTTCTTCGCGATGGCGTGGATAGCTTTATTCTCCGCGACCCGCACGACGCCAAAACACTCGCCACGATGATTCGCACGCTTTACCAGAAGGCCGAATGGCGCAGCCGCATGGGGCAAGCCGCCGCAAAAGCATCTTTGGAGTGGACCTGGGACCGGAATACCGCTGAGGTCTGGGAACTGCTAAGGAACCTACAAAAAAAACATAGGGGCGGCCGCAGTTCAATGCGCTGGGTGGTGCGCGTCGACAGCCTTGCGTGTCGCTTGCAGCGTGAACGTAAGCGACTCCTTTGGAATGCCGTTCACAAACGGTTTGATCATCCAACCAAGCCCCGTAGGAATATCTCGCGTCAACGAAGCCACTTCGCTTTGCAGGTAAGCGCCGCCGTCGCGCTCTTCCATGCGCCACCAGGTCTCCATGCGCCACATGAATCCGCCATCGTCGCCCGGTGTTTTTTCGCGTTCATCGCTCTTACCGGCGTTTTCTACTTCCGCAATCCGCACCGCCGAGCTGCGGCTGTGCGCCTTTCCGGCCCCGTCGTGGAAATACTGCACTTTATGCTCGGTGTTCAGCACCACGGTGATCACTTTGTGCCGGCGAAACCGCAGGAACACCCGGAAATGGTCGTCTTCACGCGACTCGATTTTCGACTTCTCGACATCCGGTGCGTAATACACGGAGTGCTTGTCGTAATCTTCAAGCACACTCAGCACATCCTCGAGTTTCGCTCCGGGTATGAACACGACTCCGGTCCAGTGATGAATCATTCCGCCTGGACACGCAATGGGCTTGCCGTTGTCGAGCGTTTCCAGCTTGCGTATCTTTACTTCGCCGCGTTTCAGCGCCGCGTAGGCCTCCGCGCGTTGTTCCCCGGTGAGTCCATCGATCCATAGCAAATCTGCGCCTCGCTTCAATTCGGCATCGTTTCGCGTGTCCACTAATTTTGCGTAGCGTTCAAACGCTTCCTGAGTGTCCACTCTTAACTTTGGGAGCGCTGGTTCCGCGGCATGCGCGGCGAGAGCAGCCATTTGATGCCATGCCAGCGAAACCACTAGAAATGCTACGACTTTTGCCAGGATGCCGTGCATGGCCTTCACCTGTCGAAGGAACCCTTCAGCTTGCCGCACGCTGTTTTCGCTAACCCGTTGATTTGAAAGCGGCATCGAGAAATCTCCGCACATGTCCGCCCTAGATTGCACGCCGGATGCCCATGGAAGCAAAGAAAAAAAGAGGGCCTCGGTGCAGGCCCTCCTTCGGTTGGCTCTGGTATGAAATGCTGAGGGAAGCAGGAAAGAAAACTGGCGGGTTGGGTAGCTCGCACACGGCCCCTTGCGGAGCCGCTGTCCCCGCGCGGCCCCCAACCCGTTCTTAGGAGACTACGCACTCGCGTGTGGAGCCTCAATGGGTCACCAGAGCCACTAGGTGCGGTACTCGGGTAGTAGTACATCATGCCCATTCAGGCGCGCAAACCAAGCAAATAGCTGGAGTTAACACTATTATTATCAGTAAGATATAAAGACGCGCGCGACTCCTCCTTTGCTCCACGCTGCCAATAGTACTACTCCAATTTTGAAGCGGACCGACGCCAATTCAGGTCTATCCTTGAATCGATTTTTCATCGCAGGGTCACGTACCAACGCGTATATGTGGCGATTCCAAGCAAAAGAACAATCCACCAAACCAGCAGAACAGATCTCATCCAGAATTTGTAGCGCTTGATGCGGAACTTCTCCGGAAGAAGATCTGTTCCGGCTGCCAGTAGTATGTACAAACCCCCAAGCTCGGCAACACCGCCCAACCCCCCATGAACTGCGGCCAGCGCGTAGTAGGGCTTTCCAATCCTGCTCGGGAGTTTGGGAAGTATCAGACGATGAAATGTCGGCAACATCGTCAAGCCGATCAGGACCAGATTGAGAAGGACAATCGACGACTGGCACCAGGCGTGTCCCCGAAAACGGCCCAACCGCGCGAGCACAGCGCCCACGAATAGCCCCACGGCCATGGCCATCTCAAGGAGCAGAGTAAGGTCGGCGTACAGAGGTGCCGCCGTACCTAGGAAGCCCTTGCTCAATGGAGCGTCTCCAGGCCCGCTGTGGCTCGCATGATTCTGATGCTCAGGGAGAAATCTAGCTCAGTCACCATACGAATTTGTGGCCGAATCGTCGGCCCCGATCACCGGACAGACATCGAATTCCCTCGAAGACGCTCTGCCTTTCAGAAACCCGTTCGCGTTTTTCATCTTCAGCAGGACCACTCGCTGGATATCGCCGCTGGTTGCATTCTGTCCCTGACCCTCAACGCAAACGTAAATGGCAGACGCTTTTAATTCCAGGATCCTGATATAAATTTGCGCCCCTCCCGGAGTCGTCTCGGCGAGTATCTGCTTTTCGTCCATCAGCTTGGTCACGTACCCACTAATCGCCGAAGGTCTTTTTTTTCTTGTCCGGTTTCGGCCGAATCTTAGAGGGAAGCGTTGTAACATCCAACTTCTTGGACACAAACTCAGCAACATTTTCTTTGGGAATGGCCGCACCGTTTCCTGCCAGAGCCACTGGCGCGCAGGCCAGGGCCATCAATCCACACAACAATTTCATCTTTGTGCTCCTTCGTTCTCGGCTATTTCCGGGCGATGTTAGCCGGGCTGAACAATTCTTGATTCCGGCGGCGGTGCCTAGCCCGGTCCATTCACGCCGCTAAGGAATCCGCCGAGATGTCCTGTTAAGGTCACAAGTGCAACCCCGACGGCCTCAAGCGGCAGGCGGTAACCGGGCAGAACTCCTTCAAACTTGCGCTGTGCTCTCACGTGGACGAGACACGCCACCCAGATCATCGCGCTGGAAGCACAGCCAAGCACCAGATGCATCAGAAGAATGCCTTTGAGCCGCTGCCCTTCGAGCTGCCACTGCCAGGCGAGCACTCCGGTAATCAACACCGGCACGGTAACCACGGCCGCAGCCAGCAAATTGCAGTAAGCTGCCGCCGCCAGAAATTGCCGTTTCGTCCACTGCGCCAGGAAATCAAATGCCACGCCCGCAATGAACAGGGCGATTGGAAAATGAATCAGGACCACGTGTTGCGCGTGTTTCGCGAGCAGCGCCGCTTTCAGATCGAACGGATGCAATGGCTCTCCTCACTCACTGCACGACGACCTTGCCGGTCATCTTCGGGTGAATCGAGCAGAAGTACGGATAAGTTCCCGCTTTACTGAACGTAAACGAAAACTTTTCGTCCGTATCAAGCACTTTCGATTTGAAGACTCCGTCCGTGCTGACCACCGTGTGCGGAATATCGTCGCGGTTGGTCCATGTCACGCTTGTTCCCACCGGCACCGTCAGAGTCGCCGGACCGAAGCTGAAGTTGTCGATCTTCACCTCTGTCGTTTCCGGCTTCTGCTGCGCGCTTGCCAGGACTTTTTTCGTGCCCGTGGTGCTTGTTCCTGCTCCGAGTAACAGCGTCGCTGTCAGAACTGCAATAGACACACTTCTCCTCATGCTTTTTCTCCTGTTCAATCTATTTCCGATCAGATGATTTACTAGCTCGGGTTAATTCACGGCTCACGCGAGCGTCGAATCGACGACCGCCAGCGCGTGCTGCCCTTGAACGTAATTCACATCGGTGATTCCCAGGACGCTCTTCAGTTGCTCCGCCGGCACTTTCATCGGCCCCGGCGAATCCGCTTTCCCGGGCTGCGGTTGCGGAAATGCTGTCGAGCAAGCAGTGTGAAACGTAACATTGCCCTCGACCTTCTGCATGACTTGGTGGATATGACCGTTCAGCACCGTCACCGAGCCGAACTTCTTCAGGTACGCCAGCGCTTGCGCGCTGTCTTCCGTTCCCCAACCCCACTCCGGATAAACCGACCAGAGCGGAATGTGCGCGAATACCACGATCGGCGTGCTGTGCTTCAAATGTTTCACGTCGTCTTCCAGCCATTCCAGTTGATCGTGGCCAAGCGTTCCAAGCCCTCCGGCTTTCAAATTCATCACGTTAACCAGCCCGATGAAGTGCGCGCCCTTCTTGTCAAAACTGTACCAACCTCCGCCTTTGCTGCCTTTTCCATAGCGCTCCAGGAACTGTTTCCCGTCGTCATTCAGCACGTCGTGCTCGCCCGGCACATAAAACACATCCTGCGGCTTCGCGCCCTTCAGAATCTGGTCGACCGTATCGAACTCCTCCGGCTTGGAAAGATGGCTAATGTCCCCCGTATGCAGCATGAATTCCGGTGCCGCCGACAAGCCGTTAATCTTGTCCACCGCGGCTTTCAGTGTGCCCGCAACGTCCGGATTCGCCGGCTTGTTGAAGCCCATGTGGCTGTCGCTGATTTGCACAAAGCTCAGTTCGCCCATAGCATCCTTCGCGCTCAATTCCGGCAGCCGGCTCAAGCTGTAGGACTTCAGCACGCCGCCGCTCATCACGCAAAGGGCTCCTGTACCCGCCCAAGCCATGCACTTCAGGAATCCACGCCGGTCGATCCCGTCGTGATTGTGGTCGTAAAGGATTTCGTCTTTCACTTTACCCGCCATTGCTTCCTCCTCGAGATTTGGATACACCCGTATCCGTAACTATTCGGCATCGCCCGTTCCCGCCAATTTTGGAGGGCGGCGCGGGTGAGAGAGTCCAGGGAGCCCGCGCCGCATATGGGACGTGTTTCGCCTATCCAGACCACCGAGGCCCGCCAATTATTCCCAATTTTCGTGCTTACCAAACTTTTGCTTAATTAGTCACATCAAAGGAAGGATTGGGAATAAAATGCTCCTTCGGGCGGTTCCTGTCCATGAGTGGCTCTGACCAGGGAAAAGGTGTGGACGTGTTGGATGCGCAGGACCGGGCGCGCTTCGAGCAGCTTGTTCTGCCG
>WNFP01003047.1_pt1 | contig 13406 bp, 14 predicted proteins | sample 5400201 | NCBI WGS metagenome assembly WNFP01 (sample SAMN13153355, study PRJNA577476) | soil metagenome | isolation source: 115 cm saprolite under Madrone tree | place: USA:California | collected 2016-06-14
AGCAAATTGCGGTCACTGCGCCGACCAACGGCCGCATGCTGATCTATGGCGAGAGCGGCACGGGCAAAGAGCTCGTGGCGCGGGCCTTGCATGCCGCCAGCCTGCGCAGCAAAGGCCTGTTTGTCGAGGTGAACTGCGCCGCTATCCCTGAGGAGTTGATCGAATCGGAACTTTTTGGGCACGTGAAGGGCAGCTTCACCGGCGCCGCTGAGGATAAGATCGGCAAATTCAAAAAAGCCGATGGCGGTACGCTCTTCCTCGACGAAGTCGGCGACATGAGCTTGCGCACGCAATCTAAGGTGCTGCGCGTTCTGGAAGAGCAGCGCTTCGAGCCGGTCGGCTCCAGCCAGACTCTCAGCGTGGATGTTCGCGTTCTCGCCGCCACAAACAAGAATCTCGAGCAGGAGATTGCCCGCGGCGCCTTCCGCCAGGATCTTTTCTACCGCCTGAACGTAATTCCCTTCTTTGTGCCGCCGCTGCGTGACCGCAAAGAGGACATCCCCATCTTCGCCAGACATTTCTTGAACGAGTTCAGCGCCGCATACGGCAAAAGAACGCGCGAGCTCAGCGATTCCGCCATGGAGATCCTGCTGCGGCACCCGTGGCCGGGAAACGTTCGCGAGTTGCGGAACCTTATCGAGCGCTTGGTCATTGTTTGCCCGCAAGCGCGCATTGAGCCGCACCATCTCCCACCCGAAATCTTTCGCGGCGTGACGGAGAGTCCTCAGCACCCGTATTCCACGCTTCACGAAGCACGCAGCGCCTATGAGCGCGAATTTATTTTGCGCAAGCTGCAGGAACACCGCTGGAACATGACGCAGACGGCCGCAGCTCTGGGCCTTGAGCGCAGCCACCTGTACCGCAAAATGAAATCGCTCGGCATCGCCGCCCCCGATTGATTACACCCCTCCAGCCGTGACACCGCCAAACCAAACAATCGAGCCGAAGACAGGCAGCTTCCGTGCCGGTTTCGCTGCCATTGTGGGCCGCCCCAACGCGGGAAAATCCACGCTGCTGAACCACCTGGTCGGACAGAAGATCGCCATCGTTACGTCGAAACCGCAAACCACGCGAAATCGTATTCAAGGTATCGTCACGCAAAAGCGCGGCCAGATCGTGTTCATCGATACTCCGGGCTTGCACGCGCCGGATTCCGCTCTCGGCCGCCAGATGATGCACGAAGTCGCCGCCGCCGTCGAAGGCATCGATATTCTCTTGCTCATCGTGGATGCCAGCCGCGTCTCGCCGCATACGGACTCCATGTTGATCGAGAAGGCCCAGCGTTTCGCGGGAAAAACAATCCTCGTTCTAAATAAGGTCGACACCGTTCCGAAACTGACCCTCCTGCCTCTGATCGAACGCTTCCGCAAGGAATTCGATTTTGCCGCTATCGTTCCCCTTTCCGCGCTCAAGGGAACCGGCTGCAACGCCCTGCTGGACGAAATCTTCCGCCAGCTGCCCGAGGGGCAGGCGTATTTTCCGGAGGACCAGGTCACCGATCAGCCCGAACGATTTCTCGCCGCTGAAATCGTCCGCGAGAAGGCCATCCGAGCCTTGCACCACGAACTGCCCTACGCGCTGGCCGTCTTTGTCGATAAATTCGAAGAAAACCCAAGGCTGGTGCGCATCGAGGCTACGCTTAACGTCGAGCGCGATACACAAAAGAAAATCCTTATCGGGCACAAAGGCGCGATGCTGAAGAAAATTGGGACGGAAGCGCGCAAGGAGCTGGAGTCTCTTCTAAACACGAAGGTTTTCCTGGGCCTGTTCGTCAAGGTCGCGCAAGATTGGCGCGACAATCCGCAGCGCGTCCGCGAGCTGGATTGGCACTTTCAGCTCGAGGGTTTGAGCGAGGTGCAAGCGCACGAACCGGAAGAAGAAGCGACCGAGGAGTAATAGCGGAAGCTACTTCGCGGAAACCGTAGCCGCGGGACGTTTCCGGATGCGCAAGCGCAGCACCTTCCGCTGGTTCGCCTCGATCACTTCAAACCGATATCCCGCGATGTCGACTTTATCCCCCGGCGCGGGAACTTTTCTGGACACGTGACTGAGCAGGCCTGCAATAGTGGTGACCGCTTCGTCCGCCTTGTCTCCAAAGTGCACGCCGAGCAAGTCCTCCACGTCGTCGATGGACATGCTTCCCCGCATGACCAACCCGCCGTCCGGCTCGCGCACCACGTCCGGCGCCGGCTGTTTGTCGTCGCGCCCGCTCTCGCCGACAATTTCTTCGACCAAATCTTCCACTGTGGCGAGCCCCGCCACCAATCCATGCTCATCAATCACGATGGCCATGGGATGATTCTTCTGCCGCATTTCGCGCAACAACTCCGAGCCCGCCTTCGTCTCCGGAATGAACATCACCGGATGCGCCAGCTCGCGCACTTTTCGCTTCGGCAAATCCTGGTCGGCAATGTGCAATAGGTCCTGCGCATAAGCCACGCCGTAAATGTCGTCCAGCGATTTTTCATAAACTGGCAGTCGGGCGAATCGCGTTCCCACCACCTTCGCATGGAATTCTTCCAGCGTGGCGTCCGCCGCAATGGCCACGATGTCCGGCCGCGGCGTCATCACTTCACGCACGCGCTTGTCGCTGAACTCCACGACTTGCTCGATCAGGTCGCCTTGCTCCGGCTCGATGATTCCTTCCTCTTCCGCGGCTTCGACCAGCGCTTCGATGCCCTCTTCGGTACGCTGCTCTTCGGAGCGCTCCGGTTCGTGCTCGGCGATTCTCGCCAGCGACTCCGCGCCTTCCAGGAAAATCCGCACCGGCCACGCCAGCCACATCGCCGCGCGAATCAATGGCAGCAGCGGAAGCAGCCATCTCCCAGTCGTACGATACAAAAGCATGTCCGGCAGAAAATGCATCAGAATAACCACTTCCAGCGCCAGGAAGACGATGAATTCCAAAAATGATTCCCACCTGCCGGGCACGAAATAGACCACGCCGCGCGTGGTTTCCAATACCAGGAATGCCAGCCAGAAGTGCCCGATGATGCGAAACGTGCGCCCGCCGCTGCGCCGGTTGATCTTGAGCTTCGGCTCGATTTCCGCTTCAAAAATCTCCAGGTGTTCGTGAATACGCCCGGTGGTCATGCGGCCAAGCTCGCGATAGATCAGCGTGAGGTAGGAAAATATCGGCAGGCTCAGCGCCAGCAGCACGGTGCCGAGCGTGTATACCAGGAAAAGGAAGTTCACGTGAGCCTCAGCTTGCGCCGCAATCGCGCTTCGACGCGATCCATCTCCCCGCGATCCGTCTCATGGTCATAACCGAGCAGGTGCAGCACGCCGTGGAGAATCAGGATTTGCAACTCACTGGGCAGCGAGCGTCCTAGTTTCTTGGCGTTGCGGCGCGCCGTAGCCGGCGAGATGGCGACGTCTCCGAGAAATACTTCCTTCGGCGAGCGAAGACCGCTCCTCGTCTTCCCACGACGCGGCAACGAGACAGGCCGGCGGCGGCGAGTCGCGGGAAACGACAGCACATCAGTTGGCCCTTTCTTTTTGCGAAAGGCCTGATTCATCCTGGCGATCTCCGCATCGCTGACGAAGCAAATAGTGACGTTCGCTTCTCCGATCCCCAGTTCCCGCCGCACACGAGCCAGGAATAGCTCAAGTGGCCGCCGTGCCACGCGCACGGCCCGCTGGCGGTTCAGGATCATCCTCGCAGAGATTCTTTAGTCTGTTCTTTGGCGGATTCTGTGCGCGGCTCGGGTTTTCCGTTTCCACCGCCGCTGCGTTGCGGCTGCAAGCCATCATACTCTTCGTACGCGCGAATAATCTGCTGCACCAGGTTGTGCCGCACCACGTCTTTTTCCGTGAACTGCGCCACGCCGATGCCTTCGATCTTGCCGCACACTTCCAGCGCTTCCACCAACCCCGACTTCTTCCCGGCGGGTAAATCAATCTGCGTGACGTCGCCCGTCACCACCGCCTTGGAGTTGAAGCCCAGCCGCGTCAGAAACATTTTCATCTGTTCGCTGGTGGTGTTTTGCGCTTCGTCCAGAATCACGAACGAATCGTTCAGCGTGCGCCCGCGCATGAAGGCCAGCGGCGCGACCTCGATGATGCCCTTCTCCAGGAAGCGATCGAGCTTGTCGGCATCCAGCATGTCGTAGAGCGCGTCATACAACGGCCGCATATATGGATCAATTTTTTGTTGCAGCGTGCCCGGCAAAAAGCCCAGCCGCTCGCCGGCCTCCACCGCCGGCCGCGCCAAAATAATGCGGTTCACCTGTTTCGTGAGCAGCGCGCTTACCGCCATGGCCACCGCGATGTACGTCTTTCCCGTGCCGCCGGGCCCCACGGCGAACATCATGTCGTGTTTTTCAATCTCTTCCATGTAGCGCCGCTGGCTGGCATTTTTCGGCGTGACCACTTTTTTGCCGAAGGAACGCGTGCGCGCGTGCTCGAACATTCCCCGCGGTGATTCGTGCGGCTCCTCGGTCGCCACGCGCATCAGCGATTTCACCTCCGTGCTTGAGAGCACGCGCCCGTGCCGCGTCAGATGGTTGTATTCCTCAATGATTTTCACGGCTTGGTCGACGCTTTCCTGCTTGCCTTCGATCGTCAACCGTGTGTCGTTCAAATGCGTGCGCACTTGCAGCGCATCTTCCAGAAGGCGCACGTTCTCATCGAGCGTGCCGAAGAAAGGTTCGATTTGTCCGGAAATGTGAACGGTACGTCGCATCCAAGTGGCGGGCTTTGCTTCTACAGAAACCGGGTGGCCGATGGCGGATTCCTCCTGCAGTCCATTGACCGCTATTCTGCGTTCAGCTACTGCGGGCAACTCACGGAGAAACTTCCTACACCCTAGCCTAGCACTATCCCAGGGTCAAGTTACAGCAGCGTTACACACAATGCACGTACACTTGCGCGTTCGCCGAACTAACGCGCGGACGGCTGTCCAATAAAACACAAAAACCTGTTCGCGCGCTCTATGGACACGCAACCGCGCCGAGCCGACGATTCGTGTAAAGGCGAAGGGTTTTACACCTGAACCCGGAGGGGGGCTTCAGTGCACAAATCAATCACAGTAAGTCTCGCTTTGCTGAGCATCGCCGCTTCATCGTTTGTTCCGGCGTCGCGCGCGCAGACCGATTCGCAACCCGCACCGGCTGCCAATCCGGTTGCTTCCAACTGGAAGATTGCTTGCCCCGGCGTTCGCAACGTGCCCATGACCGCCGATGCCGAGCAATCGCTGCCCCTGCAGGTGATCGCTACGCTCAAGTGCGGCGACGAAGTCACCATGCTCGCCAATGACGAAGGTTATACGGTCAAAATCAAGACCGCCGACGGCAAGATAGGGTACGTCGCCGCGATCTACGTCAAAAAGAGTCCCGCACCCAGACGGTCGCCCACCGTGGACTCTGCAAACATGGAGAACGGTGTAGCTCGCTGGCAGCAGAACGCGCCCGGCTGTGACCACTTTATGAGCAACGGCATTCTTGTTGAATCGCTCACGGCCAACGGTGTAACCGTGCAGGTCTCCCTGCACGACACGGGATGGAAGTTGCGCGCCAACGTGGCCATCGCCAACAGTGGCCCGCAGGCCATCCATATCCAACCGTCGGAGTTTATTCTTGACGACGTGAGTGTCCATGGAAAGCCGCTCTTCTATCAAGATCCGGCGCAGTTGGCGAAAAATATGACCCACCAGGTTCTGTGGACCGAGGCCGTCGCGGAGCCTTCGAACGCGCCGGCGCACACCACGTTTTCAGCCGAAGCGGCCAGCGCCACCAACGTTGGCTACAAATCCTCCTTAGCGCCGTCCGCCTCCGCGCCTAACTACATCATTCAGCAGCAATACGCCGAAGAAAATGCCGTACGCCTGCAAGGCAAACAGACTCTCAACAAAACAGCCCGGCAAATCCTGGCCCTGGCACTCAAACAAGCAACCATCGAACCGAATGACAAGGTTGCCGGCGCCGTCTGGTTCGAACGGGGCAAAAATCCGCAGCAGTTGATGCTGCGCATCCCCATCGAGAATCAAACGCTCGAGTTTCCACTTTCCTTCAAACAACAAAAATAAGAGAGCACGAACGCGATAAACGCCCCGCCTCTTTCCCCCAGGGAGGCGGGGCGTTCCCTCCAGCATTTCTTGAAAATACTCTGCGGCGATACTCCGCGGCGATTTCATCCCGGAGTGCGCTGCGAAATCCGGCCTTGGTTTAGCCGACACAAGACCGGCGCTATACTCTTCCGGCATGCACATGTCCGCTGCCGAAGCACCGCGGTTCCAACGTGCGAGCGACCAATCGCTACTCATCTACTTCGGTCAGCAAATCACGCTTCACGCTCACGAACACGTCCGAAGGCTGCTCCGGCTGCTTGAGTTGGAGCCCCTCGCAGGCATCCGCAACCTTCATCCCGCATATTGCTCCGTGCTGGTCAAGTTCGATCCGCGGAAGTGGCGGCACGAGCAGCTCGAAGAAATTCTGAAGCAGTACCTCGGGCGCTTGGAGGATGTGACTCTCCCAGAACCGCGCCAGGTGGAAATTCCGGTGTGCTATGGCGGAGAGTACGGCCCAGACCTAAGCGAGGTGAGCGAGATGCACGGCATGACACCCGCAAAGGTGATCGAATTGCATTCTTCGACCGCCTACATCGTTTATTTTCTCGGCTTCGTCCCCGGCTTCGCCTATCTTGGGGAATTGCCGCAAGCGCTGGCGACCCCGCGCTTGGCGACTCCGCGCCGCAGGGTTCCGCCGGGCAGCGTGGGCATCGCCGGCCGCCAGACTGGGGTCTACCCGATCGCCACGCCGGGTGGTTGGCGATTGCTTGGACGCACTCCCATCTCGATGTTCCGGCCCAACCAAAACGGATTCAGCCTGTTGTCCATTGGAGATCGCGTGCGATTCACACCGATCAGCCGGGAGCAACTCGCAGCGCTGGAGCGGCCATGAGTGTGATCCAGGTGCAATCGCCCGGCCTCCTGACCACCGTACAAGATCTGGGACGAGAAGGTTTTGGTCCCCTGGGCGTCTCAGCTTCCGGCGCGGCAGATGCGATCTCGCTTCGCCTGGGAAATCGCTTGCTGGGCAACCCGGAGTGCGCGGCAGCGCTGGAAATGACACTGCTCGGCGGCACGTTCCTCTTCCCGCAGGGCGCCATCATCGCTCTGACGGGCTCCGACTTTGCGGCAACGCTTGACGGCTCACCTCTTGCGCTGTGGACTTCGGTGAAAGTGAAAGTCGGCCAAACACTTCATGTGGGATCGACGCGCTCGGGCGCACGCTGTTATTTGTGCGTGCAAGGCGGAATCGTTGTGAAGCCTTTCTTAGGCAGCGCGTCAACGCACCTCTTGAGCGGCCTCGGCGGGCACCAGGGCAGAGCTTTGCGCAAGGGGGACGTGCTGCAGATAGGCGCCGCCACCGTCTCGTTTCAGAAAAGAGCGTTAGCAGCGCAAGCATTGCAGCGCTTGTCCCCTCGCAAGGTGTTGCGTGTTACTCCCGGCCCGCAGGGTGATTGGTTTCCGCCACCGTCACAAAAAAAGTTCTATGAAAGCACGTATCGCGTCGGGGAAGAGTCCAATCGCATGGGCCTTCGCCTCGAAGGCCAGCACGTTGCGCAGCGTTCCAGCGGAGAAATGATTACCGAAGGCGTCTCGATTGGCGCCGTTCAAATTACCGCGGGCGGCCTGCCCATCATCTTGTTTGTAGAGCAACAGACCACCGGCGGCTATGCGAAGATTGCCAACGTCATTTCCGCCGACCTGCACAGCCTGGGGCAACTGCGCCCGCGCGACGAGATTCGATTTGAACGCGTTGATTGGGACACTGCACGCGCCCTGCTGCTTGAGCAAGAGCAACTGCTCACATCTCCAGACTTGTTTGTGCTCTAGCGCGTTAAACACTACGTCCGCGGAGTCCTGACTTGCGTTTGTGCGGAAGCCTTCGCCGACCGCCGCTACGAACCCGACGGCACACTCCGCTCCCGCAAACACGCCGACGCGCTCATTCACGATCCCGCCGAAGCCGCCCAACAAGCCCTGACCATCGTGCAAGGGAAAGTTGTTGCGCGGGACGACTCCGAAGTGCCATTGCACGCCGACACCCTATGCATCCACAGCGATACTCCCGGCGCCCCACAAATCGCCGCCGAAGCCGCGAAGACTCTTCGCGAAGCAAGCGTGCAGCTCCGCGCGCTTGTAGCGCCCGCTTTCTGAAGCGGGCTCCTTCCGGCCGCGCAGTCTGCTGAAGTAGCACAGCCATTCCTGGCTGTGCGCTTTCCGTCTTTGTGTCAGGGCACGACTTCAGGCGTGCCGTAAAAGGTGCACCTCAATGCGCCTTTAGCCGCTGGGGCGCGCTCTCCGTTTTTGTGTCAGGGCACGACTTCAGCCGTGCCGTAAGCGGCGAGAAATCTCTCTTCTTTAGGAGGTCGGGACTTCGTAGGTCAGGCTTTTAAGCCTGACTCGCGAAGCGACCCCGACGTAAGACGAACGAAATTACGGCCTTTTGCCCTGAAGAAAGCTTCGCCGCATTTTCTGCAACCTCTTAGTCGGGGGAGCGCGGCCTTAGAGGCCGCGCGAAGAAGGGAACGCCAACCAAGCCAAATTGCGTGCACACGTTTCGGTCTGACGATTAGTTCCGGCTTGCCGACCAACCGGGAGCTATCTCGCGTCGCGGCTCGAATCGCTGCGCAAATGGGTCACTTCTACGGACTTAGCCCGGCTGGCGGAGGATAGACCGCGTCAAAGATGGCATTTAGGTTTATTATGAGCGCGAAATCGGATTCGGATAAGCTAGCCGCTTCTCAGTATTTTCATGGATTCAACCAAGCTGGGCGGTTGCCGCTGACGATTGAGGAGGGGGGCGGCGAAATACGGAAGTCTACGGACGCGCCGGGCAGCCTTAGACCGAGGCGGTATTCGTCTTTGTCACTGAAAGACGTCGTCTGTCTCTGCTGCGCCGGGCCTCGTGATGACGAGGCATGGGAGGAATTTGTTTCCCGAGTGGGAAAGCCCATCAGCCTCACCATTATGCGCACGGCCTCCCTGTGGGACGAGCCTTCTCGGTCCCTCGTGGAGGACCTGAGCCAAGCAACCTACCGCAAACTCTGGGAAGACGGCTGTCGCCACGTGCGGGACTTCGCCATCCAACACCCCGAAGCGGTTTTGGGATATCTAAAAATAGCTGCCGCCAATGTCGCTCACGACTATTTCAGGCATGTGAATACTCAATCATTCGGCGGCGACAAACCCCATGATTCCACGAGCGATGTCGACCCTGAGGCGGGGAAAAAGGTTCGTGGGAGCCAAGAAACAATCGTTCTCGAAATCCTTTTGAAGGAAATCGATGAACACCTGAAGCATTGCTTGACCGGACCCGACCAGGAGCGCGATCGTACGATTTTCTGGCTCTACTTCCGGCAAGGAATGAGCACCAAAGAGATTGCCTCCCTGCCGACCATCGGGCTGGGTGCCAAGGGAGTGGGAAGCGTCATTGAACGGCTGAAGCATGACGTTCGGGAGCAGATTGTTAGGCCCCGTTCGGTTTGCGACGATGACCGAGGACCGGGAGTAGGGCAAAAGGCAAACTCCCGTCGGAACTCGTAGTGTATGGGGAGGGTGAGAATTTGGCCCGTCCAGCGAACAAACATATTGATAACGAGGAGCTTAACGCTCTCGTTGCCCCGTCTGCGGACACCGGGCAAAAACTGCATGGGCTTTCTCGGGACTCCGTTCGCGAGGCCGAACGTCACGCTGAGTCATGCGGGGATTGCGGCAGGAAGGTGTCGAAATATCGGCAACTCGTGAATCGGTCATCGAATGTAATGGTCTCGGAAACCGCACTCCCGGGAGCTGACTGCCCAAACGACAGAGATGTCAGCTGGCACGAAGTGGCCGCCGGACTGTGGCCGGAGTTGAAGGCAAAGCAGTTGATCATGCATGCCGCGCTCTGCGACCACTGCGGACCACTGCTTCGCGCTGCTACGTCCGTGGACGACGACCCGACTCCCCAGGAAGAAAAGCTGCTGGCAGAGCTGAAGGCGTCGTCGCGGCCGGATTTCATCCCTCGACGTGTGCTGCCGCCGCCTCCATCGCCTCGGCGGTTCATGAGGTGGTTGGTTCCAGCGCTGGCGCTAACGATGATTGCCTTAGTGGTACGTATGATACTGCTCTCATCACCGACGCCGCTGTCTGGGTCAAAGTTTGCCGAATTCGCCGCTAGTACCCACAGGCAGCACGCTCAGGGAAACCTTGTACTTGACGTTCGCTCGGACTCGCAGCAGACGCTCAATGAATGGTTTAAAGCGAAGTCGCCGTTTTCCCTGGCTTTGCCAGCGTCCCCTCCTACCCCTGGCGAGGAGCGGCCTTACCGTCTGGAGGGTGCGCGGCTAGTGCCCGTCGGCGGCAAGACCGCTGTCTACATTGCTTACCAGATGCAGACGGGCCCCGTGAGCCTAATGGTGACGCCCGATTCCGTGGCTGTCGCCTCAGGAGGAGTCAAAGTCGATTTCAAGAAGGTGACTTTCCACTACCGCATGGTTAAGGGCTACAAGGTTGTTACTTGGTCGCTGCGCGGCCGGACTTACGCCCTGGTTTCCCAGGAAGGAAATGGCACTCAGCGATCCTGCATGGTTTGCCATTCCCCTATGAGAGACCGCGATCTAAGTCAGACGCCGACTCCTTTACGTACTGATCCGGCATTACAGTAATCAGTCATAGCCATAAACAATCACTCGTGCTCAAAGTGTCGGCAGGGAGGCACCGGGAAACCCTTCCTTCCACACGATCGTAAATGTCATGCTTCCTCGCCACGAATGGTGCTGCTTCGACGAAAAGCAAATTCTCCCGAGATCTCGTTTATGTCTGTAGGAGGAGCAAAATGAGGCAAAACCGTTGTCAGCAGATGAACAAGACTAAGCGATTTTGGAGCCTGCTCGTAGCCGCTCTAGTGCTCGGTAATGCGGGCAGCTACGCGGCGGCGCGGAAAATCATGCCCCCAACTACTCCTGCCGATATTAAGCCACCGGCGGGAAACTCTGCATTCCTGGTGGGCCACGCGGTGGGTACTCAAGGCTATGTTTGCCTGCCCACGAGCACAGGTGCTTCTTGGACTGTCAATGGCAGTCGCCCCGAAGCCACTCTTTTCTCGGGACAGGATCGCCAAATCGTCACCCATTTCCTCAGCCCTGACACTAACCCCAACCAGTACGCCCCAAACCCGCTGCCGGTGGGCAGCCCGACGTGGCAGAGCTCCGTGGATAGCAGCGTCGTGTGGGCCAAGGCGCTGACACCAGCAGTCGTATCCGGTTCCGACGCGAGTTGCCCGAATACTGGCGCGATCCCCTGCCTTTTGCTCCAGGCAGTCGGATCGAAAACTGGCCCCAACGCCGGCAATCGCATGACCCAGACCACATTTATCCAACGCTTGAACACCACCGGCGGAACCGCCCCAGCTTCCGGCTGCTCCGTCCCCGCCGATGTGGGTAAGCAAGCGCTCGTGCCGTACGCCGCCGACTACTACTTCTTCCGCAAGGACAAATAACCACTTCAGACCCGAGTGGACAATTGGAGTAGGTTGCTTGGCAATGAACATGATGTGTTTCCCTAGGATCTCCTCTCGAATCGGCAGCTTGACGCGCGAGAAAGCGGCCTCAAGTCGCAGGAGGTGAAGCGATGCAGCGACCTGCAGGCGTCACGATCCTTGCGGTGCTGAACTACTTGGTGGGGGCGTACCTGGTTTTGGGGTCAATGTTTGGCTTATTGGCCTTGTGGCTGGGACCGTTTTTCGTGGTGTTTGTGTGTGTCACTGCATTGTTTCTAAGCCTCGGGTACGGGTTGTGCAAATTACGCAATTGGGCGCGGCAGATTCAGATCGTTCTGAGCATGATAGGTGCCGTGGGATGCCTGCTCCTCACGATTGGCTTGCTTCGTGATGGTTTCGATAGTGTGAGCCTGATCCTCGGCTCGGGCTTCACGATACTAAACGTCGGAATCATCCTGTACCTGTTGCGGCCGCGGGTGAAGCAGGCGTTCGGCGCGAGCAGCCACTCGGGCGGGGACCTTGAGGTGCGGAAAGCAAGCGAACCATGACAAAACGCTCGTCAGCCGCGGACGTGATCTCGTCGGCGTTCGAACACGCGACGCGGCAGTTGTTCCAGGCTTTTCGGTTCGCAATCTGGGCGCTGCATACAACGATTTCCTCACTCTCTGGAGAGACGCCGAGTCCGACATCCCGGTCCTCATTCAAGCGAAAGCCGATTATGTCAAACTGAAGTGGACGGATCACTCTCCCCTGCGGAAGCTCGCTTGACCCGTTCCGCAGATTGTGGGCGGATGACGGGCAAACCGGAACTTATCGGCTGAGATTCTCAGTTTCTCTATTTTGCTGAGTCACCTATAGCTTGGATCAATCGTGAGCCCAACCCACGAATAGCTAGTTTGTGGGAAGCGATTGAATTCAAAAGTTGATCACCAGAAAATCCGCTCCCGCTGATTGCCTAACTTCAAATTTCGCGCCACAAAAACAAAATGCCACTAAAGAAACTTTAGTCGAATTTTTCGGTCATCAACGGAAACTGCAGCTTCGCTTTCGCCAGCGACTTCACTACCAAGCCCTCCGCGGACTCCGGGGTGGTATTGCGCGCGGTCGCCATTTCGCTGAAAATTTGAGCAGAGGGATGTTTCGCGCAGGCGCTCAACATGACCCTTGTTGGGGTGCAGGATTTTCTTCTTAGTGGCCGACAGGGGCTAAAGCCCGACCTAATTTGGGGCTAGGGGCGGCACGAATGAACTCGTGCCCTGATACGAAGTTTCCATCGGCGGCACGAATGAACTCGTGCCCTGATACGAAGTTTCCATCGGCGGCACGAATGAACTCGTGCCCTGATACGAAGTTTCCGTCGGCGGCACGAATGAACTCGTGCCCTGATACGAAGTTTCCGTCGGCGGCACGAATGAACTCGTGCCCCGATACGAAGCTTCCATCGGCGGCACGAATGAACTCGTGCCCTGATACGAAGTTTCCATCGGATGTCCCGTACCGTCAGAGCGGATGGAGAGAGGCTTGCTCCGGCTGAGGGAAACCAGGCTCTTGAGAACAACCTGATCTCCGCCGATCTGCCGAGCCTCGGCCAGCTCCGCCCACGCGACGAAATCCATTCGAGCAGGACGACTGGGACACTGCCCGCGCCCTTCCTGCTCGAGCAAGAGCAACTGCTTACATCTCCAGACTTGTTTGTGCTCTAGCGCGTTATATTTATTGCTTGACGATCCATTCCTATCCTGAGACAATCACTCCTGTAGAAAAGCACGCCCTGACGCGAGTCGGGGCGTTTTTGTTTTTGGCCCGCCAGCGGCTAAAGCCGCATTGATTTTGGGGCGCTTGCGGCACGACTGAAGTCGTGCCCTGACACAGCCCGCCCAGCGGGCCACCCGTGGCGAAGCAAGGGCAGCTCCATTTCAC